>Ga0302251_1000432_pt1 | contig 39554 bp, 60 predicted proteins | sample AAG_RA_Gln_MG_FD_193534 | JGI IMG/M metagenome (GOLD analysis project Ga0302251, IMG submission 193534) | Enriched activated sludge microbial communities from anaerobic digester in WTTP, New Holstein, Wisconsin, United States - AAG_RA_Gln | ecosystem: Engineered > Bioreactor > Anaerobic >... | reverse complement strand
GACCTTTCCGCTCGACGCCTGGGCCGGCTTGACGCTAACCGGGGAAGTCCCGAGCCTGGACGCGCGGAAGCTGGCGCTTTTTGAACAGGTCGAGGCCCCGCACTTTCTCTCGTTCGAACCGTTGCTGGGGCCGCCGCCAGACCTCAACCTGTGGAATATCGAGTGGGTCATCGTCGGGGCTTATACCGGGGCCGGGGCCAAGCAGCACGCCCCCTCCGCAGCGTGGATTGACCCAATCCTTGACGCCGCGGCGCGCTACGAGATCCCGGTCTTTATGAAGAACAATCTCCGGCCCTACTGGCCGGGCGAGCTGCGCCAGGAATGGCCGGAGGAGCTGCGCTGATGTTCTGTCCCCACTGCGGTACGACCTATGGCCCCGGCGATATCGCCTATTACATCCGCCCGTCCCTCTGCCCCCGCTGCGGCAGCCATCGCCTGCACCGCTGGGACGTGATCTGCTGCCTAGACCAGCTGCTCCGCAGTATGGCCGGCCGCCGGAGGGTACCGTGACCACCTGTTTCTTCTGTCACCGCGAGATCTCGCCCGACGAACTCCACCACCATCACCTGGTACCTCGCGTCGACGGCGGCGATCCGGCCGGAGAGACGGTGCCCTGCCACAGCCAATGCCACAACGACTGGCACCGGGAGCAGGGGCACTATGCGGCCTGGACGCGGGCCCGCTATACCGAGCGCGTCCGGATGTTCGGCGCGGCGGAAGTCCACCGGCTGCTCGCAGCCTGGGGCCGGAAGGGCTACCGCGTGGCCACCGCCGGGGACAAGCGGGCCTGGCATCGCGCCGGGGGATTGGCGCGGGTGGCCAATGGGCGGGACGAGCGGGGACGCCTGGTCCCCACCGCCAAGGAGTAAAACATGCCCAGCAAAGACGGGCGCGTTCTGCATCGCAGCATCAGCGTATCCCGGAGCATGGCCGACCTGGAGGACCCTTCGGCGATCCTGGTGGCCACGTGGCTGATCCCCTGGGGCGACGACCAGGGGCGCATGTTGAACGATCCGCGCTGGATCAAAGCGCAGGTTTTCCCGCTGGTCGACAAGATCACCCTCACGAGTATCGCTTCTGCCGTGGAGCGCATGGCCGCCGTGGGGATGATTTGCGCCTATACCGCCGACGACGGCACGGAGCTTCTGCAGTTCCTATCCTGGTGGACATGGAATGACGGGCAACGGCGCGCCTATCCGAGCAAATACCCGGCGCCTCCCGGGTGGCAGGATCGGGTGCGCACGTGGAAAGACGAGCTGCCGCAGACTGCCGCAGACTGCGGCAGACTGCCGCAATCTGCGGCCAGGAGTAGGAGCAGGAGCGGGGAGTTGGGAGACGGAAATGGAACCGGAGGCGGAGCAGGAGCAGGAGCGCCTGCCGCCGGCGCCGCCGTGACGTTCGAGAGCGTCTGCGCCGACTACGCGGCGGCTTTCGGGATTGCCGGGCCCCTGGACGCCCAGCTTCTGGAGGAAGCGGCGCGGGAGTACCCGCCGTGGTGGATCCACGACGCCATCCTGGAGGCCGTGGCGCACAATGCCCGCAACTGGAGCTATGCGCGGAAAATTCTGGAGCGCTGGCAGCGCGAGGGACACGTGGTCGGCTCCGGCAGCGAAGACGAAGGCGGCGGGGCGGCGCGCCGGGCGGCCCTGGAGGCCCGGGCGGCCGCGCTGCGCGCGGAGGAGGAACGCCGTGGCGCGTAACGATCTGCCGCGAGCCGACGAGGCGGAGCGGGCCGTGTTGGGGTGCCTCTTGACCCACCGGGACGTGATTCTGTTCGTCAGCCCGCTGCTGCGGCCCGCCGACTTCTACGATTCCCGCCGGCGCGCGATCTACGAGGCGGCTCTTGCCCTCCTGGAGCGCCAGGTCCCGTGTGACCTGGCCACGCTGGCCGGCGAACTCGAGGCGCGCGGGCAGCTGGACGAGGTGGGCGGGCCCGCGGCGCTCGGCGCCCTGGTCGACGCCGCGCCCGTGCCGGTGCACGCCGAGTATTACGCCACGCAGGTGGCCCACGCGGCGCGGGCCCGCCGGTACCTGGGCACGCTCGCAACGCTAGGCTCCCTGGCCTACACCGCCGGCGACCCGTTCGCCCAGGCGCTGAAAACCCTGCGGGAGGAGCAAGGTGTCGCGAGCGGCGGCGCCGTCGAGAGCAAAGCCGTCGCCAGCGCCCTGCTGGAGGAGATGCGGGTCGACCGGCAAGCCCCGCGGCCGCGCTTCGGCGTCCCCTCCCTGGACGCCCGGATCATGCTGCGGCCCGGCGCCTTCCTGATCCTGGCCGGCAGGCCGGGGGTGGGGAAAACCGCCCTGGCCGAGATGCTGGCCGACCATAATGCCCAGGACGGCCGGCAGGTCCTGTTTGCCACCCTGGAAATGCCCCCCGACGATCTCTACCGCCGGCGGCTGTGCCGGCTGGCCGGGCTTGGCTGGGACGACGCGTGCGAGTTGGCTTTGCTGTCCGAGGACGGCAAGGCCCGCGTGGCCGGCCGCCTGGGCGAAGTGGAGGCGTGGCCGGGCGCGGTGGCCTTTCTGCCCGGGCCGTTCGACGCGGAGGCTCTCCGGGCGGAGGCCCTCCGCCGGCAGGCGGGGAGCTCCCTGGACCTGGTGGTCGTCGACTACGTGCAGATCATGGACGCCGGCGGCAAGAGCCTGGTGGAGCAGAACACGAACATCTCGAAGGGCCTGAAGCGCCTGGCGATGGAGCTGCGGGTGCCGCTGGTCGCCGTCTCCCAGCTCAATCGGCTGCACGGCGAAGGCGAGCGTCCCACGCTGCGCTCCCTGCGGGAGTCGGGGCAGTATGAACAGGACGCCCACACGGTCGTGTTTCTGTGGAACGAGCTGGACGCCAAGGGCCAGAAAGCCACCTCGGCCGGCTTCGACATCGTCAACTGGGCCATCGCCAAGAATAGAAATGGCCCCCTGGGAGAGGGGACCCTCTTCTTCGACGGCCCGCGTTTCCGGTTCAAGGAGTGACCCGATGGTGCACATCTCCGTCGTCTGTGCCGCATGCTTGCGCCATCTCGCCGCCCGGCGCAAGGCCCTGAACAAGGTGCCGCGGGTGACGTTTACCAAGGAATCCGCCAAGGAGTTGAGCTGATGAACCATACCGAGACCCTTTTCGTGCAATCCCTGCTCCGCCAGAACGAGCAATTGACGAGAGCAAACGCGCGGCTGGTGCAGCTGCTCGAGGAGTATCACCATGCTGATCGATCTACTGATCGCCCTGGTGCTGGGGATCTCTTCCCCACCTACGACGACCACGTCCGGGTCAATGCCCTCCTGGACAGAGCAGAGGACGGGCAAGATCGTGCTATACGGGCCGACCTGGGGAGACTGGACCTGTCCGGCGACGGAGAAGTGCGGGATCGCGGCCCGGCAGAACGTTCGGCCGGCCCCGGGGGAATGGTGCGTGGCGACCTGGTACCGGACGGACCGCAACCGGACGGGGACGCTCCGTATCGGGAGCCAGAGCTGGCGGGTGCGGGTCTGCGACTATGCGCACCCGGAGGACCTCCCGCGGATCCAGGAGCTGCAGATCGCCGGGGAGATCCCCTGGCCCCTGGCGTTGGAGATCCCGGGGCTGGTCCAGGACGGGTGGGTGACGGGGACGCTGGTGCTCGGGCCGTCGATTTCCTCGTCCCGGCTCACCTCCTGGCCAGCCAGATGGCCAGCGCCGATTGCCGCCACCGCCATGGCCGGAACTGCGACCGCCGCAACGTTCTCCCCACGCCCCAGGCCTGCTCGGGATGCGCCGACTATGCGCCTGTCGAGCCCGCTCCCCCGGTAGAGGCCGTCGAGGTGCTGGGAGAGGAGACCCGCCGCTGTGTGGAGTGCGGCGTGGTCAAGCCTATCACTGAATTCAGCAAGAACCTCGCCCGGGGCAACGTCGGGGGCCGCCAGCTCTTCTGCCGGGAGTGTGGGAAGCAGCATCGCGTGACCGCGGTGCGCCGGCATCACGCCGCGAAAAAGGCCGCGGCCGCGCCGCCGTCCCCGCCGGAACCGCGCAAGACGTGCACGCGCTGCGACCAGTCCAAGCCGGCGAGCGACTTTGCCCCCTACGAGGGGACCATCGACCACCGCGACTTCCTCTGCTCCTCCTGCCGGGAGAAGGCAACGGCGGAGCGGGCGGCGGAGCGGGCGGCGGCTGAGGAGCAGCGGAAAGAGGAGGCCCGGAAACTGCGCGAGGCGACCGTGCAGGAGCTGGCCCGGGCGCTGCGGGCCCAGGACCTGGGGGCCATGCGGGCCGTGCTGTGGCACATGGCCGGCAATCCTGGGTACCACGCCGATCGCAGCGACAAGATCGCTCGCATTCCAGATTTGGGCACAATCTGCGAACGCATCGCGCGGTATGTATTGCGCGACGCCGTACGCTGGGACTATCCGCCCCCCGAGGGCTGCGCGGCTGCACTCGCCGCCTGGCGGGAAAAGGTGGGGTGGGTTGGTGCGGGTGGGAAACCAGACGGAACAACGGAGGGGGCGTGATGCGCGATAGACCGTTGACGTTTGCGCGGGCCTTGGAACTTTGCTACTACAACGTGGCCACGGCGGTCCTGCTCATCGCCGGCGACTACTATTGCCGACTGCCGATCGGCGAGGTTGAATTCAAGCGCTGCCTGGTGGCTACCCGCGACCAGGTCCGCGCCGCGGTCCAGACCACCGGCGGCGATTTCTTCCGCGCCGGCCAGCAACTGCTGGCGGCGTACCAGGAGCGCGTTGTTGCATCTGGGAAACCAGACGAAACAATGCTGGAGGCCGCCGATGCGTAGGATCCTGCTCGGTGTCCTCACTCTCCTGGCCGCCGGCCTGGCCGGCTGGCTCACCACCCGGCTGCAGCCCGGGCTGGTCGCCGGCCTGGTCGTCCTGGCCGGGGCGGCGGTCGTGTTGGCCTGGCCGGTGAACGCGCGCTGGGGCGACTGGTGGTTCTGGTACCGCCGCTACCTGAACAGCCGCCGCTGGCATCGGCTGTCCTGGCAGGTGAAGCGGCGCGACGGGTGGACCTGCCAGCGATGCCGGGCCGATGAAGAGTGGCATATGGAGGCGCATCACCTGCCGGGGACGTACCGAAAATGGTGGTGGTACGCGCTGCGGCTGCCCGAGAGGAAGCGGGACTTGGTAACGTACTGTGAGGAGTGCCATCAACAGGAGCATGGGCGATGAATCCTATGGAATGCTTTTCGTGGTACGGCCTGGGTGACGGCTCTATCGGCTGTTGCACATTCACCGGCGCCCGTTGCATCGGGCCGGCCGGATGCTCCGACTACCGCAGCCGGCTCGCCACGGTCAGCGACGGCTTTGGCTCCACCTGGCCCGCGACCTGCCCCCGCTGCGGGGCGCCGATGCAGGTTGTGCGGCCGGGTGACTGCCGCTGTAGTGCGGAATGCTATCGAGACAAGGAGGACTGATATGGGACTCGATACGTCGCACGATTGCTGGCACGGAGCCTACAGTGCCTTTATGCGCTGGCGGAAAAAGTTGGCGGAGGTTGCCGGGTTGCCCCCATTGGATTTGATGGAAGGTTTTTTTCCGATGGGCCATCATTATGCGTTTGCGGGCTGCGAGGACCAGGAATGGTATCAATGCCTGCCTATCAAATGGGATGCCCTGCGGCCCGATGTGCTCCATGTGCTGTTGGATCATTCCGATTGTGACGGGTGGATTCCTGCCATATACTGCGGCCCGCTGGCTGACCGCCTGGCCGAACTACTGCCACTCCTGCCCGACGGCGACGATCCCGGACACATCGGCAACTGGCGGGCGAAAACGCAGCAGTTTATCAACGGGCTGCGGGAGGCGCACGAGGCGGGCCAGGACGTGGGTTTCCACTGAGACAAGGAGGAATGATGAGTGCCTTTGACAGATTTGCCCAAGAAGCGGCAAAGGCCATTGCCGGCGAAACAGAGATGATTGGCAAATTGGCGGATTACATCGCGGGACTGGCGCAAGAGGCCAAGAGCATCGCCGCCGACCGCGACGCCTGTCGCCGCGTCCTGGCGCACCTGGACCCCGACCTGCTGGACTCGCTCGCCATTGCGCTGGCGGCGGACGGGGACAACAACCACGCCCTGCAACTGGCGGCGGCGGCGCGAGAGCTGCGGGCATTGGAGAGCAAGGAGGAATGACATGGACGACGAAATGCCCACCGATGGATGCCTGCTCAACGTTCAATTCGACCCGCCGCTAGTATTCGATGGCACGCCGGAACGGTGCGAACTGAACAATCGTATCGCTGCGTTGCTAGTGGAACGCGACCGCCTCGCCGCCGAGGTGGAGCGGCTGCGGAAGGAATCGGAGTTGCGCCGGGTCAACTGGCAGAACGCCGCGCATGAAGGAGACCGCTTGCGGAAAGAGGAAGAGGAGGCGCGGGGGAGGGCTAGTTGCAACGCCTGGGAACGCGACCGCCTCGCCGCCGAAAACGAACGCCTGCGTGTCCTCGTGACGGCCCAGGACCTGAGTTGGGCCGCCTGCCGGGACGCCCTCGCCGTTTCCCGCCGGTGGGCCGCGCGGTGGAAGCATGTTGCCAGGTTGTACCGTCGCTTATGGCGAGATGCCCAGGGCGTAGCAATGGCCCAGGCCGACCTCGCCGGGGAGCTGGGCGAAGAACTCGCCCGCCTCCGGGCCACGTTCCCGCCGGACGCGGCGGGGCTGTTGCGGGCTGCTGGCGCGCGCCCGCTGAAACGCACGGAACGCGCCGCCGCCCGCGCCTGGGCCGCCCGCCTGGATGCACTCGCGGGGGAGGAGGAGTGATGACTGAGACGTATACGTTCATCGACTATCACGACGGGGATTTTATCCGCCGCACTATGCCGATTGTGAGCAAAGAGGCGCTGGCCCACCGCTTTCTGATGGACGACTATTGCCCGTTCTATTGCGGCCGCACCCCGGCCTACAACGGCAGCTATGGCGCGTGCCGCAGCCTACCGGGGGAGCTGACTACATGCTGCGGGGATATCGACAAGTGCGACGTGCCGCGCATCGTGGCAGAGATGGAGGCTGCGAAATGACCGCCCGCCGCCCGCTCGCCTGGATTGCCGCCGCGGCCCGCTGGCTCGTGCGCTGGTTCGAAGACGGCGACCTCGTACCGCTCCTGGTGATCGTGTCCGCCGCGCACTATATCGCCATCCTGAGCGCGGTCGATCCCTGGTTCGTCGCCCTGCCCCTGGGGGTACTGGTCGACCTGGGCCACTATCGCGCCGTCAATATCGCCGCCCGCTACAGCCGCTCCGACTGGCGGCAATACGCCGTACGCTGGTTCGTCGCGGCCGGCCTGACGGTGATTTCCGGGGCGTACCACCTCCGCTACTACGGCGGCGACTGGGCACTGGCGCTGCCGATTCCCGCGCTCATTGTCGCCCTGGCGTATTTCCGCCGGATGGATGCGCGGCCCGCCGTAAAGCCGGCGCCTCCTGCGCCCGCGCGTGTTACGAAACCTGCGGAGTTGCGCGAAAGTGCCGAGGAAACGGAACCGCACCCCGCACCCGGCAACGGGCACAAGCGGTATGACTGCCCGCTGTGCGGCCGCACCTGCGAGAGCCAGCCGCAGTACGCCGCGCACCTGCGGCAATGCCGCGCACGTGCCGCCGTGAGCCAAGCACAGGAGGCGCAATGATCGCCATCGCCCTACTGCTCGCCGCCGTGGGCATCGCCGCCCTGGTCTACATGCCGCGGCTCGAGGCGCAGGTCATGGCCGCGGTACCGGAGCCGCAGCCCGGAACGGAGATCTCGCCGCTGTTCTATCTCGCCGTGGTCGTCGTCGCGGCCGTGGTGGTCGGGGGCGTGCTGTACGCCGTGGCGAGGGCCAGGGGGGGGAGATGACCCACGAATACCTCATCTCCTGCGACATGCTCAATGCCCGCGCCCTTGTCCTTATCGCGGCCGGCCCGGCCCCGGACGACACCGCGCACCCGTTCAATACTAGCCTGGGCCACCTCATGCGGGCGCTGAACCGCAACGCCGTTTTCGCCGCCGATCGACTCCTGCCGCTGTGCGAATCGCTGTGTCTCACGGTGCAACTGGCCGGCCGCGACGTGGCTTACTGCCAATGGTACGCACGGGCGCTGGCGGTGCTGTGCCTGGGGCTAGAGCTGCCGCTGCCGGAGAGCCGCAGCGCGTGGCGGCAACTGCTCGCGGGGGAGGAGGGGAGATGATGCGGCAAAGCAAAGCCCCCGCCCGCGGGGGGCAGGGGCTTGAGGGACGGCGACTAGCGGGCCGCGTACCATGCCCGGTCCGTCTCCTCGTCGATGCCCCAGGCGGTGCCCTGGCCCGCGGTGGGGTCGCCGGCCAGCCTGGCCTGCAGTTCCTGGTCGGTGGCGGTGGCGACATCCAGGGCGAAGCTGTATGCGGCGTCGTGGCACTCGTCCTCGGCCCACAGATCGGCATCTATAGCCAGCCCGAATTCGGCGCTCCAGTCCTCGGCCAGGTCGATGGCCCAGCGGTCCACGCGGCCCCAGGAGGCCATGCCCCCCGGCGGCACGGGCCGCAGGTCCATAGCCCCGGCGCTAAATGCACCCTCGATGGCGGCGCGGTATTTCTCCGGCACATCGGCCAGGGCCGCGGCCACGACCGCGGAGGACGGCGGGTAGATATTGGCCCAGCCGATCAGGCCATCAAAGAGGTCGTTGTCGTCGCGGGCCCAGTAGCGGCGCCGGACGATCTCGCAATCGCCAGCGTCGACGCCCTGGAGCAGGGCGGCGAGATTGCCCTCGCCGTAAGTGGGGCCACGCCGGGCGCTGTATCCCAGGCGAAAGGCCAGCCTGTTGAGGCGGTCCCGGAGTTGGTTCGCGGCTTCCTGCGAGATGTCCAAGTACAGGCCGATTGTGCTGCTCATTGGGTTCCTCCTTTTCTTATCCATAGAATTCGCGGTACAGCTCTTCTTCCTGAATGCTCCAGTGGCGGGCCATATCATCGGGCTGGGCACGCAACAGGGCGGCCTGTTCGGCCCGGCTTAATTGGTGGTGCTCGCGGGGGGCTACGGCCCACTCGACCCGCAGCTCCCAGGGGGCCGCATCGAAAAAGACCAGCCCCACACCATCCTCATCGATCCAGCGGATTTGAACCGGGCCACCGCCCTTGCTATCCCGCATCTGCCGCGCCTCTTGCTGGGCCTGTTCTTTGCTCTGATTCATCGGTTCTCCTCCTTGCTTGCGCTCAATCATCTTTACTATCTAGATTATACCAGAATCTAGATAGATTGTCAAGGGGCAGTTTTCAGAACGCTTGCGGCTAAAAGTAGAACGCGGTGTGAAGGTTTTGGAGAAATGGCTATGACCTTCCTGGACTGGCTCTCCGGCTCGCTCCTGGCGCTCCTCCTGGCCCTGGTCCTCGGCGTGCTCGGCCGGCACCGCCGCACGCGCGGCCAGGGGCGCGTCGACGCCATCCTCCTCCTGGCCGCGGCGGTGCTGATCGCGCTGGTGGTCATTCTCTGGCTGGTGGTGGCACGATGAAGATCTGGACGCACCTGTTGCTGTTGGGTTTGAGTGGCCTGCTTTGTGCCGCCACCGTGCTGGTCCTGCGCGCCGGCGGCGGGGATCTGCGCGCCGTCGCCGCGGCGATGCTGGGGATCCCCGGCGTCCTGGCCGGCCTCGTCGGGTTCTGTGGCGCCGTCACCGCGGCGCTGACGGCCGTCCACGACGCGGCCCACAGTAGCGCGGAGGTGCGCCAGGCCGAGGCACAGGCGCGGCTGCAGGAACAACAGGCGACGGAGGAGCGGCTACGGCGTTGGGCGCTGGAGGACGAGCTGGGCATCGACCTCAATCACGACGGCTACATCGGCGAGCCGGGCCGCCCGCGCACAAACCGCTACCAGCCGGCCGGGCCCGCCCCCGCGCGGGGCGATATCCCCATCCACGGGCTGAATGGGCCGCGTGTGCGCGCGCAAACGGCCGTCGCCGACTTCGTCAAGGTGGCCTGGGCCTACACCGAGCAGCAGGGCTGCGATCCCCGCCAGAAAGCCGTGGGCCTGGCGCGCTCGAACTGGGTGGACGACCAGGCGGGCCCGACGAGCCGGGAGCGGCAGTGGTACGACGCGGTGCTCCAGGTCCTGACCACGGCCCCGCTGCGCCTGGTCGTAGACCGGGGCCCCGGGGGCTGCGGGCGCTTTGCCGCGGACCTCGAGGAGGCGCTGCGGTCCATTCAAAGCTACTGGCAATATGTCAACATACCGGCGATTTTACTCGAACACGGCCCACCCACCCAGCCCAGCCGGGCAGCCCAGGCAGCCCAGGCAAAGGGGGCAGGCACATAAAGCGTGTTGTTACGGCTGGGAAACCAGACGAAACAACGCCGGAGTAGTCGATGGACACACGCATCTTGCCGGGCACTATACAGGTTGCCTTGGCCGCCGGTCTCCAGCCAACAGCGCCGGCGGCAGCCTGAGGAGGTCGGACACGCGCATGAAAATGCCCCGGTGGTTGGTCCTACTCGTAGCGCTCACCGATCGCCCAGCCCGGCGGCCTGTCTCCAATGCCCGATCATCTCCTCTAGATCTAGGCCGCCGCGATGATGGGAGCGGTTAGATACCCATACCAGATCAGCTCGACCTCGGCAATCACCTCGGCAGTTCCCACGGACGCTCCTGACAAGTCAACTGTGAAGTTCACTGTCTGCACGTACTCGCTGGTTTCCGTGACAGTCATCGTTATCCTGTCGATCTGGCGAGCCAGGGCATTTGTCGCGGCGCGCAGGGTGGTGGAGTTGACCAGGTCCACCACCGTCGAGTTTCCTCCCGCCCCCGTATTCAGCGCTGCTCGCACAAAGGCCCCCTGATAGGCCATTGCCGCGTCATTCGCCGCGTTATTGGCTATTCCATGCCCTACCAGGGCCCGCACGTGACAGTAAAAACCGCCCCCGTCCGTGTCGCCGGCCTCATTGGTGGTGGTGATGGTGAAGACGGCGGTGGCAACATTGTCAGATAGGCCCGTCTTGACGACAACACGACGCAGAGAATAGGAGGAAATGGCCAGCACGTCGTCCCCCGGGTCGGTCGTCTCGCCCACGTGGACGCCGCCGCCGGCAGCAACGTAATCCGTCGTCTGGAGAGCGCCGGCCGGTGGATCGGCGCCGACGCCCCCGAGGTAGCATCCCCCGGCCGCCCGGATGTCGGCCCCGGCGTGGACGTCGCCGGCCGCGGCGGGGACGGCATTGTTGATCCCCATCGCCACGAGCTGCACCTTGCCCGCGGCGTCACTCTTGAGGATGGCGCTGGCCGCGCCGGGGTTCGCCGAGGGCGTCAGCAGCGCCGGCGTGCTGGCCGCGGAGAGGCCAACCACGTCCAGCGCAGAGCCGCCAGTGTAGGTGTGCTTGGCGATCAGGTCGTGGTCGGCGACGAGCTTGAAAGTACCGAGAGGATGCCAGCCACTGCTATAATGCTGGAACATCACGGCCGTATACTGTTTGTCCAGCGTAACGTTCCCCAAAACGGTGTCCCCGCCAGTCCCGGTGAAGGTGACCGTGTAAGTGCTCCCGTCCGACTTCACAATGGCGACGATGGCCCCGTTCGGCATGCCAGCGTCGAGCTGGATGACAACGTTGCCCGCCGAGGCATCGACAATGAGGCACGGGTTTTCTATCGTGGCCGTATACGGAGTCATCGCCGGTTTACAGCCGGGCAGCAGCGTCCAGAAGTCCTGATAAACGAGCGACCGAAAGGCAGGGGCAGCGGATGGGTAGCCTGGCGCCGGGCCTGCCAGGACAGTCGCGGCATCCTGGTCGTCGAAGGAGACATCTTGCCCGGTCAGGCCGAGAATCGGCGTCGCGCTGGCGGCCAGGGTCACGGCGGCATGCAGGCCCGGGGATGGTATGTCGTCGGCGACCAGGAGCCGGAACGCGGGCTTCGCGTCCGCGCCGGCGGATGGCCCGGCCAAGACCTTGTTCTTGACTTGCGTGTCCAGGTCGAGTTCCTGGGTGGCCCCAACCGACAAGACGTCGGCAAGCTCCGTCGAGAGAGACACGGGATCGTGCTCCGACGATACGGGCGAGGCGGCCGCGGTCGCGCCGATCCGGCGCTGAATCAAGGGCCATTGGGTGCGCGTCTGTTTCGTGTTTTTCATGGTTTACCCCATGCCGGTCGAGAAGGCGTCGAGGGGATCGGCGCGATAGACGCGCCAGCCTTCCCCAACACGGTACTCGCCACGCTCCGCCAGGAACGGCCCGAACTTGACGAGGCTGCTGTCCTCGAATCCGTCCGGCAAGTCGAGAAAGCCGATCCACTGGCCCACGGGACAGACGTGCGCGGGGACGAGCTCGCCGGCCTTGTCGTACAAGAGGCCGCCCGCTCCCACGAAGAAGGCCAGCTCGTCCTTGTCGAAGGCCGGGGTCGTGTCGACGACGAGGTAGCGGTCCTTGTCGACACGGGCCGTCAGCCGCTCCCCGGCCGCCGTCCTGACGTTCAGGAGATCGACGATCACGTCCCCCGCCAGGTCGTCCCCGTTGCGGTACGCGCTCTGATAGATCCCGCCAGCCGTCAGGATGGACGTCCCGGCAAAGAACTGCCCGACGCCGGAAACCACGCCGGCGATCAGGGTCGTCGTCTCGATGGTCCCCCCGATCACGAAGGACAGGTCGGCGTCCGGAACGCGGGCCGACCACGTTCCCGCGACGCTGTCGTAGATGCGGAATTTCCCCGGATGGCCGGCCGCTTCGGGCGTCCCGACGAAGTAGTAGTGATCGGGGTCGTCCGCGCCGGTGTGCCCCAGAACGAGCCAGTAGTCGAGGGGCGCCGTCGCCGAAAGAGGGTTCGTGTTCGAAAAGATCACCGTCACCTTGACGAGCTGTGGGGTGATGTCGCTCGCCAGGAGCGTAATGGACTCGATTGGGGACATGAAGTCCGGATCTCCGGCCCCGTCGTCCGGGCAGACCTCGACGACGACGTCATTGCCAACCGGCCACGCCCCCCCGGAAGGGGAAACCTTCTGGATGTAGAACGACACGCTGGCCAGGTTAAAGTCCTCGCCGGCCGTCAGGGTGAACGATTGCGCGACGCCGGCCCTGTCCGTGTCGTCTCCGAAGCGCTGCTTGTCGGCCACCGTGGGCGGCTCGACGTCGTAGGCTTCCTGGGCCGGCGGCCGGCCGAAATACCGCCAGAGAGCGAGGGTGTCCCAGTAGCCCCGCAGGGTGATCTCAGCCGCCGGCGTGCTGTCCATGCTGCCCTGTTCCGGGTCCAGGCGCGGCCAGCTTTGGGCGGCGTCCCCGGTGATCAGGCTGTCCCGGTAGGCCTCCGCGGCTTCCGCGGTCGAATCGTTGAGCGTGGCGATCCCTTCCTTGATCCCGTAGATCGCCTGGCTCTCCGTATCCGACGCCGCCGTCGTCTTCTGCGGCGTCGTCTGCGTCCCCCCCGCGATCTCGCTGTAGACGACGTAGACCTTGTTGAAGACCCGCGAGAGGGTCGCCGTGTAGGCGGCCCTCCCCGTGTGCACCGTCACCGAGTTGATGAAGCCGACGAAGGCCGCTTCCGGGCGGTCCGCGTCCAGCTCGACGTGGGCGCGCAGCCAGCGGAACAGCTCCCACAAGGACAGCAGATCGCCCTGCGCGTCGATCTGGGCTTCGACCGCTCCGAACAAGTCCACGCTGAAGCCCTGCACCACCAGCTCGACAGGAGGAAACCCGGGAGCGGCGGCGAAGCTGCGGTCGAAGACCGTCGCGGCCAGGCGGGTGTCTTTGTCGCTCACAGCGTCAGCCTCCGCGGGCGATACCACGCCGTCAGGGTGTGGGTGCGGTCGACCTCGGCAGCCCCCGCGTCGTTCGTTTCGTAAAAGATCATGGATTGTGTCTTGCCGGGCCAGGCGTACAGCCCCGGCCCCTGCGGGATGTACAGCCCCGAGTGCCCGGTGATCCCCCCGGCGTCGTGGTCGACGTAGATCAGCCCTTCCGTGGCGTCGTCGTTGAAGGTGTCCCCGAAGGCCAGGCCGCGCGTGATCGGGTTGTAGATGCGCCAGTGATCCAGGGGAACGCAATCGAGGCAATCGAGGTCGAGGCTGCCGCCGCCCGCGACGTAGCCCCACAGCTCCAGCTGCATCGAGGCCAGGGTCGAGGTGTCGCCGGCCAGCCACGGGGCGATGCGCAGGATGCCCAGGACCTGGCGGGAATGGGCCCCGGCCGTCAGGACGACAGGGTTCGTCCAGACGATAGGCGTCGTCGTCGCCCCCGTGGGAAAGGCGATCTTGCACGAGGCCACCATGCCGGTCGGCACGGCGGAGTGGACGCGGGCCATAATCAGCCAGTGCCGCACCTGGTCGGTGCGCAGCCAGCCCGTCCCCCCGGTCAGCGACCAGTAGGTGATGCGGCCGTCCGCGGCCGGGACGGCGAACGTGCTGTAACCGTCGTTCGAGCAGGACGCGCAGACGTGGTCGACGCCGCCGTCCCCCAGCTCCCCCTCTCTGACGCCCGAGGGAAAGGTCGCGCCGCTGAACAAGACCATCTGCCCCGCGTAGATCCGGTAGGTGTTGGCCGGGTCGTTCAGGGTGTTCTCCAGGCTGACGTGGATGGGCGCCGGGACCACGCCGTCGATGCCGGCGAACGCCCCGTAGTTGTCACGGCCGCCGACGTCGTGGGCATTGTCGATCTGGATGCCGGTCGTGCCCCCGCCGTGGCCGTTGTTCAGATCGATGGCCGTCTTGGCCCCTTCCCAGCAGAACGAGCGGAGCAGTGTGCCGGAGATCCTCACCTTGCCGGCCAGCCAGGGAATGCCGAGCTCCCCCGATTGCAGGGCCACGTCCCCCCCGAAAATCTCGCTGCGCCAGTAGTCGCCCGCGCCGTCGACGTCGACCTCCAGGAAGGCCCGCACGCCGGCCCGCCGCGTCTTGCGGATGGCCGCCTGCACGAGAACGGCCTCGATCTCGTTCAGGGCCTGGCGCACCGTCTTGGTCGGGCTGTTGTCAAGCAGCATTCCCGACCAGGGCTGTTCGATGGGCGGGAGCAGGAGGTCGGGATCTTGGCCGTTGCGAACCATCCCCTCGATCGTGGCGGGATCGACACGGCAGGGAATGGGATTGAACTCCTCCGTCCAGATGGGGAAGGTGTTGAGCGCCGTCCCCGCCGACGTGTACAACCGGAGCAAGTGGGTGGCCATGGATTCCCCCCGTCACCGCGCCGCCGCCACGCTCTTGGCGACGGCCTCGGCGACGACTTTACGATCGAGAACGACCTGGACGATGATCGGCGCGGCTGCCGCGGCGGCGGGGGTCGGAATCCCCTTTCCTTTCCGCACGGCTTCCTGGTAGCCGCTGCCCCCGCCCGGCTCGGCGGGATTGTAGATGATCTCGCCGCGGTGAACCAGGGACCAGCCGGTACGCTGGATCTCGCCGCCGGCGGCATTGGCAATGGGCACGGCGGTGCCGCCCCCTCCAGGAGTGGTGCCGCGCCCTACGCCGCTCATGGCCCCGGCCGCGTTGTCGGCGCTAGTCTTGATGTCGCCCAGCTGCCCATTGATAATGTTCAGCCATTCGGTCAGGGCGGCGCGCTCCTCCGGGGTCAAGTCCAGCCCGGCCAGGGCCCCGCGCAGGTCTTCCGCGCGGCCCTTGAGATCGTCGAGCTGGGATTGCGGCAGATTGTCGCCCAGCTCCTGCGCCTTGGTCGTGGCGTTGGCCAGCCCTTGCACCAGGCTGCCGATATTGTCGACGGTGAGGCCCCTGGCAAAGGCCTCGTCAAACTTGCGCCCGTATTCCTCGATGGCCAGCCGGCCCTCAATGGAGCCCATGTGCAGGTCGTAGAGCTGATCCGCGAGCACCCCGGCTTCGTAGGTGGCGTCGGACACGGCCTGCGCCCATTCCCCAAACGAGGGCGTCGCGTCCTCGGCAGCCTGCGCCGAGGCGTCGAGGGCCGCGACGATCACGTCCCCGGAGCGCTGTTCGAGCAGGCTGCCGTCCTCGAGGACCTGGCGCCTGCGGTCCTGCTGCGCGGTGATGGCCCGCTCTTGCCGTTCCCGCGCCCGCATCTCGGTGTCCAGGCCGCCCAGTGCGCCGAGCAGGTAGTTCTCGGCGGCCATGCCGCTCGACGCATAATAGACCGTCAGGATGTCGGCGAGCTTCTGCTCCGCGTCCCCGTATTTTTCCGTCCAGCGGATCGCTTCCTCCAGGCGGTTGCGGGTCTCGGCCATCTGGCCCTCGAGCTTGCGGTCCGAGGCGAACAGGGTGTCCGTCAGGCCGGTCAGGTCGATCAGGGGCGGCGCCGCTCGCTTGGTCGCGTCGATGACCAGGCCGTGGGCCTCGGCGTACCGCTTGAGGAATGACTCGGCCTCCTGCTGCATAGCGGTGTTTTCCATGCCGGCGCGGTGCAGTGCCAGGAGGCCATCCGTTAACTCCTGGACGGCCGGGAGGACAGCCATGATAATGTGCTGTTTCCAGGCTTCCCCAACTTGCTTGAGCTCCGACAGGGTGTTGTTGAACGTCTCCGCGGCCGCGACGGTTTTGTCGGTGAGGGTCGTCCCGAGCAGGTCGGACCGCTCGATCAGAGCGTCGAGCTCTTCCGGGGTCTTGGAGAGGATGTCGACGAGGTCATTGGCCCCGCGCCCAAAGATGTCCGTCGCCGCGGCGGCCCGCTCCGCCCCGAGATAGTGCTCGTTCAGGCCGCGCACGATCTCGGGGAACATCTCCGCCAGGGAACGGGCGTTCCCCGCGGCGTCGGTCATGGCGATGCCCATGTCCCGCATGCGCTGGCCGAACGGCGGCAGGGTGTCCGCCCCTTCTCGCGCCCGGGCAACCGAGTCGGCCAGGGCGTCGTTGAAGGGCCGCAGGGTGCCCTCGAGCGTGCCGAGGGGGATGCCCAGCTCGCCGAACGCGCCGGCCAGGCGGGAGACGTTCTCGACCTTGTCCCCGGTCAGGGCGGCGATGTCGCCGATGTCGTCGATCTTTGTCGTGACGGAGGTGATCTCGCCGATGGCCGACTTGACGACGCCGGCGATCGTTTTGAGTCCCCCCGTGACGAGGCCAAGACCGCTTTTGAGGTCGGTCAGGGACAGGCCGAGGATCTTGAAGCCCTTGGCCCCGTTCTCGGCCGTCTCCCCCGCCTTCTTCGTCGCCTCTTCCGCGTTCGCGGCCCCTTCCCTGGCCTGCTCGAGGGCGCCGGCCAGGTTGCCCCCTTCCGTCTCAATGGCGCGCAGGGCCTCGATGAAGCGGTCGATAGCCGACAGGTCCGATTCGGATGTGATCTGTAGGCCGATGTTCTCGGTTTCGCTCATGGTGTAGGTTTCCCGCGATCCCACAGGGCTTCTTCGGTCACCGCGTCCATGTAGGCCAGGGCGCGCAGCAGCCAGTTCGGGACCTGGTCGTCAGCCGTGCGCAGCCCGAGGGCCTGGTAGGAGGGCGCCAGGCCCTTCTCGACGAGCGTCTGGGCTTGGCGCAGATCGACGGCCCTACAGATCGTGTCCCACTCGTCGGCCTCGCGCCCGGCCGGGGTAACGTCCCGCCGATCAAAGATCACGGCATCGCGGATCAGCCGGCGGACGATCCTTTTTTTTCCGCGTCCGCCAGGGCCAGGTCGTCTTCCGCCCGGTCGAGCTCGGCGATCTTGGCCAACAGCGCTTTGGCGTGAGCGCGAGGGATGCGCTTGATGCTGTCCTCCGTGATCGCCTCGCTATGGCTCCAGCGCACCAGGCGGGCGCGCAGCCGGGCCAGATCGGGCGGCGCGCCCCTGACGACGACCTCGACGGCCCCCTCAGCGACGAGCTGCCCGCCGGAGATGGGGACGATCATCTTGCGCTTGGCCGCCTCGATCTCGGCCGCGTCATACCAGCCCAGCCAGGTTTTCAGGTCGTACCAGTCCGGCCCGACCTCGACGTGAGTTTCTTCGCTGCCGATCAGCATACCGGTCCCCCTTAGATCGACGTTTCCGCGTTCTGGATGACGATCCCGACGTCCTGGTCGATGGTCAGCTCCCGCTTGCAGCGGTACTCGACGCTGTGAGAGCGCCGGGCCTTCGAACCGGCGATCGCCGGCGGCTCGGGCTGCGGCGGGACGCACCGGGCCAGGGTGATGATCCCCTCGTAGTTGTAGATCCCGGCGATGTTCGGCCCGGTGAAGTAGAGCTGTACGACCGTCTCGGCGGCCGTCCGGCCGTCGTCGATGAAGTCGTCCCCCGCGGCGATCCAGTCGAGGTCCAGCTTGCACGTCACCTTGCGCCCCAGGTCCCGGATCGCGCCGGCCGTGGGCTTGCCGAGCAGGCCGTAGAAGGGGTCCTGGCCGCACTCGATGGTGATTTCGGCGGCCTCGACGGAGGCCAGCTCGGTGCCGGCCGCGACGACGATCTCGCCCGATACGACGGACAGGGTCCCCCCCTTCTTGACGACCCCCTGGTAGAAGCGGAAGGGCAGCTGCAGCGTGGTCGGATACGGCAGAACAACCGACTCCGTGGGCGCGGCCGTGCCGTCGTCGTCCCACGTTCCCCCAACCCAGGCGTCGTCCTGGGCGTCAAATTCCAGGGTCACGACCGCGATCTCCTTGGCCTTGCAGGAGATGGTGATCTTCTTGATCTTGGCCCCTTTGATGAACTGGGCTTCCGACGCGCTGAACTGCTTCTCGAAGGACAGGCTGCCCAGGGGAGCGGTGTCGTCCGGCAGCAGCTTGTGGCGGTAGGCAATCGTCCCGCCCTGCTGCGTCGAGACGGCCGCCGTCATAGCGGCCTTGAAAAGCGTCCCCATGTACTGCGGGAAGAAGGGCAGGACGAGCGACCCGTTGACGGGCTTCTCTCCCTGGACGACGACGCCCTGCTGCCGGCCGAAACTGGTCAGCTCGGGTTCGATCAGGGAGCGCCGGCTCGTGACGTTGAACGTGGTCACGGGCAGGGCCTTCGTCGCGGGGACGTAGGTGCCGTACAGGGCTTCTGGCGCAAAAAGTACGTGTTCAGATGCGGCGTCCATAGCGTGTTCTTGCCTCCATGCGATCTCGGCCAGCGTTTGGGATACCTGGATGGCCATATCAGACCTCCGATTCTTGCCCGACCTCGATGCCGGCAATCGCGCCGGCCTGCCACGGAAGGGCCGTGTCGGGGTCGAGATCGACGACGTTTTGATAGTGGAGCGGGGTCGTGTCCAGGGATACGGCCGCCCCCGTGCTCGTGTCCCCGCCCGCGGCGACGAGGTAGTGCTTGACCTGCTCCGCCCCCGGCGCGGTAAGGAAGGCGCGGAGCCAGACAATCACCGCGACCGGCCGCTTGGCGGTGGCCGTCCACGCCGAGAGGCTGTAGGTGTCCTTCTTGGCGTCCAGCGCGGCCGACACGTACTCCGCGTCGGAGGGGGGGACCTCCTCGACGCAGTCCCAGTTCGCGCCGGCCGAGGGCGTCCACTGGGTCACGCTGCCCGCGCCGTCGGGGACGATGGCTTCATAGTTGATGTCGCCGGGCCAGCCCCCCGTCGCGATGGTCAGGTCGTCGAGGTAGATCGTGGCCGTGCTCGGCGTGTTGTTCAACAGGCGGAAGTAATCCCAGTGCGCGCCGCCGGCGATCTTGGTGTCCCCGGTGTAGTCGATGTCGAGATGGCCGTCCATGACGACCTGAATCTTGCCGTCCGTGTCGTGGATCTTGAAGCGCACCTGCAGGAGGTGCCACGCCTCGAGGTCGTCCAGGGTGTGCGTCCCCGTGGCGACGAGGGCGCCGTTCACGTAAGCCGCCCAGTGATCGGCCAGCAGCCGGACCTCGACGACGCCGGCCGCGTCGTCGACCACGGAAGCCATGATCCGGCCCGACCCGGACGAGGCCGGGTAGAACCATGCCGAGAGATAGACGTCCGTGGGGCTGCCGGGAAGCGGGAAGCGGATCCAGGCGTCTCCCCCCGTGGGCAGGAGCGATACGCTGTAGGAGCCCGTCTTCTTCTTCGTGGTGGAGATGGCCACGCCGGCCGCGCTGTAATCCGCTGCCGCCACGGGGAGCGCTCCGACTTCGAAACCAGTTCCGTAGATGATGCCCATAGCTTGCCCCCTGTTACCAGAGCTGCCGGCGCGTCCAGATCACAAGATCGAGGGCGGCGCGGTTTTCCAGATTGTCCGGCCGGGCCGTGCGGCTGGGGCCCATGACGTACGACGGCGTGGACACGTCGACGCGATAGACCCGCTCCTTGCCGTCCGTTGTCACAAAGTCTCCCAGGCTCTGGGCGGCCATCAGGATCAGGCGGGCCGCGTCGGCCAGGCCGCTGCACAGATCCGCGCTCGGGACGGCGCAGACCTTTGTCACGGGGTCCGGGACCAGGGTGTCGATGTACTGCACGTTGAAGATGACCCCGCCCGTGTAGGCGTACTCGTGGTACTTGGTATCGTGCTGGCCCTCGTCCTGGGACACGATCGGGACCTCGGCCAGGGGAAAGAGGTTCTGCGGGATAATCGTCGGCGCGAACCACGGCACCCACGCGTTGACTCCCGCGAAGGCGGGAGCGACCCGCAGGAGGGCGATGACCTGGTCGGCCAGCTCGTGCGCGACGCCCATGCTACACCGTCCCGGTGCGCAGGTAGGCGCGCACCCAGCGAGTCAGTACCGCCTTGTCCTGGGCCTGTAAGAGCAGGATGACGCGCCGGGGCAGGTGGATCCCCCGGCGAAACAGGTTGTCCGTCCCCTGCTGGTGCACGATCCACCACCAACGGTTCTTGTTGCCGACCTTCACGGTCTGGGCCGAGGCGGTGTACCAAAACCCGGTCCGCATTTGCCCCGTCGCCTCGAGGATCCCCTTGCCGGGGAACTGGCGCGCCTTGCGGGCGGCGTACCGCGGGCTCAGCGCCGCCCAGCGGGACGGCCGGCCCTCGGCGGCAAAGTTCCTGTCGACCGACTCGAGCAGGTAGCGCCCGAAGCGCTCGAAGACGGGGAGCAGGTTCTTGCCCCGGCCGCGCAGCTCCTCGTAGCGCCGGACCCACGAGTCCGCGTCGAAACCGGGCATGCGCACATGGAGCGTGCAGCCCATCAGCCGAATGCGGGTATCGCCGGCCCACTTCATAGGTCCAGCTCCTCCGGCCGGAAGTAGTCGTCGCGGCGGATCGCCGGGGCGCTCGTCCAGTACGGCTCCAGCTGCCCCTCGGCGACCTGGTCCAGGAGGTCGGCCTGGCCCAGGCGCAGGCGGTTCAGGAAGTCCTCGTACTTCTTGTTCCACTCGGTCACGCGCGGCTGCTGGACGTTGCCCCGGTACGCGGCCTGTTCGGCCTTGACCGCGGCGCCCAGGTTCTCGTAGTCGGCCAGCAGCACGACGTCGTTCACCCCGGTCGCCGGCACGGTGTAGCCGCGCGCCTTCAGGATCGCGTTGATGTCCGCCGCGGCCGCCGCGCGAAACGCCGTGACCTGCGCCGTCGTCGGCAGGGTCCCCGCCGTGTAGGTGACGCCGGTCAGCGCCGTCACGCCGCTATTGTCCGCGTTGTAGGGCATCTTATCCTCCGGGCGTCTTCCGCCGGCGGGACCGGGGCGCGGGGGGGGCCACGGGCCCGCCACCCAGGAAGTCCGTTTCGGCCGGCATGCTCAGCACGGTCACGGGTCGCTCGATCGCGGCCCGCAGGGCCCGCAGCTCCTCCAGGATCGCCGCCAGGTAGAAGTCGGCTACCGTTACCGGGTTGGGCAGAGGCTGGTCCATCGGGTCCTCGGTGGTGGGGGCCAGGCGCGGGCCCGGCCCCCACCGCTCGGTTGGTATGGGTTACGGCGCGTTCGTGCCAAAGCTGGCCACGGTCGCGCGGGGATCGAGGCGGGTGCCCCCGACGATGTGCAGGCCTTTCCAGGTCGTCTCCATGGTATCGAAGTCGCCCAGGAGGGCCTCGACGCCCCCGCCCACCCGCTGGGTGTTGGGGGTCTTCTGGTACAGCCCGGGCTGCTCGAAGCCGGCCAGAAAGTCCAGCCGCAGCGCCGGCCGGCCCACCTTCGGGTTGGCGAAGAGGAACCAGCTGGTGTGGCCCGCGGCCACGGGCGCGACGATCGGGATGTACGGGTTGACCGACACGCGGCAGCGCTTGGCCATCCAGTTGGCCGCCCAGATCTGCTGGTTGGCCGTGCCGCCGGCCTCGACCGCCAGGATCTGCACGGCGTTGACGATGTTCTGCGCCGTGACCTCCAGGGCCGGCGGGACCACCAGCTCGACCGCGTCGATGACGATGGGCTCGCCATCGGCGCCGACCTGCCGTGCCAGGACCAGGAAGGCGTCCTGCAGCCCGGCGACGGACAGGGTCGGGTTGTTCAGGGTGCCGCCACAGGCCACCGTCACCTTGTTCAGATTGGCGTTGCTATACAGGGTGACGTGGGGGCCGTTGGCGTCCACGAACAGCGTGGTGGCGAACCGTTCCTCGGTGCGCCGCGCGCCCAGGGCCAGCTTCTGCGGGATGCGGGCGAGCCCGCGCAGGCGGTCGTTCACCAGGGCCCGGAAGGACACGCCCACTTTCTTGGAGTAGACGTTGACCTGCGTGGTGTAGATCGTCTCGGTCAGGCCCTCGTCCACGATGGGCTCGGCGCCATCCGGCTGGGGATAGGCCGGGAAGTAGGACCCTTCCAGCCCGTCCAGGGCGATCAGGGTCTTCTGGTTGAAGTCGTCGACCACCCCGCGGTCGCAATAGTTCTGCCAGGTCGCGGGATAGGTCTCGTACTGGGCCAGGAGCTCGCGGTCGAGGTTGGTGCCCAGCAGGGTCGGGAAGTCGCTCGTGCTGAGCGCTTCCTGGATACGGTGCAGCGGCACACGCCCGCGGGCGGCCTCGTTGATGAACTCCTGGACGGCCGCGAGTCGCGCCTTCTGCTCGTCGGTCAGCTCGCGGCCGCGCAGGGGCACGCCGGCCCCGGCCAGCAGCCGGTCAATCGTAGCGTCGGCCGCGGTCATGGCCTCGCGCAGTTCCCAAAACTCGGGTGCCATAGGTTTGTTCCTCCGTTTTTGCTGCTCAGTGCTAGGCCACGCGGACAGCCGTGACGTAGGCGATGCCAGCGCAGTTGCCCGCGCCGCCGTTGTTGGAGTGAATGCGCAGCGTGCCGGCCGCGGCGATGCGGTGGGTCGCGTCGTCGATGGTGCCGGCCCGAACGATCGCCTGGTCGGCGATGTTCGCGTCCATGGCGTTGCTGATCGCCGCGCCGGCGCCGGTCTGGACCTGGATGGTGTCGGCGGCCCCGCCGGCGCCGCCGGTCTTGACGAACCAGGCGTCGATGACGCGGATGTCGTGCGTCGAGACGACGTCGACGTCGTGGGTGGCCACGTTGGTCACCGGGATGACGAAGGTCAGCGTCAAACCGCCCTCCGTGTTGAGGTCGGGCACGTCGGCGGCGATGGTGCCGTCGAAGCCGTTGGCCGCCAGCTGGCCCTGCTCCCAGATGCCGTTGGCGAACAGCGCCCGGGTGGCCGCGTCGGCCACGAAGGCGCCGTTGGCGATGGCCTGGAGCAGGAACGCATTGTCGAAGGCGTTCGCGGGGATGGCGTTCAGGAGCGCCGCGTTGTCGAAGGCGCCGGCGGCGATCCCCGCCAGCAGCGTGGCCGCGTCGAAGTAGCCGGCCGCCAGGAGGGCCCGCCCGAGCGCGTCGGCGGAGAGAATGCCGGGCGCCAGGTTGACCGTGGCGATGGTGCCAGCGCCCAGGGTGCCACTGCCGGGAGCCGGCACGTGCATCACCTGGATGGTGGCCGTGAGGCCGGCCCCCACGGCTTCCAGGGCGAAGCCGTAGAAGAAGCCGGCGGTCGTCAGGTTGTCGATCGTCGGAGGCGCGCCGTCGTGATAGAAGAGCGTATCCCCAACGGCGATCCCGCCGCCGACCGTGTCGGTGACGGACAGGTCCCAGATCCCGGGGCCAAAGTCCACGGTGGCCTGGCCGGCCGGGTTGCCGCCCTCGCCTTCCTCGACCAGGCAGATGCCGGTGTTGAAGCCGAGGCGCACCGGCCCGCCGGCGGTCGGCGTGGCCGGGTTGGTGCAGGTGATGCCGCCCAGCTGCCAGCCGGGCTTGTAGATCTGATTCGTAGGCATGAGTTACATCCTCCCACGGGCCGCGATTTCGGCCTGTTCGTTGCTGAGGCCCCCGTTGATGTATGCTTCGACCAGGCGGCGGTGGGCCTCGTCCCCGCCACTGCTACTGGAGCTGCCCCCGTGACCGCGCACAGTGCCGGCCTCCAGGACCTGGGCAACGAGCGCCTTCTGGGCCTGGATGGCCGCGGCGGTGCGGGCCGGGGCGTCCACGAGGCTGACGCCGGCGAGCTGCCGGCGCACTTCCTCGCGCGCCGCTTCGGGCAAGGCCGTCTCGGCGGATAGGAGTTGTGCGACGACGTCGGCCACCGCGCGAGACTCGAGCTGGGTTTCCAGTTCCGCGACGCGTTTCTTCGTTGTCTCGAGCTCTTCGCGCAGGGCCGGCGCGGCCTGCGCCTCCCGCAGCGTTTCCTCTTTCCCGCGATAGAGCTTGTCGCGCTCGCGGGAAGCGAGTTCGTTGAGAATGTCGGGGCGATGCTCGGAAAGGTTTTCCACGGTGAGCATTTCCCAGGAGTCCGGGCGGTAGGCTTCCAGCACCGCGAGGACCCGCCCACGCGCCGCCCCGGTCGTGACGAAGTCGGCCGACCGCGCGGCGGTGATCGCCTCGACGATGAATTTGCCGTCTTCCTTGCGCCCGCGGCCCTGCGCGTTGATCGACAGGTCGCCGGCGATCTTCTCCTGGACCAGCGTCTTGAGCCAACCGGCCGCCGCCGAGAGCCGCGCCCGGGCGCGAATCTTGCCGTCCTCGAAGCGGGCCTCGGTCACCCGGCCGACGAGGTCCCGGACGCTGCGCTCGGGCCGCTCGTGCTCTTCCGAGCGCGTCGGGTGGTCGGCGTACATCTGCACCCCGACGAACAGGGGCGCCGCGGCGGCCAGGACCTCCGGGCTGTAGACGTTGCCGTTCGCCGATTCGCCGGCCTCGATCAGCACGCAGTCCAGGTTGCCGGCGTCGTCCACCGCGGCCTCGTGCACCGTGGCGGTGTAGACCAGGTCGACCACGCCGGGCGCGCTTTCGGCCGCCGGCGCCTCTTCCGACGCCTCTTCTCCCTCTGGCTCGGTCGCGCCGGCCGGCTGCCACACCAGCTCCACCGCAGCCCAGCTCGCCCGGTCGGCGAAGGTGATCCCGCCGTCCGCGCCCACCTGATAACTGACCTGGTAGTAGTCGGCGCCGTCGCGGGCGATGACGTAGCCCTCGTAGGTGCCGACGACGTCGGGCTGCGGGACGCCGTCCTGCCAGGGGTACAGCGCGCGCCAGGCGTCGTAGACCGCGCGCGACTTGTCCTCGAACGAGTCGGCCGGCGCGGCCTCCCGCTGCGCGCTTTCGGTCGTCGGTTTGACGTTGATGCCCATTTTCTTCAGCTCCTCCGCCTCCGCGGCGGTGATCTCGCCGTCCCGGATGATCTCCAGGTAGCGGATGACCTTGTCCAGGAGAACCAGCTCCGAGCCGGTGTGCTTGGCCCCCACCTCGGCCAGGGCCGCCGTCACGGCCGGCCCCAGGCGCGATTCGTGCTGCTTGAAGATCTCGATCTGCCCCTCGCGCTCGTGCGCCGCGGCGCGGGCGGCCGTCTCGTCCTTGTACTTCTTCCCCTTGCCGAAGGGGAAGCGCCCGAGGATCTTCTCCCCGTCGCTGGAGTACAGGACGATCTCCGAGCCGTCCTTGCGGATGACCTCGCGAACCTGCGTCATCTAGACCTCCACCCGCAGCGGGTTCCACCGCGCGGCGAGCCCGATACAGTCGTCGCAGTGCTCGGCGACGCCCAGCTCCCAGTAGACGTTGACGGCGACGACGTTGCCGTCGGCGTCGTGGACCAGCTCGTAGCGCAGCCGGCACTGGCAGTTCGTGCGGCAGCGCGTCTTGCCGTCCCCCGGCACCTGGGGCAGCCGGAGGTCCCCGTAGGCCCCGGCCTGGCCGCGGTGGTAGGGGGCCTGGATCGCCCGGGCGTAGAGGCCCGCGCGGGCGCCGATCTGCGCCGCGCTGAGTTGGCCATCGCGCACCGCCTGGTAGAATTTGTTCAGGTACTTGATCTGCTCGTTGCGCGCGGCCCACAGGGCCTTCTCCTCGGAGCGCGTCAGCTTCTCGTCCCCGCCGGCGGCAACCTTGCCGACGATGTAGGCGGCCCGCCAGTGGAGCGTGATGTAGCGCTCCATGTCCAGGTAGAACTGGTGGGGCGTGATCTCGCCCGCGCCTACCCGGGCCGCCGTGTCGGCGATCAGCTGCGCGGTCTCGTCCGCCAGGTCCTGGAACAGGTCAGCCTGCTCCGCGGGCGTGAACTCGTCCGCGCCGGCGCGCTCGCGCAGCCGGGCGGCCTCCTTCGTCTTGCGCCGCGCGCGGGCCTGGTCCAGCCACTTGCGCGCCAGGTCCAGGGCCTCCTGCTTCTGCGCGTCCGTCCAACCGCGGGCCTCGGCGAGCAGGCGATCGAGCGTCTCCCGCAGCCGGCGCAGCTGCTCCGGGCGCAGCTGGCGCAGTTCAAGCGCGCGCAGCATCGAGCACCTCCTGGAGGAGCGCCCGCAGCGCCTCGACCTGGGGCGCGAGGCCCTCCGGCTCGGCAGTCTCGGCCGCGAGCTCCTCGGCCTGGGCGATGACGGCCTCGGGGTTCGGCACGCCGATCGCCCCGAGGAGCAGCCGCGCGGCCTCGCGGTAGCGCGGGTCGGCGATGGCGTTTCCAAAGACGCCGGTGGCCAAGGCCTGGGTGATCGCGGCGCTGTAGATGCCCAGGTCCCGCTGCACGATCGGCGGGAATGCCGCGTGGACGCCCAGGTCCAGGTCGGTGGTCGCCCCGCTTTCGGGGTCGGGCCCGCGGCCCGGCTCGACGACGTAGAGCGTGACCCCGCCCACGTCAGTCTTTCGCACCGCGCCGGGGAGCGCGCCGTACTGGATCGCCTTCACGACCACCAGGTAGAACAGCGCCTCGTACACCGCGGCGACGATCCGCTGCCAGGACTCGAACATCTTGAGCATGGGCAGTTCCATCGCCGTGGCCGTGGCCAGGTTCCCGGTCTCGGGATTGCCGAAATAGTGCTCGAAGATGCCCGTGGCGGCGCAGATCTCGTGCACGAGCATCCGGCCGTCGACGTAGGCCGAGGACGCGCCGGACTCGGTCTTGAGCTGCTCCAGGGTCACGGCTTCGTTCTCGATCAGCGTCCGCGCGCCGGCCGCGCGCTCGGGGCCGCCGGCGGCGCCGTAGTTGTAGCGGCTCAGGATATCGGTCTGGTCCCAGGTGGTGGCCAGGCGATCCACCGCGGCCTTGCTACCCTTGACCTTCTGGCGGAAGGCAAAGGTCGCCAGGGCCAGGGTGATTGTCGCGCGGTCCTCCATGAAGCCTTTGTGCGCCTTGACCCAGGGCAGGGCCCGGAACAGCACCGGGACGCCGCGCGTGCCCAGCGTGTTGATCGCCACGTGGAGTACTTGCACCTCGGTGCCGCGGTCGCTCATCTCGTCGTGCGCTTCGTCGGCGTTGTTCACGTCGCGGTAGTACTTCGTCGTGCTCTCGCTCTTCCACAGACGGCTGGCGTAGTCCCACGTCCTCTCCGACCAGGTGCGCTGGTAGTAGAGCGGCCAGGCGTCGTCGCCCGGGGCAGTGATCACCTCGTCAACCTCCCCGGGATCCAGGGAGCGCACGACCACGTCCCCGGTAAAGCGGTTCGTGTGCTGGGCCAGGAAGAGCTCGCCCTCCACCGCCAGGCGCTCGATCAGCTTCTGCTGGGCCTGGTAGGACGTGAACGGGGCGTTGCGCGCGCTGGTCCAGAAGGCGTCGATCACGTCGCGCACGCGCGGGTCGGGCGCCGTGTAGGTCATCCCGCCGCCCAGGACGTAGTCGCGGTATAACCGCACGGCCTGGCCGGCCTTGGGATCGAAGGTCCAGTAGTAGCGGCTGTTGTCCAGGGCGACCTTGCGCGAGAGCGGGGAGAAGTCGCGCGTGGCCGACTGCTCACCGCTCCGCGTCCAGCCGGTCAGCTGGAGCATTGTCTCCAGGGACTCCTCGAGCCGGGCCAGGCGAGTCAAGCGCTTGCCCAGGAAGGCATCGCCAATTCGTTCGAGTAGAGAACGGTTAGTAGCCAATGCGCACCCTCACGGCTTCGTCATACACCACCGGCAGATTGGCCGGTGGTTTGTGCGCCGCCCGCCGGGCCAACGCCAGCGAGGCCAGGGTGTCGGGCAGATGCCCGGCCCCGTACACGTCGTCCACCGCGGCGTACCTGAGCTCGGACTCGGCCCAGCGGATCCACGGCCCCACGATCGCGCCGTGCTCGAGGTCCGCGATACACTCCGATAGGAGATCCGCCCGCGGCCGGCCGACCATCAAGAACGCTTCCGCGTCCGCTTGCATGTACCCGGCGACGACGTCGCCGATCCCGGTGCCGTCGTGGGCCGCCGGGCCCGGGTAGCGCAGCACCCGGTCGTCGAACGCCTTGACCATCACCGGCCAGGGACGCCGGCCGGTGCGCTCGAAGGCGACGAGCCGCCAGGGGTGGACGTCGATCCGCAACGTGCTGATCACCGTCCAGTCCCGCTTGCGCGCCCAGTCGGCGCCGGTGGCGTACGCCGCGCCTTCCGCGGGGGCTTCGATTTCAATGTACTCGGCCGGCCGGCCCTCGAACTCGCCTAAACTACGGTCGAACATCCGGGCCACGGCCTCCGGGAGGATCGCGCGGGCCTCGGCGGACGGCTCCTGCAGATCGTACTCGACCTGCCACATCGCCGCGGTGACGTCGCTGCGCTTGCCCTCTACCTCGGCCGGCGCCAGCCACCCGTGGGGCTCCTGCGTCTCGTGGTAACACCACTCGTAGACCGGCCAGCCCTTCTCCGCCGCCCGCCGCAGGACCTCGGTCATGGTGCCGTCGGCGTACTGGTGGGTGCTCGACAGCACCGTCTGCACCGGGATCCCGCTGCCGGCTTCCATCGGCTGGCCCAGGGCCGCGTCCAGGAGGGTGACGTCCATCTCGTCGACCTCGTCCAACCGCAATCGCTGCGGGTGGGGCCCGCGGACCGAAGCCTGCGAGGCCAGGAGCGCCCGGACCTTGTTCCCGCGCCGGAAGCGCGTCTCGCGCTGCACGTCGCCGGACAGGAGGTCCCGCGGCGCGCTCGACGCTTTCCAGAGCGTCTGCGAGTGCTCCAGGACCCGGGTGGACTGTTCGCCGCTGCCCCCCAGAACGTTCACGTTCGCGCCTAAGGAGGCCGCCTCCACGGCGGCCAGGAGCGCGAGGAGGAACGTCTTGCCGCCGAACCCGCGCGAGGCCTTCCACACCGCCACCCGCGAGCGGGCAAAGTACGCGTCGGCGAAGGCCCGCCAGGGCGTCGTATGGTTCGGGCAGACCGGCGTGTCGGGGATGCGCACCCCGAACGCCACCTGGACGAACAGGCGGAGCTCGTCTTCGGTTGTAAAGGGTACCGCGAAGTGATACTCGTCAACCCGGCTGGCCATCGTCCACGACCTGGCGCACGACGATCACGTTGACCTGGCCCGGCGGCGGCGGCTCCTGCTCCCGCCACAGGGCGTGGCCCTTGCCCAGGGTAATCAGCGCGGCCTGGGCGTCGTACAGCTCGATCTTGAGACCGTACTTGGTCTCCTCGAGCCGGTGCACCAGGTGCAGGAGCCCGGCCCGCTCCGCCTTTTGCAGGTCCACGGTAACGCCGCCGGCCGGCCCGATGGTCACGAAGTCGGCCATCGAACCGCGGGCCTGGTCGGCCAAGCGCAGGAGGATCTCGTCGGCCGAGACCTTGGTCTCGGCGATGCGGCGCTCGATCTCCTCCTGGATACCAGCATTTACCAGCAACCGTGGCCCGTTGACGTCGGCATTCCGCTGCGAGTATCCCACGCGCCGGGCCGCTTCACTGGCGTTCCAGCAGCGCAGGTACTCTTCAACGAACTGGCGGTGCTTGGGCTTCAGGGCCATCGGACTCTCCCGGCAACCACCCCGCCGGCGGGTCGGGGACCAACCGCGCCAGCAGATCGTCGGCCGCGGCGACCAGGTCAATAGCCTGGCTGCGCAGGCCCTTGACGAGGGCCCGGATCAGGACCAGGTCGGCGCGGGCCCGCGGATCCAGCGGCGGCAACGTCATCGCCGCGGGCCTCCCGGCGCCTCTTCCGCCTTGCTCCGCTGGCGGCGCTCGTACTGCGCCTTGCCGAAGAAGTAGAGCAGGGCCGCGCCCATGATCAGCTCGACGACGGCCTGTAATTCCGGCACACCCTCGCACTGGATAAAGCGCGCGAGCAGCCACACGCCGACGGCGAGGAGGACGGCCAGCGCGAACATCACGATCCGCTTGACCAGGCCGTCCAGGTTCTCCCACCAGGGTTTGCCGCTCAGGAACTTGGAGACCAGCACGTTGACGAACGCCACCAGCGCGGCGACTGTGGCAATGATCCCCAGCAGAAAGATACAGAGTGCGCTCACGATTCACCTCCGGGTCGTCGTACCAGCGCCGGCCATCCGGTATCGCCGGATCCACCTTGGCATCCGGGCGCCCGGCGCTATCCCAGCGCTGACACAAAGCGACGATGACCGCGCGCAGGTTGGTCATCGCCTTGGTATTGCCTTCGATGATGTCGGCCAGCCGGTTGACCAACTTCTGGTAAGCGACGAAGACAAAGATGCACATCGTCGCGGCGAACCCGAGGTTGATCGCGAGCTGGATCAGGCCTTGTGCTTCGGCGGTGGGCATGATAGCGGGCTCCTGAAATACAAAAACCGGGGACAGACCTCCTTAGAGGCTGCCCCCGGTTCGACCGGATACGGGCTACAGGTAGTGTTCAGCTACGGATAGCATACCACATCTAGTGGGGTTTGTCAACAGTTTGTTCTAGTTCCGCGAACTGGCCGGCCAGCGGCCGATCGAGGTGCACGCTCTGCTCGACCCGGCTGCGCACGGCGAGGACCCCGCGCTCGACGTGGAGGTGCACGTCGGCGCAGTAGAGCCGGCGCAATAGTTCGATCAAGCGGCGTTCCTGGTCGGTCAGTTCCAAAGGACAGGCCCTCGGCGCAGCGGGGGCGCGCCGAGGGCTGGGGATAGTATAGCACAAAGAAGCGGGAAAAGCAAAGAGGCTAGTTTCTCGCCGGAGCAATAGATTCCAGGCCGGTATTCTATTCTCCGCCAAGTAGGGATCTGTTTCCCATGAAGCGGACTACTCTTGTACCAGTGACGTGCGCGCTGTCAACTCTTTGTATTATGATATCGCCATGGCGGCCATCCTGCAATTGCAGTTCATATTGTCCAGCGGAAATGCTTCGTCGATACAATACGAACGAACCGCCCCAGCCCGCGCGCGTAGGAGCCTCAAGCTGTATAACCATGTCAGTCACTACTACCACTCCGTCCTTGGCAATTGTGCCTATCACGGACTCCATCTCGACCTCCCTCCTCTACACTACATCCCCAACTCCATCTGCTGCCCATCCTCCTGCTGCGCCCGGGGCGCCTCCCTGAATGTCCCGTGCGCCGGCGGCATGGCAACCTTGGCGCCGGCCAGCAGCTCGGCGATCGTCAGAATCTGCAACCGGGGATAATCCTGATTCCAGCCAGGCGAGTGATAGAAGCCCGCAGAGACGGCCTCGGTTTTCATCGGCCCCGAGGGCGGCTCCAGGGTCACAAAGACACCGATCGCCGCCTGCTCCCGGTCGATCACGCCGTGCAAGTCCCGAATGTCGCCGCTCTTGACGCCCCCGCCTTTTACCTGGACCAGCACCCGCTTGGGCTTGCCCGAAGCATCGTCGATAAAGTTGATCACCCCATCGATGCCCCGATCGGCACCCTTCTTGCCTTTCTTGCTGCCCACTTGCCCACCCAGGGGCTTGGCCCGCAGGAGCGAGAGGGCCCACCATTGGAACTGGTAAGGGTCGTCCTGGGCGAGTTGCCGCGCGGAACCGAGGTCCTCGGGCTCCCCGACGGTCTCGAACTGGATCCCCGGGAAGGAGCTCTCCAGCCGGTAGCGGATCAAGGAGATGGCCAGGTGGGTGATGTCGATACCAATCCACCGCCGTTTCAGTCGCTCGGCTACTACAATAGCGGTGCCGCAGCCGCAGAAGGGGTCTAGAACAATATCTCCTTCTCTGCTGCTAGCCGCAATCACCTCTGTTAGCAACTCTTCAGGCTTCTGGGTGGGATAGCCCAAACGAGCCCTCGCGGAAGGAGCTATTGGTTGTATATCAATAATCACATCATCCGGGTGTTTCCCTTTTGGATTGAGTTTCTGAACACCAAAATCCCTGCCACCACGCACGTTGCCGATGTAATGGCTAAATCTCTCGGTAGTGGCTTGCGCATACGGGCGCCGGATAGGATCAGGGTCGAAATATTGCTTTCCCGCCGACTTCGCGTAATGCAGCAGAACGTCGTGTCTGTGCGCCCTGGCGTCGTGGGGCACTCCGGCCCCGCGATAATACCAGATAATCTCGTTCAAGAACGTCGTCGCCCCGAATACAGCATCCATGAGCACCTTCAAGTAGTGGCTCGCCGTCGGATCGCAGTGCAGGTACAGGCTACCCGTTTCTTTGAGCACCCGATGCAGCTCCACCAGCCGCGCGGCCATCATCACCAGGTAGGCCATCATCTGGTTGGAACCGATGAACTGGCGGAGTGCCCCAATCATCTGACCCACGTGCGCCGGCGCCTCGGTGACCAGCTCCTGGTAGGTGCGCTCAGCGACCGCATCCCAGTGCCAAGCGTCGGCGAAGGCTTCGATCTGGGCCGCAGACTCCTGGCCGCCTTCGTCCTTGAACAGCACGTTGTAGGAGCGGTTGGAGTTGAATGGTGGATCCAGGTAGACCAGGTCCACCGACTCGTCGGCGACGTGCTGGCGCAAGATCGGCAGATTGTCGCCGTAGTAGAGTGTGTTGGGCATCAGTGTCTCCTGGAAGGATTATCCACAAACAAGCTGTTCCGCCTGGTTTCCCAGACGGAACAAGGCCGTTTCATTGCCCCCTCCGCCAGATGAAACGCTTTTGGGGAATGTTTTCCCGTGAAGGGGGCAGTTGGGCACGCGAGACTTATACCTGTTCGCCAGCAGCCACCAGGGGCCAGCCGCTATTTTTTTCCCACCAGCCAGGACAGCGTCCATAACACGCTGGCACAGAACAGCCCCAGGCCCAGACAGGCCCAGCCACTAGCCTGGTAGTACGCCTCGGCCACAGTGTTCCCCGCCTGGGACCGCAGGCCGATCATGTTCAGCCCGGCGCTGACAAACAATAGGCCGACGATAACCCCAGCCAGCACCAGGACCGCCGGCCCCGCCGGGGCGACCGGCTTCTTTTCCGCTACTTTGGGTTTTGCTTCCTCGGCCATCAATGTCCTCCTTGTTATTCCGCTCCTACAATGTGCAGCTCCGGTACGACCCGGAACTCGACGATCCGACCGCACACGGCATAGACGGTGGCGGCCTCGCCGATGGTCCAGCGCATGATCCGCTGCAGGCGGAACATCGTCCGCAGCGTCACGGCCGTGGCCAGCAGCAAGGCCAGAAACACACCGGGGAAGCCCAGGAATAAGGGCAGGAGCAGGCCCCCGGCATAAACCGCCAGGGGCAGGAAGAGTAAGGATTGGGCGCGCTCAGTCGCTCGGGCCTCGAGACGCTGCAGGAGTTCCTCCGCCTTGTTCACGCTGCTTCTCCGCCTGCTGTTTCTCCGCGACCAGCATCCGCGCGAAGCGGGCCAGCTCTTTCAGCAGTGACGGGTCCTGACGGGCGTACAAGAAAACCGCTTCCAGATCAGGGTGCGCCGCTACCAACGAGGCTAACTCGACCTCGTCGATCTCCGGCTGCTCGGCCAAGCCGGCCGCCCGCAACAGATCCTCGACCGGCACGTGCATGAGCGCCGCGAAAGCGGCCAGGAAACGCCAGGAGGGGGGCCGCTTGCCGCGCTCGACGCGGCTCACGTATTCTTGACCGTAACCCAACTCTTCGGCCAAGCGGGTTTGTGTCATCCCCGCGGCCTTCCGAAGTCGCTGTAATAACGTGCCAACTCTGACTTCAGTCATAGGCCCATTTTATCAAAAAACGGCGAAAACTGAAGGAACTGTTTAGTCATAAGAGATAGGCCCAGTAAATCATAGTAAAGAATCGTCCCCAATCTATGACAACAAGGGCCTATCAAATTGACTAATCGGGCATATTCTGTTATACTTCTAGGTGTCTCTAGTCCAACGGAGGTAAACCCCATGCCAAAACGCCTGGTTACGCAGGACCGGATCCCGGAAGACCAGTACAAGACCTCGGTGGTCTTCGACCCCGACGTGCTCTTTGCCACCGACACTTACATCCTGGAATTGCGCCGGCAGGGCGTGCCCACCGACCGCTCCAGCCTGGTGAACGCGGCCCTGCTGTTCTACCTGCAGCACGCCCGCCGGGAGGTGGCCAGTGTCTGAGCCTACCCCGGGACCCTGGACCATCCTCACCGTCGCCGGCCCCGTTCCCGCCGACCAGCGAAACGACCGGGCCATTATGGACGGCGACGGCCAGATCATCGCCGAGGCGTTCCATCGCGTCGGCCCGGACGACTGGGCGCCGGTGGAGGCCAACGCCCGCCTGATCGCCGCCGCGCCGGACCTGCTCGCCGCCGCGGAGCTGGCCTACAAGTACCTGGCAGCCGATCCTCCGACAGACGACGCCGCGGGCGACGCATGGGAGTGTTGGAGCGCGAGCCTCATCGTCCTCCGCGCCGCCATCGCCAAGGCACAAGGAGCGTAGCCGATGCACCCCGAAACCATCTCCTCCGCCGATCTCACCGCGTTCCTGGACGAGCACCCACAGGTCGAGGCCAACGCCATCCTGCACCGCGGCAGGCTCCTCAAGGCCAGCGAGGTCGTGGCTCTTTGCCTCGTCGCCCGCGCGCCGGTCGTGAGTCACCGCTTTGCGCGGGAGAACTTTGCTCCGCTGGTCGATCGCATCATGCGGCGCTGGTCGACCCCGGAGCGCGCCAACGGCGCCGGGAATGCACGTGGGGCACGCGAGGGCCCCGGACTGTTGGCGCGCTCCGCGGCCGCCGTTGGCGCCGCGGTCCTCTCCTCCTCTCGGCCGGCCGGCGCTCAGGGGCAGCCGGGGACCCCTGCCGGCCGGCCCTGGGAGTGGGAGGTCGAGTGGACGTTCACCCGCTTCCCCGATGGTCGCATTCTCCTGGAGGTGCCCGATGCCTAAGCCCGTAACCGGCCCCGAATGTGCCACCCCTTTGCGGCTGTACGGCCGCGACGCCCAGTGCGAATGCCCGGAGCGCCACACCTACCGGGTGCGGGCCTCCCGCCGGAAGTGCCCAATCTGCGGGGAGCGGATGATGACGTTCGGTCTGACCGATCCCAAGTGGATCATCTACCGGCTGATCTACTTCCTCTGCCCCTGCGGGCACGTCGAGCAGGACAGCCGGCTCCTGGTCAACCCCAACGGCCCGGGCCGCTACGGCGGCCAGCGCTGGAGCCCGCGGACCGGGCGGCTGCTGTCAGGAGGCTGAGGCGGCGACCGCCTTGATTCACCGGATTCGGGACCGGGAACGAAAACAGAGGAGGAATCGATGAACGCCCAGCAAATGCAGCAGCTCGTAGCAGAGGTCCTCGCGCGGGCCCTCGACGACACGCGCGAGCAGACGATCGTCCAGGCCGGGGCGGCGCTGGACCAGCTCGCCCAGGCCACGCAGTCCTGGGGCCAGCGCCTCGCCGCCCGCGGCCAGGCCGAGGAGCGCTTGAACGAGGCCGCCAAGATGCTCGAGGCCGCCGAGGCGGAGCTGGTCCTGGGGGAGACGTTCCCCGAGGGCCGCATCAACGGCAAGAATGAGGAGGCGCGCAAGGCGCAGCGGGCCGTGCTCCTCCGCGCCGAGGCCGGGAACGGCGGCGTGTATGGCGCGGCGGCCCAGGCCCACGCCGCGGCGCAGCTGGCCTTTTCCCAGGCCGCGCTCGAGTACAGCATCGCCGACCAGGAGCTGAAAATGGCGCACGCCCGGTGCCGGGTCGTAACGGCGCTCCTGGACGTGTTGAGCTTGGAGTAAGGAGGAGACCATGAGCAAGGATTTGGTTGTGCCGGCCCCGGCCGGGGCCCTGAGCGAAATCGATCAGGCCGTCGCGGCCGAGATCGCCGCCGACGAGCACAGTTTCGTCTACCATCCGCCTCGCTACCGCATCGCCGGCGGAGGGACGGGCATGTTCCAGAACGTCCTGGACAAGAAAGAGGTCTTTCCCGAGTTCCGCGGCATCATCCTGGCCAGCATGATCACGCGCGCCCTGTGGCCGAACCGCCTGGGCGAGGACGCGGACGACAAGCGGCCGTTGTGCTGGTCGGCCGGGGGCGTCCAGGGCCTGTGGAGCCGGGACGACGGCAGCGTGGTCCAGGTCAACTGCCTCTCCTGCCCCTACAATGCCTGGGGCAGCGAGGTCAAGGCCGGCCCGGACGGCACGAAGCGGGCCGGCAGGGGCAAGGCGTGCAAGGAGATGCGGCGGTTCCTGGTCCTGCCGGCCGAGCGCGACATGCCGGCCATCCTGACGATCCCGCCCACGAGCTGCGTGGAGTTCGACGTCTACGCCAGCCACCTGAAAGATCTCCGGCGGGCCCGCTACTTCTTCACCGTCGAGACGATCATCCAGCTCGCGGACGCCATGAACGCGGCGGGCCAGCCCTACAGCGTGGCCAAGTTCCAGGTGGGGCCGGACCTCGCGCCCGAGCAGAAGTCGGCCGTCCTGGCGCTGCGCGCGCGGTTCAAGGCGGCCATCGGCGACGTGCCCGAGTACGAGGAGTACACGGACCAGAACGGGGCGCCCAAGGACCCCCACGACCCGGACCAGTGGTAACCACCCGGCTGCCCCGTTCGCGTATCCCGCAGGGACACCGCGGCCTGGCAGGGCACTGTTACGGCGGGGCAGTCGACACAGCTCTTTCCCAACTTAGGCAGTACAACGCGCCAGTCGCAGGCCCTCATCCAGCCCGGAAGGACAGCGCGTTGACTGACGACAGGCAGGCGGAAACGACCTGTGGGGTGCCTAGCCCACTGAAGTTCCCTAACGGCTGATACGACTCCCTTGCGGATAGTGGTGGAATGCAGCCGGTCGTTTCCCCAAAAGCCGGTCGTAGCTCAAATGGTAGAGCGACCACGGGAGGTACAGGGCCGGTTCGATTCCGGCGGCCGGCACACGGGGCGACGCCAGAAATAAAGCCCCTTTGTTCCACCGCCCTCCCCGCGGGCGGCGACCACAAGTGGGGGGCCCGGACGCGGGGAGCCGGGCCCCTACCAAAAAGGCAGGTGGGTCATGGCCTCAACGATGGAAGCGGCCTTGTTCCTGTTCCTGATCGCGATAGTAGTATTGGCCGGGGTAGTGGTCCTGGGGCCCGCGCTGCGCCAGGCGCCGCTAGAGGCGCCGAGCATCAGCCTGGCCCCCGCGCCGGTCGTCCAGCAGGCGGCGCGGGCCGGCGCGCTGGACCAGCTCGGTCTGGACGTCGCCGGGGCCGAGGGCCACGCGGTGGCCCGCCACGGGGACGTGGCGCGGCAGATCCTGGAGGCGGCGCGGAACGGCTACTGTGCGACCGTCTACCTGGAGTGTGGGGCCGACCCGGCGGCGCCGGCGGACGGCACGAAGGGCTATCTCGTATGCCGGCTCGCCAACGGGCAGCTGGGGTTGGTGCCGTTCTACGTCGACGCGCTCGTGGGGCGCCTGGTAGCCATAACCGCCTACGCGATCCGGCCGGGGTACGAGCAGTACGTCACGCAGCGGGACGGGTGCGTGCCGGTGGAGCTGCTGGGCGTGTTTCTGAACAATGAAGGAGGGCTCTATGCCGCCGACCAATGAGGAGCTGAACGAGTTATCCCGCCTGGCCAACGACGCCTTGTCCGCCGCCCGGGCGCCGGCGCAACAGACAGCCCGCGGCTGGATTTCTCGGCTGCTCGCCGCCGGGATCGCCTACGACCGGGGCCCCGAGACGGCCGCGCGGTGGGAAGAGCTGCAGATCGTGCGCCGCCAGGCGGAATCCTTCTTCCGGCAACGGGAGGAGCTATGACCCCGCCGCGCGTTTACCGCCACAAGATCACCCGGCGCCGCTACCAGGTCGTGCGCTTCCGCACGAAAAAGGACCGCGGGCCCCTCGCGATCCAGTACGGCGTCTTTACCCTCGTCGGCCCCATGGGCGGACGGCACGAGGTTACCGGGGACCAGCTGCGCAACCAGTACGAACGAGTGGAGGAGAAACCCTGATGGAGAACACTTTCGCCATTGTGGAGCTCATGGGGCACAACGTCATCGCGGGACGAATCTCGGAGGAGAGCGTCGCCGGCGTGCCGATGCTGCGGGTGGACGTGCCGGAGACAGAGGAACAACCCGCCTACACCAAATTCTTTGCCGGCCAGGCGATCTACGGGATCACGCCGACGGACGAGGCGACGATGCGGCGCGCGGTGAACCGGCTCCACGTCGCGCCGGTCGCGCCGTACGTCGTCGCCCCGCCTCTATTGGCGGCCCACACCACGCCGGCCGACGACGACGAACCGCCGGAACCGCCAGAGTGGGCGGAAGAAGATGACGACGCCGAGATCGACCCACCGGTGATCCTATGAGCGAGACAGCCGAATGCCTCTACCGCCACAAAAAGACCAACCAGGTCGTCCGTGTCACGGGCCACCGCAAGGCAGTCCTGGCCGGCCGCTTCACCGTCGTCCACCAGGTTGTCTGGCCGGATGGCACCAAGGACGAGGTCCAGTCCAGCACGTTCCACAAGCAGTTTGTGAAGGAGGAGCCCGATGGGCGATAAGGTCGTCTTCGTCATCTTCTTCCTGCTGGGGCTGGTCCTGGTGGCCCTGACCATCTACGCGGAGCAGCAGCTGATCGCCGCGGGGGTGTGCCCGTGAACGCCAGCGCCGTGCACTTTGGCGGACCCTGTCCGTTCCTGACCTGCCTGGAGACCGGGCCTCACGAGCACCCGGTGTGTCCGGAGTGCGGCGCGGTGCGCTACGGCAACTTCTATTGTCCGGTGTGCCGGAGACTGCGCGCGCTGGAGCCGGACGAGATCCTCCGTGCCGCGCACCCGGCCGGCCCGGAGCGGGAGACGGCGCTATGAGCCACTACGACTACGCGCGCAGCATCCAGATCGCCATCGCCATCCAGAACGAGCCCTTTGCGGCGCTCATTATGGCCGCCATGCGCCAGGCGGACACCAGAAACGCGGAACGGCTCATGCACGCCTTCCCGGAGATATGGGACGAGCTGTGGGAGCGGGTCGAGGCGCCGGATGGAGTGTTGCCGGGAGAGCCGGCGTACCGGCGGCCGTACCGGGAGGAGGAACAGTGAACCGCACCAAGATCGAGTGGTGTGACTACACCTGGAACCCGGTCACCGGCTGCAAAACGGGCTGCTGGTACTGTTTTGCCCAGCGGATGGCCACGCGCTTCCACAGGTCGTTCGAGCCGGCATTCCACCCGGAGCGGCTGAACGAGCCGCTGCGGGTGACCACGCCGGCCAAGATCTTTGTCTGCTCGACGGCCGACCTGTTCGGGCCGTGGATCGAGCAGCAGTGGCAGCGTCGCGTGTTTCAGATCTGCGCCGCGGCAGCCTGGCACACCTTCCTGTTCCTGACCAAGTGGCCGAACGAGATGGCCAACACGGGCGAGACCTTTCCGCTCGACGCCTGGGCCGGCTTGACGCTAACCGGGGAAGTCCCGAGCCTGGACGCGCGGAAGCTGGCGCTTTTTGAACAGGTCGAGGCCCCGCACTTTCTCTCGTTCGAACCGTTGCTG
>Ga0302251_1000430_pt1 | contig 39648 bp, 31 predicted proteins | sample AAG_RA_Gln_MG_FD_193534 | JGI IMG/M metagenome (GOLD analysis project Ga0302251, IMG submission 193534) | Enriched activated sludge microbial communities from anaerobic digester in WTTP, New Holstein, Wisconsin, United States - AAG_RA_Gln | ecosystem: Engineered > Bioreactor > Anaerobic >... | reverse complement strand
GAATCACTGGCGCTGCCTCATACAAGGAAGAGGGAGGTTTCGGCACTTGAAGAAGCCATGGGCGAACTGGACCTGGCATCAGGCTTCATCGTTACCTATAGTGAGAGCGAGAAGATTGCCACTTCAGCCGGAACTATCGAAGTGATTCCGGCATGGCGTTTTCTGCTTGAAAGAGAGCATTGAGCCACGAGGGCTGCACCTACCTGAACGCAAAGGCATCGGTGAGATTAAGAAAGGCGCAAATATCAATACTACAGATAAATACGGCGCTACTCCGCTCCATATTGCAGCAAGAGAGGGACATGAATGAATTGTTGACTTCCTGATTTCAGAGGAAGCGGACAGCAGAAGAGAAGGGATGCTCGGCTGTGCTGCACAGGGAGGGCTGAAGAGTTTGTGAGTTTTCGGCAAGCATGCTTGGATTGAGTCGCGCGACTGTAGTATCATTTTCCCAGGATAAGGAATCTCTGGGAACAATGAAAGACAGTCAAAAAAATACCAAAACAGTCGATGAACTGCGCAGACGATTTGACGCGTGGCGGAAGACTAGTCTGCCACACACACCAATTCCGCCCGAACTGTGAGATATAGCGGCAGAGTTGGCCATCGAGCAATGTCTATGGAAAACGGCACGGGCACTTAGCCTTGACTACAATGCTCTGAAGAAGAAGGTAAACACCCGCTCCGCCAGCCCTTCTACATCTCCTGTAACTCAGTTCGTTGAATTCCTCTCGCCTCTATCGGGGCAGATTGCCGAGTGCTCCCTGGAGTTGGAGTCGACCCGTGGTTCACGATTGCGAGTTGAAATGAAGAATGTGGCAGCATCAGGTCTGGCCTCTATTATTCGAGAATTTGCGGGTAGCGGGAATGTTGCAGATCACACCGCAAATGAGAATTCTGGTGGCCGTGGAGCCCGTGGATGGCCGTAAGGGAATCGATTCGCCTGTTCGACTTTGTCAGCAGAAACCAGGCGATGACCCCTTCTCTGGCTGCCTTTTCATCTTTCGGACACGTGGCGGGACAGTTATTAAACTTCTTATCTATGATGCGGCAGTTGAAAGGACTATCTCCGAGACGGATGCCGACAAAGTCAAGAAGGCTCTGCACGCACTGGTCGACCGATTGACGCCTCAGCCACGGACCACAGAAAAAACTGCGCAGGTGGTAGAGTCAATTACGCCTGTGCATCAAGAAGAGAGCAGGCCTCCTGCGCCTGGCCACGGACGAAATGGAGCGGCTGCGTCCACACAATGGGAACTGGTGCGGGACGAAGCAGAGCTCATGAAACCTGTGCACAACGCTCTCATCGAGCAGGCGGCACAGGGGCAGATTCTGCATAACGATGACACCGGAATGCGGGTGCCCGCCCTCGAACGTCCGGAGGATGACACGCGCACAGGCACCTTTACCAGCGGCGTGATATCGGCTGGTAGCAGGCCTGAGATCGCTTTGTATTTCACGGATATCCAGCACGCGGGCGAGAATTTGCGAGATGTTCTCAAGCATCGCTCAAAAGAGTCAAAGACAACGCCTTATTGCCTTTGCAAAAGATACATGATACAATGTAATTACTAAGTAATCACCCCGGAGGAGCATCATGGAGGCCGAAATCATACGCATAGGGAACTCGAAGGGAATCCGGCTACCTGCTTATGTCATCAGGGAATGCAAAATTAAGGATAAAGTCGAAATGGAAGTGAAAGACGGAAAGATAATCCTGATTCCCGTGACTCGACCCAGGAAAGAATGGCAAAAAAGATTCATGGACATGCACAGGAACAATGATGATACCCTCCTTATTGAGGATGAACTCGATAACACACTGGAGGAGTGGGAGTGGTGATAAATCAGTATGAAGTATATTGGGTCGATCTGGAGCCTGCTAAAGGCTCGGAATTAAAGAAAACAAGGCCATGTATTGTAATTTCACCAGACGAAATGAATCATGCAATAAGCACAGTGATTATTGCGCCCATAACCTCCACTTCCAGGAATTATCCCACGAGGATCAGAATGCACCTGAAGAAGAAAGAATGCTGGATTGTCCTGGATCAAATCCGCTGCATTGATAAAGGAAGGCTGATGCAAAAAGCCGGCACAATCAACAATGACACGATCCTGGAAGTCAAGAAGATTATCAGGGAGATGCTCGTAGATTGACCTTTCGCCAGAATGTCCGACGTGTAACACGCAAGACGCTCGGTTTCAGCAAGGAAGCTGATGTCCTGGATGCACATGTGGCCCTGGAGATAGGCAACTACAACCTGGTGCGCCACCACAGTGGTCTGACAGTCACTGAGAAAATAAGTGACGGTAGCACAGTTAAGCTTCTACGCACCCCGGCGATGGCAGCCGGCTTGACTAACGCTCCGTGGACTCACCTACATGGTGAGTCCACTCAATCCCACAACAGAAAAAGACTCAAAGGTTGCATGACGAAAAGGGACACCACCAAAATTTTTGCCATGAGGGCTCTTTTTTGTTAAAATTGAGGGGAAGCAAAAATCGAAAATCCTATCCTTCAAATCTGGCATGACCAGAATCAAGACAGGGTGCATAATGACAAGATTGTATTTCGCTGTATTATTTCTCCTCGTCTGTATACTCACAGCCGGATGCGGCATATCGCCAGAGAAGGCGATTTACCAGACAGCAAGAAAGGGCGAGACTGAAAAGGTGAAGTCTCTTCTGTCAAAAGACCCGCATCTCATCACTACCGTTTTCAAAGAGGAGTATACCATCGTCAATGTCACTGTCACTTCGAAATACGATTGCAGGGACGGCGATACGATAGTCCCCTGCACTACTCTTCCAATGGGTGCCTCAGTATAGTAAAGCAGCTTATAGACGCAAAAGCAGACGTCACAAAAAAATATTTACGGCCTCACACCACTTCATAAGTCATCCACACTGGGATACCAGGATATTGCTGAGCTGCTTTTGTCCAATGGGGTGGATATCAACGCCCGTGATAATATGAGCAGAACCCCTCTCAACTGAGCTCTGGAGACTGCCGATGATACACGTCGTCCGGAAGAGATACGGGAACGGTGCAGAAAATATGCCGAGTATCTCAGGAAAAAAGGTGCCACACAATAAAGAGAATCCTTTTCAAGGGGTTCCCTGATGCCCCCAGAATGATTAAACCATTATCTCTCGAAATACTGAAAGAGAAAAACACAGATCCCGGCAGGGAGCTTCTGAGGAGACTCTGCCCTGGAAGATAGAATAGAAAGGCCCACCATCATGACAGCAGAGGACAGCATCGAAGATGGAGCATTCAGCAGCCTGACAGCGCAGGCGCTCATCACGCTCCGCAATATTCTTGCCCGCAACCGGTACGAGGAGATCGAAGAGATTCCCCTCCTCCCCACGCCGATACAGGTGATCTGCATGCTCATTCTCAACAATGTCAGACGGACACAGAAAGCATATGAGCTGGTGAATGTGGACGATAATCTCCCTGTTCACCCTGTCTATGCCCGTTACTTTCTCATCACGCACCGGCACGCCTCCCTTCTTTGGTATCTCTTTGCACTGAGACGGCCCATGCCTTTGAAAAGGTTTAAAAACTGGATAGAGGATAAAGAGCTCAAGACAATGCTGGAAGGCGGGATCCTCAGTATCGAAGGTCAATTCCTGAGGTCCACATATCTCGTCACGTCCACCTCAGGGCTCTTCGTTTTCACAGCATCTCTCCGCCGCACCGATACAGGATACGTATTTACTGCAGATGACTGTCGCTCAAATGCCGAAGAGTTGCAGGAACAGGAGGAAATCCCGGACAGAATCTCTGAGGCCTTTAAAAATCCCAGGATGGCGCTGTATCAGCTTCTTCAGTATCTGCACCGGAGAAGGCAGAAGAAGAAGAGATCACGGGAGGAGCAGCTCTATAAGCGGGCCCTTCGTCAGCTCGAGGAACGGAACTACGAGCGGGCCGAGTACAACTTCAACCGCGTTCTGACCCTGAACGGAGCCCACCAGATGGCCAGACGGGACCTGATCAGACTGATGAGTGAACTGGGCCGTCAGGAGGAAGCAGAAGAGCTTCTCAGGGAGATGCAGATGGTCGGGGGATATCCGGCACTTCCTTTACATCCGGGACCCAAGAGTCCATAATCATTGAGCATATCATCCGTGCCAGGGGGGGGAACAGAAATGGAGCTTCTTTCACCAGATACCACACTTGCCGATCGATATCAGATCCGATCCGTAATAGGATGCGGAGGCATGGGAGCCGTGTATCTTGCCAGAGACATGAGGCTGCCTGATAAACAATGGGCCGTCAAGGAAATCTGGAATACTTACACAAACCTGAAACAGCGCGAGGAGGCATCCACGTCCTTCAGCAGGGAGGCGGAGATCCTGAGCCGTCTCGACCATCCGGGAATCCCCAGGATTGCAGATTACTTCTCCTTTCGGGACAGGGAATATCTTGTCATGGAATATGCGGAAGGCCGCTCACTGCAGGATATCCTGGAGAAACGGAAGAAGCCCTTCTCCGAAGATGAAGCCGTCGATATCACACTTCAGATCTGCGAAGTGCTGATCTATCTCCATAATCAGAAGCCCGACCCTGTAATTTTCAGAGATCTAAAGCCTTCCAACATCATAGTCTCGCCTCAAGGCAGAGTAAAGCTCGTGGATTTCGGGATCGCCAGGTTCTTCGACCGCGACAAGGTAACCGATACCATCCATATGGGGACTGTCGGATACGCCCCTCCTGAGCAGTTCGGGGGGAAAGGGGGCACCGATCCCCGCTCCGACCTCTATACACTGGGAGCAACGCTTCACTTTATGGTCACACTGCGTGATCCCCAGGATTCGCCGCCCTTTTCGTTCCCGCCGGTAAGAGAGCTCAATCCGGCAGTCTCTCCTCAACTGGAGAATCTTGTGGCAACACTGCTTCAGTATGACAGAGCCTGCCGTTACTGCTCGGCGCAGGAGGCCGCTTCCGCACTGAAAGGTTACAGAGATACTCCAATGCTGGACTTGAAAGAACCTGATGGAAGGGAATTCAGAGATATTCTAAAGCCGCGGCGGAGACTCTCAATACTGGCAGCTTTCGCAGTGCTTCTCATACTGATTATATCACAGCTCCCCCACCACTCCTCAAAACAGCCGCCGGTGCAAAATACATCCAGAGTACCGACACAGCTCAATCCGGAGCCCACTGCTGCACCTCATCCCAATGCGGCTCTGATCCCTGGCGTTCCATCCAATGTTAAACCGATAGAAGTGACAGTGCCTGGACGCCTTGCCGAGATATCACAGCTCTCCCCTGACGAGCCATTTTCTCATGAAAAACAATATCCAGGCTTAAAAGTAGGCGCTGAAATTGTAGCAGCCAACTTCACCATAGGCAAAGTCTTCAACGCTGAGTCAGAGAGCACAAATGCCCATCGCGTTCTGTTCTCTTTCGATCTTTCTAGCATTCCATCCAGCAGCATCATAACAAGCGCGATACTGTCCTGTCCGATATACTGCATAATGGGAGATCAGGCTCCTGGAAAGCTTGTTCTATATCGCCTCACGCAGAAATGGGATCCTCTCAGAGTGACGTGGCGTGCCACTGGAACCGGTCCTTCCTGGGGAACCGAGGGAGGACATTTTGATCTGAAACCTGCCGACGTCCATTGCTACAAGAAAGACGTGATCTCCCGCCGTGATCCGATTTTCTTTGATCTTACAAAGACGGTGAGCCAGTGGGTCAGCGGAGCCTCTGCCAATGAAGGGCTCATTCTGCTCATTGAAGGGGATACAGGAAATGTCCCACCGAGTACAAGCCTCGTTCTGCAATGGCCCATACTGGCCTTAACAGTTCTGGACAATACAGGAGGTCTAGAGCGCACTTTTGTCTACAGAATCAAAAACCCCAGGGTTGAGGGATACGACACGGATCTTGCGAAGCCGCTCACGGAAGAGGAGCTGAAAAATCCGGAAAGACGGAAGGCCCATCTCAAAGCCGGGATGGATTACATGCGCTGCAACGAACTGGATGAAATGAAGTGTCAAAATGCGGTCAGGATCTATGAAGAGCTCGCTTATAAAGTACCTGATACTGAAGAAGGGCTTGAAGCTCTCCGGAACCTTACCAGCTGCTATAGAAGATTTAAACAAATGGATAAATATCTCGAGGCACGCCGTAAAATCATCAATTACGGCACAGAAGAATCAATGGCTTCGGACCACTTTGACTACGGTGAGGCATTGATGGAAGCCGGGAACAGTAAAGAAGCCCTGGAACAGTATCGTCTCGCCAGCGAGATCGCATCAATGAAAATGGATTCAAACAGATTCTTCCCTGCCATGTGCCAGTACAAGTATGCGTCGTGCCTGGAAACTCTGGGGGAAAACAGGGAATCGCGGGAAGCCTATGCCCGTCTTGCCGAAAAATTCCCGGGAGTGGAGCTCCCGGCCACCGGAAAGAGAGAGATGCAGAAAACTGAAACCATCTCCAGAGAGGCGCTCGAAAGAATCCCTGCACGATGAGAGTTTATACTCCAGAGAATATCTTACAACAACATCACAAGTCCTGAAATATGGATTACAACGTGCATCAGTATATAAAGCCCCCAAAGAGAAAAGAGCCTGACAGAATCAGGCTCTTTTCTCTTTATATCGTTCTATCTCAGGAAACCGCCCCACGAATTGCCCCACGAGTTGCCCCACGAGTTGCCCCACGAGTTGCCCCACGAGTTGCCGCAGTTTTTTATGATCAGTTCCAGTATCTCTTTCATTTTATTGTCCTCCTGTTTCTTTTAATTACTTTTTATCTTCTCTTGACACCCTTATTATAGATCCGTCCTGTGAAGAAACCACGAACTTGATATGAAGAACAGATGAAGTTTTCCATTTTCTTTCCGGGAAGACCTCTTTGATGATAAGGTCTCCGACGATACAGGGGCATTTCATTGACTCAAGAGCATCATACTGTTATAATTTCAATTACAGAGGCATATATCTCCTACAGCACTTTTCAGAAGGAATCATTATAATGATTAAAAACCTTTATTCTACTGCAAAAGGAGTGAAAGTCGGAGCATCAGAAAATAACATAGTTGCAGAGTTCGAAAAGCCGGATATCAGTGAAGCGGGACTCGGTGAGTTGACGCTCACCTACTTTATGCAGGGAATACGTTTTCCCTTGCAAAAGACAGGGTATATCTCATCGAGCTGTTCACGAAAAATAAATGAATCGTTGAGGAAAAACATCAGATTGCAGAACTGCTGTCGATATGACAGAGAGGAGTAAGCTCCGATGATATGTCCAAACTGTTCCTTTGACAACCTTCCCAATGCTTCATACTGCGAGGATTGCGGAATCAGCCTGGAGAAACCCTTCACCCCGCCTCCTCATGAAGAAGAGCAGAACGGCCGGAAGTGCACCTTCGTGAAATTTCTGGAGGGTATCAACACCCGCCTCAGAGAGATTAAGAAAAGAGATTCGGGATTGATCCCCAGGAACTCGAACAAGCTCATTCTGGAGGAACTGTGCCAGATTGTAGTGTGGTACTTTCTCAGGCTGATGCCTGAATCGCCGGTCCGGATAATAGAATTGCTGAAAACACCTGCAGGCCTTGTGATAATGATGGTATTTACATATGTATGGTGTCTCATTACAGATGACAAGCCGCCAGAACGGAAATTTCAGGAGTTCATGAAAGAAGAGACACCGATACTTTGAAGGGAGAAATGCCCGCCTCCCTGGCAGAAGACAGAGGAATCTTATACTCACAAGCATAACAAACTGCAGCATTCTAAATTGCCAGATGAGTGTTGATAGATGATTCCAGAAATTTTGATAGTGCAATTCATAATGCGCGTTTATATATCATCACAACATTTCTTCAGGGATCCGAGACATGTTACAATTTTGTAACAATCATTGAATTATACCGTTATCTAAAGTACAATTGCTGTTGAAAGCCATAGAAAAAATGTTCATACCAGATCTTGCCATTATTTATTCCAGAAGAGTAATTGTTTCATATAACAAGAATATTCGTCATTCAGAGGGCAGCAAAATGTCAGATGCCATCTAATTCCAGCTCCGGAGGCAAATATGAACAAACACAGAAAAGGCATAGTGCTCATCACCACAATGCTCCTCCTTTCAGTCATAATAATGATTTCATCACTGCTCATCGTGACCGGCAGGAACACCATGCTCCTTGGCACAAGCTACAATGAAAGAGAGCGGGCATATTATGCCGCAGAATCAGGAATCGCCTATGTTCAGTTCTGCATTCAGAGATATAAGGACTGGACCTCCGGTGAGACAACACTGAGCGGTGTCTACAATCCCGGCTTCTCAGGCCTGACTGTGGAGACTGTAAACAGCCAGACACGGTGCATCAGAGGTGTAATAAACGATGGAGACTCTGAGTTTTATGTGGCATTTTGCAGCGGCGGCTCATGGGATGCCGGAAATGATAAACGCACCGATAAAAAAGGTAATGAGCTCAGGTTTTATTCATGCAACAACCTGACAAATGAAGGCGATGTCTCAACCTACGATCTCGTAAGCAATAGAGCTTTCAGAACTGTGCCGAAGCAGACTGCCCATATAATTGTGGAAGGCCGGTGCGGATCTGTAAAACGCTATGTGGAAACAATGCTGAAATATGATGATACTCCCACCGGAGGCGCATGTACGATAGCTGCAGGAGGAGTAGATGTAGAGCTCACAGACACAGACTCCTTCTTCCTGGTAAACACCTCCAACGGCAGTGAATCGAGAATTCGCTCCCTTGGAGACATAAAGATAAGCTCAGGTAACTCTAATGATAAAAACTGCTTCCAGATTGCAGATTCAGGACGTTCCTGCACAGGGGCAGGAACTGAAGAGTCAACCACCGAGAAGCACACCTATGTCAACGAAACGGAGATTGACAAAGACAATCAGGATGACTATGGCATCACCTGCGACAACTCCACTCAGGCTCCTTACTTCGAAAATGCAAAGCTGACCTGGCAGGACGTAACGAAAAAATACTTCTCAGACAGCGAAGGCACCACTTACAGCGAGGATGTAAAAGCTACGATACGCCCCGGAACCTATATATACAAAAACACAAAAACAGCGCCTGACACATATACTCTCCATTATTACCCCAAAGCTCTGGATCCTGATTCGGCAGGCGATTTCGTCAACAACAACACAGGGCAGGAATATGACACCTCGCTGATAGATGGAGATTCAAGCAGTGTGAGCATTAAAAGTACTGTCACAAGTTCTGATTTTACGACAAGCGGCAGTTATCTATTCACATTGAACAAGCCTGTAGGCATCAGCGCCGATCTGTACGGCGACGAATCGAACAACAGCTTTGCCCTTTCCGTATACGACTACAATTCAGAAGATGATAACTATATTCCCTCCACGACGTGCCGTGCCAGCCTGAGGATGAATGGAGACAGCGATCCCAGCTTCATTACGAAAACCGGAAGTGACGTCTATATTAACGGCGAGCTCTCAGGAAAAGGCAAAGTTCTCTGCGGTGGCGACCTGCAGTTTCAGGGGCGCTCGATCATTGACTCCGATAATGATTCAGGCCTGTCACTCTATACTCAGGGTACTGTAACCGTCAACCCCGTTCAGGGCTCTGGAGGGAGCTCGGACCCCAATGAGGCGATAAAAACGGCGTGGGATGCATATGCATCAAGTTTCACAGAGAGCAACGGATACTATACCACCGATAAAACAGATTATACCAAAGTAAGAGATGCTATACTCAATACAAAGATCAGCTACGGTGGAAATACAGACAGGAAGCTCATTGACGTGCTCACCTCACTTTCATTCAGCTATGACAAGGCCACCGCACAGGAGCTGATATCATCGATGCTGTCAAAAAACAGCGTGCTCGGCCAGGAGACAGCCTCAACAGAGACTGTAACTCACAATGCAACTGCCTTCGGCTCGCAAAAAGCCACCACAATCGGAGACTACAAAGTTTATGTGGCAAGAGAGGAGCAAGGGCAGACAACCGAGCACCGGCATATTTATATCTATGACAAAAACGGAAGAAGGAAAGCCAACTTCAAGATTAAAAAGGACGGCACTTACGAAACGCATCAGAATGATATAGGCATCACCGGTGTCTCCGCCTCATTATCAAGTTACAACGGCACGTTCAACCTTACCATTGGAGAGACACCTCTTACCTTTCAAATCAATGCCTCCGGCTCCACAAAGTGGTCCTGCTCATACCAGAAGACAGGTACTTCAACTAACGCCACTACGATTAAATTACTTGACAAAGACAGCGACAAATTCGAGAACCTTGTATTCAGTGACACCATTCTGAAAGGGCTGGTCTATACATGGGGCAATCTCTCCGGCCCGAATCTTCAGGGAGGGAGCTTCAACATAAGAGGTGCTGTAATGGCATATGGAGGCGATCCATCCTCACAGGATCCCGGTGCTAACGGGCTGGGAAAGATTTCCCTTAAAAACGGGAAGAACATTACATTCACATACGACCCATCATACCTGCACATGATCATAGATTCATTCAACGGCATCAATACAAGGCGGATCTTCAGCTCGTCATTCTGAGCACAGATCGAGGAACGGAATAATATTGCCGCCATTCTGTCCGTAGAGCCTGCTATCGCCTGGTGTATCCGGCTGTCTTCAGCATAAGCAAAAGATGTGAGATGATGACAATCATCAGAAACAGCGCGAGGAGGCCCAGAACTGCCAGAATTCCGGTCCTGATATATGGAGAATGACCGATTCCAATCGAAAGGGTGGAAAAAAGCAAAGCCGATACGACAAGAAAGGCAGCGAGAAAGCCGAGCAGCTTCCTGGTCCGGCGATGATCACAGCATTTTTTGCAGAAATACCGGTAATGGTGCTTCCATTTATCGATTATCTCATATTCATAGTACTGCGAATCAGGAGAGAATGAGGTGCCGCATCTTCCACATCTTTCATCTTTCTTCAGTGAATCCACAATAATTCTGACCTTTCCTTCCTGTGTGCGCTGGATTTACAAAGAAGAGCAGAAGATGCTGCTGCATTGCGGTGACATCTAACCCCAGTTCTGAGGTGGAGGAGTTCCACCTCTCGACGTGTCCAGCGGCTGTGTTGTTCTCCTGGTATCCTGAGGCTTTGCCCCGCCCTCACCCTTCCCGGGAGCGTGATATACATCAGAGCCTGAGATTCTGGCCCTCGTCGCTTTCAACTGCTCCAGCTGCTTGATGTCCATCTCAGTCTCCCATTCGATTGTAAACTGGCTCCTGAGATGAGGGGGCAGAAGCGCCAGGAAGGCTTCCTTGTCATTACAGTGGGCGAAAGCGTCTTCCCATGTAATTAATCCCTGCTCTCCGAGCTTGACAAGCGAGGCTTCCATGGTTACCATCCCGTCGCTGCTGGCAATCTCCATGGCAGAGTGAAGAAGATGCATCCGATCCTGACGTACCAGATGCCGGACAGCGGTTGTGCCGAGAAGAAGCTCATATGCGACAACACGGCGGTCCTTTTCCCTGGTCAGGATCAACTGCTGGCATATGGTGCCGAGAAAGCTGTCGGCAATCTGAAGTCGTGCCCCTCCCCTGTGCTCATCAGAAAAGAGAGAGAGAAAACGGCTGATTGTCTCAGACGCACTCCTGGAATGAAGTGTGGCAAGCACCAGGACGCCCACCTGTGCTGCCTTCAAGGTCATCTGAGCTGTCTCCTCATCTCTGATCTCTCCTACAAGTATGACATCCGGCGTCTCCCTCAGGGAGCTCCGGAGAGCGATGTGGAAATCCTGCACATGTGTTCCAACTTCGCGCTGCTCTATGAGCGCCATCTTGTTCTGGAATATGATCTCGATGGGATCTTCGATAGTGATAATGTGTTTTTCCACTCTCTCATTGATTGTCTCAAGCATCGCGCAGAGTGTCCTGGATTTTCCGGAGCCTGTCCCTCCTGTTACCAGAAAGAATCCTGACCGTTCCAGCGATATCTCCTCGAGCTTTTTGGGAAGCCCCAGCTCCTGGAAAGTCTTTACTTCATTCGAAAGTATTCGCATCACGATTGAAGGGCCGTAATGCTGCCTGAATACATTGATGCGGAAGCGCCTCTTCAGTGAAGGGATCTCCATTGTATAATCAATATCCTGGGGGTTTTCGCCAAAGAACTCGGACATCTTGTAGCGGTCTGTGAGCGCTCTCACCAGAGCCTCTACATTCTCGCTGGAAAGGGGATTGCTGCCGATGTTGTTGAGTCTTCCATTGATTCTGGCGATAGGAGGATTCCCCGGGCATATATGAATGTCTGACGCATCATACATCATCGCTGCCTGTATGATACCATAATTCATCAAGAGCTCTTCCGCTTCCGGTGTAATTATCATGTGCTCCCTGCCTCTAAATGGTCATGATTATCACCTGTGAATAAAACATACCACGAACCTTTCATATATCCTTCATGTGCAGGTATTTCATATCACGTCTTTTTCATTAATATCTCATTGACTCTCGCAGGGGTTGATGAATTTCTCAGTACATCGATCTTCTGAGCAAAGGAGTCCAGCTTCTCTCTCACCCTTTCAGGCTTTATCCAGCCCAGATTGACGGACTCCAGCAGTTTCATGAGATTCCGGAGTTCATCGTCTCTACATGAAGGCAGCCCTTCATTTGTGAGTGCCAACGTGATCTCTCCTGCATCAGGTTTACGACCTTCCTTTATTTCCGAGCGGCAAGCAATGGGATGCGAGAGCAGGAAGCTTTTAATATATTGTGATGCTCCCTCATCCCATTCCTTATCAGGCGGAGGCTTAAGTTCCCAGTCAATCGCCCATACCTTGACCTTCCTGTCAGAACCCCCTGACACGATGAAGGTGCTGTCAGGACTCCATCTGACAGCGCAGACATCCTGCTCATGTCCTTCCAGGACTCTGACACATTTACCTGAAGAGACTTGATATATCTTCACGGTGTAGTCCTTATCTGTGGAACTGCCGAAGGAGAGGGCTGCCCATTTCCCATCGGGGCTTATGTCCATCCCTTTGAAAGACTTGTTTACATTCAATGTACTGATGATTTTACCACTCACTCTGCTGCGGCAGGTCAACGAGTATCCGCCGGTAAATATCTTACTGTCATCGGCGGTGATGCGAAGGCTCATAACATCAGTCCTGTTATCGAGTACCTGCAGGCATTGACCTGTGACAGTATCCCAGGTCCTTATCACTGTATTCTTCGGCTGCCCGCCTCCTGTCCCGCCTGAGTATGCCCACCGGGAATCAGCAGACAGAAGCACATTATGCACAGAGCCTGTATGTCCGGTGAAGGTTTTCAGACATTTGCCGGAGCCGATATCCCAGAGCCTGACAGTCCTGTCCAGACTCCCTGACAGCATGAGTCTGCCATCTCTGCTGATGTAAAGAGACTGCACCTGCATTGTATGGCCGGAAAGCGTTGACAGGCATCTGCCGCTCATCACATCATATATTCTGATCTTCGAATCACCAAAGCCTGCAGCACAGAGTCGGCCATCTTCAGTTATGTCGACACATTCGATTGAGGGACCGGATTCGTGAATTACCTTCAGACACTCACTGCTCCCGTGATTCCAGACTCTTAGCCCTCCTCTCCAGCATCCGCTCACTATAATATTTCTATCCCTGCTTATTGCCAGAGCTCTCACAGGATTCAGATGGCCTTCATATGTGTGCTCCAGCTTTACCGATTTAATCTCTGTTCTGATGCACCTGCCATAGAGACACTGCCAGAGAGCCGCTGCATCTGCGTTACGCTCATATCCTGGAATACCTCTGGCTTCACTAAGGATAGTGATTGCTGCGTCGTAGTCTGAGTCAACGACTTTTTTCTCTGCCTTTTCAAAGAGAGCTCGGAAGCGGCTCTCGGAAGAGATGAGCTCTTCCACATTCTTTACCCGAGACAGCGCAAAGGGAGCACATTGAGTGAATCGCCTGAAGTTGACGTGAAGAAGCCTTACAGAGCCCCAGTCATCTCCGGCCACCACAACGCTCTCTCTTTCCCGGAACACAAGAGATTTCACACTTCTATCCCCGAAAGAGAAAGAGCGGCAGCACCGGCCAATCTCAGTGTCTCTTATTCTGCAGAGCTTGTCTGAGCCGCCGCTTATAATCCATTTTCCATCCGACGTCAATACTATCGCCGTTGCAAGATGGTTGTCATGGGCTGAAAAGAGCTTTTCACATTCACCGTTCCTGTTGTTCCATATTCGTGTCTCGTTCTGATAAATGGCTGCTGTGCGGAGATCATCACTGCTCAGCACTGCGCTATACATACCACTCGCCTTGACGGTAAATTTCATCACCACAGAGCCTGTTGCTGCCTCCCAGATAAACGAGTCCCTCTCTTCACTTCCTGCCAGTATATACTTGCCGTCAGAACTGAAAGAGAGACAAGTTGTGGTGAGCATGTGTCTGTATCCCTCAAGACGGCGGGCGATCTGCCCTGAAGGCAGAGTCCAGAGTGTGATATAGGTCTTGTAATCGCCGGAAACGATGAATTTTAGATCAGGACTTATGGCCACTGCATTTATCCCTTTTTCATGCCCTCCTGTAAGACTCTTTACAACAGAGCCTGTCTCACTTTCCAGAAGAGCCAGATTCCCGTTGTTGTAACCTGCAACGATATATCTGCCATCAGGACTTATTGCTGCAGCGGTTATCCGAGGCTCTGCGCCTCCCAGCCAGGCTCCCCACTTCAGGTCAACGCAATCCAGGACTCTTATCTTTCCTGATGAGAAAAGAACACAGGCCATCCTCTCATCACTTGTCAGAGATATTCCCCTGTATGCAGCAACCCCTCCTGGAGACTGCAGATCCCTCTCCACTGTCGCGGTGATTCGAGATGAATCGTGCACGCGCTCTATCGCCTCTGCCAGCATTTCTTCAATTTCACTGCTGTCTGGAGTCTTTTTCAGCGCTTCCTCGAAAGATCTGACGGCACTCTCACAGTCATCGCGCTCGAGATGGACAAGACCGATAAAGAAGTCTATATCGTCTGACGTCTTAAGCTCTTTCTTTATATGATGAAGCTCGTCCAGAAGCTGCATATCGTCAATTTCAGCACGGCGCCATCTGAGAAGGCCCCTGTTGTATGTGGCTCTTGCATGGAGAAAATCAGCCGCCAGCGCTTCGTTCCAGCTTCTCAGCGCCTCTTCGCCAAGCCCCATATCCATCAGCGATACTCCCCTGTTGTTGAGGCCATCGGCTTTGAGATCAACTTCTCCAGGGCTCCCTCCTCTGAAAGGCTCTCCTGTAATTTCCCGGTAAATCTCCACCAGAACCGCCCGAGTTTCGTCACAGGACTGATAGCGCTTCTTCTGATCTGTTTCCAGACACGTCAGGATGGCCTTTGAAAGAGAAATCGGAATGCTACTGTTGATCTTACAGGGGTCAGGTCTTTCAGCTCTGAGATGGCGGACCTTTATTATCTCCGGCACCTCTCCTCCTTCATCGAATGGGCGCTCGCCGCAGCACATCTCGAAGAGCATCACTCCAAAAGCGTAAATGTCAGATGATGGAGAAATCTCACCCAGACCTGGCTCCCACTGTTCCGGCGGCATATATGCCGGTGTACCGACAGCACCGCCGCCTATCACTGTCATCGAAGATGATTGAGCAGCAGGCGAAAGCTCTCTGACCAGGTGTGAGATCCCTGAAGCTATTCCGAAGTCGGTGATCTTCACTTTACCGCTTCCTGTGAGAAGACAGTTGGCAGGTTTGATATCCCGGTGGACGAGACCTTTCCTGTGGGCAAAAGAAAGCCCGTCCAGGATCTGTATTGCAAACCGGAGAATATCTGAAAGCGATCTTTCCCTGTCATCGGAGAGCCACTCCTCAAGAGAGCCGCTTTCGGCATACTCTGCGAATACTCTTGGGAGGCCGCCAAGCTCCCTGATGTAATAACATGTGACAATGTTGGGGTGCAGCCCCAGGTTGACCCAGCCCTCGCATTCCCTGGTGAAAAGCTCTCTATGGTGCTTCTCACAGGCAAGGTCGTCCCTCAGAGTCTTGACGGCAAGCTCGACGTTCCAGAGGAGATGCCTGACTCTATAGACTGTGCCGAAGCCTCCTTCTCCCAGTATATCTATGACCTCATAGAGGTTGACTATTACGTCACCTTTCTTCCAGGCCCTGGATGCCTCCTTTTCCTGATCTTCCAGTCTGTCCCGGGTGAGGGCATAAGTTGCGGCAGCTCTTTCATTGACTGCCAGTGTAGGAAGATTGAAGGCGCCTGCATGCAATTCTCCAATCAGCGCCATTGTCTGCTGCGAAGCTCTGTTCAGGTCTGACAGAGTCTCCTCTGCGGCGCTGTTTATTTCTTTTATTGTCTTATCTGCGCTGTTGTTCATATTGATCACTCTCCAGATATTACCTCATTCAGACTGTAAGATACTCCTGACCACTTCTTTCGGCTCACATAGATACTCCAGTTTTGACTGCAGTCCGGGTGTTGCCTCAATGCCTTTCCCTGTGACGAACAGGCCCTCGCATTCCATCTCTGAAAGAAGGCTCCCTCCCTTTTCAGGTCCCAGAATGAAGGCTGCAGTAGAGAGCATGTCGGTTAGAGCGGCGCTTTTTGATACTACTGTGACAGCGATACATCTGCGGGAAGGAGAGCCTGTCCTTGGGTCGAGCAGATGATGGTAACGCTTCCCGTTTTTAATAAAATATCGTTCATAGTCTCCGGATGTTGCAACTGCCTCATCCTGAAGGTGCAGAACGGCGAAAATCGAGCCGGGCTTACCAGGATGGGCAACGCCTATCCTCCAGGGAGCGCCTTCCAGGTTCCGTCCCAGAAGATACATATTTCTTCCGGCATTGACCATACCGTTGATGACTCCTCTTTCTCTGAAGAGAAGTTTCGCTGCATCAGCGGCAAATCCCTTAATAGCACCTGAGAGATCAACTGAAGTCCCGGGTGTGATCGATACTGAGCCCTCTTTGAACCTGATGTTTCTGAAATCCACGCAGGGCAGCAGGGCTGCTAACTTTCTGCGAGATGGCACTCTGGGCTTTCGGGAGCCAAAATCCCAGAGCCTGACTACAGGCCCTATCGTTATGTCATAGGCGCCCCCTGACTTTTCGCCGATCGTGCAGCACGACTTTAAAATGTCATAAAATTCCCTGGATACAGAGACATCTTCGCCGGGATGGGTATTCAATGAGGCCAGTTCACTCCCGGGGTCATAAAAATTATATGCCGACTCATATCTGCGAAAAAGGCGGAATGCTTCATCCATTACGCTCCGAACAAGCATTCGGTCATTGTGAATGATCTTGAGCTGAATGAGCGTATGCATCATCTGCTGTTCTTCGACAAACTCACTTATGGCTGATGATGTCTGAGATTTCGCAGAAATGTGAAACAAACCCTCCATCTGGCTTCTGACCTCGCTTTATTGTGTTCTCACACTGATGCCTGTCCTGAAGATAAAAGCGGGACAGGAATAAGAGTGTCAACTCCCGCCAAACCGAAAAGCGATTGCACTTTGTCTCACCTGCCGGACGCCGTTCCAACAAAGCTCAAAGAGCAGTCGCAAAGGGGGCATACAAGAGGAGCAACACATTAAGAAATGGAATGATGGAATACCGGAAGAGTGGATCGAAAGAAATAAGACATACAACTTACGCACTAATTTGGATAGCAGTATTCGAACATTCCTTTATTCCAATTTTATACAAACGCGCATTATAAATTGCACTGTCAAAACTTCTGGAATCATCTATCAATGCTTGTTTGGCAATTTAGAATGCTGCAGTTTGTTATGCTGGTGAGTATAAGCTTGGCGAACCAGGTTCTCCCTACCGGTAGGCGCTGAAGCTCTGGGAGCCGTCATTGGAGTCCATCTTCACCTGGTATGTCCTGGACTCTCCCCCCTCCCACGTCACGGTCACATTGTACCACTGTCCGTTCTTTGCACTGTCCAGCGACAGGGACTGCTCCGGGTTGTGGCCATAGTTTGTATAGCTTTCGTGAGTCCTGTTCTTATAGTTTCCGTACTCGGTGATCCTGATATCATTGACAGGATGGTATACTCCGCCTTCCTCATAGCCGTGGGCATTAACCGTCAGCGTGCCCTTGGCACCCTGGTTCGACTGGTTGTTGTTATTCTGAGAAGGATTCAGAGCACCTGCCTGTGCGGCACGTCTCAACGCCTCCTGCTTGGCACGGACCATCTGCTCGATGAAGCTGGAATCGCTCAATCCCTGCAGGCTTGTCGGGAACTGCGGCAGTTCAACACCGGGAGGAAGATCCATAGGGGGAAGCTCCATACCCGGAGGCATATCTATCTGATCGAACATTGGAATCACCTTCATATCAGGTGTCCAGTTCACATGGGGAGTGTTGAGCGGATAAGCCGCATCCGGGCGGGAATACTGATATCGCGATGGCAAGGCTGGCGTATCAGAAATCAAGGTTCTCTCGATCACCGGTGTCTGCTGCTGCGGAGTGTAAGCTTCGGCAGGCCCTGCCATTCCAGCTCCACCAGTCACAAGAGTGAGGGCAATCCCCAGCGTGGAGAGATAGCTCAGATCTGGAACCAGATCGAGAAGCCCCACGTGAGGCGCAGCCGCCTTATTCAGCGCTCCTGCCTTTAAGGCAAGCTGTCTTGTATCTGGAAGACCTTCCGATGTAATACCCGGCCGGACGAGATCCTGCTGCTCCTTAGGCTCTTCATTGAGCCTGGCCGGAACAGTAATCTCCCTTGTAAATCCTGCCTGTGGCAATGATATTATGCCTTTAATGCTGTCCATATCCGGTCCCCCCTGAAGAAATATGCTCCCTGTCTATATCAGTATATCACGGCCTGCCGGTTGAAACAAGACAGATCGTGTTACAAAATCATTGCCAGTCCGGCAGAAGAAGAAACCCGGAGTCAGCATGCAATGATTCAGCCGCCGGAAAGTCAGCTTACATCTGCCTGGCCATCAGGACATTACAGACAATCATAGACAGGCCATATTTCCTGCCGGCTCCGGGTGCTTGTCTTCCCGCTTCATTTGTGCTATACTACATTCCGCACTAAAACGGGAGCCAGAGGAAACCAGCAATGAACATTTCAGTAGCAGGACTCACATCATCCGGAAAGACCACAATCTTTTCAGCATTTACCGGCACAGAAATCAAGGCCGGCACAAAACAGGCGGTAGGAATCGTGCACGTCCCTGACACCCGCATCGACAGGCTTGCAGAGCTCTTCAAGCCCAGAAAGCTCGTCTATGCAAACGTCGATTTCAGAGACACGCTCCCCTTTGACACACCTGTCAAGTCTGAGCAGGTTGCACTCTCTGAAGCCATCCGGTCGTCAGATGCACTGGTTCCTGTTATCGGCGCCTATCGATGTTCCTCTCCGGAAGAAGTGCTCTCAGAGATGAAAAAGATAAGGCTCGACCTGGTGATAAACGATCTGGACTTTGTCCTGAAAAGGATAGAAAGGCTGGAGCGGGAAGTTCGGTCCTCTCAGGACAAGGCGTTGAAGGAAAAAGAGATGGAGCTGCTCAGAAAACTCCAGCCATTGCTGGAAAATGAGCAGTTTCTTCACGGGCTCACCTTCGACAGGCAGGAGCAGGGCATACTGGCCCCTTACAACCTCCCTACCCTGAAGCCTCTCTGCTTTGTAGTCAATCACGGCGAGAATCAGGATGCTGCAGCAGTGCATCAGATGGTGTCCCTGCTTGAGACGACACTCAGGGAGTTGGGCGACCCTTCACCGGTCCTGCCTCTCAACGGCCAGCTGGAGGCTGAGATAGCCCTTCTGCCACAGGAAGAGAAGGAAAGCTTCCTGAAGGAGTACGGCATCACCGAGCCAGGCCAGAACAAGGTAATCAGGACAATCTATGAGATGCTTGACCTGATATCCTTTTTCACAGTCGGCGAAGATGAATGCCGTGCCTGGAGGATCATCAAGGGCGCCACGGCGCTGGACGCGGCAGCAACGATCCATTCCGATCTGGCGCGAGGCTTCATCAGGGCCGAAGTGATAGAATACGACATCCTCCTTCAGCTTGGCTCTCTGCAGGAAGGAAAGAAGACAGGGAAGCTCAGACTGGAAGGAAAGACATACGAAGTCAAGGACGGCGATATCGTCCATATCATGTTCAACGTATAAAAAGTCATGCTCCATCTGCATCACCTCGACAAATTCTACGGCGGGAAAGCCATTCTCACCGATCTGTCACTCCACATAACTCCACACGAGAAAGTGGGGCTTATCGGCGTCAATGGAAGCGGCAAGACAACGCTTCTCAGGATCCTCATGGGGATGGAGCACCCTGACAAGGGAGATATAATCTTCACCAGGGCCGTCGGCAAGGCAATGCTCTCTCAGGAAGTTACAGTAAAGCCGTATAACACACTTTACCATGAGATGAAGATGGCGCTCCCTGAAGTGGCGCGCCTGGAGCGCCAGATTGCGTGGCTGGAAGAGGAGATGATAACGTGGTCTGATGACACGGACAGGATGGAAGATCTGCTCGCCCAATATTCATCCTGCCAGGAGCGCTATGAGCTCTCCTGTGGAAGAGACCTGTCCTGGAAGATAGACCGCATTATCCAGGGACTTGGCTTCTCTCTCTCCGACAGGGAGAGAAGAGTCGCAGAGTTCAGCGGCGGCTGGCAGATGCGCATCGAACTGGCAAAGCTGCTGCTGCAGGAGGTGGAGCTGCTCCTCCTCGACGAGCCGACAAACCATCTGGATCTGGCAGCAGTGCAGTGGCTCGAAGTCTATCTCAGGGAATACCCCGGTGCCGTCATGATAGTATCACACGACCGTTACTTCCTGAACAGGGTCGTGACAAAGATACTGCACCTGGAGAGAACGAGACTGATATCCTACTCGGGCAACTACGACAGCTTCGTCGAGCAGCGGGAATCTCAGAGGGAAAACCAGGAAAAGGCCTACGAGGTGCAGCAGAAGCAGCTTAAAAAGGACATGCGATTCATCGAGCGCTTCCGCTACAAAGCCACTCTCGCCACCCGGGTGAAGAGCAGGGAGAAGATGGTTGACCGCCTCGAAAAGGTTGAAGCGCCGCAGCGTGAGCTGAAGCCAATCAAGCTCAGCTTCGATTATGAATTGGCACAGATGACTGTGGTATTTCGCTTCAGAGAGCTGGTCAAGCAGTATCCCGGGAGAGACGTCACATTCAAAGGCTCTGAAATAGAGATACACAACGGAGAGCGCGTGGCCATAATCGGAGAAAACGGCTCAGGGAAGACCACGCTCATGAATATATTGACAGGCAGGGACAGAGACTTCGAGGGCTTTCTGAAAGTGCACAGAAATGCTGATATTCAGTATTATCTGCAGAACCACCAGGAAAAGCTGGAAGGTGAGAAAACCGTACTCGATACGCTTCAGGATGAGGCTCCTGCTGAAATGACCCAGAGAGAACTGCGCACCCTTCTCGGCAACTTCCTCTTCCGAGGCGACGATGTCTTCAAGAAAATATCGGTGCTGAGCGGCGGTGAGAAGGCCAGGCTGGCCCTAGCGCAGATAGTGTGCAAAACTTCCAACATCCTCTTCATGGATGAGCCTACAAACCACCTGGACATTGACTCGAGGGAAGCGCTGTCGTCGGCGCTCGCAGACTATGATGGAACCATCGTGATCGTATCCCACGATCGCTACTTCATCGACCAGGTCTGCACAAGAGTAATCGAGATCAGCCGCGGAGAAATTGAGAGCTTCAACGGTAACTATTCCTGCTATCTTGCCAAGAAAGACTGGCCGCAGAGGGAAAAAGAAGAAGCTGAGGCGCCGCAGAAAAGGAAGATGCCGATAAGGAAGGCACAGACAGGGCCTTCTGAGGAGAGGATGCTGAAGGCTGAGATGAAAGAGCTCGAAGCAGTAATTGCAAGCCTCGAAGGGCAGATAAAGAAGCTGGAAGAGGCTTTTGAGGACCCTGAACAGATCCAGAGCGCCGTAAGATTGAAAGAGCTCTCAGAAGAATACGCAAGAAAAAAAGATGCTCTGGAAGAGCACTTTACCCGCTACGAAGAGATATATGAACGCCTTTCGGTAATGCAGTGACCATTCCCGCTCTCATCCGTTCTTCAGCAAGGAAGGGAAATCCGGAGATTGAGTGAAGTCATGGAGTATCCATATCGAGGGAGGAGAAGCCATGGACGCAGTTCAAATTCGACAGGAAATCGATCTGCTGCTCGATCAGCTGCCCCCTGATGAGCTGATGACTGTCAATGGATATATCGAGTCGCTGTTTCCCGGCGGCGAAGGAGAGGAAGGCGCAGGTTCCGGCGAAGGCGGTGGGGCTGATGATTCTAACAAGGTCACTCCAAACCACCCTGCAGTAATAAATCTGGCCAATGATCTGGGCCTACCTCCGGAAGAGATGCTCACCAGACTTGGCGAATATGAGCGGGATCTTCTCACCACCTATGTTGAGAGCGGCGACACAGGCATGCTGATAGCCCTCAGAAAGTCTTTCGGTCTTCCGCTCTTCAGGTAGGGAGAGACGCACTGGAAGTCTGCAATCCTCGCACTATTTCATCGTTTCCGTCTCGATACCATATTCAGAGTCATGAGCGTGCACAGACGAGACCAGGCGCTTCATGACCACACTGCTCAGCCGAGGTAAACTGCGCTGAGGCTGTAGTGGGGACAGACTCCTTTTTCTCGAGAATCGACTCTTTCCTGAAAGAAAAAGGAGTCTGTCCCCTATTATTGAGTTTACCAGCTGCCCATGTTATAATCAATGGGATGACATCTGCCTGCATTCCAGACGTGTGAGGCCAGACGGGTATAGAGAAAGGATGAACACCGATGATAAACGGCATATCTCCCCAGAACCGCCACGATTCATCAAGACCTGCCGGGAAAGCCCCTGTGGCAGGTAAAGAGCCTGATGCAGAGCTTCCGCTGGACTCGGCCACTATCAGTGCACCGATGAAAAAAGCGAGTGCAGAGGATCTAAGAAAAGCCTCCATCGAATACTACCCGCTTCATGTGAAAGACAGGGCTGAATCCGCACCTGAGACGAAAACAGCGCCAGTGGCAGGCAGCGAAGGGAAGGCTGCAAAAACCTCCGCATCGACGCCAAAGTGTATCACGCTTTTCAAAGAGATGCCTGATCTGCCCGGAATGATGGGAAAAACAGGCCAGGACGTGGGGCCGTTTGAAAAGAAGCTCGCCTTCGAGCTGGGGCCGAAGGCGAAGATTCAGAACGAGTGGGACATTGAAGCACTTCAGGGAGAGGTCCCGACTGTCTCAAAGCTCAATGACCTGTTCGGCAAAGTGGCTGACGATAAATCAGTTCCCTGGGAGTATCTGGTCGACGGCTGCTATGCCAGGGCTCACGTGACGGCAGAGAAGTTCCTCAACGAGGGGATGAACTGCGCCAAGCTGTATGTAATCACAGGCGATCCCACACCTGATGACGAAGGCTATCCATTCCCGGGATGGCGCCTCAGAGCCGAGAACAAATTCACTGAAGGCCAGTGGTGGTATCACGTGGCGGCGCTGGTATTCGCAAAGGACGACAAAACAGGAGAAGTGGATGGCTATGTCATCGACAGGGCTGTCAACAAAGATCGTCCACTCAAGGCAGATGAATGGATAAAATCCGTCTGGCCCGGCGACTTCCCGATAAGGTTTGACACAACCTACGCTGATATCTATGATCCGCCAAACCAGGACTACTACCCGGAGCCGCAGGAATTCTCAAGAGAGCGTTTTGACGAGTTCCTGTCGGAGGCGCGCGATACAAACAGAGAGTACAGCCAGACTCTCAAAGCTATCAAGGATAACTATTACGCTCATCATCCTGAAGAAAAACCTGAAAACGAGGCTTGAATGAAATGGCAGAACCTGTAACTACAACATTTTCCGATATAGTGAGAAGAATAGGAAAGAAGCAGGGTGAGGAAAGATACACCGTGACGTTCAAGCGTCACGCCGCCATCTACCATATCGATGGGAAAAGGGAAGATATGATTATGGCACTGACCGCTTCTGCAGAAAACAAGAAATCCGTACAGGTGACGTGCAACGCCGTGAGCTCGGAAATAGTTGATGTTTCTCCGGCTCAATGACAACGCTCATCCCCGGCAGTGCAGTATCTCCTCGATGCTCCTGTAAGGCGAGGGCTTCCACTGTCTGTACTCGATGAACTCTCCACGATTTGTCACGATTGTGATCTCCTGATGCATCTCATCGGCAGAGACAAGCCGCACCAGAAGATCGCCGCCGTTGAATCCCCATTCCTTCCCATTAGGATAGAAATGCTGGATCTTTGCACCCATTCTTGTTTTCACATGCACTGCATCGGCAGGGTTATCCCAGGAGCAGTCTACAATGCAGTGTATTATCTGAAAAAAGCCTCCGCCGAAAAGAGGACCCTGTGTGATGGCAAGCCCTGAGTCATTGGGAAGGGCAAAAACAAGACACTGAGGCAGTATTCGGGCCAGCTTTTTCAGATACCGGTTCCGCCCTGGAACATAGTGAACAGTGGCAGCGATATTCTTTGCAAGGCCGAAGCCGTATGGATTGAGCAAGCGGCATCGGGCCACGCCGGAGAGATACTGGGAGAGCTGCTCCGCTCCTGCAGAGAAGCCTGCCGTAAGACGGCCTCTGTGATGCCGCTGCCAGAGCATCTGCCTGAACAGATCGCCGTTGCCGCATAATATCTCCCCCATCCTCACATATCTTGCAAGACCGAGAGAGCTGAGACCTCCACCCAGCACCAGTACCTGCGAATCCCTGACCATCTCGAAGAATATCTCGGCATCGCTCTTTCTAATGGCGGCGTTCCAGTAAAAAGGATGATAGCTCAGGCCGTTCTTCCTGAATCTCTGGTAGTACCACCGAAATGCCGAGTAATCGAAGCGCTGCGCCCTCTGGCTTCGTGCCGACATGGGAAGGTGCAGCACCGTTTTGGTACCGTCAGGCTCAAGAGCCCGGGAAATAAGAAACTCGCTGTGAAGATACTCACAGCGAGTATGAGATGAATAAATGAGCACAGTAGGCTTCATCATAAAGTATAGAACGCTAATTTTTCCAGAGTATCTCCTCGATGCTGCTGTACTCTGACGGCCACTGGGTCCAGTAATCAATAAACTGTCCCTGATTTGTTATAATTGTGACATCCTGCCAGAGGTTATCCTGGGACATTATGCGCACCATCACGTCTCCACCGTTGAAGGACCAGTGCCTCTGATCGTTGTAAACGTGCTGAATCTTCACACCCATGCGGGTCTTGATATGGAACTGGTGGTGAGGCACATCCCACGACTTGTCGGTGATGAACCATATCACCTGGAAGATATTTCCAGAGTTGAGGTAGCCTTGGTGGACGGCAATTCCGGAATCATTCGGAAGACCGAAGATCATACAGTGAGGGAGGTTCCCGGCAAGATGCTGTATCTCTCCCTCTCTGCCGTGCTCAAAGTGAAGAGTCGTTACCACATTATGAGCCAGTCCGAATCCGTACGGATCGCGCACGCCGTTCATCACTTCACAGACATATTCTGTGAGCTGATCTGCGCCTGCAGAGAATCCGACAGTCAGAAGTCCCCTGTCCTGTCGCTCGTGCAGTATGCGCCGGAAGAGGCCGGGATCGCCGTAGTACCAGTTGCCAAGACCTTTATACCGGGCAAGGCCGAGAGCGGTATTTCCACCGCCGAGCACTACGACCTCTGAGCTCCAAAGCATCTTGAAGAATAGATCGACATCCTCCCGTCTCAGATGATCATCCCAGTAGAATGGGAAGTACTTAAGACCCCACTGGGCGAAGCGGTCATAGTACCATCGGAAGTTACCGTAATCCCATTCCTGGCTTCCCCTGTTCTGCTGAGACATCGGGAGATGCATGATCGTCTTGTTATCCCAGCTCCTGAGAGCCCGTTCGATAATCCACTGCCGGTGAAGGTATTCACAGCGGTCGTGTGATGAGTAGATAAGCGCAGTTGGTTCCATTAAAAAACTCCTTTCTGTTCTGCCATTGTTCTACAAGATTGCGGTGTACATTGCAGCTCATCGCTATATCCATTCCGGAAGCATGTTGGTTCTACGATCACACGTTCTTCTCCTCCCGTAAAAAATAGTGACAGACTCCAATATTTACAAATTTGTAACACATATTTCAACTCTGGATGGAATAAAACCCTGAAAAGAAGCAACCATAGCGACACAGGCAAGTTGCGAATATCTTTTCACACTGACACTCATGATGCCTCTACCCGTTCAATATGATGCTCCGTATTTCTGCAGAATCTTCACCACTTCTTCCTGCCCATCCTGAAGAGCAATGGAACGAGGCGTCCTTCCCTTTGCATCACGCGCTTTGGAATCGGCACCGTGAGCAAGAAGAAGCTCCACCATCTCGGCCTTATGGCTTCGGCACGCCCAGTGGAGAGGCGTCCACCCCTCCCTGTCGCCGAGGTTCACTTTCGCTCCTTTCAAAATTAGAAGCAGCGCCGTTTCCGGCCGTGTGCCGTCTTCAGCCAGATGATGGAGAGGCGTGCAGCCTTCCATATCTCTGCTGTTCACTTCGGCTCCCCTCTCAATCAGAAGCTCTGCAACTGAGCTGTAGAATGCTTTTGACAGTGGGGATCTGCCGTCCATGTCCCTGCTGTTCACATCAGCACTTTTTGAAAGGAGATAGTCCACCATGATCTTTCTCTCCTTCTGAAAGACCACTTCTCCCATCGAACCTCCCCAGGCGGCCCATTGAAAGGGAGTGATACCCTTCCTGTCCGGCACATTGCAATCAGCTCCATTATCAATAAGGATCCTGACTGCCTCCATATTGCCCTTTCTGGCAGCATAGTGGAGGGCTGTGCTGCCGATCCTGTCTTTTGCATTGACCTGGGCGCCGTGCCTGATGAGAAGCTCCATTGTCTCTTTCCTGCAGTACTCTGCAGCAGTGGAGAGAGCTTCTACGTCAGCAGCGGCACCGTGTTCGAGAAGGCATTTGATGACTCTGAAATTATCCCAGTCACAGGCAAGCTCAAGAGGCTTCAGCCCTTTCTTATTCTTCTCCTTGACAGAAGCACCGTGCGATATAAGTATCTCCAGAACATCACTGGCTCCTCTCATCGAAGCCCTGTGAAGAGGCAGATTTCCATCTTTATCCCTTGCATCTGTCTTTGCGCCTTTCTCAATCAATAGAGCTGCCAGATCTCCTGTAGCTGCAAGATGCAGAGGAGTCGCTCCGTCACTGTCAACAGCCGACAGGGAAGCTCCCTGGGAGATGAGCAGCGCTGCCGTATCTCGATACCCCTGTGATGTGGCGAGATGCAGCGGTGTCCTGCTGAAGGCATCTCGTGCCTCTATTGAAGCTCCCATAGATAGAAGAAGAGCCGCCACATCGGTTCTCCCCCTGCGGGCAGCCATATTGATAAGCTCTTCCTCATTGCCGAACTTTTTATACAGAAGCTTTCTGTCAGCCCTGAGCAACTCTCCGGTTCTTTTCAGATAACCTGCCGATACTGCCTCATCAGCTGTATCTACCGAAGCACCGTGACTGCAGAGAAAGTCGATTACTTCATCTGATCCATTTGAGCAACTGACTGCGAGAGGTGTCCTTCCCTTACTGTCCCTGCCGTTCACTTCGGCACCGTGTCTGATAAGAAGCTCAGCGATTTCCGGGTAGTAACGCATCTTGCCGCTGGCCACGCTGTGGAGTATGGTTCTTCCGTCAGAAATGCCGATCTTCGTATCTGCACCCTTCTCAAGCAGAAATCTCACCTGCTCCAGGCGCCCTGACCACGCGGCGTTGTAAAGTGCAGTATAGCCTTCCCTGCTCCTGCCGTTAATCTTTGCACCGTGCCTGAGAAGAAGAGCAATCATCTCCATTGATGAAAAAGTTGCAGCCTGAGGAAGGATGTCTTCAGAAAGCGGTACACCGTGCGAAAGAAGCACTTCCATTACCTCGCAGCTCCCTGTCCGGAGAGCTTCTTCAGCAATGCTGCGCTCACGGTAGCTTTCCGCAGCAGCCACGTCAGGGCTCCTCTCGAGTATCTCCCTTGCTTTCACCGCATCACCTCTTGTGACAGCATCAAACAGCAGCACCCGATCATCAATCGTCGCAGCCAGGAGAGGAGAGGAAATCAACGATATCAGAATCAAAAAAATAAAAGATCGCGGAAAAGTATTCATAACATCCCCTTTTCTAATGTCCCCTGCAGGAATTCTCCACAGCCACAGTTGACATCCTGTCTGATAGCAGTCAAATATCTCCGGAGCATCATACTACTCTTGACATACGATATATAATGATATATAATAATAGTTGATGATATTTAATGATATTTGTGAGATAAATATGATGGAGAAAAACAGAGAGATGCTGGATGCAGACCAGGCAATGGAGTTTCTCAAGACATCAAGGCCTACCTTCTATCGATGGCTCAAGGCCGGACGGATACAGGGCTTCAAAGTGGGGAAGCAGTGGCGATTCTACAGATCTGATCTTGTGGAGTTTCTGGAGTCAGCGGGAACTGACTTCGTGCTTCATAAAAATGAATTGAAAGAGGTCGTCAGTTTCTTTGAAGAGAGACTCAGAAGAAAAGGAGTGCCTCTCTGATCTCCCTGCAGAAAAGAGCGGACCCTCCGGATCTGGGAAAATCATCAGCAGAAAGGGAGGAAGAATATGATCGGCCCGGTTGAAGAGAAGGAAGAACTAGTAGAGAAGCTGGTACACAGGCTTATTCTGGATGCGCATACAGACAATGCCAGTGACATCCACATGGAACCATTGAAAAACGGAGGCATTAAGCTCAGATATCGCCGCGACGGAACACTGCAGGACATCACCACTCTCAGCTCCCGTATTGCAGACGACATACGCGGTTATATCAAGAAAAGAGCGGGGTACTCTGAAGACACACCTCTACACTCTCAAAGAGGAAGGTTCAACGTTGAGGCACAGGAGATTGAGGAGGGTCTCACCATATCATTAAAATCAGGATTCCTTTCTACACAGAACGGCGAGCGTATAACACTCTCCATCAATCCCTTCTCTCCTTCTGAAGCAGCGATAAGAATGGGCTTTGAAGCACTTGGAATGAAAGGAGACGATCTCTGCAAAGCTCAGAGCATCTTCAGCAGGACATCCGGCCTTATACTGGTCACCGGTATTCCAGGAAGCGGAAGAACCACCACTATTACCAGTGCACTGACTCATATCAGCAGCAGGAGAAGCTCACAGGGAGCCCTCCTGATCTCCCTTGAAGAACAGATTGCCAATCCGATCGATGGAATTGTTCAGGTTCATGTGAAGCCTGACGTTGATGGCCTGGGCTGCTGCGATCAACTGCAGGCGGTCGTGTGGCAGGACCCGGATGTGGTGGCAGTCAGTTCAGTTCCTGACAGGGAAACGGCACGCATGATCTGCGAGACTGTCCTTTCCGGCCGCATGGTTATCGCCCAGATGGAAAATCCAGATGCACTGAGAGCCATCGCACACTTTGTAAATCTCACCGGTGAGCCCCCTCTTGTCTCTTCGATTCTCGAAGGAGTGCTTTCCCAGAGACTGGTGCGGTGCATATGCGACGACTGCAGGGAAGAGTATGAGCCTGAACAGAACGTGATTGACCGCTACTTCCTTTCACTTTACAGGAAATGGTTCCAGAGCCGGTATGGCTCCGGAGGAGAGACAGGAAAGGTCACTCTTTTCAGAGGGCAGGGATGCGAGAAGTGCAGATATACAGGCTTCAGTGGAAGGACAGGGCTTTTTGAGATCATGATTCCTGATCTGGATATCAGGGACCTTATAGCTTCAGGCTTCCAGTTGGAGCAACTGAAGGAGATCCTTGTCGAGAAAGACTTTCTGACTCTGAAGGAAAAGGCGCTTTTCTATGCGCTATCAGGCATCACAACGCTGGAAGAGGCTCAGAGAGCCAGTTACTGATCTTTCCCGTAAATGACAGACTTCAAGGAGGCAGAAGAAATGATTCCCAGATCATTGAAAAAAAGCCTGTGCGAACTTTTACACGATGAGGAGCTGGTCACTGAAAAACAATACAAAAAAGCTGAAGCGCTGGCAGAAAAAACACATGAGCCGATTGAAAAAGTGTTAATCTCCATGGGCTTCGTCACGGAGAAGGATATCATAGAAGTTCTGGGCAGAGAGATTGGCGTCGATTTTATAGATCTGGATGAATTCGAGATAGAGCCTGAGCTTTGGAACTATATTCCTGAGCACTTTGCCAAACGCTTCAAAGTAGTACCTGTCGGCCAGAGAGAGAGCAGGATCAGGCTCGCCATGGTCGACCCAGCCGATGTAATAGCCATAGACGATATCAGGCTGATATCGGGATTCGACATAGAGCCTGTAATATCTACTGAAGAAGGTATAATGAAAGTCATCGAGCGGCATTTCGGAGGGCATCAGATTGCAGCAGTAGACGAAATCTGCACCGGACTTAAGGCAGCAGAGATCGATCCCTTTGAAGTCGATGATACAAAAGAAGATGAGGAGCTCGACATCAACAGAATTCAGGAACTGGTCAACGAGGCTCCCATTGTCCGGATCGTCAACCTGATATTGTCACAGGCGATAAATGAAAAAGCTTCAGATATTCACATAGAGCCCGAAAATAACAGGGTGAGGGTGAGATATCGCGTCGATGGAGTTCTCCACGACGTGATGCAGCCTCCAAAGCATATTCAGGCACCAATGGCTTCCAGGATCAAGATCATGGCAAACCTGGATATTGCAGAGCGAAGGATACCTCAGGATGGAAAGATACATCTCCGCCACGACAGCAGGGAGTTCGACCTACGTGTATCAACTATCCCCTGCATCTATGGAGAAAAGGTGGTGATGAGAATTCTGGACAAAAGCTCCGTAATGCTGGGTCTGAACAAGCTCGGATTCTATCCTGAGCTGCAGTCCACATTTGAGAATATTGTGGAAAAGCCTTATGGCATGGTCCTCGTCACCGGCCCGACAGGCTCTGGCAAATCGACGACTCTCTACTCAGTTCTGAACAGGCTGAACAGAGGCGAAGTGAATATCGTCACAATTGAGGATCCGGTAGAATACCAGCTGCCGGGGATCAACCAGGTACAGGCAAATGAAAAGGCCGGCCTCACGTTCTCGAGCGCGCTGAGAGCTTTTCTGAGACAGGATCCGGACATAATAATGGTAGGCGAAATCCGTGATGCTGAAACAGGAAAGATTGCAGTAGAGGCCGCGCTTACAGGGCACCTGGTCCTCTCCACCCTTCACACCAATGATTCTGCCGGCGCCATCACCCGCCTCATCGAGATGGGGATCGAACCTTTTCTCTGTGCATCTTCCGTAATTGGCGTACTGGCTCAGCGTCTCGCCAGAATGATCTGCCCGAACTGCAGAGAATCATATACACCTCCTGCTGAATCAGTGAGAAGGTTTGGCCTTCAGGCTTATACCGATCAGGAGATTGCCTTCTACCGCGGCAGAGGATGCGATCACTGCAAGATGACCGGATACAAGGGAAGAACAGGTATCTTCGAGCTCCTCCCCATATCGGACAGAATCCGCTCACTGCTGCTGCAGCGCGCCTCAACTGCAGAGATACGCCAGTGCGCAATGGAAGAGGGCATGAAGACAATGCCGGATGACGGGCTCAGAAAGGTCCTGGATGGGATCACAACCATCGAGGAGTGTCTTAGAGTGGTATATGTGGAAGGCCAGGACTATTGAGAGAAGGAAGACATTCGCAATCAATGCAGAGATAGTGTTCGGAAATGTTATTGCAATCCGGAAGGAATTGTATTACAATAAATACGGAACTCGCACCTGCCTGCACCATAGTTTTTCTGCACTGAGATGTCGACAGTTCCCTTTCAACGGCAGGAATGATTAGACAGCAGCCCGATGCGGCAAAGGTGAATATCGATATGGACTCAACAGGAAGCGCAGGCGCTCTTTCCAGCAGCCGGAGGGGAGAATCTATTGCCAGAGCGAGCCGTGATGCACTGGAAGCCGCCGGGAAAAGATCCTTTAAAGCTCAGCGGCAGATCCTGGAGGACGGCTTTCAGGCCATAGTCAGAGACAGGGAAAGCACGCTCGACGAAAAGATCATCGCCACGATGGCGCTTCAGATGCAGAAAAAAATACCGGATCACAAGCCTGCTGTCTCTGCTTCAAGCGTAATGATGGATGCCCTTGCCTCTTCTCTTGCATGCACTCCATATGCTTCCGTAAACACTCTTGGCAATGCAGTTGCACACCTCACTCACGAAGCCTTTATAAACTCCGGCAGATCTCTGTGCAGGACAGACTACGGACCGGCCATCGTACAGACCGGAATGGACGTGCTGGAGATGAATGTCACCTCGAAAAAAGAAAAGGCCCTCGCAAGCCTGGGACAGACCATGCTGAAAAATGGCCACACTTATGAAGCATACCAGGTAATGAGCGTTCTTTCCCAGCCTCTCACCCTGCCCTGCGCCGCCCACATCGCCAATGCAATGATATACACTGCTGGCAGTGGATTCACCGATCATAAGGACACACAGGATGCACTGCTCCGGGCTTTCTCGGCCATTGCACAGAGCCCTCTCTCTTCCACCGCGGAAAAAGAAGTGGCCCAGTTCGGCAGCAGAGTGCTCAATGAATGTGGACCGGCAAGGGAAACGCTGGCCTGTGCAGGCTCCCTGATGAGCGGCCTGTCTGATCCACTCAAAGACTCTCCTGCAGCCGTCACGGCAAAAGCGGCGCTAAAAGCCTATCCCGACCTGATGATATTCCTGTACGAAACGCCGGAGCTGAAAAACATTGTCTCCTGCGCTTTCTCAGCCATAGGAGAAAGCCCTTCCGCAAGTGAAGACGACAAAAGAATAGCAGCTCTCGGTGCATCAGTGATGGAGAAGACAGCCGCGAAAAGCGCCGCGCTGGCTTTCTCGAACCACCTGCTTATCGCTCTGGCGTACCCTCCTGAAAAGCCCCGCAATCATCACGTAATTATCGGCGCTGAACTGGGTGCCGCATCGACAAATGACTTACAGGAGAAAAAGGACTTATACACGGCAGCTTTCAAAACCATTATAGCCGATCCCTCGCTGGATAGAGAAAAAAAGGCAATGGCAGAAGACGCAGTGCGTGTAGGAGAGACATTCGGCGATGAAAAGCTGGCTGTTGATACAATGCTCGATCTGGCAGAACAGTTCATAGGGAGAAGGAAGAAAAACAATCTGAAGGAGATCGAGATCCTGATGGGCGGAGCAGGAAAAGATTCGCTGCAGCCTTATAAAGGCGTGGAAATACACGATGACATCCTTGATATCGACGGCATCAGGCTGAAAAGGAAGAGCACGGGAATTACCCACCTGCAGGTAAAAGCCGGCAGACCTCCCCATAAGTAAGAAGCAGTTTTAAATACTTTTTCCGGAGTGTCCTCTGAGCAAGAGGTCTATTGTCTTCCGCATCGAAATTTACATTGTATCCACCTAAGCTGAAACAAAGGAGAGTGGTCTCAGTGAGCAAGGAAAAATCAGTAAAGAAAGAGAAGAAGAAGCCCAAACAGAACAAGGATAAGGATAAGAAGAAGAAATAATTCACACTGATATTTTCCTGATACAGGGCGAAGGCACCGGCCGGCAGTGAGGAAATCATCAGAATTCCAACCTGCTCTCCAGGCAGTGCCTTTGTTTGTTTTATACCGCTATTTCCTTGCCGGCGCCGCATCATCAGGGATGATGATGCCTGTAGTGGCCCTGGCGATTCCGTTCAGAATGAACTGCACTCCCACCGCAACAAGCATGAGTCCCAGTATCCTGATCATAATCTGAAGACGTTTTCTCCTATTACATTAAGGATCCACTGTGATGCCAGCAGACAGACAATTATTATCAGTGAGACGACCAGTATCACACCGAGCAGAGCCAGGAATGTCCCGTCTTCCCTGGCGCCTGCTGCATAGAGAATCGCCGTGCTTATCGTGCCAGGCCCAACAATGAGAGGAATGGCGAGAGGCACCAGTATATGCTGCAGGACAGGCAGGCAGAGGTCTTTGCAGAGATAAGGCGAATAACCATTCTTATACAAACGCGCATTATAAATTGCACTATCAAAACTTCTGGAATCATCTATCAACGCTAATTTGGCAATTTAGAATGCTGCAGTTTGTTATGCTGGTGAGTATAAATGACACGGCAACAAGGGGAGCAGGCTGCAGAGCTTCTCCGCATTGAGACCGGTGAGGAGATGAGCATGGATACTCAGGTGACTTCACAGCCTTTCTGGGGCCTCCAGGGCCTCTCTGAAGCACAGGTGAGGCAGAAGACCGCAGAAGGGGATGTGAACCGCGCACAGCCTCCTCACAGCCAGTCCTACCGGGCGATCATATCGCGAAATGTATTTACAGCCTTCAACTTTGTCATGCTGCTGATAGGCGTCATGCTTATGGCCTTCGGCCTCTTCACAGACGCCCTGATGAGCGTGGCCCTCATCTTCATAAACGTCATCATTGGCCTCTTCCAGGAGATTACAGCCAAGAAAAAACTCGATGAAATTGCACTTCTCACCAGACCAAGAGTGACGGTACTTCGAGACGGGAAGGAAATACCTCTGGACCCTTCCGAGATAGTAAGGGGAGACTATGTTCTATTCCGCCCTGGCGATCAGATGGTCATCGATGGAAAGGTTCTCAGAGAGGAAAAGCTGCGCGTCGATGAATCACAGATCACAGGTGAATCAGATCCGGTACCCAGAAAAGAAGGTGACGAAGTCTTCTCAGGCAGTTTTTGCGTGAGCGGCACGGCAGTAGTGGAAGCAATGAAGGTGGGGCTGGAGAGCCTTATGAATAAACTCGCCACCGGAGCCAAGACTTACCGGCAGGTCCTTACACCTCTCCAGCAGGACGTAAATCTTGTGATCCGGCTCCTGATGGGTATAGCCGTGCTGATAGGCTTCATGAAGGCGCTCTCCTCAGTGTTGAATAACCTGCCCCTCGTATTCAGCGTGCAATCTGCCGCAGTCATTGCAGGCATAGTACCGATAGGCCTCTTCATGGCTGTAATCGTGGCATATTCACTGGGAGCCGTGAGAATCGCAGGCAAAGGTGCACTCGTGCAGCAGAGTAACGCCATCGAGTCGCTGAGCCACGTGGATGTGCTCTGCATGGACAAGACCGGCACAATCACGGCGAACAGGATTCGCTATGAGCGTATTGTTCCGCTGACAGCCAGCGAAGACGAGGCTGCAACAATACTCGGCGATTTTGCTGCCTCTGTCAGCCTTGCAAACAGGACTGCCGAATCATTGAGAGAAGCTATGAAGGGAAGGAAGCGCGCTCTTTCATCTGAAGTCCCCTTTTCATCAGAATGGAAATGGAGCGCCGTCAGATACGAAGATCCTGCCGATGAAGTGATTATCCTGGGGGCCTGGGAGGCGCTGAAAGGAAATGTAACGGGTGATACCACATCCATCGAAGCGCATGTAGCCGAATATGCACAGAAGGGGATGCGCGTGCTTCTCCTCTGCAGAGCCCGGTTTTCCGATCCGCTCATCGATGAAGAGGAAAACCCCGTCAGACCGGCATCCCTTACCCCTCTGGCTCTTGCAGTCTTCTCCGACGAACTGAGAAAAAGCGCCAGAGACACCATCTCACGGCTCATCCAGGCAAAGATCAGGCTAAAGATCATATCCGGAGACAGCCCTGAGACAGTGCTGGCACTGGCCCGCCAGGCCGGATTCACAGGGGATGCGCAGATCATTTCCGGGCCTGAGCTTGAAAAGATGACCCTTCCTGAGCAGATCCATGCAGCGCAGAAATGCGTGGTCTTCGGAAGGGTGACACCGCAGCAGAAGCAGTTTCTGATAGAGAAACTGAAAGAGCGGGGGCATTATGTGGCTATGATAGGAGATGGCGTCAACGACGTGCTGGCGCTTAAGAAATCGAACCTGGGGATAGCGCTGGAAAGCGGAACGGGTGCGGCCAGGGCTGTCTCCGACATAGTGCTTCTGAAAGACTCCTTCGAATCGATCCCCCACGCTCTGATAGAGGGAAGGCGAATAGTGAACGGCATGCGGAGCATCCTCTCCCTCTATATGACGCGATCCCTCTATGTGGCTCTCATCATAGTGGCCGCAGAGTTTGTGGGTGCAGGCTTCCCTTATGCCCCGAGGCAGGCTGCCTATCTCTCAATACTCACAGTGGGGCTGCCGTCAATTGCACTGGCATTCTGGGCGAGACCTGAATTCCCCAGGAAAAGGCTGCTCCATTCCATACTGCATTTCGTGCTCCCGGCTACCTTCACAATAATGATATTCGGCCTCACTGTATACACGCTCTTTTACTACCTTGTAGAACTGAAGATACTGGAAGCCGGGATCACGCCGGAGCAGATAATGGAGTTCTCCAGATGGGCAGGCATCGCTACGGTGCAGAATGGAAGCGATAAGATCGCCGCAGAGATGGGAAGGACAGTGGCACAGATGGCTCTCACACACTTCTCAATCCTGTCAGGCCTTCTTATTCTCGTGTTCGTCGAGCCGCCTCTCCCCTTCTTCACAGGAGGCAACGCACAGAGCAGCGATAGAAAACCTGCCCTGCTTGCCCTCTCCATCTTCGTGCTGTATATCGTGTCCCTCGCATTCAGAGACCTTCACCTCCCCCTGGAGGTGCTCCGCCTCAATGTCATTGACTACCTGATCATTATCGCCGTAACTCTGTTATGGGCGTTCCTGCTGCGATTCATCTGGAGGAAGCGCCTGCTTGAGAGCTTTCTGCAGATGGACTTCGAGAAGGAGAGCAGGGATGATCCAAGATGACAACCTGATGGCGCTGCACAGGGTGATGCCTGTTAAAGCACCGAAATGGCTGATGTGAGGCTCACCCAGACAGGAACAGGAGACCAGCCACATGAGCGAAAAGAACGGCATATCTGCTCCCTCGTGTTCGATCTGCGGCACCATCCCGGAGAGCTGTGATGCCTATATCAAGGGAGGAGACATCATACGCCATCTTCCGGAGGCAGTCTCCAGGCTGGAGATATGGTCAGAAGTTCCTCCAGGCCATCAGGACCACGCTGTCTCCTTCTCAGACTCACACGTGAAGAGATGCCCGGAGTGCGGGGCATATTTTCTGTATTCGTGCAGCTATGAATACCTTGTAAACGGCTCCGACGACGAAGTCATAATCACCAGGGTTCACGATCCCGTTGAGATCCTGAAGATACTTCTGACTCACAAGCCGTCTACTCTGCAGACATCTGCATATCGCCAGCAGATCGCCCTTTTTATGGAGGAAAGCGATCTGTTCATCAGGAGGCTTGTCAGGGATGGAGGGAAGGAAGCCCGGAAAGAGCTGAAAAAATATCACCACTATGCCTCACACCTCTCTAGGAAAGACATGGATGACGCAGAGGTGGCTGATACGCTGCTGGATTTCTATTCATATGTTAAGTGGAAGCAGCCTTCAAAGAAAACCGCATACCACAACGGCACAGGAGCACATGAAGATACTGCCGTAGACTCTAAAACGCTCACTGATATCACCTTCATAGAGGAGCAGTTCCGGAGCGGAGAAGATGAAGAGATGCCAGGGAAAATGGAGCAGCTCATCCAGGAAAGCCGCACTGAATCAATCAGTAATCCTTCAGGCCTGCAGATTTCAAAGAGCTTATTGAAGCGCCTGCAGAACATCATCATCAGATACCGCTCATTTCTAGACGCATACCCTGACGCGCTCTTCCAGACTCTTTATAATGCAGCTTTCTGGCAGGACTGTCCAGAAGCGTCACGGCACTACAGGATTCCCCTGGGCCTGAGTCAGGCCCCCATGCCGTGGAGAGAGAGGGTTGAAAAACGGATATCCACACTGGCTGAGCTCTGGAGAGACAGGAAGGAAAGTCTGGACAGAAAACCCTGGCTGAAAGCCTGCAAGCCTCTTTCTGAGCCGCACGGCCCTTCCATCGAGCGCTGTTTTTATGGACACACTAAAGATCCGGCAGGAGCCAGGTTCATCTATGACAGCTCTGAAGTTGTGTCCTGGACAGGCGGAGGGGAAGTGATCAGATGGAATGCCATGACAGGAGAAGAGTCGCTCCGTTTCTCAATTCCAACGGATGTCTCAGGCGCTGTGGCAAGCGCCGACGGATCGATGACAGGCGCAATCTGCAAAGACGGCACGGTCAGAGTCTGGAGTGTCGATGGCCGTGAGATCTTCACCGCTCCCCTTCCAAAAAGCTATTATACTGAACTGCACTTCCATGGTCTCTCCCGCCTTCTCATCAAAGCCGACCTCTCCGAGATCTGGAATATCGAGCTGCATAAAAAGATCTCAGTGATTCCAGGATTTGCAGAGCAGGTTACTGCAGACGGCGCCTTCGCCCTTTTCCGGAATGGGAGCTCCTTTACAGTTTACGACGTACAAAGAAGCAGGGAGCACCTGAGAGTGGAAAGGCGCCAGCAGGACCGCAGCTATTCATTCAACGGGATCATGAGCGATGATGGGAAATGGCTTGCCATAACATGCTCAGCGAAAGAACCGGTTATAAGAGTGTATGACATTCCAAAGGGGCAGAAAGTAGCAGAAATCAGCCTTCCTGAACCTACAAAATATCCATCGCTGATTAAATTCAGCCCTGATGGACGTTTTCTTCTCTCTTCACAGAGTACGGGACGCGGCCTGCAATATCTCAGGGTCTGGGACTGGAAATCAGAAAAGATGCTCTTTCTGCACAATGCAGTCGATTATGTCACTGTTCACTGCGCCTTCAGCCCTGATGGCGCAACTCTTGCCGTGGCGGACATGATGGACGGTGTAAGGGTCTTTGATATCTCCACAGGAAAGCCTCTCTGCCGGTTTCACGGTCACAGAAACCTTGTCAAATCACTTCATTACAGGGAAGATGGGACGGCCCTGATCACCAGCTCTTCAGACAGAACGGTGCGCCTCTGGGAATTGAGAGTTGAGCGGCATCTCATACCGAGAGGCCACAGCACCCCGGTAGTTGATATAAGGTTCAGCCCCGACGGGAGAGAGCTCCTCTCCCGGTCATCAAGTGAGATATGCCTGTGGGATGCACAGAGCGGCGAGATTCTGCTCGTACTGAGAGGCTCCTGGAGCGACGCCCGTTACAGTGAGGACGGATCAGCGATTATCACTTCCTACAGAGATGATGAGAACCTATCATATGATTTCACGTCAGTTTGGGACAGGAGCAAAGGCGATCTCTTCTCAAGGGTCTTCAATACGATTGAAATCAAGCCCTTTCCCGCCCATGGAGAAGAGATCGAGGCAGAGCTTCTGCAAGATGGGAGCTGGACAACAATAAAGCTTAGGACTGGAAGTAAAACAGTATTCCACCTTCCGGAGAAGGTAGTAAAGGTGCTGAAAGCCGGATCTTTCCTGGGAGCCCTCACTGCAGATGGTCAGGTTCTTCTCTTCAGAATTGAGGTGTAAAGAGCTGCGCCAGTGCCTGGAAGAGGAGCCCTGTGATGAAGAAGCGGGCTTATTTCCTGGACTGGTGAGCTTCACTTCCAGCAGCACTTCTTGAATTTCTTTCCACTGCCGCTGGGCAGGGCTCGTTTCTTCCGACTTTTCCCATATTCACCGCTGGGGAAGGGGTTTTAGCCCGACTTCCGCGTGAAAAGCCAAGAAAAAGCCTGGTTACTGGGAAGTCGTATTTTTTTCGTCATTATATTCTTCACAGTCTTTGATGACCCAACGCCGAATCGGCTTCATTACCTTCGATGG
>Ga0302251_1000427_pt1 | contig 39720 bp, 40 predicted proteins | sample AAG_RA_Gln_MG_FD_193534 | JGI IMG/M metagenome (GOLD analysis project Ga0302251, IMG submission 193534) | Enriched activated sludge microbial communities from anaerobic digester in WTTP, New Holstein, Wisconsin, United States - AAG_RA_Gln | ecosystem: Engineered > Bioreactor > Anaerobic >... | reverse complement strand
TTCTTGTCTTCTATCACTTTCAAGTCTAGGCATTGCAACAGCAGCTAATACGCCCATAACTACTATAACCATAACGGCTTCTACCATTGTAAAAGCTTTTTTATTTTGTATCATGTTTGCAACCTTGCAATATAATTATTCAAATTATATCACAAGTTATCAAAAAAAATATATTAAATTTCTTCTGCCATATCAACTTGATATAGTATATCATCCATTGGATGTCTATACATAGGCATTGCTAGTCTTTTTTCATCAAGAACATGTCCGATAAATCCGATGGTTCTGCCTGCAATAAAGAATGCATTTAGTGTACCGCTTGAGATAAATTCGTTAATTTCTTCTTCACTGTATCCTAAAGCTCTCCACATATCAACCATCAAAATACCAATAGTACCATCAACATTTAATATAAGGTTATCTTTTTTAGATGTTGTAAGCTGTTCAACTGTTAGTGCATAATCCAAAAGTGGTGTGCTTGGGAAATGTTCAGCTGCAAATTTTTTAAGTCCAACAACTCTAAGGTCTGGATTTCGCAAACTTTTGATTCTATGTCCGATACCTGGGATTGGGATACCAAGTTTTTTCATATGATTCAAAAATTCTGCTGGAGATAAGTTGTTGTCATGAGCATATTTGAAATGTTCTGCGGCACCGTCAATTGCGCCACCAAATCTTGGTCCAATTGTTAAAAGTCCAGTTACAAGTGATTCAACAACACTTTTTCCTGCACGAGCAGTAACTTTTGCATTGTGAGCACCACTAACAGCAGGACCATGATCTGCAACTGTTTTGATAACAGTTTCTATAAATTGAGTTGCCCATTTTGGGTATTGTTTTTTGAACCATAGAAGGGATATAACATCGCCAATCCCTTTTCCTGTATCAGGTGTAGCGACACTTGATATTGGAAAACCAGCATATGTGGCCTCATCGCCTCTATCATCACTAATAGTACAAATGAAGTTTTTACTTTTTCTAACTGATGGAATAGCATTGATAACGGGTTCAACAATTTCAGCAATAACACCTTCGGCTTTTAATTTGCTATAAACTTCAGCGATTTTATTTGGAAGATCATTGAAAGAACTTGGAACAAAAATACCTGCATCGCTCATAGCTTTGTTTTTAGCATCTGCAGTTTCTCTTTCAGCATTTGCACTAGCTCCTGCGTGACCGAACTGAACACCACTACTATAATGTTTAGCAATTGTTCCTATACACCAAGCAATAATAGGTTTTGTAATTTTACCTGACTTAATGGCATCAATCACTTTGTACTCTTCAGTACCACCAACTTCACCAAGAAGAAGCATATATTTTACTTCTGGGTTATCTTGCATTCTAAGAAGATTGTCAATGAAAACTGAACCTACAAATCTATCTCCTCCTATGGCAACACCCTCAGCAATGCCATCTGCGTTAATGGCTATGATATTTGAAAGTTCATTGAAAAGACCACCCGAACGAGTTACAAGTCCACAACTTCCAGCTCTATGAAGTTTTGAATTGATAATATTTTCTATTGTTCCACCAATATTTGCTATTTTAAATGCCCCAGGAGCAATAGCGCCTACAGTTGCAGGTCCTATAACAGTAACGCCCAAATTTCTAGCTTTTGCATTCATACCGCGAGCAAGTCTTTCTGGTATTCCCTCAGCTGTGATCATGATGGTTTTAAATCCGCCAATCTCCAATGCTTCCATCGTAACATCATAGGCCGTTCTAAAAGATGCAAAGTTTAGAAGTACATCTGCTTTTGGAAAAGCTTTTCTAGCTTCTGTCGTATTTTTGAAAAGAGGTACCATAATCTCATCGCCACCCCAAAAGAAATTTTGGAATTTACTGTCTCCCGTTGGAGCTACAATAGCTGCAACCGAAGGAGTTTTTCTGCCTATTACGAAATCGTAATCTAACATTCTTTGGATTGCACTCGTGTTGTTGTTCCAAAAAATTGATTGTGTATCTTTTGTAAATAATTGCGCCATATTCTCTCCTTATGCCTCTACTGCCATTCTAACTATATCCGTAACATGAGTTTCAGGCCCATATACATCTATCCAAAGACCTAGTCTATCTGCTGCTTCTTTGATATCTTTTAGACCTTTTTCATAGTTTGGTCCACCTCTTCTAACATAAATCTTCACACCGACATCTTTCATTTTATCTGCATATCTATCAAATGCTGCAATAATACCAGTGAAAGTTTTCGCAACATCTGTAAAGTTCGCAATAGCTCCGCCAATAATAAGAACTTTATTTCTACCTTTTGGATCTTTACTTCTTGTCATTAAGTCTAAAAGTGTTTCTGCATAAAATTGCGTTTCACCAGTTGTTGGTCCGCCACTATATTCGCCATAATTTGCCAAATCTTCAATACCTGCAAGATCTGCGATAGTATCAGCATATACAACAGATGCACCACCACCTGCAACCATAGTCCAGATTCTAGCATCTGGTTTAAGAACTGTAAGTTTTAATGAAGCTCCTGATTTGCTATCAGCTTCTTCGATAGCAAGAACTTCTGGTGATTTTTCTTCCATACCGAAAGAAGTTGGATATTCAACATCGCCCCACTGTTCTATCATCATAAATCCAGCTGTATCGTCTAATTTTGCAACCATATCTAGAAGCTCGATTTTATTTCCTTGCATAACAAAAGGATTTATTTCAAGATATGCAAAGTTTAATTCTCTATAAGCTTTAAAGAAACCGATTGCAAACTTAGCAAATCCTTCTTTATCTTTTGCTGCAACATCTTTTGGAATATTTGCTCTAATTTTTGATTCTATCTCTTCTTCAGTATCTGTAATAGCAAATGTTACCTCTGTAACTTTATCCCAATTTTCTTCTACTTCCATACCACCTTCTGCTGACATATACAAAACATCATCATCGCCTACGCAAGTGGCACTTATGTAGTACTCCTCTTCTTGTGCGTGTGGAGTAAATGGCTCAACTATAAATTGTGTTAAAAAATCCGTTTTTGGATCGCCATCTGGTGTATCACCATGGAAAGAAAAATATACATTTTGTTTTGATTTTGATTTTTCATCTATCCAAGATGCAGCTTTTTCTAAAGTAACATCACCTGGCTTAGCATCTCTAAATAAAACCAAACCATTTTTACCTCTTTTGCCAAAAAGCATATCCGGTTTAGCTACTAAAGCCTTGCTAGCAAGCCAAGTTTTTGTTTTTGCTTCTTCTTTTAGCCCAGTGCCATTTTCAACTAGTACAGTTTCATAAGCATATGTAAAATCTGGGAAATATTTATCCCAATGTTTTGCTAAAATAGTTTTAGCATCATACTCTCTAATCGCCTTTTGAGCCATCGAGTTCTCCTTTTTTGAGTTGGTGAGTTATATTACCATGATAATGTTTTAACTTTTTTTGCAATTGATGTTGAAAATTATGATTATAGAGATAATGTGTATTTTAGAAACAATTATTTATCTTTAATATTATTTTTTGCAAGAGGTAATGCCGTAATATCGCAGTTGATAACTCTCTTTGATTCTTTTGGTATCGTAACAATGCTGCCCGGATGCTTTTAGTTGTTGAGACAATAGATATGGACGATACACCTTATTTGTGAAGTTAAAATATAGCCCATTAGTAACACTAAAAATTAACGGTTGAGATACTATAAATAAAATACTAAATATTAAAATAGATAAAGAAACCAATAAGCCTCGTTTATATACAACCTGGAAAGCCGGAAGTCTAACCCTCAAGCTTTGATAATAAATTTGCATCATAAATATAATACCGATAAATATATATGGCGCAAAATCTGTGATAAAAATTCGTTGTCTAATGGAAAGCAAGAGAGACAAAAATAACGCTATCGATGATATGTACCAAATTATGCTTTTATCTTCTCTGAGCCAGATACGATAAATTGTGTACATAAAATACAAAAAAACAAACGGAGAAAAAAGAGATGCATAAATAGCAAAAATTTCAGCAAAGTGCCCTTTTGGTATGCCGCCTATCTCAATCCCTCTATCTAGAAAGACCAAAAGAATTACAAAAACCGATCCATAAATCAATGTTCGCTTTTCTTTATTCACTACTCCATAGATCGCTATAGCAATAAAAAACAATACTGAAGCATCATGCAGCAAAAATAGAGCTGCTAGAGCTGCGATTTCCAACATATACCACTTCCGATGATAGGCAATGAGATAAAGCAGTACGCATAAAAGCACGAGCATTGCAATATTGGCCAATACGCTGCCTATAATGATGCCCGGCAGCATCGCAAAAATTGCTGTAGCAAACACGGCATCTTTTTTATTATTGAATGTATCATTAGCAACTATATAAAACGATATAACAGAAAGCAAACCGGCCATCAAAAAGAAAAATCTCAAGCCGAAAATACCACCGATCAGAGCATCTCCTAAATGCATCAACTTTGATACTAGATCATTTGATGTATAAAACGATTCTGCCTCGCTTGGAGTAATTGGGATTGCAATTGCTAGATATAGCATAACTGCTAAATACAATAAAACTATAATGCTATTGGCAAATAATCTCATAAATCCAAGAAATTGGCAAGTATCTCATGCCCATATTCGCTCATGATAGATTCAGGATGAAATTGAACACCGTATATCGGCTTGCCTTTTATCTCTAGAGCCATGATCTCTCCGTCATCCTTGCTGTGTGCAGTAGGGATGATATCTGAAGGCAAAGAGTCAGGACGCACGATCAGAGAATGGTATCTAGTTGCTCGAAATTCATTTGGCAAATCATGAAAAATAGCGGTTGGCTTATCTATAACTATCTGAGAGGTCTTGCCGTGCATCATATTTGTAGCTCTTACAACATCGGCTCCATATGCTTGAGCGATACTTTGGTGTCCTAAGCAAATGCCAAATATCGGCGTAGTATCGCCAAACTCTCTGATAACATCTAATGTAACCCCTGCATCATCCGGGGTAGCAGGGCCAGGGGAGAGAATGATCTTTTCTGGATTAAGCGCTTTAATCTCCTCGATCGTCATCTCGTCATTTCTAATGACTTTTAGATCAGCTCCAAGCTCACGACAATATTGGACTATATTGTAAGTAAAGCTGTCATAATTGTCTATCATCAAAATCATACTCTATCCTCTCTGAAGGTCACCTCTAAAACTCCTTAACGTTATAGCTTGTATAGCATAAAATATTTCTAGACGACTCATCGTAGGTTTGCTTTGTGACAAATCAAGATGAGGCAACAACGAAATATAAAATGATATAAAAGCCCCAAGGGAAGCCATCTTTTTGCAAATTATAGCATTAATTTTTCTTGAATTAGCCTAGCTAGTCCTTTAAAAATTTAAAACAATAATTTATCAAAAATCTAAGCTTCTATACCATTAAGGAGTTTTTAGAGATGACCTTATATCAACCGTCCAGAAAAATTCTATCCAGCTCGGTGCTTCTTTTACATACCATGTTGGTGCAATTTTAGCACTTTTCTTATAAAAAATAGAGGCTACATAGAAATTGATATGAGGATATCGATTTTTAAATAGATCTAAAATCTTGATCAGTGTATCACCGCTGTCAACTATATCGTCAACTATTAATACTGATTTGGAATCACTAAGATCTGGAATATTAAATATTCTTACCTCATCAAGCTTGACAGTATCATCATAACCGATAGAGTTTATAGCATAAACTTTACGTATATCATAATACTCCCCTAGCATCTGAGCCATACTGAGCCCGCCGCGAGATATACCTACGATAGTATCAAATGGTTTGTCTATCTTTTTTGTCAATGTTTTTAGATCATCTCTAAATTCAGTGTATGGATAATAGTGTTTTTTCATAAAATATTCCTAGTAGTGATATCTGCACGCAACTATAATTATGCTATCTTCATAAATCTCATAAACCAATCTGTGTTCCCCTGTAATTCGCCTTGACCAGTATCCTGCAAAATCATATTTAAGCGGCTCCGGCTTTCCAAGTCCGCCAAAAGGTTCTCTTGAAATATCTTTGATGAGTGTATTAATTTTTTTCAATATCTTTTTATCTTGAGTTTGCCAATATAGATAATCTTCCCAGCCCTCTTGAGTAAAGACTATCTTCATTCTTCAATCAGCTCTCTTTGCTTAACTCTTCCTGATTTTGCGCTCGCAATAGATTTTAGCAACCGCTGTTTGTTTGCCGGAGAACTCATAAGATATTCTGTCTCTTTCATGCTGTTATACTCATCCAGCGAAATAATGACTACATTCTCGCCGTTTTTACGATTTACTATAACTTCTTCGGAGTTTTGTACAACGCTGTCAAATATAGATTTTAAATTGTTTCGAACTTCAGTAAAATTCATTACTTGCATTTTAGTCCTTTATGTTCAAAATATTGTACATATTGTAGCACATAATAAGATTATTGTCAAATTATATAAATACTATTCAACTTATATAAGTAGATTTTCAATTCAATAATTGCAACGATCGTCACTGCGAGGCTTTAGCCGTGGCAGTCTAGTTTTTAACACTCACGCAGAAAGCATAGGAGGCAGGAATGAGAATTTTTACCAAACCTTAAGCTCATTATACAAACTGTCTCTCTCAACCGGGACGAAGCCGGCATTTTTGATAAGCCCCACAAATTCATCAATCTTCATACCATTTGCACTTGATGCCCCGGCAGCTGATTGAATAGATTCTTTTTCTATTGTGCCGTCAAGGTCGTCACATCCATACTCTTGGGCTATGAGAGCCAGATTGATAGACGATGTCACCCAATAAGCTTTTATATGTGGAATATTATCTAGCACTATACGGCTGATAGCATAGGTTTTTAGTATCTCGTGTGCTGTAGGGAAGTTTTCTACACGCAAAAAGTTGTTTTCCTTTTGGTATACTAGAGGTATAAAAGCATTGAATCCGCCTGTGATGTCCTGCAGATCTCTAAGTCTAAGCATATGGTCGATGCGATGTGCCTTGCTCTCAATATGCCCAAAAAGCATCGTGGCATTGCTTTGACGGCCTCTTTCGTGCCATTTTTGATGAATCTCCAGCCAACTGGCTGAACTTACTTTGCCTTTACATAGATAATCCCTAACTTCTTCGTCAAATATCTCTGCTCCGCCTCCTGGCATACTGTCAACTCCATTTGCTATCATCATATCGATAATCTCGTCATAGCTTCTGTCGTATTGTCGAGCTAAAAAGTCAACTTCCGCAGCAGTGAGAGCTTTGATATGGATATCAGGCAGAGCATCTTTGATCTTTCTAAAACCGCCCATATACCAATCAAGTCCAACATCAGGATTGTGGGCTGAGACTATATGCACCTCTTTGGCTCCATTTGCATATGAGCTCTTAGCTATTTGAAGCATCTCCTCGTGGCTCATAGCATATGGGTTTGGATTTTTTCTGCTTGCGCTATATGCGCAAAACTTGCAGATATCCGCACAAATATTTGTCGGGTTTATATGGCGATTGATATTAAAATAACTCTTCTTGCCAAATTTTTCTGTGCGTATGGCACTAGCAAGCGTTCCGAGAATGTCCAGATCCAGATCATAAAGCCCAAGAGCTTCATCAAAACCCAGTCTTTCGCCTCGTTCTATTTTTTGTATCAAATCCATATTTTTATCCACTGCAATTCATTGTAAATTTTTGCTATTATACCAATATAAGTTTAGGAGTCAAATTCAATGTCAGGAATAAGTGTGGATACGGCCAAAGAAGAAATTGAAGAGCTTTTATATAACAATGCTACAAGTTTTGAGATAGCAAAAGTCATCAAAAAACATCTCAATAATTATTTTGGCACACTAGAGAATCGTTTTCGCAAAAGCGGTGGTAAAGATTTTTTAGTACAACATACTAGACATATTGATGGAATATTGCAAATCATATACCACGTAAGTCTGCGCGAAGCTTTTGGACAGTATTTGCCGATGAAACACTCCATTCCCATTGCTCTAGTTGCGCTTGGCAGCTACGGGAGAGAACAATTATGTGTACATAGTGATATAGACCTCATGATAGTTTATGAAGAGATAGAAGGCTATAATACCAAAGTTTTGATAGAAAAAATGCTCTATATTTTGTGGGATACGGGCTTGAAGCTTGGACATAGAGTTCATACGACCAAAGAGCTTTTTGATGTATCCAAAACAGATATTACTATTAAAACTGCGCTTTTGGAATCCAGATTCATAGAAGGCTCAAAATCCATATGGACAGAGACACAAAATGTACTAAATGCCATAAGGCATGATAATCCAGAGGAATTTATAAGGCTTAAACTCGAAGAACAAAAAGCAAAACATAAAAGTTTTCCTCTCACTATGGAGCCAAATATCAAAGATGGGGTTGGCGGTTTTAGGGATGCGAACATGGTATATTGGATAGGCAAAGTGCTTTACAATACCGACAATATAAGGCAGCTTCCAAGCAATATAGTTTCTGACAGTGAGTACCGTACATTTAGAATTGCTTTGGAGTTTTTATTTCGCGTCAGATCTGCATTGCATCTAATTTCCCGCAAAAAAGAAGATAGACTTCGTCTTGAACTGATCCCTGCTGTAAGCTTATTGCTAGGATATAAAAACAATCCGGATGAGAATGTAAAATTTGCAAAAAAAGTCACACAAAGTTTACGTATCATAGATCTATACTGTACTTTATGGGTATATGAAATGAGTAAAAATATAATTGACATCGACGATAAAGTCTTATTGCTAACCTACGAAGAGACAAATGCTTCTTTAAGTGCATTATTAAAATATTTAATAGCAAATGCAGACAAAGCCTACGCTGCACATCCGTCACTTATAGGCACATTAGTACGCTCAAAGCTACCATCTGCACTATCCAAAACTATCTTGGAAAACATAAAAAAAATATTTTACTGTGCACATGCCCATAGCATTATAGAGACATTATCACAAGCTAGGCTGCTTGGAGTATTGCTTCCGCCATTTAAAAAAGTAATAGATCTGCCTCAATTTGACGGTTATCATCATTATACAGTTGATATCCATTCCATAAAAACACTATATTATTTGGAAAATATCGAAGACAATAATATAAAATTACTTTTTGAAGGATTGAGCAATGACGAAAAAGCTTTGCTCAAGCTGGTAGTTCTTTTGCACGATACGGGCAAGGGACGTCAAAAAGATCATAGTACTATCGGTGCATTGATCTTTAGATCTTTTGCTCAAAAATTAAACTTTAATGAAGAGATGATTAAATTAGGAGAGATGCTCATAACACATCATACTCTTATGAGCCGAGTAGCACAAAGAGAAGATTTGCATAATGAAAGAGTGATTTTGGATTTTGTATCCCACCTCAAAAATCAAAAATCAATTGATATGCTTTATATACTCACTTATGCCGACATCAGCGGTGTCGGCATAAATATATATAATTCATTTATAAGCAAATTGCTAAAAACACTTTATGAAAATGCTATCGAAAAACTGGAACATAAAGAACTTATTGACGAGACATCAAAAAGGATCAAAAAGATCCAAGCGCTCAAAAAAAATATAGATTTCTTGAAGCTAAACAAATCAGAACAGAAAAAAATCCTTTCAATTCCTGCCAATTTGCCATTTCTGCGTTATTCATCCGAAGCAATAGTAGCACTTTCAAAAAAAGCATTTGGAACCAAAGGATATAGATACTGGATACATAATGATGAATATTTTAGTTTAGAAATCGTACGGGAAACACCTATAAATCTTGGTTATCTATTGGGTAGATTATCATATCTGGAAATTGGTGATATGGAGATAAGCAAATTATTTGACAATCTAAAATATTTCAAGATAGATTACACCACCAAGATCACCGATGATGATATGGATATAGTTGATGAGATCATAAAATTATCTTTTGATCCTTCTTTGCAAGCAAATATCAAAAAACCAACGATATTACGCTCCGAAATAGATATCAACTGTGAACATTCACAACACTATGCATCAATGTATTTGCACACAAAAAACCAAAGTGGGCTACTTGCATATATTATAGATATATTTGATTCTTTAAATATAGATATAGCATCTGCAAAGATACATACTATCAAAAATCGCACTAGAGACTTGTTTCTCATCGAAAAGAATGGAAACTTTTGTCATAATATCGAATTAATTATCCAAAAACTAACGGAGAATAGTTAAATGTGCGGAATCGTAGGCTATATTGGCAATAAAGAAAAAAAAGATATATTACTTGACGGGCTTCAAGAGTTAGAATATAGAGGATATGATTCAGCCGGAATTGCAATAATAGAAGACAAACATCTAAGAAACTTCAAAGCTGTAGGCAAACTAGAAAACCTCAGGGCTAAAACGAAAGATTATTTAAGCAGCGGATTTGGTGTCAGCATAGGACATACTAGATGGGCAACTCACGGTAAACCGACTGAGCTTAACGCGCATCCGCACCTTGGCGAATACAGTTTTGTTGTACACAACGGCATCATAGAAAATTATCAAGAATTAAAAGCTAAACTCCAAAAAAACGGTGTAAATTTTATAAGCCAAACAGATACAGAAACCATAGTGCATCTATTTGAATACCGCTACAAACAAAATCAAAATGCTTTTGAATCATTTAAACAAACAATAGCTGAACTAAATGGAGCATATGCAACACTGCTGATCACAGAAGTTGCTCCAGATACTATCTTTTTTGCTAAAAACGGTTCTCCTATGCTGATCGGATTTGATGATAAAGATATTTATTTTGCTTCATCTGATACTCCTATCATAGGAAAAGCAAAAGAGGTATATTATCTTGAAGATGGTGAATTTGGATATGCAAAAGACGGCAAAGTATTATTATTTAATTCCGATGGAGAAAAATCACTGCATGCCAAACCTCTTCTTGTAGATAAGACATCAGCCCAGAAAGACGGATATAGATTTTTTATGGAAAAAGAGATATATGAGCAAAGTCGTGTTATGAGCGAAACTATGATGGGAAGAGTGGGAAGCGATAGTATATTTTTTGAAGAATTGGATAAATCGTTTTTAGAAGGCATCGAAGCCATAAAAATTTGCGCATGCGGCACTAGCTATCATTCGGCACTGGCGAGCAGCTATCTGTTTGAAAGAATCTCACGTATTCCTTGCCAAGTAGAGATAGCTTCTGAATTTAGATATAAAGATCCGCTACTAAATAAAAATACGCTGTTTGTCACTATATCACAAAGCGGAGAGACAGCCGATACTCTCGAAGCTCTTAAAATGGCAAAACGTGCTGGTCTCAAAAGTCTTAGTGTATGCAATGTAGATAACTCGTCAATAGTAAGAGAGAGCGACAGAGCTATTTTGACGCGAGCCGGAATAGAAAAAGGTGTAGCAAGCACCAAGGCATTTGCAACACAAACGATGGTATTGTGGATGCTTTCGGTATATTTTGCGCAAATTAGAAATAGTGTATCAAACGATATTATAGCTGCAGAGTTAGATGCGATGATCCATGTTCCAAAAGTCCTTCTTGTTCCAGATGGTTTGCATGAACAGATACACAGACTTTCAAAGAGATATTTGCACGGCCACGGTTTCTTTTTTATAGGCAGAGACCTATTTTATCCGCTTGCATTAGAGGGTGCATTGAAACTAAAAGAGATCAGCTATCTTCATGCCGAAGGTTACCCGGCGGGTGAAATGAAACATGGCCCTATTGCACTAGCAGATAGCGAGCTCTTTACTGTTGCGCTTATGCCTCGCAGTTTGCATTATGAAAAGATCAAAAGCAATGTAGAAGAACTAAGTGCGAGAGATGCGACCATACTTGCCATATCGCCGGAAGCTTTTAAATTAGCAGATGATTTCATACAAACGCAATATGACAGCCACCCAATGTTAGAGTTTTTTGAAATGATGGTCATTACTCAGATTTTGGCTCTAGAGATCTCTATCCGGCTTGGCAATGATGTAGACATGCCTAGAAATCTTGCTAAAAGTGTTACTGTAGAGTAGATCACTACTCTACTAATATCATGCAGCTTCCTTCTATTTTATACTCCATATCCTCAGCTCTTAGATCTAAAAATGCCAAAGCTATTGTTGTCGGCGGGAGTGTACGAGATTGTTTCATGGGGCTAAAAGTAAAAGATTATGACATAGAAGTCTATGGCATCTGCGATATGGATGCATTGGAACATATACTCTCACTATTTGGCAAAGTCAACATTGTAGGTAAAAGCTATGGAATACTCAAACTATCACATAATGGAAAAGAATACGACATATCGCTTCCTAGAACAGAAACCAAAATAGGAAATAGACATAAAGATTTTCATATAACTTGTGATAGCTCAATGTCGTATGAAGATGCATTTAAAAGAAGGGATTTTACTATAAATGCAATCGGCTACGATATTGAAAACAAAAGCTTTATAGATCCGTTTGGGGGCATAGATGACATACATAAAAAAAATCTGCGTCACATAAATAATGATACTTTTATTGAGGACCCGTTACGAGCTTATCGTGCCATACAATTTATCAGCCGTTTTGGGTTTACTTTGCATGATTCCACTTTTAAATTGTGTCAAAAAATGGTTGATGATAATATGCTTGAACATCTTCCAAAAGAGAGAGTTTATGCTGAACTTAAAAAAATGCTACTCAAATCAAAATATCCATCTACCGGCTTTAAACTGGCTAAAGAACTGGGGGTTTTACGGTATTACCCTGAGCTTAAAGCATTAGTAGGTTTGCATCAATCTCCTATTTACCATCCCGAAGGCGATGTATGGACTCATACTATGATGGCACTAGATGAAATGGCGAAGCTAAAAACAGGCAATGACAAAAAAGATGAAAGATTATTTTGGGCGGTACTTTGCCATGACTTTGGTAAAGCCACACATACTCAAATAACAAGCAAAAAAAATACAGCTATAGGCCATGAAATGGCTGGAATTGAACCTATGCATCTATTTATGGATAGACTTACCAATGAACATAAAATGATAATGCAGATAGAGCCGCTTGTAAGATATCACTTAGCACCATACCAACTATACAAACAAAAAGCCACAATCAAAGCTATTCGTCGCCTATCAACAAAAGTAAATATTGAAGAATTGGTTATAGTGGCAAAAGCAGATTTTTTAGGTCGCCTTACGCCAGAAGCACGAAACGGAGTATTTGAAGCTGGTGAATGGCTATTGGCAGAATCAAAAAAAATAGGAGTCAACAACAAGCCGCCTGTTCCGCTATTGCAAGGCAGAGATATTGTAAAATTAGGACTTCAGCCTTCGCCTGTTTTTAAAAATATTTTACAAGAAGCATATGAAGCCCAAATAGAAGGTGCTATCACAACGAGCGATGAAGCTCTAGCTTGGGCCAAGAAACGATTAAATATAGAAAATAAATATTAGATGTTATATAGTATTTAAATTACACTGCTTAAACGATCTGTAAATTACGCTCCAAAATTTTTCGCTCATATACAAAACTGCCAAACGGTATAAATGCAGCAATAACGCCTAAAACAAAGTGATATAATGTAAGATTCTTGCGCGCAAATGATATAATAAGCATGGCAAGATAGAACAAAAATGCTGCTGCGTGAATCCTGCCCATTATATACACTGCTTCAGGCATGGCTAGCTTATATTTCAAAGGAACGGCTATGAACATCAATAGTAAAAGGGTAGTTCCCTCCACTAAAGCCATTTTTTTTAACATAATATCTCTATCTTGATTGATTGTATCAACGGCAAATCAATCTTCATTATTTTCGCTGCTCTTCATTCCTACTAATTCTTCATAAAGAGCTTCGATCTCTTCATCTTCAAGTTCATCACGATTAAGTTCTTCTAGAATAGCAAAACACTCTGTACGCATTTCTCTAAGTTCCTCAAGATCTTCTTTTTGCTCGGTCAAGCTCCCGCTTCCCTCGCTGATTGCCTCAAACAATTCATCAATAGCACTTTCCAAATCAGGAATGATCTCACTGCTAAGCAGTGTATGTAATTTATCTTTCATAGTCATTTTTAGCCTCCCCTTGGCTTTTTTTGTATTATAGCCAAATAACTATAAAGTTGATATATTTTGACGATAATTTTGATAGATTAAAATTATTAAAAAAAGATTAACTATAAAAATTATTGGAAAGATATAAATGATGATATAAAAAATAGTAAGGAATTAAATTGTTTTTTCTTGTAATCGTTCATGGTTTTACAAGCTCACCATGAACGCATTCATTTTGCTATTATGGCAGCATCAATTAATGACAGCCACATCCGCCTGTGCCGCATCCGCCGCTGTTTTGTTGTGCTGCTCCAGTGCTGCATGCACTTACTCCAGGAGGTGTAGTAGGTTGAATACCTGAATTATCTGCCCCGCCCTCTTCATTTACTTTATCTATAAATGCAATAAGTTTATTGGCTGCCTCTTGATAGCGTTTTGCAGTTTGGCTGTCTGGGTTATGATACACGATAGGCATACCAGTATCGCCGCCTATTCTAATAGCTGGCTCGATAGGCACACGAACCATCAAAGTAGTGTCAAATTCTTTTGCAACTGCTTCACTGGTACCCATGCCGAATATATCAGATTCTGTTTCGCATGAAGGGCAGATAAATCCACTCATATTCTCCACTATCCCTGCTATTGGAATATGAAGCTTTTGGAACATATCCAAACTTCTTCTGCTGTCGTCAAGGCTTACTTCTTGCGGTGTAGTAACGGTCACACCTGCAGTTACAGGTACTGACTGAGCCAAAGTGAGCTGCGCATCGCCAGTACCCGGCGGCATATCAATAACCAAAACATCCAGTTCGCTCCAAAGGATATCTTTTAAAAACTGCTCAATGGCTTTCATGATCATAGAACCTCTCCAAATAAGAGATTGTCCCGGCTCCATAAGTGATCCCATGCTCATTACTTCAACACCATATGCTTTGAGAGGCAATACTTTATTGCCTTGAATTTCCGGTCTTTGATCGATTAGACCCATCATCCTAGGAACATTTGGCCCATATATATCAGCATCTAAAAGCCCTACCTTCTTGCCTTGCATAGCCATCGCGATAGCAAGGTTAACAGAAGTTGTAGATTTACCTACACCGCCTTTGCCTGAACTTACCATAACAAAATTTTTCACTTGCGGCGCTAAATTTTTACCGCTCATAGAATTGCTCATCTCTTTTGGAGCTTTAGGCTGTATGACAGTAGTTATTACTTCACTCGCTCCGATCTTTTGAAGTTCTACTTCAATATCTTTATTAAGCTGTTCTTTTACTTCAGGTGCACTGGATGTGATCTCCACGCTAAGTGCTACGCGACTATCACTGATTTCAATATCTTTTACAAATCCAAAAGTTACGATATCTTTAGTAAAACCCGGATAAGTTACATTTTTTAATGCTTCTAAAACTTTTTCTTTTGTCATTTTATCTATTTCCTTTTAATAAATTTAAATCAAACAAAGCGACTAGTCGCGAGAGTAGTCTGTTGAAGACCTAATTTTAGGCTTTGCCTAAAATTTGAGAATCTTTCATGGTCTCGCCATGTTCGGCAATAATGTTTTGAGTTATCTTATATGAACAAAACTTTGGCCCGCACATTGAGCAAAACTCGGCATCCTTGAATACATCTTGAGGCAATGTCTCATCATGAAACTCTTTGGCACGATCAGGATCGAGTGCCAATTCGAACTGACGATTCCAATCAAATCTATATCTAGCATCACTCATTGCATCATCTACATCCCTGGCACCTTTGCGGCCTCTAGCAATATCTGCTGCATGAGCAGCTATCTTGTAAGCTATGATACCTTCTCTTACATCATGTGCATTTGGTAGTCCTAAATGCTCTTTTGGTGTAACATAGCAAAGCATTGCAGCACCATGCCATCCGCCGACTGCCGCACCTATAGCTGAACTAATATGGTCATACCCTGCAGCAATATCGGTTACCAATGGCCCCAAAATATAAAAAGGAGCTTCATGGCAGTATTCCCTCTCTATTTTCATATTGCGCTCTATTTGATTGAGCGGTACGTGCCCAGGCCCTTCTATCATGACTTGAACATCTTTCTCCCAAGCTCTTAGAGTAAGCTCTCCTAATACTTTTAGTTCACTTAGCTGCGCTTCATCACTTGCATCATACAAACATCCGGGGCGCAAACTGTCGCCAAGCGAAAGTGCTACATCGTATTTGCGACATATATCAAGAATAGCATCATAAGCTTCATAAAACGGGTTTTCGCGGTGATAATGCATCATCCAAGCAGCCATAAGGCTTCCTCCGCGGCTTACGATCCCCATTTTTCTCTTAGCAACATGAGGCATAAAACGAAGCAGAAAACCCGCATGGATCGTAAAATAGCTCACACCTTGTTTGGCTTGTTTTTCTAAAACCTCTAGCATATTTTCTATGGTCAAATCCTCTATCTTTCCATTGCAATCGTGCAATATTTGATATATAGGCACTGTACCGATAGGAACCGTAGAGTGAGCAATTACCGCTTCGCGAATACTGTCAAGATCGCCGCCTGTACTCAAATCCATAATGGTATCGGCTCCATATTTTAGACATACATCAACTTTTTCTATCTCGCCTGCAGTATCAGAAGCAAGAGCAGAAGAGCCTATGTTTGCATTGATTTTGCAGCTGGCAACCATACCTATCGCCATTGGAACTTGATGTCTATGATTGATGTTTGCCGGAATGATGCATCGGCCTCTAGCTATCTCACTTCTTAGAAGCTCGGCATCTATTCCCTCTATCTTTGCTACATACTCCATCTCTTCAGTAATAATGCCTTTTTTGGCATAATACATTTGAGTCCTGACATTATCATCAATACGTTTATCTATCCACTTTTCTCTCATTATTTACATCCTTAGTGATTTTGTAGTTATACCTATCAAATCTTAAATTATTATAAAAAATCCAGTTTTTTTACTATATTTTGAACAAAAAAGAATTAAAAAGTTACCTTCTATTTACCCCAATAAAGCTTAAAAAAATATAAATCAAGAATATATCAAGTTTGTAATATGTATAATTTCGTTACACTTTTCGTCAATCTGATGGAAAAATAAGGATAAATAAGTGCAAGATATCACATTGATACTTTTGGGGGCCGGAAATTCTACACGCTTTAACGCCCCAGTCAAAAAACAGTGGATTTACATCAAAGATCAACCATTGTGGCTATTTGTGGCAAAACAATTTGAAAAATACAATTTTTCAAATATTATAATAGTCTCTTCATTAGATGAGATCAAATACATGCAATATTTTGCACCATATACATATATACATGGCGGCATTACCAGACAAGAATCTCTCTCAAACGCACTTGATCATGTATCAACACCTTTTGTGCTTGTAAGTGATATTGCCAGATGTTGTATTGATCATGAAATGATAGATAGAATACTTGAGGCCAAAGGCAAAGCTGATTGTATAGTTCCTGCTTTAAAAGTTGCAGATACATTGTATATCGACAATATACCTGCCGATCGCGAAAAAGCAAAGCTTATTCAAACACCTCAATTAAGTGTTACTCAACTACTCAAGCAAGCTCTTAAAAGTAAGCAGATCTTTACCGATGACAGCAGTGCGATAGCATCTTTGGATAAAGAGATCTTGTTTGTGGAGGGATCAGCCAAAGCCCACAAACTCACGACAAAAGATGATCTTGCAAAATTATCATGTATTGATACTGTCTCAAACAAAACTCTCGTCGGATTCGGGCTTGACATCCATCCTTTTGAAGATAATAAAAAAATGGTTTTATGCGGCGTGGAAATTGATACTTCATACGGATTTAAAGCACACAGCGACGGTGACGTTGCTATTCATGCTATTATAGATGCCCTGCTTGGAGCTGCCGGCATGGGAGATATCGGAGAATTCTATCCTGATACAAGTATGGAATTTAAAAATATTAATTCAGCACTGCTTTTGCAAGATACCGTTAAACGAATAAATTCATACGGCTTGAAAATTGAGCATGTTGATATAACCATATTGGCACAAATTCCAAAAATCACACCATACAAAAATAAAATGAGAACCACCATAGCTTCTCTGCTTGGCATTCAAGCTATACACACAAACATCAAAGCTACAACGGCTGAAAAACTTGGTTTTGTTGGCCGCAATGAAGGCATAACTGTCCATGCAGCTGCAACCCTATCATATATAGATTGGAAAGAACTATGAAGATAATAATCATAGAAAATGAATTATATTTGGCTCAAAGCATAGCCTCAAAGCTAACCGAACACAATTTTCAAATAGAGATCTACAGATCACCGAAAGAAGCAATGCATACTCAAGGAGATGTTTATCTTCTCTCGACCCACATACCTGGACAATCGATATCTCCTTTGATATCAAAATATAAAGACAAAATCATTATTCTTATGGTTAACTATATAAATAATGACACCGTAGGGGATCCTCTAAAATGGGGCGCGAAAGATTATATACTCAAACCTTTTAGGATCGAAGAGCTATTTAGAAAGATTGAGCATTACAAAGAATATCAGCAACTCAAACAAAAAAATAATTTTTATCAAGAATACATCAATTCTCAATTCAGCATTGCAGAATCAAACGCTGAGCACCCTGCCATATCAACTCCTTGTATAATAGTAACAAATCATTATACTATGGCAGATAAACTCATTTTCGAATATGCAGAAAAAAAACATTTATCGCTTGTTTTTGTATCTCTTGGAACACAATCATGGAAAGAAAAATTATCCAATCAAAACGAAAATACTCTTTTTTATATAACTAACTTTAACTCTTTAAAGAAGTCAGAACGAGAGACGCTTTTTCAATGTTTGTCTTTGTGTAATTTTGTATTGGTGGACAGCAATGAGATAGACTCTCCATTTGAGACAATTACAATAAATACAAATAATAAAATACATAGTCAAAATGATATTTTGACTATTGATGAGTATATACAATTTGTTCTTGCCCAATTTCAAAGTCAGTTCCCCGATACTGAACTTTCAAAAAAATTAGGAATGTCTAGAAAAAGCTTATGGGAAAAAAGGAAAAAATATGGTCTCTACAAAAAAAAATAAGTCATTATATATAGATACAGAAGCTCTTTCATCGTTAGCTTTGGTCCAAGCCGGACTAATTGCACCAGTTACAGGCCTTATGAATAAAAAAACATCCCAAGATGTCAATTTGAATAAAACCTATAAAGGCATGCCGTTTCCTTTTTCATTTATATTGGCGCCTAAGGGTAAAAAAAATCACGAAACCCTCATGTCGATCAAACCAAATGAAACAATTGACCTTATTAGCGAGAAGCACAAGGTGGGAGAACTTATTGTCGAAGAGACATTTGAGATCGATCCACACGAAAGAGTCAACAATATATACGGAACAACTGATCTATCGCACCCGGGGGTCCGCAATACTCTTGCCAGACTGGGCACGATCGCCGTGAGCGGAGAATATAAAGTAGAATATCCGCTGATACAAAATAATCTCAAACATGTCAAAGAGATAATCAAAAAAACGAGCGCTAGGCATGTTGCAGGGATCGTCCTTGCCGCCAACCCATTCAATCGTGCTCATGAAAAATTGATAAGACAAACTTTGAGTCGTTCCGATCTGGTTATTTTATTTTTGCGTAAGCCATTCACTAATGAAGGTTTGACTTATGAAATTAGATACAAATCTGTATTGGAATTTGTAGAAAATTTTTTACCTCCTAATAAGGTAATAATTGTTCCTTTTGAAAATACTTATATTTTTGCCGGGTATAGCGAACTTATACTGGATGCATTTCTAGCAAAAAATTATGGATGCCATGAACTTGTAGTTGGCAAAAATCATGCAGGGCTTGGACTTTACTATGACCACAACAGAACAAATACGGTATTTGATCAATGCAAAAACCTAGGCATAGAAATCGCACCGATAGAAGAATATGTATACTGCAACATTTGTACAACATTGGTAAGTGACGAGAATTGTCCTCATGGACAACACCACCATATCAAATATAATTCAAATGCTATTTTAAAATTGATCCAAAGCGGGATAGTTCCTCCGACCATTTTGGTAAGAAAAGAGGTTTCTGCAACTATTTTATCATCATTGTTCCCCAATAGATTTAAAAATGTTCAAGACCTATACTATGCTCTTTTGCCAAATTCCGGGCTGCTTGAAGAGCAAACAAACAAAACATTTTATACCAAACTGATCGAATTGTATCAGACGAGTTCACTTACATAATAAAGGCCCTATATGACACTACAAAAACTATTTCTTACATTTTTTGGCTCAGGCTTATCTCCAAAAGCTCCGGGTACGGCTGGATCTTTGGCAGCATTGATCGTTGGAGTATTGATTATTAAATTTTTAGGCACACAAACACTTTTTATGTTAGCTATCGCCATTACTATAATTGGAATTTTGGAAATAAATAAATATGAACAAACTACTGGTTCTCACGATAATCCACAGATAGTAATAGACGAGGTAAGCGGGATGTGGATATCAATGTTTATTGCGTACGAGACGGCCGTCTCTTTGGATAATCAATACGGTATATTGATAGCATATCTACTTAGCTTTATCTTTTTTCGACTTTTTGATATATGGAAACCATCCACAATAGGTTGGATAGATAGAGAAGTAAAAGGAGGGCTTGGCGTAATGGTCGATGATGTACTCGCCGGTATTGCAGGAGGCCTTTTGAGCGCCATAGTTCTTATGGTAATTGAAAAAATTATTTAATATCAGCATATTTAAACACAGTTCTTTTAGATATAATAACAAAAAATTAAGCGTTAGGATACCGGATGAAGCAATTTGGTTTAGATATTTGGGGCGATGGTAACTTCATTATCAAAAAAGATACCGTCAATGTCAACTACGGCAATCAACCATCTTTATTAGAAATCACAAACCATATTCGCGAGAAGGGTTACAGAGGACCTGTTCTTTTGCGTTTCCCGCATTTGATAGAAAAGCAGATCCATACACTATTTAATACATTCAAAACAGCCAAAAAAGAATTTGGATATACCGGAAATTTCCATGCTGTATTTCCTCTAAAAGTAAACCAATTCCCAAATTTTGTACATGAACTTGTGAATGTAGGGCAAGGATATAATTATGGTTTAGAAGCAGGCAGCAAAGCTGAGCTCATTATTGCCATGTCACACACGCCTCTTGGGGCACCTATTACGGTTAACGGCTTTAAAGACAAAGAGATGATAGCTCTTTGTTTCATAGCGGCCAAAATGGGACACAACATAACTATTACAATTGAAGGATTAGGAGAACTTGAAACTATTATTAATGTTCACCAGGAATTCAATAACAAAAGCAAGAACCCGGTAGTGCCAAAAATCGGCGTACGCATTAGAATGCATAGTTCAGGTATCGGTATTTGGGCAAAAAGCGGTGGTTTTAGTTCAAAATTCGGTCTAACGTCCACCGAACTTTTGGAAGCATATGAGATGTTAAAAGCTCATAATCTGCTAAATCATCTTTGGATGATCCATTTTCATATCGGCTCACAAATGGGTGATATTGCACCGCTTAAAAAAGCATTAAGAGAAGCCGGAAATATATATGCTGAACTAAAAAAAAGAGGCGTGGATTCTCTTAGGGCTATAAATATCGGCGGCGGACTTGCAGTTGAATACAGTCAACACACACAAACTCAAGAGAGAAACTACTCGCTCAAAGAATTTTCAAACGATGTCATTTATCTAATGCAGGAGATCGCCAAAAGTAAAAATGTACCCGAGCCTGACATATTTACAGAATCGGGCAGATTTATAGCTGCCAGCCATTCGGTATTGGTAGCTCCCGTATTAGAACTTTTCAGTCAAGAATATAATGAAAAAAGTTTACGTTTAAAAGAACAAAACCCTCCACTCATTCAAGAGCTTTTCGATCTGTATAATCTGCTAAAACGTACAAATGCCAGAGAATATCTGCATGATGCTCTTGATCATATGGAAAGCTTATTAACTCTTTTTGATTTGGGTTACATAGATCTAGAAGATCGTTCAAATACCGAGATTTTAGTAAATTTGATCATTAAAAAAGTAATATATTTACTAAAAGACGAAGATACAAATGAACTAAAAAGACTTCAAGATCGTATCCAAGAGAAATATTTAGTTAATTTTTCCGTATTTCAATCTCTTCCTGATTGGTGGGGGCTTGGGCAGCATTTCCCTATTATGCCTCTTAATAAATTGGATATAAAACCGACCAATCCGGCAAGTATTTGGGATATCACGTGTGACAGCGACGGAGAGATCGGCTTTAAGCCAAAAACACCTTTTTATCTGCATGATATTGATGTAGAAAAAGAGGAATATTTCTTGGCTTTCTTCCTAACAGGAGCATATCAAGAAGTTCTTGGAATGCGGCACAATCTCTTTACCCACCCAACAGAAGTTGTGATCAGATTTGACAAGAACGGAGATTATGAGCCATATAATTTTATAGAAGCTCAAAATTTAATGGATGTACTCGATGATTTGGATTATGATACAAGTCTTGTGGATAAATCTTTAAAATCAAAAATAGAAGAATCCAAACATCTCAATGCTGATGAAAAAAGGGATATACTAGGAAGGCTTTATTTGTATTTAAGTGAAAACAGCTATCTTAAGACAATTCAAACATTAGATCTCACCAAAGAACAAGGATAAAAGGTGTCACTTTTTACTCTTATAAAAGAGGATTTTGTTACAGTTAAAAAAAACGATCCTGCCCTGCATTCGAATATTGAACTTTTTTTTAATTACCCGGGGCTTTGGGCCCTCTTTTTTTATCGAATAGCTAATGCTTTGTATCATCATAAAGTTCCATATCTTCCTAGACTTATCTCAGCGATTGGACAATTTTTAACGGTTGTTGATATTCATCCGGCTGCTACTATAGGCAGAAGGGTTTTTATTGACCATGGTGTCGGTATAGTTATAGGAGAAACAGCTGTTGTTGAAGACGATGTACTGATATATCAACAAGTTACCCTTGGCGGAGTGAGCCTAGAAAAGGGCAAGAGACACCCAACCATCAAAAGCGGTACCGTAATTGGTGCCGGAGCAAAGATATTGGGCAATATTATAATTGGAAATAATGTAAAAATCGGGGCCAATTCCGTAGTTGTAAAAAATGTTCCGGACAACTCGACAGCCATTGGCATTCCTGCTCGCATCATAGCAAAAGGGTTTGACAAAAGCTTGCTTAGCCACAACAAACTGCCCGATATTGATAAAGAAGTATTCCATTATTTGCTTAAACGCATCGCAGTGCTTGAACATGCCGTTAAAACCGGTGACCATTCAAGCATTCATAAAAAAGATCATGAACTAGAAGAAGTATATAATGCCTTCCTAAAATCAATGGATAGCTGAGTATTTTTCACCCATTTTTTCAAGCAAATTGCTATGAAATTCATAGTATAATATATATATTATTTAAACATAAGGTTTTTCTATGCTTTCACAACGCATTCAAGCACTTTCTCCATCTTTGACCATTGCAGTTGCTACATTAGCAAAAGAACTCAAAGCTGCAGGAAAAGATATTGTTAGTTTTTCGGCCGGTGAGCCGGATTTTGATACACCAAAACGTATAAAAGAAGAAGCTATAAAAGCTATTAATGACGGTTTTACAAAATATACAGCAGTTGCAGGGATTCCAGAACTTCTAAAAGCTATCAGCGATAAGCTTAAACGAGAAAACGGCCTAAATTATGAGCCAAATCAAATTATCGTCAGCAATGGCGCAAAACAATCACTATTTAATCTTTTTCAAACCGTAATTGATGAAGGCGATGAAGTTATAATTCCTGCACCATACTGGGTAACTTATCCTGAACAAGTCAAATACAGCGGTGGTATTCCTGTTATTATAGATACTGATGAAAAAAGCGGTTTTAAAATGACTGCTGATCAGTTGAAAAATGCAATTACTCCAAAGACAAAAATGATCGTTCTCACATCACCGTCCAATCCAACAGGATCTGTATATACCAAAGAGGAATTAATACAGATAGCCGAAGTACTAAAAGGAACTGACATCTTGGTTGCCAGCGACGAAATGTATGAAAAACTTGTTTATGGCACTGAATTTGTAGCAGCTGCTAGCATATCTGAGGATATGTTTCAAAGAACAATTACTATAAACGGCCTTAGCAAATCAGTTGCGATGACAGGTTGGAGATTTGGATATCTTGCCAGCCCAAATAAAGAACTTATAACTGCCATGGATAACCTGCAAAGCCAAAGCACATCCAATATCAACTCTATTACACAAAAGGCAGCCATTATTGCACTAAGCGGTGAGGTTGATGAAGAGATAGAACATATGAGACAAGCCTTTGAAGCTAGAGCAAATGAAGCTGTTGAATTGCTAAATGAAATAGACGGCATAAGCGTACTGAAACCACAAGGCGCTTTTTATCTGTTTGTCAATATCAAAGAAATTTCGAATGATTCTATTGAGTTTTGCAAAGAGCTGCTTCAAGAAGCAGGCGTTGCAGTAGTCCCTGGTATTGGATTTGGAAGCGAAGGATATTTTAGATTTTCATTTGCTACAGATATTACAACAATCCGAGACGGTATTAGAAGAATAAAAAAATTCGTAGATACAAAATATAGCAAATAACCAAAAATCAAGCTGTACTTCAAAGTGCAGTCTTGAGTCTATCTTTTATTGGTTGCCTTCTCCATCAAAAACCAAATTAAACCCAATATACCAAAAAGAATAATTGGTGCTATCCATGGCTTTTCTTTTACTGTGTTAAATATAATAGTTATACTTTCTGCTGCATAATATCCGCCGAGCCCAACAACCAATACAAAAAAGACAGATGCTAATAGATTGATCAAAATAAACTTTCCAAAATTATATTTTGACAATCCCATACTAAGCGGCACAAGAGTTTTAAGGCCATAAATAAATTTCTTAACAAACATAACGACAGGACCATACCTTCGGTACATAATAGTAGCAAGTGCTAATTTGCGGTGATGAGAACGAAGATACGGCATAATACCTATTCTTTGATAACGAGACATATAAAATAATAAATTATCCCCGATAAAGTTAAAAACCATTGCTACAATTAAAGCTGTCACAAGGTCTATTTGTCCCATGGCTGAAAAAACGCCGGCAGCTGCAACAATAACCAGTGAACCGCCCAACGAAAAGAATGCTATAGCTATATATCCCCATGTGGCCAATGATGACAAAGTCTCTTCCAAAAAATTCCTTTATGTGATGGTTTTAAAAAGATTATTATATCGTAATATCTTTTTATTAATTGATTTTGGAGAGTATAAATATTGTCAATTTTTTGTCTTTTTATGATAAAATTCTTTCACCAATCAAGGAGCAAATATGTCCAAAAAAACTCTTATTATAGGCGCTGGCGGCGTAGGAAATGTAGTAGCTTTTAAATGTGCAATGAATAGTGATACATTTGGCACCATAACATTAGCCAGTAGAACTCTGAGCAAGTGCGATGAAATAGCCAAAAATATTAAAAATAAAGTGGGCATTACAATACAAACTGCTCAAGTTGATGCAGATGATACGGCCAATGTTATAAGATTAATAGAACAGACACAAGCCGACATAGTCATAAACGTTGCTCTTCCATATCAGGATCTCACCATAATGGATGCTTGTATAGCCACAAAAACCCCATATCTTGATACTGCAAACTATGAGCATCCCGATACTGCCAAATTCGAATACAAAGAGCAATGGGCAAAAGACAATGCATTCAAAGAAGCCGGTATCATGGGACTTCTAGGCAGCGGATTTGACCCAGGAGCAACAAATGTATTTTGCGCATATGCCGCAAAGCATTATTTTGACGAAATTCATACAATCGATATTCTAGATTGCAATGCCGGAGATCACGGATATCCTTTTGCTACAAACTTCAATCCAGAGATCAACCTTCGCGAAGTAAGCGCAAAAGGCAGATATTGGCAAAAAGATGAAAATGGCGAAGGGCAATGGATAGAAACAGAGCCCATGGAGATAATGCAGGTATGGGATTATCCGGAGGTTGGCCCAAAAGATAGCTACCTGCTCTACCACGAGGAGATGGAATCACTTGTCAAGCATATAAAAGGGCTAAAAAGAATAAGATTTTTCATGACTTTTGGGCAAAGCTACCTTATGCACATGAAGTGCTTGGAAAATGTAGGAATGCTTGGCATTAAAGAGGTAGAACACAAAGGAATGAAGATAGTTCCAATTGAGTTCCTCTCTACACTGCTTCCTGACCCTGCAAGCCTAGGGCCTAGAACCAAAGGCAAAACAAATATCGGTATAGTTGCCGAAGGCATAAAAGACGGCAAAAAACGAAAAATATATATTTACCAAGTCAAAGATCATGAAGAGTGCTATGCAGAAGTAATGAGTCAAGGCGTGAGCTATACAACAGGTGTTCCGGCTATGATAGGAGCCAAGCTTATGCTGCAAGGCATTTGGAGTGGAGCTGGGGTATGGAATATGGAGCAGCTTGACCCTGATCCATTCATGGAAGAGATGAATACTCAAGGTTTGCCTTGGAATATTAAAGAGATGGAAATCTAAATATAAACAAAAGGTGTGTTAGCTAACACACCCCCTGCACTACTAATCACTAATCCCGATCACGCTTAGAAATCTTCCGCTGCAGCCATTCTCTTTTCTATAAGAAAAAAAATTATCATTACTGCAAGAGGTACAAATACCGCTCATTTCTATATTTGTACTATTTACTCCGGCATTTTGGAGTTGCAGCTTATTAATATGCGGCAGATCAAGCAAATATTTCCCATCAATATGCTTAATAGCCTCCGGATAATCACTGAAATATTCTGTGAGTTCGCTGCTCACTTCATAACAACAAGCTCCGATAGATGGGGCAATAACTGCGCTTATCTCACGGCACTCAAAAACTTCTTTCATTTTTGCTACAGTTTTATATGCAATTTGCTTGTGTGTTCCTTTCCATCCGGCATGAACGGCCGCTACAACCCCTTTGTTTTTATCTAAAAGAAGTATAGGGACACAATCGGCTGTCAAAACACCAACCAATAAATTTTTTTGTGCCGTGATCAATGCATCACAATCGGCAATAGCATCATCGTGACTCAACCATCCGGCAGTTTGCCCATCCTTGATAATCGCTATATTGTCACTGTGGGTTTGGTTTGCTAAAATTATCTTGGTATCTTTACTTGCGCCTAGCATTTCAAGAAATTGTTTACGATTATTAACAATATCATGGGAATCTTCCCCTGTATGGAGAGCTAAACTAAAACCAAATGGCAATAAACTATTTTTTATACTGGTACCGTGTATGCATTCTTTGAATAAATCAAATTTTTCATAACGCAATACGCCTTGCATACCAAACCTTTGAAACTTTTTTGATATACTAACATAAAAAAATAGGAAATGCATATGCTATCTTGGCTCAATCTAAATGAGCGTGTTTTTAAACACTTTAATTATCTTTTGATAATACAGCTTTTACCTATATTTTTTCTTTCCTCGTGGCTTATTTATGAGATAAATCCTGAGTTATTTAAAAAACAGATGATTTATTATGTCGTTGCTCTCATTGCTTTTTTGGTCTCAGTAGTAATCCCGTGGCGGTTAATTTTATGGTGGTTAATGCCTGTACTGTATGGTTTTAATATTCTTTTACTGATTGCTGTTGATATGTTTGGGAAAACAATTCTTGGGGCACAAAGATGGCTTGAAATTCCTGGCATTGGTATGACCATACAACCATCTGAATTCATAAAAGTAAGTGTTATTATGGCTTTGGCATATATTATAAGAAAAAACCCTCCTCCAAAAGAAGGGTATGGCATAAAAATGTTTATTATCTTTTCAGCCATTATCCTTATTCCCTTTGTACTCATAGCAAAAGAACCTGACCTTGGAACAGCTATGGTGCTGTTAATAGTAGGTTTTGGGATTCTTTTTGTAATTGGAATTAAAAAACAAATCTGGCTTTGGTTAGGCACTATAGTTTTGTTGAGTGCGCCGCTAATGTACACATATGGACTTAAAACATATCAAAAACAAAGAATTCATGATGCGATCAGCCATCCAAGCTATCATGTCAAACAAGCTCTTATAGCCATAGGGTCAGGAGGAATAGGCGGTAAGTCAAAAGAAGATTCTACTCAAACACAGATGAAATTTCTTCCGATATCTTCTAGTGACTTCATTTTTGCATATCTTGGCGAGAGACTTGGCTTTTTAGGAATGGCAACTGTTATATTTTTATATATTTTATTGATCTTGCATCTATTTTATATAGGCATACAGCCTTTTACGGATTATCTCACAAAAGTATTTGCTATTGGACTTAGTTGGCTATTTTTTGTATATATGGGAGTTAATGTATATATGATCATAGGACTTGCCCCTGTAGTGGGAATTCCACTGCCAATGTTTAGCCACGGAGGGACCTCTTTTATTATTTTTGCAATTCTTTTTGGAATTTTGCAAAATTTAATTGCTTTTCAAAGTTATTTAGGATATAATTCTGACGCTAAAATAAGCATGGTAAGATAATTTACCGCGGGTCTTTAGCTCAGCTGGTTAGAGCACTCGGCTCATAACCGAGTGGTCCAGGGTTCGAGTCCCTGAGGACCCACCAACCCGCTACACTTCATTTCTTAATCTTAAGCTCATTTCTGACATAATAAATTAAATATTCTTATACATAAGGCAAGTATGCGATTATACGAAAATTATTTTGACCTTCTAAAGCAACTTATCAGAACACCATCGGTCGTAGGGGCAGAAAATCCGTATTTTATGGCTATAAAAAGAGAACTTGAAGAGCTAGGGATCAGAACCACGCTTTATGAAGGGCTCCTAGTAGCCCAAGGAAACGAGCCTGATTCCGGCTATATATCATCACATGCCGATAGGCACGGCCTTATCTGCACCGGTCCGAATGAATTTCAATATGCCGCATATATCAGCAAAAACAGAGGCGACCTGACAGGTAATTCTATCTCGGAACAAACATACAAAAACATAGTCGGAAGATTTATAGGCCAAAAAGTACAAGCATACAGTCCATGTTCTGGAAATTATCTAGGAATAGGAATAATAAGATCGACCTATATTTGCGAAAGACGCGGAAATCTCATATTTGAAATTGACGGGCTTGAGTATCTCCTGCCAAATACGCCTATTGCATTTTTGGATAAACTTACCATTAAAGACGAATATGTATCTGCTCAACTTGATAATGCAATTACAAATGCTATGATCGTATATCTTTATCAGTTAGGATACCAAGGTACTGCATTTTTTACAGCTGAAGAAGAAGCCGGCAAAAGCTGGAGGTATATACTTGAATGGTTTCAAAGATTTGACCTTGATACTGATAAGCTGCTTATACTTGATACCAGCCCATACCAAGACCTAGAGAGCATATCAAAACTAGATCTTGTCTTTAGACGAAGGGATTCTCATGCCAGATTCAAATCTCCGCTTCAAAAACAGCTGATAAAGATTTGCCGTAAAAATAAAATAAGATATGACTATAAAGACCGATATATAAAAGAAAAAAATAAGCAAATAATCTTAGACGGCAACAAACCAAGCTCAATTGGCTCCACAGAACTTGGAAGGCTGATAGTAGCGTCAAAACGCAAAATCCAAGGAACAACGCTTCAAATACCGACAATAGGCTACCACACAATAGAAGAAACTGCGCGTATAGATTCTATTATCAGTGCTTTAAATGTATTAAAAGCACTTTATCTCTAATTTAATGTGACGGAATATACGGCATTGACGAATGGTGCAAATTGATCAGCAGCTTGCCGTTGTTATCCTTGATATAGCCGAATGTATATTCTACATTAACTTCTTTGCCTGTTTTGGCATCAGTAAAATAATATTCACCCATAGCAGTGGCAGAATCTTCATCAATGATGATCCCGCTGTTTTCAAACCTTACTTTACTCCATGGTTGTAGTGCAAATCCATGATCCTCGCTTTCCAAACCGGTAACAAAATATGACACGGCTTCATCTTCTGTCAATCGAAACTGTTTGTGGGCCGCTTTTGTTGGTTTAAACAGCACTCTGCCCTCATCATAGGCATACATTGTGTCAACTGCATTTCTAGCTACTGCTTTATAATCTTTGCCTTCAGTGTATGCTTTGCCTATTGCTACAATAGCATCGCCCCATTCTTTTTGTGCTAAAATCACTTCTGATTCTGTAATATGCATATCATTCCTATGCTTAATTATTTTTGATTGATCTTGGATTGTCTTTGAGTGCGGAGCATTTCCAAATAGACATGAAGACGACAATACGATAGATAGTGACACAATAACACTTTTTTTCATTTTTATTCCAATATTTTAATTTTTGTACAATATGGGATGTATTGTACAAAAATAATTATATTAAAATATTTAAAAATACTCAGTCTGATAAATGTTTACGATGTTGGATCTTTTGGACTACATTATATTCGCTGCTATCAAAATCATCAAATATTGCATCATATCCGAGCTCTTCAAGCTTTTGATCGATTTTATTTAGATTAAGCCCATTTTCTTTGATAAAATTCTCCATCAATGCAATATCTTCATCAGCTACATAATTAGATTGCATCTCAAATAGAATATCAGCAATTTTCATTACTTTTCCTACCTTTAAAAAAATATAAAAGAAATTATAAAATAATTTCTTAATTTTTTTCTTAAAATAGCTTTATCCTTTACCTTTTGTTTTTGTTTTGTTTGGATTGTGTATATTTTGATGCACTTTTTTTTCTATCACTTCTATCATCAATTCTGCAATATCTTTTCCGCTGGCTTTTTCTATGCCTTCTAGCCCCGGAGATGAATTTACCTCCATTACAAGAGGTCCTCTAGCCGAACGAAGCATATCTACTCCGCAAACATTTAAACCCATAACTTTTGATGCGGCTATAGCAGTAGCTCTCTCTTGAGGAGTAATTTTTACTAGTTCAGCACTCCCGCCGCGGTGCAAGTTAGAACGAAACTCTCCTTCAGCACCCTGTCTCTTCATGGATGCGACCACTTTGCCGTCAATCACCAGGCATCTGATATCTGCTCCATTTGCTTCTTTGATGAATTCTTGGATCATAATATTTACACTTAACCCCATAAATGCTTGAAGCACTGATTCTGCTGCTTTTTTGGTTTCTGCCAGTACTACTCCTATGCCTTGAGTACCTTCAAGCAATTTAATCACCAAAGGAGCCCCGCCAACCTCTTTTATCAAGTCATCTATATCATCCGGATTTCTTGCAAAACCTGTTACGGGCATACCTATGCCTTTTCTGGATAATAATTGTACGCTTCTTAATTTATCACGAGATCTAGAGATAGCAACCGATTCATTAAGAGGATATACTCCCATCATTTCAAATTGTCTCAAAACTGCGGTACCATAAAAAGTTACGGATGCGCCTATGCGAGGAATAACTGCATCAAAGCCCTCAAGTGCATCACCTTTATAGTGCATAGTAGGATGTTTTGATGTGATATTCATATAGCATTTTAGATGATCGATCACTTTTACTTCATGGCCTCTTTTTTGGGCAGCTTCGACGAGCCTGCGTGTAGAATATAAATTTTTATTTCGAGAAAGTATGGCTATTTTCATTAATTTTTATTTACCTTGCAAAATATAGGTTTAGCTTTTTGATAAGAAAGTGCAGGATCTACGATGCAGCCATCATCCATTGCCTTTCTGCCCAAAAGCATGCGAAATCTCATTGTGTCACGATTTGTCAACGTAAGTTCGATATCTTTTTTGATGTCACCCAAAACCATAGTCGTGCTTATTACATAACGCATTGACCTGTTGCCGTCAGAACTTGTTACAAGCCTTTCGTCTATGACCTTTGCTTCGCAGTGCAAAACAGTTGTCATATCCTTGGCAAAAGGATGGATGCCAAATCGTATCATTTTTATATCATCTATCATAAACGGATCAATATAAAAAGCATGAAGTGCCGATGTTCTAGCACCGGTATCAATTTTACATTTAATCCGCTCTATACCAAGCTCGGGCAAAGAGATCCACTCTCTCCATCCGAGCAAATATTTTGAATTCATTTTATGCTCCACGCTCATCTATAATAAGTCTACAATAAACTTATTACAAATCGGCAATATTATCCTAAAATATTCTACCCGTTATTTCTTTTTAATTTAATTAAAAAAAGACTCTATAAGTTCAAGCATTTGCTCTGAACTCTCTGTTCTATTCACGGCATCTCGAAAAGCTGAAGCTCCCGCATAACCGGCTTTAGAATATGTATGCAAATGCTTTCTAAACATTATAGCTCCATAATCTCCGTAGTGATCTATCATTTGACGAAAATGTTCTATCACTGCTCTTTTTATCAGCTCTTTCTCATTTATTCCCTCAAGCCCTTTGACTTGACTAAAGATCCATGGTTTTCCGACAGCAGCCCTGCCTATCATTATGCCATCAGCCTTTGTGTGTTCGAGTACCCATTGTGCTTTTTGCGGACTATCAATATCTCCATTTGCAATGACTGGGATACTGATATTGGATTTAATTTCTCCGATTGCATCATAATCCACCGGTGCTTTAAATCTTCCTGAACGCGTACGCCCGTGAACTGCTATAAAATCAGCTCCGCTCTCTTGGCATACTTTGGCTATTTCGAGATGATTTTTTTCATTGAAGCCAAGCCTTATCTTGACAGAAGTATATGGTTTATTTGAATATTTTTTTATAGTCTCAATTGCTTTGCCCATCGCCACAAGATCTGTCAATAACGAACTTCCGGACAAATTATTAACAATTTTTGGAGCAGGACAGCCACAGTTAAGATCAATGATATCCACGCCTTCTTGATCATTTAATATCTCTACGGCTCTTTGTATAACAAGCGGATCTGAGCCTGCAATCTGTATGGCATACGGACTCTCCAATGGACTTTTTTGAAGCATATGAAAAGTTTTTTGGCTTCCATGAGCCAATGCATTTGCACTGATCATTTCACTTACAGTAAGATCGACACCAAATTGCTTAGCTAAAGAACGAAATGGGAGGTCCGTATAGCCCGCCAATGGGGCTAATACAAAAATAGGTTTAGAAAAATCAAGCATCATCACAAAGTGAATCAATATCCATAATATCTTGCAATTTATAAGTGCTATGTGTCTGTTTTAATTCATAAAACATTTTTAATTTTTTAAAATCATTTTCCGGATTTGCATCCAAAAACTCTTTTACCTGTTCTATCATTTCATATTCAAGCAGTAAGTAAAGATAAGCTATCTCGGCCTTCTCGTCTTTTTGCTGAAAAGAGTTAAAAAGCGACAAAGATACTTTTGGACTCAAAGCTTTTGTAGAGGCGCTTGCTAATTTGACATAGTCTTGGCATTCGAAAGAAAGATTATTTACAACCTGTTTAATGATATCTTCATCGAGAAATACATTTTCGCCATTTTGTACCCTGTTTAATATTATACCAATTTGCTCCATGCTCATTTGAGGGATATATTTTTTATACTTATCAAGAGTTTGGGTTTTTGCTACATGGGTCAATGTTGCTTTTACTACCTTCTCGTCATAATTATTTTGCGAATTAAGAACATCATCTGTAAATTTATTATCAACTGCTAGTCTATTGATGGAATTTTTTATAGTTAACGGATTTGATGTCGATAGTTGTTTGGATAGTTTTTTTGTTTTTAAATCCACATACTCTCCGTTGTTTATCTTCGTCAATATCTCTAAAGCTTCATTTAATCTCGGATTGCTTGCCAAAATTTCTGCAGATGGGCTCAAAGTTGATTTGCTTAACAATTCTGCAATATCTTGCATATCACTAATGCCTATATTTTGCTCTTTTGGTTCTTGAAGGATAGACCAGTAAAGAGCTTCTTCCAAAGTAAGTGCATCTTTGTGCCATTTTCTAAGCAAGAAAAAGTTTTTAGTACTGTAATAGAACATATGCAAAACGCTGAGAATCAAAAGTATTGCCATAGGCAATATAACCCATACAGCTACTGGCAAACTCAAATGAAGTCCAAACAAATTCACATCATAATTTCCCTGATTGGCCAAAAAAGCCAATACTGCAACTATCATGAGAAGAGTTATCGATGCAAAGAGATATAAACCAACTCTCATATTTTTATCCTTTTAATCTATTTTTTTCGACCACTTCGCGACAAACGATACAATATCTAGCAAAATTTTTAACTTCAAGACGAGCTTTTCCTATCGGTTCTTCACACATTTCGCAAATACCGTAAACTCCTCTTTTAATTTTATCCAAAGCAAGTTCAATTTCTGCTAATTCATGCCTTTGTTGCTCTAAAATAGCATTATCTATAGCAGTATCCGTTGAAATAGATGCATAATCTGCTTCGTCATTTAATTCTAATTCTCTAATATCATCAAGCTCTGTGGATGTTTTGCTCAGATTGGCCTCGATTTTCGCTTTTCTGGCGAGTAGTTTTGTTTGAAATTCATTTAGTTCAGACTGTGTTAGCATTTTGGCAACACTCCTCTATTTATGATATGGATGATTACTGTTTATAGACAAACCTCTAAAAATTTGTTCTAACAGCACCACTTTCACAAGTTTATGTGAAAGTGTAATTTTACCCAAAGATATGGCATGATTACATTTGGATACAAAATCCTTTTCAAAGCCGTATGCACCGCCAATTAGAAATGTTACATCACTTTTATCCTTAAGCAATAACGCAAACTCCTCGCTATTTAGCTGTTTTGAGCTTGGATCCAATGCTATGGTGATACTATTTTTTGATAGATATGTATCCAAAGCATCAGAATAACTTTTTTGTGCCATTTGCGCTGAAACATCTTGAGCTCTTGCAATTTTTTTATCAAATACATCAATTATATTGATTTGAGAATATAATTTGATGAGCTTACTGTAGTGTTCAATAAGCGGTGAATATAGTTTTTCCTTTCCGCCTTTATCTATAATTGCTACTGTTATTTTCATTTTTTCTCCAAAATTATCAAAACTCTATAATAAATATATTTTTTTTATCATAAACATATTTTAACTTATGATTCAAAAGATCAAGTATGTTTTTTACTATATACAGCCCTAAACCGCTTCCATTTGAACCTGCATGAAAAGGCACAAAACAACTTTGAATATTTTGCGTGAATTGTTTTCCGTCATTTTCTATAATTACGCTATTCTTTTCTATGCGAATAGTTGCATGATGTGATGGCGAATAAGATATAGCATTTGAAATAAGATTTTTAAAGGCTAAACTAAGCAGATCAAAGTCGCTATGAACGATTAAGTTGCTATTTTGCACTATTGTAATTTGTTGCTGTATCTCTTCTTCATCCAATATCATAAGCTCCATTGCTTGCTCAATAATGTCTATCATACTATATGATGCCGGTTTTAATTGATAATTTGAAGATAACATCTGTTCAATTTTGGAAAATTCTTCGATCAGAAGTTCCAATCTTTCAAAAACATTTTCATATCCTTTTTTGATCTCTGCTTTTTCTACAAATTCTGTAAGAATAACACCTTTTGCGATCGGCGTTTTAAGCTCATGCATAATAGTACGCAAAAAAAGCTGCCTGGAATTAATAAGAGTTTCAATTTTTCTTAATGCCGCATCAAAAGCATTTGCCACCTGTCCTATTTCATCTGTGGCATTTGAATGCGTGGATACGGATAAATCGCCGCTGACTACTCGCTGTATCTGCGTCTGCAATACTTTAAGAGGCTTCAGGCTCCCTATAAGCCACAAATAAAGCATGATCAAGAACACCAAACTAACAGCATATCCAAACATAATTTCCCAAGCGGATTTTTGTATTGATAGATCTTCAAGCACCATTACTATTTTATCATCATCTTCGAATGCAAGATAATTATTCTTGTGGCCTTTATAGACTTCTACTTTGTTATTATTAGGTGTTTTTCTGCTAAATACTAGCGGCAAAGATTTAATGTTAGAGATTGTATCAGGAGAATTTGGCAGCAGTCTAAAATTATTCTCTTTTAGAATTTCTACTAATTGCGAATCTTGATTATTGTTATTATGCAAATTAACCAAAACAAAACGAGCAGTTTGCATATATCTTTTTTGTGTATCATGTTTTTGCGTATTGTCGTTTATAAAAAGAAATAACCCAAAAAAAGCACTTACAAACAAAAAAGCTACTAAAAAAATTATACGGATTTTATGATATAAACTCATGCAAGCAACCGATATCCGACACCTCTAATGGTCTTGATGGTTACTGAATGATCTAACTTATTGCGAAGCCTATTTAATATCACGGCCAACGATGCGTCGCCTCCGTAATTAAATACCTCAGAACCATATAAGATCTGTTCTTTGGATACAGTTGCACCGCGATTTTGGATCAACAGTTTTAAAACTTCATATTCTGCGGGGGTGAGTTCCAATGGAATGTCATCAAAAATTATCTGCTCTTTATTTTCATCAATTCTGAGACGATAGGTGGGCTCTTTGATGGTATGTGCTTTTTTATATCTGCGCAGAAGAGATATTATGCGTGCATACATCTCTTTTGGATCATACGGCTTAGGAAGATAATCATCTGCCCCAATCTGAAGCCCTATTATCTTATCGCTTATATCGCTTCTAGCTGAGGATATAATGATTGGGATATCGTATTTTGAAACTATCTCTTTGCATACTTCAATACCATCCATTCCCGGCAAAGTAAGATCCAGTATAAGCAGATCATACTTATCTATGCCGGCACTTAGTCCCAAAAACGGATCTTCATAGCTCGTAACTTCTATTCCGTATTGACGTAAAAAATTGGTCAAAAGCGTTGAAAATTCAGTATCATCTTCGATCATTAAGATTTTAATCATTTAATATTATAACCTATTTTATCCTTGTTTAAAACCACAACTACTGCCTCTTGATCCGTGTCTACCCATTTTTGCAACTCTGCTTGCTTCTTTTTCTTTTAGCATTTTAATAAATTGCTTTTTTTGTGATGGCGTCAAAACATCATACTGCTTAGAAAAAGCATTTGCCATGTCGGCTGCTCTATTTTGAGACATTTGTGCTCTATCTCTAACAAATCTAACCTTGTCAAAACCATTGGTGCTTAGATAATTACTCATTTTGACTCTGACTCTATTTTGTTTTGCAAATTTCATCTTTTTAAAATTTGCTTGTCTATTTTGCGCCATTGCCCTTTTTTGTGAATCACTTAAATTTAATTTTCCAAAAATATCAGCATTGTTCATTTGTGAATGTTTATGAATACCGCATTTGTATTGCATTTTACAATTTCCTTGAGACGGTTGAGCAAATGCAAAAGTTCCGACTGCCATTAATGCAGCTATAGAGAGTGTTAATTTATTTTTCATTTATTGTCCTTTATGCAATATATTGTATTTCTACAATGCAAGTATTACATCCGAAACTAAACGAACTTTATATGATTTCTTAATGATTCTTAACTTGTATATTTATTTGACAGATTCTAAAACTTTGAGACAAGCTCAAAATTGAATCTTTAACACAAAAGTTCTTTTGGGTAATAATATTGAACCAAGAAAAGATAGATTATTCAATTTCTTGTGTTTTATTATTTTTAGGAATAGCAGAAGGACTAAAAAATAACGACAAGAGACGAAATATAAAAAAAATAAAAATAACCAAAAGCAGAAACAAAATTCTCTCTTGATTGATAGTAGGTTGTGTAACCTGAATAATAACATCACGAGTCAAAAATATAATAAAAATATCAATAACAAATCGAAGCTGCACTCGTTTGCGTTCTATAAAATCAACTATCATTCTGACAACTTCGATCATAACCACGAACTCCAACATTAGAGTCACTGCCAAATAAAATGGCACTTTAGCTATCATTACGGCCAAAAAAATAACAGTAGCAATGATTACTGCATAATATTGTTGCAAAAATATTTTCATATTATATTCTATCATAAAATATTACCGCCTGATCACTTGATAGCGTCAATAAGCTCTTTCTCGTTTGTCGCATATACTACGTTTATGATTTGTTTTTTATCAAGAGTAACTACGATGATCTTGTCTTTTTTGCTCTCATCCATGAATGGCTTAGTTAAAGTCGGCTCAAACGTTAAAAGCACCGAATAAGCACTTTTTTTGAGATCAGGCATAGCCATAAGATTTCTAATAGCCACTGGCATAGGACTGATATCGGCAACAAATAACATATCTTTGGATGTCAAAAAGTCAAATGGTTGTGCAGCTAAATATTGTTTTACGGTATGGCCTGTTGATTTTGCAAATACAAAGATAACTTTTTTGGTATTGTCGCTAAGACTGATTTGTTCATCATGCTGATTTGGCAATGCAAAATCTATATATGAGCCTACATTCAAACCGTTTGATGACCTTGCAAAGTAACCCTCTTGTTTAAATATCTCTTTACTGCTCATTCCTATAAGCGCTGCTATTATTACAAGCAGGGATATAGTTAAAATTATTAATTTTTTTAGCATATTAGTATCCTTTAAATTTGATTATTAGGTCAAGCAAAAAAGCATTGTAGCTTTTTGTACTTAAAAAATGTGAATGGGCCGCACAAAAAGTACAACAGCATCGTGATGCCGATTAACCTATATGCTTACGGTTGATTTTGGCCGATGCAGAAATGAGAAATCCATCTTTTTATTGGTTGAAACAATATGACATTAACGACTAATATAATCCGCTTCCGACAACTTTGTACGCAATAGACTCATCAAAAACATCTTCTATCCTAACACCGCCTATTAATGCAACCGGATGTTTTGAATACTTGGCTATATCTAGCAGCTTATCCCCATACACTCGCGCATCTGTTTTAGTACCGGTCGCACGGTATGCTCCCAGTCCAATATAATCTATATTCAGCTTATTTGCTATTAGTATTTCATCTAGATTGTGCGTAGAGATTCCTAGTAGTTTTTCTCCTATTTGAGAGCGGATTTTTTCTATGCTAAATTGCGGATTATCGCTAAAAGCATATAGATCTTCCTGTCCCACGTGAAGTCCGTCGGCATATTCTATAAGCTCTATGCGATCATTGATAATAATTTTACCTTGATAATGCGAACGAATATAAAGAAGGTCAGATGTAATATCTGCTAATGAACCTTTTTTGTTGCGATATTGAAGGATAGGAGCTTTGATATTGTTTATGTTCTTAAGCAAGTCTGACAAAGAAACACTCTTTTTTTCTAGTGTCTCTTGGTCTACAAGAGCATATATCATTTGTTTCTGTTAAACAATCTCAAAAAATCTGCTATAGTATTTTTCATATCAAACCTGTTTACTACCATATCCACAAGCCCATGTTCTAGCAAAAATTCTGCTCTTTGAAAACCTTCGGGCAAATCAACACCGACTGTTTGCTTAATGACTCTTTGTCCTGCAAAACCAACCAAAGCACCAGGTTCCGCAATAATAATATCTCCAAGCATTGCAAAAGAAGCACTCACCCCACCCATGGTAGGATCAGTCAACACAGAAATAAATGGCAACTTTGCAGCAGCCAAATGGTTAAGTGCAGCAGAAGTTTTACTCATTTGCATCAATGAGTATGTACTCTCTTGCATTCTAGCACCGCCGCTCGCACTTACTATTACAACGCCTGTTTTGTTTTTAATAGCTCTGTTTACGGCTCTAACTATTTTTTCACC
>Ga0302251_1000426_pt1 | contig 39887 bp, 32 predicted proteins | sample AAG_RA_Gln_MG_FD_193534 | JGI IMG/M metagenome (GOLD analysis project Ga0302251, IMG submission 193534) | Enriched activated sludge microbial communities from anaerobic digester in WTTP, New Holstein, Wisconsin, United States - AAG_RA_Gln | ecosystem: Engineered > Bioreactor > Anaerobic >... | reverse complement strand
TCCATATTATCGAAAGAGACAGTAAAATTCAATAGAGGCAATAGTTCATTCAATCTCACAGAAGTATGATTCAAAGCCATTTATAGAGAGCTTTCGACCTGCCTGCAAATTCCGAACTCTATCATAATATTAACCCCTGACGTGCAAACCCATCCTGCCAGGTTTGATTTCTCCGTTCCTGACGAAGCCAGGAACACTGCATTCCGCAACCAGTCATTATGGCAATTCAGCACTCTCTGCCCGGTTCTGCATTATCCATCTCACACGATCAGACACCGAAGAGAATGGGGGATATCTTTGCACGGTCGGCCATCTTTGCTAATGCGAGCGGTACAATAATCACCGCAGCAGTGTATATGATAACGGCAGGTATGAGAGGAAAGGTCTTTCCAGAATATATGTCAAGCGCCGTAATTACAAAAGGATGTACAAGATAAATCTGCATCGAATATACGCCAAGATATTTCAGGAGCGGCGATCTCCCCAGCCATGGCGCAACAAAGACAAGACACATTAGAAAAAAGCTTGCACCGGCGCTGTAAAGCCACTGACCGACCTGGTACAGGCAGGTATTTACAGGATGCCTGCAAACCATGGCCACAGCCTGTGGAAGATATATACAGAGTGAAAGCGCCATTATCGCCGCTGCAGTAAATCGCTGCCGCCTGAGCAGTTCTGGCAGTTCATCCTCCCTGGTGGCCAGCCACAATCCGAGGAACACCACAGGGAGAAACCACACTATCATGCTGCTCAATACGTGGATCGTGTGCACATACCGGTTGAGATAATATAGAAGCCCCTGCGCCGCTATTGTGGCTGCAGCCACAGACCAGAAGGAGGGTCGCCCTTTGAAAAGCCGAACTGCAAAAGGCAGCAGTAGATAGAGCTGAAGCACGAGCGATAAGAAATAAAGATGGTAATAAGCCTTTCCCCAGAGCATGGTATAGAGAATGCATTTATATTCAAATTTAAACTGACCGCTTGCAAAACTGACCGCAATTCCTACGGCGCTCCACAGAAGATATGGCCAGAGAGCCCTGCGGAAGCGCCTGCCGAAAAACTTCTCCTGAGAAGTTCCCCTGAGCAGGCTGGCGCCATTCAAAAACGCACTGAGCATAAGAAAAGCCGGCACTGCAAACTGGCATATTCTATTGAGAGTGGCTGCTGACAGCATCAAAGGCGACATGAAGTCGAGCCTGTAGATGAGATTTCCAGAGAGATGGATTGTAAGAACAGCCAGAATTGCAATGCCCTTGTAAGCATCGAGCTCACCTTTTCGAGAAGAGGAACCGGCAGGCATTTCTGAGACTTTCGACAGAGGCGTCGAATTACGAATCATCTGACAGTCTTCCGGAGATTCGGTGGTCATTGCCGATTCGAGACTCCTGGCCGGAGCGGCTCCTTTCCAGGCAGGTCTTTTACGGACTGCAGGTTTTTATTAAAAAACTCCACTACCAGGTGTCCCATCTGAGTGCGCGTCAAACTGGGCTTTCCATTCACAGGCTGAAATCCATGGCCTGCATTCTTCACAATGATAAGCTCTGCCGGGACCCCTGCCTTCAGGAGGCGGGTATAAAAGAGCTGCGCCTGTGCAGGAGGGACGAGGTTGTCATATTCTCCGTGAATGATGAGAAAAGGGGGGGCATCTGCTGTTACATACTCTACAGGACTCGCTTCTTTCAGCATTTCCTTCTGCAGATCTCCAGGAGGAAAGACCGCTTCCAGCATTCGCTGCAGAGGTTCCGGGAAATCCAGTGAGAGGAGATCGCTCGGACCGCAGAAATCGACAACTGCCTTAACTCTCCGCAAAGTTGCCGCTCCATCGTATATAACGGCAAGACCCAGAAGGGATGCGAGATGAGCGCCTGCGCTTCCACCCCAGACGCCGATACGATCTGCATCTATATTATAATGGTCTGCATTGCTGCAGAGGAAATCAATGGCGCGCCTCACATCATCGATCTGGGCCGGCCAGGGATATTTTGGAGCAAGGCGGTAGTCCAGTGAAGCCACAATAAAACCGCGGCTTATCAGTTCATCGGCACCCGGACCGAGCTGCGACCTGCTTCCCTGAACCCAGCCTCCGCCGTGAATCCACACGGCAAGAGGCGCAGGCTTCTGTATCCATTGAGGCTTGTAAAGATCGAGATATAGATTTTCATCTCCCGCGCGTCCATAGAGGATATCACAAGTCATATCCGCACCCGGAATGGAAGAAGCGTGCACACTGTCTGCCATGAGGCCCATGGCTAAAAGTGCTCCTGCGATACAGGCCCAGAATGCCATATGAGAGCTTGCGATCATAGCAATCTTCCTTTCTCTGCATATCAGCCTCTCAGGCAATCCGGTTTCAAATTCGAGGGTTATAAGCTTTTTCCTGTCATCAGGCCCCTGCAGACTCATGGCCCCGGCTCCTGGCCCCGGCTCCTGGCCCCCGGCCCCTGATACCACAATAATTCTCTTCAAGAAGGGGAAAAAGGAGGCATAGCCAATTCCTCAATGGGGCTCTATTACAGGAGAACATCGTATTGAATTCATTGAGCCCTGGGAAAGGCGGATTACTGTGGCATATATTCCTGACATATCAGAACAGCTCACCGGCGCTGAAAAGCAGATTCTCGATGAAATGGTGACCCGCAGAAAGAAAGCGGGAGGCGCGCTTGTAGGGCCTTTCATCCCCCTCATGAGCCATATCGAGCTCTCAAAGTATGTAGAGCGCCTCGGGTTCTACCTGAAGTATGAATCGACTCTCCCCCGCACTATTTATGAGTTTGTCATTCTGAGTGTTGCTGAGTCTCTCAATGCAGCGTTCGTGTGGAACGAGCACGTGGTCCATGCGAGGGTTGCAGGTCTCCCTGAGGAGATCATCAGCGCGGTCCAGGGAGGGAAGAGTGAACTGCTCCACCACCCTTATTCGCTCGTCTCTGAAGCTGTCGAAGCGGCAATGATACCCCAGAACATCCCCGACAGTCTCCAGCAGAGCCTGATATCGCTTTACAGCGTGAAAGGCTTTCTTGAAATAATCACATTATGTGGCTTTTACAGGCTTGTGAACCAGCTCATCACATGCTGCAATGTGCCTCTTCAGAAAGGCACCACAATTCCATTCTGAAAATGCCTGTAGAAACGTGATCTGATGAATTCTTCCAAAAGACCTTGATGAGAGCTTTTTCCCGGCGTATAATATGAGAAGACTGCAGGAAGGTATTGAATTATATATGACAGGCTCCACAGTTCAGGAACTGGAGGCAATCAGCGCACGGCACAGAAAGACACTTCTTGACGTGACTTATAGAACAGGCGGCGCCTATCTCGCCCAGGCTCTCTCAGGCATTGACATGATGACTGCCCTGTTCTACCGGTATATTGAAAACCGGCCTGAAGAGCCTGAGTGGCCGGAGCGGGACCGCTTTCTGCTTTCTCCAGGCCATTACGCACTGGCCCTTTATGTGATACTGGCCGATCAGCGGTATTTTTCCAAGGATCTTCTCTATACTTTCAAAGAAAACGGCTCTCCGCTCGAACTGGCAACTCACAGACACACAGTGCCCGGTGTCGAAGTGACAGGAGGATCTCTCGGGCAGGTTCTTTCAGTTGCAGTGGGCATGGCGCTCCACGCCAAACTCCGTGGTAAAAAGCACAGAATATTCGTTTATATGAGCGATGGAGAGCACGATGAGGGCTCCATCTGGGAAGCGGCGGCATCGGCATCTCATTTCGGACTGGACAACCTGTTTGCCGTCATAGATAAAAATGGATTTCAGGTCGACGGCCCCACAAGAGAGGTAATGAACATGGAGCCGATAGGCGATAAATACAGAGCTTTCAGATGGCGGACCTGCGAAGGTGACGGCAACTCGATGCACGAAATTGTAACTGCTCTCGACAGTCTTGTCATATCCTGCAATCCTGCCGAATCGAACAACCCTTCCGAAGCCGGAAAAAGCGGTTTCTCACAAAATGTCAGGATGCCTGGAATCTTCATAGGAAGCACCGTCAGGGGGAAGGGGGTCTCTTTCATGGAGGGGAACCCTGCCTATCACTATACAAGGCTTGATGAAAGCACACGATCAAAGGCTGGAAAAGAGCTGGAAGGAGAATGGGACTCGCTGTGATCCCGGTTGTACGTTTATGATATCAGAGACAGGAGCAGGTTCTGGAACAGGCGAGCAACAGACCGCGGCATCACTCCTGCTGGAGGAACCCTCCACAGCTTTCGGGCCTTACGGCAGAAGCCTTGTCAGCCTGGGAGAGCGGGAGGAGCGCCTCGTTGTTCTGGGCGCGGACCTTGCCAACTCCACTGAAATTGACGGCTTTGCAAAGCGCTTCCCGAATCGTTTTTTCAATATCGGTGCAGCTGAGCAGAACGCGGTGAATATCGCGGCAGGCCTGGCCTTTGAGGGTGAGATCCCCTTTGTCCACAGCTTCGGCGTCTTTGTAACAAGAAGAACATATGATCAGGTCTGCGTGCAGATTGCTCTGCACCGGGCTAATGTCAAGCTCATAGGCGTCATACCGGGCCTTACCTCCAGACTGGGCCCCACCCATCAGGCTGTCGATGATCTTGCCCTTATGAGGCTCCTGCCTGATATGACAGTCATCGATCCTGCAGATGCAACAGAGATTGAACAGGCAGTTCACGCCATAGCTGAATATGATGGGCCTGTCTATATGAGGGCCATGCGGCGGGAAGTGCCTGTAATATTCAACCCTGCCTCCTACCATTTCAGAACAGGGAAGGCAGTCAGCCTCCGGGTCGGCAGAGATGTAGCTGTTCTGTCGACAGGGCTGATGCTGAAGGAAGCGCTCTCTGCGGTGAAGCTGCTTGAGCAGCGCGGAATAGAGGCAGCTCTTCTTCACATCCCTACAGTGAAGCCTCTTGACAGAGAAGCGGTACTGAAAGCAGCTGCATTATCCGGCGCTGTCGTAACAGTTGAGAATCACCTGACAAGTGGAGGCCTGGGAGGAGCCATAGCCGAGCTGCTCTCAGATGAAATGCCTCTTCCGATGTGCCGTGTCGGCCTTCGTGACACCTTTGCCGAACCTGGCACACCGGAGTACCTCTTCACAAAATACGGGCTTACAGACGCTTCAATCGTGGAAACCGCCATACAAACTCTGAAAAGGAAAAGAGGGTAGCATCCTTGTCTTCAATGGAAAAAGGAAGGATAAGAGTCACCTACAGGATCTCCACTGAATGCAGCAATGCCTCTGCAAGGGCCCGGGATATCTGTCTCGAGCAGACAGTTGAAGTGACGGAAGACATCATCAGAGATCAGTGGATCGGCGACCACATTGTGGGGAAGATTGAAGAGATAAGAGAGATCGGCGAAAACACATTTCACGTTATCATCAGCTATGCCGAAGAAATAACAGGGTACAACCTTTCAGGGCTGCTGAACCTCATCTACGGGAATATTTCATTGAAGCGCGGCCTGTGGGTTGAGAGACTGGATCTGCCTCTCTCATTCGTATCACATTTCAGAGGCCCGCGTTCGGGTATAAAAGGCATAAGGGAGCGCCTCGGCATCTGCCACCGCCCTCTCCTTGCAGCGCCGCTGAAGCCCATGGGGAAAAACCCTGAAGCACTGGCGAAGCTCTGCTTTGAACTGGCCCTCGGTGGAATTGACATCATCAAGGATGATCACGGACTGGCAGATCAGGATTTCTGTCCCTTCAGGGAAAGAGTCCGGCTCTGCATGAAGGCAATAAGGAAAGCACAGAAAGAGACTGGGAGAACCATACTTTATTTTCCCTCCCTTACAGGAGAATATGAAAAGATGAATGCTCTCTTCCAATGGGCTTCTGAAGAAGGTGTGGGAGGGATCCTTGCTGCGCCTTTCATAACAGGCCTGGACTTTATGAGATATATTGCAGAGAACGACCGGATAGGCCTCTCGATAATGTCGCATCCGGCCCTCACAGGGACATTCTTCAACGACCCGTGCCACGGCGTGGGCCATCAGGTGCTTCTGGGCACACTTATGCGCCTGGCTGGAGCCGATATGGTCATATACCCCAACTTCATCGGCCGTTTCCCCTTCACAAGGGAGATATGCCAGAGCATCAACAACGCCCTGTCTGAGCCGCTCTATCATCTTGAAGCTTCTTTTCCTGTTCCTGCAGGCGGCATCAGTCTTTCAAAGATACCGCAACTGAAAGAGGCTTTCGGCAGAGATACAGTCTTCCTGGTGGGCTCCAGCCTCTTTTCACGCTCAGATGACATAGTGGATAATGCCCGTTACTTCCTCTCCCTGGTCGAAAGTGAAGAAAAAAAAACACCTTTGCAGGAAAGATGAACTTTTGACGAATTTATTATTCAAAGGGTGGCAGACCATAGAGAACTGCCCTGAATCGATGGACAGAAAGCCGGGTATCTTACACTGCTGTATTTTGTGATGCTCCGGTTTTTTCCATACCGATTGTTCAGGCAGAAGATTCTACTTCATTGAACAGAAAAAACACCGGTATGTGCGTTATTACACAGTATAACTGCTTCACTATTACAGAGAGGAGGGAGAATAGAGATACTCTGTATATAAACCGAAGAATGGAGGAAATGACATGAAGAAAGCTTTTACAATCACAGCATGTGCCCTGCTGCTCATCTCACTATGCGCACCTCTCTGGGCTGCTGAACTGGTCGGGATGGTCTCCCGCATGGAAGGCAATGTTGGTGTTATCAGCATCCCCAGCAGCAGGGGAATCCAGCCAGGCATGATTATGTATCTTTATCGACAGGGAAAATATATCGGAAGAGCGGAAGTGAGCGAAGTCAGCCAGATCTGCAGCAGAATCATGTCCCTTCCTGAGTGCAGGGGAATGAAAGTCGGCGATGCAGTGCTATCACTGCCTGCAGAAGAAACATACAGACCGCCGGTACACACGTGCAAAAATGTGCAGCCAGGGTTTATTCTCAGAGAGAGTGACGGCAGAGCCGTTGTGGTGGGGAAGATCGAAACGGCAAACCTGGAGAAGGTTCGAGAGGAATACCATCTGGGCGTCAAAGTCGTGCAGTTCCAGAGTATTGATACCGGCGAGGAGTTCTACAGAGTTCTATCGCAGAGTGGCACTATAAATATGCTGCTCCAGCCAGGCACTTATATTGTAGACAGCGTCCATATCGTCGGACTGGCCGGTGTATCATACAACGCCTGGGGTATTCCAATAGGCATTATCCCTGGCTTCCTGATGAAAAAGGGAGGCAAGAGCTTCCCGATCTCCTATAAATTCCAGGTTCCTGAGAAGTCAGATGTGGTCTATATCGGCACACTGAAGTTTTCCATAGATCCAAAGAACCCTTACACAATGAAGTATACCGACCTCCCTTCTTACACGAGTGTTGTCGATGAGTATGATCAGGCCATGGCCGATTTCGCCCGGCTCAACCCATATGTGCAGAGAATCAGCAGCCTCCCGGAGAGACATCTCGAGGCAAAGGCCGATAAATCATTAATGGAGCTTGTTCCAGACGGCCCCGGATCCCTTTTTGAGGCCCGTGGAGACTTCAAGATGGCGATGAAGGAATACTTCGACATGGCAAACTATTACGAAGCTCCATACAGGGCAAGGGCCCACAATGCACTGGGGAACTATTACTTTCAGCGTGAGAAATGGCTTGATTCGTGCATCCAGTACGACCTTGCCAGACAGCTGGGCTATCCTGTCAGCGAAGACCGAATAAAGGCTCTCACACCTTACCGTTATTATACAAAACCGTATTTTAACTGATGCACTCCGTGCATCTGACTGGTATCAACTGTCATGCTGAAGCCAGACGGCACGTGCGCGGTTTCTGCCGCCCTCACCGCTCTGGCTTCCGCTTATCATACTCGAAAGTATGAGCAACTGCAGCAACAATATACAGAAGGACGGGAAAGAAATGAAATCTCCACTGCTGATTGCAATAGACATAGGCTCTACACATACAAAAGCTGCAGTATTCGACATTGAAGGACACATTCTTTCCAAAGCCTCACATTCATCAAATCTGATCCTGCACGATGAATCAGGTCGGGCTGAAACAAAACCGCATGAGTGGCTGGCTGCATCAGTTATGGCCACAAGAAAGGCAGTTTCAACAATTGACAGGAGCCGCTGTGCTGCCCTCTGCATAGCCAGCGAAGGTCCTACAATGGTAATAATCGATAAAACACTGAAGCCTCTCGCCCATGCACTTTTATGGATGGACCGCAGAGCATACAGAGAGGCGAGGATTCTTTCTGAGAGAGTCAACGGCAGGGTCGATGCAGCGTCGATCACTGCAAAAGCGCTCTGGTTCAGCATAAACAGACCTGCAGTGATGAAGAAGGCGGCTGCAGTAATTCAGCCTCTCGACTTTGTGGCAGCCCATTTCACAGGTAAAGTGCGCTTCTCCGTGGTCTCAGATGATTTTGGCGCCGCTCCACGCCATCTGTGGGATACCGCAGGCCTCCCCTCTCATCTCATGGCAGAGCCAATAGTTATGGGAACTGTAATTGGAAGTCTTCTGAAAGAATATGCTGATGCAATGGGACTTCCGGAAGGACTCCCTGTAGTATCCGGTACAGGCGGCGTCGATGCAATCCAGGTAATACTCGGAACTTCAACCCTGGAGGAAGGTATTGCATGCGACAAAGCCGGTACTTCAGAGGGCATTGAGGTCATATCGCGAACCAGAATAAAGGACGAACGCTTCTTTGTAGCCCCTCATCCGGTGCTGCCAGGCTATTACCACGTCGGAGGCATCATGTCTACAAGCGGAAGGGCTCTGGCCTGGTTCCGCGACTCATTTTTCCCCTCAGGGACATCTTTCCGGCGTGCCCTGACAGAAGCCGGAAAAGCACCTCCGGGCTCGGAAGGGCTCATCTTTCTCCCCTACCTTCTGGGAGAGCGCACACCGGTTTGGGATGAAAAGGCGCGCGGCGTGTTCTTCGGCATATCACTGTGCCACAAACGCGGACACTTTCTGAGAGCTGTTATGGAGGGAGTTGCCCTTGGCATAGATCAGATCCTGAAGCTGATCGGCAATCACGGTATATCCGTAAATGAGCTGAGAGTGGCCGGAGGCCCATCCAGAAGCAGCCTCTGGAATCAGATCAAGGCCGATATAACAGGTCTGCCTGTACGTGTTGCATCTGTTCCGGAGGCAGAGCTTCTCGGTCTTGCCATTCTGGCCGGCTATGGCATCTCTCTTTATCCTGATTTGAAGAAGGCGGCCGCAGAGCTGGTCCGCTTCAAAAAGGCAGTGTTTCCGCGCAGTGACATGATGCCGCTCTATCAGGCACACAAAGAGAAATACGGAGCACTCTATGGAAACCTCAAACCACTTTTCAGAGAAAGGGAATACTGAGCACCTTAGATGCCGTATGCTGGCCCTCAGCTATGCCGGAATGGTGACCATGGCTGTTACCATCCAGGTGCTCAGTCCAATCAGCCACAGGCTCCAGGAGATACTTGCCATTGATTACGGCGCACTTGGATTCCTGATGGGCGTCATATCCATCCCGGGTATCTTTCTTTCCCTGCCGGCAGGATATATGGCAGACCGCTGGGGGAACAGGGCACTCCTTCTCATCGGCTTTTTCTGCCTTTTGACAGGAGCACTGATATTCATGATGCATCCCTCATATTTTCTTCTCTGTACAGCCAGAGTAATATCAGGCGCAGGATGCGCGCTGCTGTCAGCTCTTCTTCCCGGAGTCTTTACCCCTCACTGCAGTAATAAAAACCTCGGCTCTGCAATGGGGATATTCAATACCGCACTGCCTGCAGGCTCAATTGCTGCATTGATGACTATTGGCAGTATTGCCTCGGCAATCGGATACTTCACTGTATTCATTATGCCTGCCATCGCTGCGCTGGTAATGCTTGTACTGTTCTTTCTTCATATTCCGAAAGGAAGCTCGGACGGTGTGGCCGGGAATAAGGCTGTCTCAATTCCGTCGTCACCGCAGCTATGGCTTCTTGCCGGCCTGATACTCTTTACCAACATGTCCTCTATGGGATATGTGACAATTGCGCCGTCATACTATGCGAAAAGCGGATATTCGACTATCTCTGCAGGCTTCATGCTCTCAGCCATACTCTGGGGCTCTCTCTTCCTTTCCCCCCCTGCAGGATATCTTACAGGACGCTACAACGTGGGCACCATCCTGATGGGTCTTGGAGCTCTGCTGCAGGGAATTGCGCTTGTCATCATACCGATAGAAAAGACACCCCTTTTTTCAGATCTGATACTTCTCGCCGCGGCATCAGGGATTATCATGACGCCTGCCTATATACTCGTTCCCCTGATTACAGGGAAGGAGCAGCTCAACAGCGGCTATGGCGTACTGATGATGATGATGATGATCGGATGCCTGCTCGGACCGCCTCTGGGGGGGCTTGCAGTGGACAGATGCGGAGGCTTTACAGCAGGCTTCATTACACTTGGCTTCTTCTCTTTTCTTGGTGCAGCTCTTGCGTTCTTAATAAGGGTGCCTGACAAGACCGACCTTACCTGATCCTGCGGAGCTTTCCGTGCCGGAGCAGCCTTCCCAGGTATGAAGTGATGATTGTATTGAGAAACGCAAAGGCCAGGCCAAACCCCAGAAAGACAAGCACGTGGGCCAGGTTCAGATCAGGGAGGATGCTCGGCGGATCACGATACAGATAGTAGAAGTATTTGAAGGGCACAGCTTTATACCAATGCTCTCTATTCAGAGCAGGCCACAAAACGATGAACAGAGTAAAGAAGATCCAGGAGAGAAAGAAGGAAGAGACTGAAATAGTAATCTCCACCTTTTCCTGAAGCTGGACCGGAAGAAGCCTGTGGCCATAAACGAGAAGGCTGACCTGTATCACAATGGTTACGGCAATAATGTAAATGATATAAATATCCAGTGATGAAAAGGCTCCCATTGCACCCCCCCGGTCAGTTTGACGATTAACGCTGATGGGGGTTTCTCTCTGCAGCGCAGCTACTCCTTCACAGGGCAGACACTGCTGTCAGAATACAGAGGATACAGGATGAACAGACCAGAATAACAATATTAACTTATGTGGTGCGACCACAGACAACATTGAACAACACGCCTTCGGAGGTCGGAACAATGCCAATATACTGTTACAGAGCTGAAGAAGAGGAAAAATCATGCGAGCACTGCCGTGAAATCTTTGAAGTGACGCAGAAGATGAGCGACCCTTCCATCGAAAACTGCCCTCGGTGCGGAGCAAAAATTGAGCGGATAATCACATCGGTCTATTCATATGTAGACCGCGGCAAAGATATGATGAAAGACAAAAACCTTAAGAAGATGGGTTTCACAAAACTCGTCAAGGAAGAGAAGGGGAAATACAGAAATGTGACTCAGTAATTCTGCTTTTTCACAGACCCTTTCAGTCAAGCGATGAGGTGCGGCGTTTCAGAGACAGATCATCTGAGGCATACAGGAAGACTGATGTGTTCCTGTGTCGGGCGTACCGAAAAAAAGCCCCCACCGTCACAGGTAAGGGCTTTGTATTCCGGTGCTGTCAAGCTTCTGTTGACGACTGTTCCGAAAGATCAGGAATAGGAGGCGCGTCAACCCATATATCCATTATCGGGTGCTCATCTGCAGGCATCAACTCGAGAGCCTGGCATTCAACTCTCTGCGGCACCACCTTCAGCTCTGTCAATGTCTGATTCGGCTTCCCTGCCTGACTGATCTGGCCTTTCACCATGGCCTCCGACGCAGCTCTGAACTGGGGAGGAATATCTTTCAGGATCTCTTCAGGCGAGCGATTCATTATCTCTTCGATCATCTCCGGCTTCACGGTAACCTGATGATCCACCTCTTCGCCGAGACTGCCCTGGAGGCGCTCCCTCACCTTATCTGCTGAATTGAATCGCGCTTCCTTGTCGTCCTTCTTCTGTCTCAGCTCTTTGGCTGATTCCTGCAGCGCCCCTGTCACACCGGCCTGATGGAGCTCGGTCTGAGCGGATTCCATCATGGTGAGCGGATCTCCGCCGTCATCCGGCTTCCTGGCTTCCTTCTCCTTGGCTTTATCCTTCGAGCCAAGAGCCATGGCAGCATGACCGGAAACAGAGTGGCCTCTCTGCTGCTGCAGTTTATTATCATTGCTCTGCTGCTGCGCATCTTTCCTGTGCAGCTCCTTCTGCTCCTTCTGCTGCTGGGCCTGCTGCGCATCGTCAGGCTGCTGCGTGAAGCTGAGAGAAACCGAGTCATTATCTTCCTGCGGAACTTCCTGTTGAGCGTGCTCCGACAACTCCTGTCTTCGGGCCTGTCCAGTACCCTGAGCGGCAAAAGTAGAAGTGTTCATCATTGCCGTTTTGTACTGATGATCAGGCATTCCCATCGGTCCTAAAGAGCCAATACCAGACATATGCAATTCCTCCTTGGCATTCTTTGATATCATTCTAACATGGAGAAACCTGATTGTAAAGGATTGACAGGCTTGTTACAGGCTCCGGTATTGTAACAAAAAAGTAAACTTTTAGCCAGCACGATCTCTGATGAAATGTCATCAGGTATTCTGGAACAGAGGAAAATAATGAGGTGCAGAAAATCTCTTTAGTTATGAAGAATCGTACGGCAGGTAAAGGTTCGAGCGGCATCTTCTGGCAGAGCAGGATAGTACCGAAAGCTCTGATGCCTGTCTATATTACCGTTGTCATATCCACTCTTCTCATTGCGATTCTGATTGTTCAACTCCACACAGATTCACTCGAGCGGGAGATGAAAGTAAAGGCCGATGCCCTCCTCTTCTCTCTCGCGGAGACTGCTGCACCTGCAGATGATGCCGGAGACTACGATCATTTTATTTCGATCTGTGAGAGGCTGACCGGCCAAGACCCCTCACTTCTTTATGTGACATTTTACATCAGAGACGGGTATTCCATGCTTTTCAGAAACGGCCGGTGCACAGGCCTGCCGGAAGGCGGAAAGGATGACTATGGCCGGCCTGAACTGAAAGGAAAAGCTGTCTTTGCAGCAAGGGAAAATCAGAATGTATACCACTTTTCACGCCTGATCGACGATCGAAGGTCGATTCATGCCGGGTTTTCCATGAAGAAATACTCAGAGGATGTGAAAAACTGTTATCTCCGGGCTGTCTTAATACTGGCCGTGTATCTTCTCCTCCTCTATCTTATATCATTTCTCATCTTCAGGCGCTACGACAGATCAGTAACGGCGCTGCTTGATGTAACTCAGCAGATCAGGGACGGAGCTTTTTCGGCAAGAATCTCGATACCCTGCAGAGATGAACTTGGAAGTCTGGCAGAATCAATCAATCAGATAGCAGATACTCTGGAGAGCTCTCTGAATGAGCTGAAAGAGGTCCATGGCTCGATAGAAATCGCTGTGGAAGAGAGAACTGTCAACCTGCTCAAGTTCATAGAGTATCTCAGACAGGAAGTCGCAGAGCATAAGGAGTCTGAAAGAAAGCTGAAAGAAAGCGAAGAGCGATACAGAAATCTGCTTATCTGCATGCCGGACCCCCTGTTAACGCTTGATCTCAATAACTCGATTCTCTTCGTAAATCCTGCAATGGAAAAGCTGTCAGGATTTACCGGCGAACAGCTGATCACGATGAATATTTCAGAGCTCATTGCTCCTGAATATTCTTCAAGGCTGGCTGAAAACATCAGAAAGGTCGTTGAAGGATTGTTCTCTTCCCCTTTTGAGATAGAAATCATCGATGCGCATAAGAAAAGAGCCTGGATCGAGATCCACATATCCAGGATTGTTGATTCAGGCGGGAATCTCTCAGGCGTGCAGGGTCTGGCGCGAGATATAAATCAAGAGAAGAACCTGCAGAAACAGCTTTTCCAATCGCAGAAGATGGAGGCAATCGGCACTTTTGCAGAGGGAATAGCCCATGACTTCAACAATATACTCTCCATCATAATAGGGAATATAGATCTCGCATTGATGAAGCTGCCATCTGAGCACCCGGTCACCGGAAGGCTCAATAATGCGAACCATGCCTGCGACAAGGCCAAGAATCTCATTATCCAGCTCCTCCAGTTCGGCCGGCCTGACCGATCTCCGGCAGTGATTCTATCGATGAACAGCGTCATAGATGAGGCAGACCCGCTCCTCAGCATTCTGATTCCAGGGAAGATTGAAGTCTTGAAGAAGCTTGCCGTGCAGCCCTGCAATATCAGAGCCAATCCTGACCTCCTGACCCAGATAATTACAAACCTGTGCATCAATGCGCGGGATGTGATGCCTGAAGGCGGAATATTGACCATTGAAACCTCTCTCACTTCGCTGGATGCGGGCTCTCCGAATCTGCCCAGGAATGCTCTGCCTGGCAATTATTGCGTGCTGAGAATCTCCGACACTGGAACAGGAATGAGCAGGGAGGTGCAGGAGCGTATCTTCGAGCCCTTCTTCACAACCAAGAAAGAAGGAAAAGGCTCAGGGATGGGGCTTTCAATCGTATATGGAATCATAAAGAATCTGGAAGGGTGGATAAACGTCCAGAGCGAGGTCGGGAAGGGAACGACCTTTGAGATATTTCTACCTGGAAGTGATACAGAATCTGCAGTGAAGGTAAATCTTCCGGCGAAGACAGAGGGAGGGCAGGAAACAGTTCTGATGGCAGACGATGATGAGTCAATCATAGCCATCGGGAGGGAAGTGCTGGAAGAATGCGGGTATTCATTTGTTTCTGTAATGAATGCAGTCGATGTACTGTCCATATACAGGGAGCATACGAAAGAGATAGATATTGTGATTCTCGACATAGACATGCCGGGTGGTGGAGGCATGCACGCCCTTGATGTAATACGCTCGATTTCACCGGAGCTGCCTGTTATAATGATAAGCGGCGGAGACAGAAGAAAGATCATAGAAGAAAGAAATGACTCCCTTCTGACCTTCCTGTCCAAGCCTTTCAAGGTTCAGGAATTTCAGATTCTGGTCAGGGAGATGCTGGACAGGAAAAACAGTATCAGATCCCAAAAAGCATAACAGCGGAAAAAACTCCATTATACTATTGAACAGTACTGTGCTATAATTTAATTAGCCATTATCCTGGAATCAGAACAGGGGATAAAACAGAAAAATACAGGAGGTGGACAGACTTCTTCATACGGCGTTATGTGGACTCCTGTCCATATTCAAACTTCACGAGACGCAGAAAATATCACGGAGCAGCCCTAGCAGCAGTTCTTATGGTGGTAATGCTGGCTGTGATTGCTTCTTTTTCCCTGGCTGGAACAAGTATGTTCCATCTCAACGTGACAAACCATGAGGTAAACTCCCATAAAGCCCGTAATCTCGCTGATTCCGTTGTTTCACACGGTATTGAGAAGATAATCGGAGATGAACAGTATGGACTGCAGAAGAATGAAACCCTCACCATAACCTCCGGTGAAGGAGAGATCTCCTCGGGAGCAAGTCTGACCTTCGACACCGAAGCAGCCGCGCGCCACAGCATACCTTACTCTACAAACAATTTGAAAAATGATGTTGCAGTTCTCGGATGGGGAGATCGCATCGTTCCCAGGAACAGCGTACATCTCACAGGGACAGGGCAGTGTAACGGAATCACCAGGCGGATAGAAGTTCTGGTCTATTTCCCTCCCTTCCCCTATGTCATTGCCTGCACAGGGAAATTTGAATCCGGCGGGGAGCTGATTGTAGCAGGAGTCTCGAATCTGATAGATTATTCCCCTGAAATGCCTCAGAATGAAATGCTTCCCGGAAGCATAGTCTCAAACAATCCTGACAAAGACGCCATCTCACTGCTGGGGGAAGGTACAATAACGGGAAATATACAGTCATCAGGAGGTGTTGTGCTGAATCCTCAGGGAGGCATGAAAGTCCTGGGTGAAATAAAGTGTAACGCCGATCCGGCTGCTATCCAGAAGATCATACTATCAGACTATGACCCGGAAAACAGGCAGGGTCTCCAGGAGATGCCCCGATACCTGGACTCTCCCACTCTTGAGGGATTCTGCAGGAGAGAGGGAGATCTCGTAATAGCCGGCAACCTTCAACTGAAGGAGGCTCTTCTCTATGTCAACGGGAATCTGGAAGTAGGAGATGGAATGACTGGAAGAGGCGCCGTCATAGTTACTGGAACGACAAAGATCGGGAAAGGCGCTGACCTCACTTCCGACAATCTCGTCGCTCTGCTATCCGGATCTGATGTGAGCCTGGGAGGGACAGGCTCTGTGGACAGCTCATCCTTCAACGGTATTGTTTACACAGAAGGGAACTTCACGGCCGAGCAGGTGACTCTGCTGGGCTCATTCATAGCAGCAGGTGATAAGTCGACGACAATCTCCATGAACAATGTCAATCTCGTCCAGGCCCCTGTGACCTCGGTGGACTTTTTTACCCACACCACATTTTTCATGCACGACAACGGCAACTTCAACGGACTTGCAGACAGTAAAAAACTGGAACAGCATGCTCAGGAGATTAAAAAAATGAACGGCAAGTCAACGGAAGAGATAGAGCAGTGGGCTGCAAAAGGTGGCAACAAAATGATTGTGGCCATCGGGAATACCGGATACAAGATAACTCAGTATGTGCTGAAAAACGGCAGACTCGCGGCCGCTGAAAGCACATACACCGATCTACAGCAGATGCTGAAAGATATTTACAGTAATCTGGCAGAAGCCGGTCACAGTGTCCCTGACCAGGCAGATTTCATGGATAAGGCAGAGAAAGCCATCGAGAAGGCTCTCAAGATGAACGATGAAAATATACCGGCACAATCAGGAGATCAGAGCGAATGGGTCAGCCTGGATTTCGGCTCCAGCAGATTCCTCTCCCGCGCCGACAGGATGAGGCTTCTTCTCTGGAAGGAATATTGAACGGCTGACAGGTGAGGCTGTACAGAAGTCCCTCCCAATCCCCGAATCGAGAGCATATGGAAACAACAACCTCAATCTCAGAAATGCCTGCCAGGCCAAGACTGATGAAGATCTTTTCCTGTCTCCACCTCTCGCTGCTTCTATTCTGCACATCGGTGATGGTTTTCATAAACGCCAGCGCAATCTCCGCCGCCGGGCACAATGACCTGAATACAGGCAGAAGATCTGTGCACTTCACCTTTAACACCGAGCCTCCCGGTGCAAAGGTGGCTCTCTCTGAAGAGGGCAGCCGTTTAATCTTCCAGACAGGGCTGTCCGGTGAGATAATGGCTATCGACATTCCCGCAGATTTTAAGAGACTTGCCGCGAAGTTCGAACACCCGGGCTACTTTTCAAAGACTGTGATAATCGACTCTGCTCTTCTGCAGAATAATCACTGCTATCCTCCCAGCAGAGCTCTAAGGCTTGATTCGGCGCTTCGGAATGTCGTATTCCTCACCGATCCGCCGGGAGCAGAGATTTTTATCACTCTTTACTCATATCCGCAGCAGCCGCAGGCGATCGGAATATCAGGGAAACCGGTTATCTGGGATCTTTCCCGGTACGGCAGGGATCATCGTTACGAGATTCAATTCAGGCTCAGCCATTACAGAGACAGGACAGTAGCTCTGGAAAGTGACGGATTCTACACAGGCAGGCATCATTACTACCCAGCTTCAATGCAGCCGATCCGCCTCGAACCGGTTATTCCGGTTATAATCCCGCTTTACTACTGGGGCAGAAACAATACTGCAGCATCAATAATCTTGACGCTCAGCATCACTGCTTCAATGCTTGTTCTCATCTGCGGCTTTCTGGTTCCACGCAACCGCCGTCTGAAAAAGAAAATTGAACAGCTCTCACGATGGGAAACCATAGCAGCCCGTGTGAAAAAAGCAGACTCTATGAATGGATATATTGTGGGCTCTTACAGACTTGTTGAAAAGATCGCCGAAGGAGGTATGGCATCAGTATACAGGGCTGTGCCGAAAGAGACGCTTGATGAAGAGAAGAGCGCGGCAATCAAATTGATGAGCGAGGATATCTCCGGCGATGAAGATTACTGCATCCGCTTCAAACGTGAAATGAGCATTACGAGTATAATGGACCACCCTTCGATTCTCAGGATTTACGATTATGGAGAGCAGCGTGGTATGCTCTATCTTGTAATGGAGCTGGCAGAGGGAGGAACGCTGAAGGATCAGATTCCTCAGCACGGCCTTCCCCTGAAAAGATTCTACCATCTTTTCAAGCCTGTAATTGAAGCCATTCATTATGCTCACGGCAGGGGAATAATCCATCGCGACATAAAGCCTGAAAACGTACTGATCACAGGCAGCGGCATTGTCAAAGTCTCAGATTTTGGTGCGGCTCACTTGAAACATCACTCAACAGTAACAGGTGAAACTCTGGGAACGCCTTCCTACATGGCACCGGAACAGGTTACATCGAATCAGACCGATGAACGGACTGATCAGTACTCACTTGGCATAATGGCTTATCAGATGCTTACAGGAAAGCTTCCCTTTCAGGATGAAAAGACTGTCAGTATTGTATATAAGCAGGTCAGGGAGACTCCTCTTCCTCCGGTGTCGATCCGACCTGACCTTCCTGAGCGCATCGACACGATGGTGATGCAGATGCTGGAGAAAGATCCGGAAAAGAGATTTCCTTCGCTGAAAGAAGTGTTAATGGAGCTTGATGCGGTTTTCGAGAGGAGGTAATTGACATAGAAAGGCATGGGATCTATCCTTTCTCTGCTCCCGGCAATTTCAGACAGAATGGACTGACTATTGTTGAAGTCATCTTCTGTGTTACCATCCTGGGGATAGTAATGATGTTTCTCTTCGGACTTTACCCCAGTTCTTTGATGGCTGTGCGCCGGGCAGAACATCGACTGATGGCAGTGCATATTGCCCAGTCAATTCTTGAAGAGAAGAGGTTTTCCCCTTTCAGCACGCTTTCAGCTCCTCCGGATGATATGAGCGATGTCTCTGGAGACGACGGAATGATCTACAGCAAAACAGACTATCAATGCTTTGATGTTCCCGATTCCAACCCAGACTACCTGAAGGGAATCCGCGTCACTGTAGTCTGGAAGGAGAGAGACCGGCAATACTCGATAACGCAGGAGACTTATGTATATCGTATCCAGCACTGAACATTCTCTCAACTGCGGGAAAATAAGAGGAGCAGAAAAGAGTATCAGGGGAGCAACGCTGTTCGAGGTTCTCGTTGCTGCGGCTCTTATGCTTCTTCTTTTAAGCATGATTATCAGCTTTCTGATTCCGACCATGAAATATTCCATTAAAGGAGCCGTAACCGCTGAGATTCAGCAGGAAGCTATCCGTGCCGTAAACAGGATATGCCTGGACCTCGAATCGAGCGGCACTGCCGGCGTAAGTCTTTTCTCTCCTGAGTCCGGGAAAGGCCCTCTTTACCTTGCCATAATCCGCCTGAGCGATATTCTTCCCGACGGCACAAGGGCATGGGAGGAATCTCTGACAGTATACAGCTGGAAAGGTCCGGGTGAACCGCTCATTCAAAAGGTATGGGATCCCTCCTTTCCGCCTGAGACAGGATCCACAATAGACTCATCCGCTCCATCGCGCTTCTCCCTGTCCGATCTGTCGGCTATTGCCGAAGAACAGAGCCTGAAAGGAAAAACACTTATCAGAGATGTGTCTTATTTCAGGATAACCTGTCCTAACAGTGAGACAGTAGGATCGCCATTGAAAATAAGTATCGCAGTCAACAGAAAAGCTGCTGCAGCAGGAGCAGACAACTTGAACTTCCGAATATCCAGAACGATAAATCTGAGGAACCAGTAATGAATAAACACTGCATGAGTATTCCTGCGAAGAGATACTGCATGGCTTTCGCCCTTATTATTCTTCTGGGAGCCGTTTTGCTCAGAAGCTCGCCGGCATTCGGTGATGAGGGAAGCAGAGCAGGAGGAGCGGGAACGCGTTCTTTCACTTTCCACACAGAGCCTCCTGGAGCTCTTGTCAGGATCTCCTGTGACGGCGGGAAGAGCTACAGGCTTCTGGGACTCTCTGGAAGGCCTCTTAAGCTCAATCTTTCTGGAATCCCCCGGCACGGCAAGGTGAAGATAGCCTTTGCTCTCGAAGGCTTTCTTCCAGTCCATCTATATAAGGACTCAGATATTCTTTTTTCCTCTCTGCGATATCCTCTGGCCGAATCCATCAATCTGGAGCCTTCACTACGATCTGTTACATTTCTCACTGTCCCTCCCGGAGCGGAGATCCACGTATATCACACAGAAGGGTCGGGTCCCAGATTAATTGGTATTACAGGGAAAGAGCTCACAATCGATCTTGCATCTTTTGAACCTGGAAAAAAGTACAAGACCTCGTTCGAGCTGAAGTATTACAAGAGAATGACCGAAGAGATAGGATTCTATGAGTTCATCGGAGGTGACAGACACTGTTATCCGGGAGATCTGTCGCCGATCCGCCTCACTCCGATAATTCCTGTAATAATTCCTCTTTTATATGCTGCTGGGAATAATCTGATAATCTCTGTCATTACTGCTGCTGCCATAATAATTATTTCAGTTGTGTCGGCAGTCAGATATATACTGCCCCGTCAAAGGAAGATCAGAGGGAGGATTGAAAGGGCTGCAGAGCTGGATGATCTCCAGGCCTCATTATGCAGGGACGACAGTCTGTGTGGAGCAGCATTGGGGAATTATATCATCAGAGAGCGACTCGGGAAAGGTGCGATGGGCACTGTTTACAGAGCCGTTCCAAAAGGGGCAGGGAAAGAAGATGAGAGCGTCGCCATCAAGGTAATGCGTTCCGATACAATTAAAGATGAAGTCTTCTACAACCGTTTCAGGCGGGAGATGAATATCAGCAGAAAGCTCTGCCACCCGAATCTCATAAGGACTATTGAATATGGAGAGCACGATGGCATGCTCTATCTTGTAATGGAGCTTTTGAAAGGTGAAAACCTCAGGACCAGGATAAGGCCGGGAGGCATCCCTGTCGATGAGTTTCTGCTTTATTTCATACCGATTCTCGAAGCTGTTCATCATATTCATCAAAAGGGCATAGTTCATCGCGATCTGAAGCCTGAAAACATAATAATCACAGATGATGGCGTGCTTAAAGTGATGGACTTCGGACTGGCCCGTGATACAGGTGCAACATTATTGACAAAAAAGGGCTCTGCTCTCGGCACGCCTGCCTATATGCCACCTGAACAGATTCATACACTTCACCCTGATTCAAAAAGTGACCAGTATGCACTGGGAATCATCGCCTTTGAGCTCCTTGCAGGCCGACTCCCATTCCAGGATGAAAATGCATTCAACACTATCTTCAGGCATATTACCGATGACCTGCCTCTTCTTAACGAACTCCGTCCGGATCTTCCGGAGAGAATCATCAGAACAGTTACCTGCATGCTCTCCAGGGAACCTTCCGGGCGGTTTTCCGATCTCCAGGAGATTACAGCAGTTCTGCTGAAAGAGAGCGGAGACGAAGAACATGAATCCAGTAAAGAAACCGGCAGGATTTCGTGATGATAAAGAAATTTATGACAGATATAAGGTCATACCTGCTCTCACGGCTCACCCCTCTCCTGCCGGACCTCCAGATCTGTTTCAGAGAGCTTGCCGTGCTGTACAAGGCAGGTATTCCTCTCACCCAGGCAATGAGGATACTCTCCATTCAGGCGCTGAACCCAAGCCTCAAGAGTGCCTTTGCCGGATGCTATCAGAAGATCCTTTCCGGACATAAGCTGTCTTCGGCGATGTCAGGTTATGAAGCTGTCTTTCCGCGTCTTTATATAACAATGATAGAGCTGGGGGAAAAGTCTGGAAACCTGGTCAATATACTTGAACAGATAGCACAGCACATTGAAAAAAGGCGCTCCCTTGACATGAATCTGAAGGCTGCTCTGACGTATCCTGTATTTGTATTTATTCTGGCTCTCCTTATGCTGTTTCTTGCCCCCACGTTCATTTTCAGGAACCTCTTGACAGTCTTTACGCAGATGGGAACATCTCTGCCGCTGATGACAAAAATACTCATCTCCATTACATCTGTCATCAGCTCACCCTTCTTCCTGATCGCGGCAGTTGTAATGTGCGTTGCCGGAAATTTTATCATGCGTATGTTATGGAAGAAAAAAGCTTTTCGACGGACAGTTCAGTATCTTCTCTTATCAATTCCGGGAGTTGGTTATGCCCTCCACTGTGCAGATTTGATAACATTTACCAGAACGATGTCTACGACCTGCTCTTCCGGAATTACACTCCCTGCAGGTTTGAACCTTGCATTGAAAAACTCCACATCCCTGATCCTGCAGGAAAAGCTTGCTGCCGTCAATGAAAGAATCGTGGAAGGATGGACCCTCAGAAAAGCTCTCAATGAAGCTCTCTACTTTCCTCCGTCACTTCTCGGGCTCGTGGATGTCGGGGAAGAGACAGGAGAGCTCGGAAGGATGTTTGAATGCTCAGCTTGGATGTGCGAACAGGATCTGCAGCTTGCACTTGATGCAGTGGTTTCAGTAATTCAGCCTCTTGCCATGCTGATAATAGGCACTATTGTAGGATTTTTTGTTTTCGCTATGATGACACCAATGATGAAACTTGTAGAGACTATCTGACTTGTATGGCACAGCTTCCAGAAAGCAGAGAAAGGACAGCCTCCACTTCACAGAGATAATAGAGTGAACCTGAACTTGAAAAAAAGGGAAAATCCGACAAGTGAGTTAATACTGAAAATTACAAATATCAGGAAGAGTCGCTGATTCTGATTCACACGATCTCTCTAGCCGGTAATGTCGAAGAACGACGTGAAATGGCTGTCCTGCAGGGTGATCGAGGCAATGGACACGGCAATATCATCATAGTAATGAAAGCAGGTCCGGTCAAATGTCAAAAAAAATAATGATAGTCGAAGACGACAAGGAAATTGCAGAAATAATCAAGCTGACTCTTGAAACATCCGGATATGAAGTTGTTGACATTACAGCTGAGGGGAAGGGCATCATAGAGAAGATCGATGATAAAAAGCCTGATCTCATCATTATGGATATCATGCTTCAGGATGAAAAAATGGATGGGATACAGATAGCTGAACTGATAAGCAAATCCTCTGACATACCGATCGTATATCTCACAGGTCACAGTGCTGAAGACATTTTCCAGCGTGCCAGGATAACAAGACCTTACGGATACATTCTGAAGCCATTCAGGCCGCTCGAGCTTCGTGCCACAGTTGAAATGGCACTTCTCAAGTCAGAGACCGAATCGGATCTGAAAAATCACAGTGAAGAGCTTGAAGAGGTTGTCAAGCTTCGCACCAGAGAGCTCAGAGAGAAAAATGAGCATCTGCAGCGGGAGATCGCTGAGAGAAAGCAGGCAGAGCTGTCACTGATAGATTCACAGAACTATCTGAACAGGATAATCAACTCGATAGCAGACCCTGTATTTGTCAAAGACAGGAGCCACCGATGGGAGCTCCTCAACGATTCTTTCTGCAGACTGATCGGCTATGCACGAGAGGAGCTTCTGGGAAAATCGGATTACGATTTCTTTCCCGCCAGTGAAGCTGAAGTCTCCCGGCAGAAAGATGAGCTCGCCTTCGAAACCGGTGAGAATATCAATGAAGAGAAATTTACCGATAAGAAAGGCACTGTTCGCACAGTATCGACGAAAAGGACACTATATCAGGACACTTCCGACAATCTGCATATTGTCGGCATTATGAGGGATGTAACTGAACAGAAGCTCTATGAAAGCCATATGAAGGCATCTCTGAAAGAAAAGGAAATTCTGCTCAGAGAGATTCACCATCGGGTGAAAAACAATCTGCAGCTGATGGCAAGCCTGCTCCATATTCAGGCGGATCACACTCAGGATCCGGGTGTCCAGAAATACTATGAGGAAAGCAAGAACCGCATCAAATCTATGGCGCTCGTGCATGAATATCTTTACTGCTCCGATACATTATCCCAGATCGACCTGGGCAAGCACATTCGCACAATAGCGACATATCTGGGCAGGAACTACAGGAGAAATGATATCAGCTTTTCATTTGATCTGGATACCGTATATCTGCCTATTGATACTGCCGTTCCCTGTGGATTGATTGTCAATGAGCTCGTTTCTAATGCAATCAAACACGGTCTGCAGCACATCACAAACGGCAATCTGCATATCACGCTTAAAGGCTGTATAAACAACCAGGCAACCCTTACCATTGGAGACAATGGGTGCGGTTTCCCGGAGCATCTGGACTTCAGGGAGTCACCTTCAATGGGTCTGCAGCTCGTCAATGATCTTGTCGAGCAGATTGAAGGAACGATAGAGCTGAAAAGAAATGGCGGGACGACATTCATCATGAAGTTTTCATGCAGCAGCTCGAATGATACAGTCAAATGACGAACAGCGAGTCTGGAGCATAAAGTCCCCTTCACTGAACAGACTGAGGGATGGAGCACTCAAATATCACTCCGGGATCTTCTTTTCTGTTGAAGAGGCGACAGCTTCCTCCTGCCTGCCAGAGCAGAGAGGATACCAGCGAAAGCCCGAGCCCCTCTCCACCATCAGCTTCAGCCCGCACCCTGTCTCCCCGATAGTAAGGCATCCAGACACGAGCGAGTCGATGCTGGGGAATGTTTACTCCATCGTCACAGACAGATATGATCAGCCCTCTTTCCGTACATGAGGCTTTTATCATTATCATGGGCTTCTTTTCGGGATGGAACTTCCTGGAATTATCCAGTATCTCCCAGAATATCATCTCAAATGCCATCTCTGTCAAAGATAGTGTCATCTCCTCCACTTCATCATCTGCTGTCACTGTAATATGGTCAATGCCCATATCATCTGCGAGCCTTTTCAATAAAGCCTTGAATTCTTTCATACTGAAGCCCTGGCCCCTTTTTGCAAGAACCGGAGCATCAAGATAGAGATTGATTGCACCCAGTTCTCTTTCAAGACTCTCGACACTCCTGCAGATATCTTTAACTGAGCGCGTGCAGTCAGCATCACCCTGAAGATGTGAAGTTGACTGAAGCTCTTTCCTGATATTACCTAAAGCCTTCCTGAGGCGGAAAAATACCAGTCTCTTCATTACGAGAGAGAAGCGCCTGGCCTTCACTTCCTGTGTGATCTCACGAATTCTGATGAGCCACTGGACATTCTCTCCCAGAGCGCGCTCAAAGAAGGAGACCTCCAGCCAGCAGCCTTCCCGCTCTGAGGTTTCCTCCCTCACAAGGTATCGCTTATCCGCCCTGGCAAGAACTGCTCTGGAAGGCCACCCCTCCCACAGCTCAGCAGGCTCACATCTGAATGAATCCATTGCAAGCTGAAAAAATGTCTTCTCAACAGGCTCTCCCACTTCCCCGATTATGCCGAGATACAGCCTCGCCTTCACATTGGCATAATGTATCCTGTCATCACTTCCAATTATCAGAAAGCCCTCGCCTGAGCGCTCGAGCACCCACTCGGCCTGTTCTCTCTCAATAAGGAGTCGCCTGTAGCGGTTGAGTCTGGTTATCGTCTTTATCCTGGCCCGGAGCTCTGCACGATTGTACGGCTTGGAGATAAAATCATCTGCCCCGGCTTCAATTCCTGACAGTCGGGAATCCTGATCATCAAGAGCTGTAAGAAGAACTATCGGGACTTCTGCAAGAAGCTCATTTGCCCTCAGCCGACGGCAGACTTCAAAGCCGTCCATATCCGGCATCATAACATCCAGAAGGATGAGATCCGGTTGAAGTGCATCTGCTCTGGAAATGGCCTCACTTCCATTCACGGCAAAAGCCAGGACATATCCCTGGCCTGAGAGCAGTCCCTCCAGCGCCTCTCTTCCACCTGGTTCATCATCCACAATAAGAATTGTTGTTATGGATGTCACGGTCTCCTCCTCATGTGCTTAATTCTCTTCCAGTCCGGCGGAAGCGCTCGATTGTGTCAATCAGGTATTTGAGCTTTACCGGTTTGCTGAGGTATTCATCAGCACCTGCCTGCAGGCAGCGCTCTCTGTCACCGGACATGGCCAGAGCTGTCAACGCTATAATCGGCACATTGCTGCATGTCCCGCCGGCTCTTATACGCTTTATCGCCTCAAGCCCATCAACTCCAGGCATCTGAATATCCATCAGCACCACTTCAGGGCAGGATTCGCAGACACGCTCCACAGCTTCACTCCCGTTTCGTGCTACAACGACAGTATATCCCTTCATCATCAGATAGTCTGATATATTTGAAATCAGTGTTTCATTATCCTCAGCCAGCACTATGACTGGACCGATCATCGATGTCTCACTGTCAGTATCAGGAGCGATCAGAAGAGCCTTTCCTCCCTGCTCAGCTCTTTTGAGAGAGGAAGAGAGCACTCTCTTCAGCGAATCTCTGCTGACAGGCTTCATAAGGTAATCTGAAGCTCCCCTTCTGAGAGCCTCGAGGCGCTCATCCAGCACAGATACCATTATAATCGGGATATTCTTTGTGCGGTCATCGGCTTTCAGCATCGAAAGAACTTCCCATCCATCGATTCCAGGAAGGAGTATATCCAGAATTATAACATCAGGTTTCTCTTCAACAGCTTTTTCCACAGCCATTTCGCCTTTTCCAAGCGTTGTGGAGCTGATCCCCAGCTCTACCAGATAACGCTCCAGTCTCTGTGCGTCGCCGAGAGAATCTTCAACAACCAGGGCATTTCGAATCACATCTGTTTTCCCCGATATTTCCACATCAGGCATTGAGACTTTTGAAGGTTTTACATCAGAATCAGTATCCCAGGGAAGGCTTACAGTAAATCGGCTTCCCTTTCCTTCATCACTGTCAACAGAGACACTGCCTCCGTGGAGCTCGGTAAGGCGAGCCACCAGCGCCAGGCCCAGTCCCGTTCCGCCATACTGCCTCGACAGGCTGCTGTCAAGCTGGGTAAACGGCTTGAAGAGGAGAGACTGCTTATCCTTTGGAATTCCTATACCTGTATCCCAGACTGTGAACTGCACAACCTGTCTCTCACTGTCAGCCTGAACCTCCAATCCCATCCTTCCTCCATCCGGTGTGAATTTAACCGCATTGCCCAGCAGATTTACAAGAATCTGCTTGAGATAGCGCTCATCTGCAATTAATGAGTTCAGATGGCTGTCTATGGTCAGCGTCATGGAGAGACGCTTCTTCTGTGCCTGTCCCCTTGTAAGCCTTATACTCGCCTGACACAGCTCCTCAACTGCTACCGGAACCGGGTCCAGAGTGATCTTCCCTGCCTCGATCTTCGAAAGATCGAGTATATCATTGATCAGAGACAGCAGGTGCTGCCCGCTTTCGGTGATATTCCGCACGGCCTGCCGCTGCCTGTCAGTCATCGGCCCGTAAACTTCTTCATCAATCGATTCTGAGATTGTGAGAATGGCGCTGAGAGGCGTTCTGAGCTCATGACTCATGCTGGCCAGGAACTCATCTTTTGCCCGCACAGCCCTTGAAAGCTCGGCATTAGCCGCCGAAAGCTGGGATGTACGCTCTACAATTCGCTGTGTCAATATTGCCTTCTCTTCTTCAATGCGCCTGCGCTGGGTTACATCACGCAATACCACATCTTCCTGTATGAAATTGCCATTTTCATCAAACCGGCGCCTCGAGTTGAGCTCTACCCAGAGAGTGAGACCATCTCTGGTGATGACACGAAACTGAAGACCTTTCGTGGTTTCACTGCGATTCGCTATTGCATCGTGAAAGTTTTTCGCCACAATCTCTCTGTCCTCAACGTGTATGAACTTCGTAAAGGGGGCTCCTATGATATCATCGACTTCATAGCCGGTCAGCTTTGTGGAGGTTTCGTTTACGGCGCTCATATTTCCGCTTTCATCGATAGAGCAGACTATGTCCGGGATGTTGTTGGTAAGCGTCCGGTATTTCAGCTCGCTTTCCACGAGAGCCTTCTCGGTGAGTTTCCGCTCAGTGATGTCGCGTATAACCGTCAGTATACTGGTTACCTTTCCGCCTTCGGTAAGCGGGATCTTTCTGGTCTCGGTGACTATCTCCTGTCCTTTGATGATGGAAGAGTCTTCAGTTATTTCAGGCTGCCCTGTCTTGAACAGTGTTTTAAAACCATCGAAAACCTTTGCAGGAATGAAGGGGAAAAGTTCAGGGAGGCGTTTCCCAAGCAGGTCAGTATCAAAGCCGTACTGTTCGCACATGGCCTTGTATGCATTGTTGTGCAGCAGAATTCGGAAATCCCTGTCTATAACATTGATTCCGTCTCCCATCGACTCGATGGTGGTGCGGTACTGATCGAGCGCGGTCTCAAGAGATTCCTTTATCCGGCGCTGTTCCGTATTGTCATTGATTATTCCCAGCAGTCCAATGATCTTTCCGTTTCTGTCATTTATAGCTGATTTTGTGCAGGTGATAGAGCGAAGTGTCCTGTCAGGATGCAGGAATGAGAACTCAACGCTCTTCTTCCCGCCGCTTGAGAGGAGGGCTTTCTCCAAAGAGTTGCACTGCTCTGCCACTGCAGGAGAGAAAAAATCGTAAGATCTCGTGCCTTTCAGGGAACTGCATCTTACTCCGATATATCCCTCGAAATCATCGTTGCACCCCTGAAACAGGCCCTGAGAATCCCGGAAGTAGGCAGGACCGGGAATGGCATTTACAAGCTGCTGAAGAAGATGTTCATTATCCTGATCCATATCGACAGGGCTTCCCCCTTTCAGTTCATATACTTTTACTTTCTGTCAGTTTCAGGCTTTCTGCTCCGCTTCCGATGATTTTGAGAAAGAGATCGACTATCTCAGGATCGAAGTGAGTGCCTCTCAATCCCCTGATATGCTCGATAGTCTTCTCGCAGGACCAGGCTTTCTTATATGGACGATCTGATGTAAGAGCATCCCATACATCGACAACTGCGAAAATGCGGGCTGAAACAGGTATCTCTCTGCCTGCCCGTCCTTCCGGATAGCCGCTCCCATCCCATTTCTCATGATGCAGATAGGGGATCTCAACAGCAGGTTGAAGAAATCTTATGGGAGACAGCAGGTCTCTGGCGAAGCATGTATGCTTCTTCATCATCACCCATTCCTCAGCAGTGAGAGGTCCCGCCTTAAGCAGTATGGAATCTGGCATTGCCATCTTTCCTATATCGTGCAGCAGCGCACCTCGTCGAATATGGGGGATCTCCTCTTCAGACAGTCCGTATGCCCGTGAAACGACTAGTGTCATCTCGGTGACACGGCGGGAGTGACCGGCCGATTCATAGTCACGGAGCTCCAGAGCCCGTGCCCATCCCTGAATCGTTGAGTCGTATGCCTCCTCGAGATCTCTGTGCGCACATTCCAGCTTTTCACTCTCTTCAAGCAGCAGCCTGTATCGGTTAAGCCGCGTTATAGTTTTTATCCTGGCTCTCAATTCAGTTTTATCGAAAGGCTTTGAGATGAAGTCGTCGGCTCCGGCCTCTATTCCGGCAATGCGCGATTCACTGTCTTCAAGAGCTGTCAAAAAGACCACAGGCATTCCTGCAGTCAGCGGATTGGCTCTGAGGCGACGGCACACCTCAAATCCATCCAGATCGGGCATCATGACATCGAGGAGGACCAGATCAGGCAGCAGCTCCTGTGCGACATTGACAGCTTCGCTGCCACGGGACGCAAAGCTCATCCTGTAATCCTCATTTGCCAGAATACCGCTTAGAGCCGCCTGCCCGACACGATCATCATCAACTATCAATATATGAGCCTTTGACATCACCAATCTCCCGGTTTCATATATATGCCAGACAGCCTGTACATGCAGATCGAAAGCAGTGCAGACCGGAAATACTGCCGCAACATGCGCCATCAGGCAGACGGCAGCAGGAGGAAGACACTCGCCGGGCACATCTTTCTTCTAGGATGAATTGTACTTTTTTCCATACATCTCCTCCTGTACTCAGAGGCAAGTCAAAATATGATGAAAGGATTCATATCGCTCCAGCAAGAAGATTAAGGCAGAATGTTATACTATCGCATGCATGGGAGGCTCTTTTGACTGCCGTGAACCGCCTTATGATTTCAGTCTTTGCATTGATGCTGCTTATTCTTCCCGGATGCGTCAAATCAACTAAAAATGCGAAGCTTCACTATGACCAGGGGAAAACATATGAACGCCAGGGAAAGCTCGACAAGGCTCTGGAGGAGTTCAGCAGCTCCATTGCCGCCTCTCCTAACTATGTCCCGGCAAATCTGGAGTATCAGCGGCTGATGCTGCTGAAGGGACAGAAAAAGGAACTCCTCGCCACATATGAGCGCAAGGCCCGGGAAAACTCCACCAGCCCTGCAGCGATATATCTTTACGGCAGGCTTCTAGACGAGTCTGCGGCAAGGAAGGAAGCATATGACAGAGCTGTTTCCCTTGACTCCAACTTTGTCTGGGGCTACCACGGCCTGGGCATTGAAAATATCAAATCAGGCAACATCGATGAAGCCATCAGGCAGCTGCACAGGATTCTCGAGATAGACTCAGAATTTCCTCCTCTGCATATTGATCTCTGCAGGGCTTATCTGCTGAAAGGGAAAGCTGATGCAGCCTACAGCGAGATCAGAAAGTATCTGACTCTTGACCCTGAATCATCGGCCGGATATGAACAACTGGGACTCGTCTACAAGTATAAAAAGGATCAGATCCGAGCCATGGAGGCATTTCAGAAAGCCTCGGAGCTTAATCCACTGAGGGCTCAGCCTCTGGTTGAAATTGCCACAGTCTATTTCAGCCAGGAAGACTATGCCAGCACCAGGGTCTTTGCAGAAAGGGCTCTTAAAATTTCTCCATCCAATCCCAGGGCTCATTATCTGTTAAGTCTCGTTCTGCAGACTGAAGGGAAGACGGCAGAAGCCCTGGAAGAGGCAAAGCTTTCGCTGAAAAGTGCTCCCGGTGATATCCAGATGCTTGAAAACTATGGCTACCTGCTCATGGAGCATCATTCATACAATGAAGCCAGAGAAGTCCTGGAACGTGTTATTGCAAAAAGAGGAAAGAGTGCCGTAGCGCTGGCAGGGCTTGCCCAGGTCTATGAACACGAAGGACACATTGAAAAGGCGGTGGCGTGCAACAGGGAAGCACTGGCTATTGATCCATCACTTTTACAGGCCCGCCGCAATCTGGCAGGTCTTCTGAAGCGAACCGGCGAAACCCGAAAAGCTATTGAGGAGTATGACGTAGTGGTAAAGAAAAGCAGCGCCACAGCATCAGATCACTTTGAACTGGGCCTTCTCCTCTGGGAACTGAAGTACACTTCAAAGGCGCAGGATGAGATCATCAAGGCGGTGCAGCAGGATCCGTTCAATCAGGAGTTTGCACTCAGCATCTTTCTTACCTCGCAGGTGAAAAACCGCATACCTGACGGCAGGTCTATGCTGATGGAGATATCGAGGAAAATGCCCGAAAGGAACGTTGCGCCTGAGTACATGGGGCTTTCATTGATTATGGAGCAAAAGAATAACGAGGCGATAAAGACATTGAAAAAAGAGGCGGAGAGCCTGCCGGATCGCCCGACACCCCGACTCTGCAGTGCACTGGCATATCTGGGGAAAAAAGACTTTGAATCAGCGAAGCTCGAGCTTGATGAATGCGCCCGCTCTGTCAAGACAGGCGACAGCTTTCTCACTGCCTTTATCGAGTGCACAAGAGGAGTAATATATGGAGAGCAGGGAGAGTTTTCAAATGCGGACAGCGCTTTCGAGAGTGCCGACAATGCCACCAGTGACATGCTCATCTCCGCATTTATCAACTATCAATGGGCTTGCCTGTATCTGAAAAGCAGGGATGAAAAAAGAGCGCTTCTTCATGTGGAGCACGCCATCACATGCGGATTCAAGAACTGGCCCCTGCTGGAGAATAACCCTGCCTTCTCCGGGATAGTGAAGAAGATCTCTTACAAAAAGCTGAAGCACTCATTTCAATAAAATGTTCAGGAAGGAGAACCAATGAACGACAAAGTTCTGGCAATGATTATGGCAGGGGGTAAGGGCAGCCGGCTTTCCCCTCTGACAAAGCACCGTGCGAAACCGGCAGTTCCCTTTGGAGGAAAGTACAGGATCATTGATTTTGTGCTGTCCAACTTCATCAACTCTGGAATATTCTCCATTTACGTACTTACACAGTTTCTGTCCCAGTCATTGACTGAACACATCAAGGACGGCTGGCAGTTTGGAAGCAACATACTCCGCGATCACTTCATAACTCCTGTTCCTGCGCAGATGAGAACAGGCGGTAAATGGTACCAGGGCACCGCCGACGCCATCTATCAGAACATCCAGCTCATAGAGAACCACAATCCTGATATTGTGGCGGTATTTGGAGCCGATCACATCTACAGGATGGATATCAGGCAGATGATCTCTTTCCACAGGGCGAAAAACTCAGACGTAACAATTGCCACATTGCCCCTTCCCCGCAGCGAAGCAGGCGGATTCGGCGTAATCCAGGTTAATGAGGACTGGAGGATCATAGGCTTCCAGGAAAAGCCGAAAGATCCCATACCCATACCGGGACAGCCCGATATGGCACTGATCTCGATGGGGAACTATCTCTTCAATTCTGATGTCCTCCAGGAGGTCATCAGAAAAGATTCCGAAAACAACGATTCGGAGCACGATTTCGGGAAATCTATCTTTCCTGAGATATATCAGAAAAAGCGCATCTTCGCATACAACTTCAAGCGCAACAACATTCCAGGCGTTATTTCCAGCGAAAAGAACGACTACTGGAGAGATGTGGGAACCCTCGAAGCCTATCTCGAATCCCATAAGGAGCTTCTCTCTCCCTCACCTCCTTTCGACCTCTACAATAACTTATGGCCCATTAAGACAGCAAGCTACAGCTCACCTCCTGCCAAATTTGCATGCGATGCTGAAGGGAAAAGGCCGGAGATCAGCAACTCAATTATTGCTGAAGGCTCCATCATCAATGCAGCGACAATAATCAATTCAGTGCTGGGGAGAAATATCATTGTTGAAAGCGGGGCACATATTGAAGATTCAATCATTCTGAACGATGTCAAGATAGGTGCCAGGGCAAAGATCAGAAACTCCATCATCGATAAAAAAGTCAACATTGGTGATGACGAGACTGTCGGATATGATGCACAGCAGGATAGACAGAAGTATTACGTCTCCGAATCCGGTATCGTAGTGATCGAGCGGGGAAGCGGTATGGCATCGTAGACCTGCTCAGCCATACAAAATAGCATGAACAACCGTATCTCGGTCTGCGACCCCGCCGTGACGATTCAGGTGAGAGAAAATCTCAATTGCACATTACCAAGGCTGGCAATAGCTACCTCAGACGAATCTTGATAGGAGCTGCTCAATACATTATCGGGCCTTTAGGTAAACAGAGTAAAAGCAGCAGAGCAGTGAGAGTCTTTATGAATAATCTCATATCTCATCACCTCATGACAGAACTATACTCCCAGAGTCTTATTCAAAAACCAGCTGCACCCCTTCTCCAATTCTTCCTCCCGAAGGGTTGTGAGAAATATTTCTTGAATAATAGAGAAAATCCCAAATATTGAGGTCTTAATGACACTACAGGGAGCACAGGCCAATGTTTCGGGTAATCTTCTGGAGAAAACGGTTCAGCATATCTTCTCCAGTAAAGGATTCAATGTGGTAAAATACCTGGATTGGAAGAAGAAACCTTCAGATTATGGCAAATAGCTTCTTCTTACCCATGTGAAATATGAGTCAATATATCATCATAAAGGCACTACTGAGTTTCTTCTCTCTTCTGCGAAGCGCTCCATGAGAATCAGGATAGAGTGCAAGTGACAGCAGGTAAGCGGTTCTGTAAAGGGATTTACACTGTGACATGCTTAAATTATATCAGATTACATATGGAAAGTCAAAAGCATCGATCTCAGATATGCCTATTACAGCAACGATAAATAGGCCTCATTACATGCGTCGTAAGAGCATTTGGAGAGGGGGGGGATGATTTTTGTCAAAGTGCGATTAAAACTGCCATCTGCGATGCCTCAGAGCCCCTGTATGGGTACATCACCCATCCAGGGAGCAAATTTCTTATGCCGAATGGAGATTGTTGAAGCTGCGAGTTTCAATCCACAGTAGAATAGACGTTTGCCCTGATTCCGGCTTTTCAATCCCTCAATGATATACCTGTGAACCTGATACCTTTGAAAATGGCTGTCCCGCCCCTCAGCAGAGCCGCTGCTCCAATCTTTGCCCATCATACGGAAGAGTTATGATGAAGGCGGCGCCCTTCCCGGCTCCCTTTTCACTGCCCTTTCTGGCGTCTTTCTCAGGGCCTTCGCTCTCAACACGCACCTTGCCGCCGTGAGCCTCAACAAGCTTCTTCACGATGGCGAGTCCCAGCCCGAAATGCTCACCCTTCTTAGTCGTGAAGGTGCTGTCGAAGATCCTGGAGGCGATTCCCGGCTCGATCCCCTTCCCGTTGTCCCGCACCGTGATCTCGGCGGTGCCGTCTTTCACGGCACACTCAACCTGAATCAGAGGCTTCACGTCCGGCATTGCATGGGCGAAGGCGTTGTTGAAGAGGTTTGAGAAGATCTGCTCAAAAGCTCCCGGGTCGCAGAGAACAGGCAGGAAGGGAGTGATGATGGAAAGCTCTGCCTCGCCCTGGGAAGCCGCCGCTTTTCCTTCGGCCGCCTCTTGCCCGCTGGCCGCTGCTTCTTTTCCGGCGGCCGCCTCTTGCCCGTGGGCCGCTGCTTCTTTTCCGGCGGCCGCCTCTTGCCCGTGGGCCGCCGCAGTTTGCCCTTCAGCCGCCACTTTCCCGTGTGAGGCCGCTGCCAGCGCAAAGACCTTCCTTGCGATCTCATCGAGAGATACCTTCCTCTTTTCCGAGATCGCCTTTCCGGCCTGTGCCAGGTCCAGCAGTCGCTCGACGAAGTGCTGCAGGTGGGCTGTGTTTTCGATGAGGAGCTTCTGTGTCCTCTCCTTGTCGTCCGCCGCCAGGGTGCCTCTCTCCATCAGGCGCTGCATGGCGTTGAGGTTGTTCCGCAGGTCGTGGCTCACCGTGCGGCTGAATCCCTCCAGCTCGCTGTTCTGTCTTTCGAGCTGATCCTGCAGGCGGACCCGCTCGTCGATCTCGGCCTGGAGGCGAGTGTTGGCGTCGGTGAGGCGGAGGTTGGCCTCGGCAAGCTGGGTGTTTGCCTCTGCAAGCAGGCGGTTTTTATCGGCGAGCTGGAAGTTGACATCGGCAAGCTGAGTGTTGGCATCTGTGAGCCTGTCGTTGACTTCTGTGAGCTGATGGTTTGCATCTCCCAGTTGAGAGTTTGCCTCGGCCAGCTTGCGGTTAGCTTCTGCCAGTTCGGCGGTGCGCTCTGCGACTTTCTGCTCGACGCTCTCGTATGATTTCCTCAGCTCGTCATTAGCGGCTGTCAGCTCTTCGTTAACGATCTTGAGGTCCTCGTGGGCCTTTCTGAGGGCTTCTTCCGCCTCGACGCGGGCAGTGATGTCTTCGTGCATCTGGACATAGTTCACGATGCCGCCGCGTGAGTTCTTTATAGAAAAGCATGTGCCACCGACACATTTCGGTTTCATAGACGAGCCCACCAATGGAAAAGGATGTGTATACCATATAGGAGGCAGCTTTACCACTTCACCCTTCTGCCATAACGGCGCAAGCTTTTTTGTTTCATCGTCTTTGAGGGCGTTTTCATCATTAAAGAGGCAGTAGGTATCGCGCTTCGCCTCCCACTCATCTTTTATTGCCTCTTTGACTTCATCTGGAATTGAGAGGGCCTCATCGAAGATTATCTTTCCATCTGGTCCAGGTGATATTCCCATCAGCTTTGTATGGGCTTTATTTATACGGATGGGCCGACTTTTAGAGTCCGCAATCATAATCGAATAAGGATTATACTCAATAATCCCCTCCAGCATCGCCTGTTTCTCCGCCAGTTCCTCCTCCACCGTCCGATTCGCGACAGCCTTATGCACCGAGTTCACCACCTTCTCCTTCTGCGCGAAGTCGGCAGACTTCTTGACGAAGTAATCGGTGGCGCCCTCCCTGAACGCCTGCCTGGCCACCTCCTCGTTTCCCTGGCCGGTGTAGAATATGACAGGCAGCGAAGGATATTTCTCCTTGATGGCGGAGAGAAGCTCCAGGCCGTTCCTGCCAGGAAGCTCATAGTCCAGAATGAGCGCGCCAGGCGCTTCCCGCTCGACTATGCAGGGCACATCATCGCCTCCAGGAAGGGAAACGATATCGAACTTATCATCGTAGGTTTTCCGGAACAGCTCGAGGAAACCCCTATCGTCATCTATGTGAAGAACCTTGATCCTGCTGGCTTCGTTCATCGTTTGCTGCCTCTTTTCCGCATGGTTTTATGATTAATGAAGTATTATACATACAATTGCCCCCCCTGCTTTCGTATGCGCGCACTGGCGGAGACTGTGTTTGAAACAAAAAGTTTACATTCATGCACTCTTCTTTTACAATCGGGACACGTTGATGCAACATAATCACGATATACTTGAGATGGCAGGTGAGATAATCTTGTCTCGCCAGAGAAGCGATGATATAATTAAGGAGGCGGCGCCGTGGCAAAAGGAAAACGATCCAGAGGGGACGACGGGTGGAAGATCGTTCTTGGCCATTACCTCGATGAGTTCCTGGAATTCTTCTTCCCGCATATCAGCGCTGAGGTGGAGCGGGGACGTCATGATTTCAAGGACAATGAGCTTCAGAGCCTTTCGAGGCGGGCACGCACCGGGAAGAGGATTGCAGACAGCCTTGTAAAGGTGTTTCTAAAGACCGGAGAGGAAAAGTGGCTTCTCATCCATATCGAAGTTCAGGGAAGGGCCGAGAAGAGAGTTGAGGAGCGCCTCTTCATCTACAGCTACAGAATCTTTGACCGTTACAAGAGAGATGTGGTAACACTGGCCGTACTGGCTGACGATAAGAAGGATTATAGGCCTTCGAGCTTCGAGATGGGCCGGTGGGGATGCCGCCACCGCTTCGAATTCCCGTATGTCAAGCTCTATGACTGTAGGGCAAGGATAGATGAGCTCGAGCAATGCACTAATCCCTTCGCAGTAGTGGTGATGGCTCATCTTCGCCATCAGGAGACTAAGCGTAACAGGAAGGAGCGTCTGCTCTGGAAGCTCTCGCTTGTGAGAAGCCTGGATGAGAAAGGGTTCGGCCACGATGTCCGAAAAGATCTATATCTCTTCATCGACTGGCTGCTGGCTTTGCCTGAGCCTCTTGAGATTGAGTTCAATGAAGAGATGAAAAAGTACGAGGAGGGGAAAGAGATGACATATATTACCTCTGCGGAGAGACTGGGCATTAAGAAAGGCATTGAGGAGGGCATTGAGCAAGGCATCAAGAAGGGTAGGCTTGAGGGCAAGCTTGAGACAGCCACCAATATGCTGCACGAAGGCTTTGACCGGGAGACTGTCAAAAAGCTCACAGGACTGACCGATGAGCAGCTCTCGAAGATTGAGGATAAGGAAAAGAACTCATAATCTGTCATGTGACAAGGCTCATATGAGCTCTTCATTTCTTTCAGATTGCCGTCATACCTTCATTTCGACCTCATGTCCCATTTGTGATACAGGTGAGTTCTCTCCCTTTCAACGAAAAAGATTCTCTCCCACTGGAACCAGCCGTTATGCTGACAGAGGATGTACTAAAAACTGATGAGGATTCCGGAGGAGGGTGTTATTTCTTCGGAAAGAGCCTGAGAGATAGAGATTCTGCCCATTTCCCGAAAAAGACGCGGATGTCTTCCATTACTGCTTCATCGCATCCAGGAAGGGTGAAGGAATCCCAGTTGATGCCGGAGAGCACGAAGAGCAGGGCTTCTTCATTTACGCCTCCATCCTTTGTATGTGCCATTTTAAGAGCCTTGTTGACGTCATACCCCAGTTTCCAGAGAAAATAAATATCAAAATAATCTCGAGATTCGTTTCGGCCTACAATAGAGCAGATCTTGTTCGTGAGTATCTCCTCGGCGTGATCTATGAAGATTCCCGATCCTGTCGCTTCCTTTTCACCGAAGATCTGGGGTGCCGGGTCCAGGACAAAATCCACGATTGTCTCTTCGCCTTTTCTCTCTACGATGTACCTGCGGAAATAGGGGGCTGTCCTTGTAGCCTGAAAATGTGCATCAATGTCCTGGCATATACTGTCAAAAAGATGGACTGCATCCTCGAATGCTTCCTGCTTTGTCGTAAAAAGATCGAGGTCTCTCGTAATTCTGGGAGCCCCCAGAAAGCCGACAATGACTGCGCCGCCTGTAAGGAAAAACCGGTAGTATTTCTGAACCAGGCTTCAAGAAAGTCTTTTTGAAGTGATGTGAGCCTGCCCTTAGATGAGACCATGGGCGCTCCATGTATTAAGAAGGTAATCCCAGAAGAGGCGGCGCCCTCCGAGGTGAGGCCTTATTCCCTGCCAGTGGCGCAGGATATCCTGCACATCGAGATATCTCCAGACATCGGAGAGCCGGCCTTCTCTCAGTAGTCTCCCCATATAGAGATGCATGAGGTATTCTCCCTTTTCTCCTTTTAACATTGAGATAAATTCATCCTGAGATATATCTTCTGACCACAGAAAAAAAGGTGTCTCATCCAGATGAGAAGGGGTAAGAGACAGATGGTGCTCCATGGGTTCCGGTTACGCTCCTGCAATTACGGGATTTCAGCACTCTTCAACGCCTTTATTGTAGCAGAAAAGAATAGTGAGTTCAAGAAGCTGTCTTCAGTTTTACAGTTAAGCCGTCCCATTTTCATAACACTCCCTGCATCTGGTATCCGCAGGTGGGACAGCACCCCTCGCGCAGGGCGTTTTCCAGCATATCGAAGCCTTCACGCCTTATCAGAATCCGCTCACAGGCAGAGCAGAAGGTGTTCTGACTTTCGCGGCCGGGAACATTGCCGAGATATATAAAGAGAAGTCCTTCCTCCCTGCCAATATCGCAGTCTCTCGAACGTCCCCAGAGTTGAAGGAGTAGGACTTTGCTTTTTTACTTCCCTACAAGTTTAGCAGAAAAGGCCATCAAGACAAGAATTTCTTGCCGATTTTCTAACATTCAAGGAATTTTATTTCCCCGGAGGGAAGATATGCTCTCATAAATGAAAGTAATTCTCCAACTTGCGCCGAATGTACGTTTTTACGTACATTGCAAAACAAGCCTGTTAAGCGATTGTGAATAATTATCAAGAGGCAATGTCGTAATCATCAAGGTCCTGGAGGAGGGGTTTGGAGGGAGGGCGCTCCGGAATTGCCCAGAGGTCAAGATGCGTAAGTATCTTCCTTATCACCGCCTGGTCTTCAACAAATGCTATGATGGACATCTTCTCCCCACACCTGGGGCACAAAAGTGGATCGGTGCCCCATACTTTTTGAATCCACTGCGCCCATCTTTTTCTATAAGCCTTTGAAGAAAGCGCTGGCTCTTTAACCTGCAGGGTAAGTCTGCAGGTCAATGCGGCGTGGATGGTTTGACGCAGCCGTGCCTTAAGGGAAGGATGCCCTACCAGGACGAGAGCATGGGCTCAAGAGAGTCTATCTCAAAATTGGTAAGGAGGCGGAGATCTTCAATGAAGGCATCCTCTATCAAATGAACCTCGTAAATGATACAAACCGTGCGGATACGGTGTTCCAGGAATGCCCTCGAGACCAGCTTTCCTGCGGCAAAAAACATGTCCACCTTGAGGTGCGGGGGAGTGTCTCCAAAGCTCTCTATCAATGCCCGCAGAATTGCCCTGGGATGCCTGGTGTTGCCTATGTAGAACATATGATAAGCACCTTGTGATCAAGATTCGAAAGAAACGTCCGTATGGAAGTGGTCTTTCCAATCCCCACTTCCCCGGGAAGAACGCCAATTCCGCCATCTTCGAGAAGCACTTCAAAGTGGTCGATCGGTAAAAGTAGTTGACATTTAACCCAGCCTCTCCTGTATAATCATACAATATTAGTTACTGCTCAGAGGCTAATAAAGTCTGCGGCATAATAGGATTTCCCAGAAAGACATTCTTAAGAGATTCCAAGATATTAAGGCTGCTCTTTTTAACGGTTTGAATATAGCTTCTTATCCTG
>Ga0302251_1000425_pt1 | contig 39912 bp, 23 predicted proteins | sample AAG_RA_Gln_MG_FD_193534 | JGI IMG/M metagenome (GOLD analysis project Ga0302251, IMG submission 193534) | Enriched activated sludge microbial communities from anaerobic digester in WTTP, New Holstein, Wisconsin, United States - AAG_RA_Gln | ecosystem: Engineered > Bioreactor > Anaerobic >... | reverse complement strand
AATCCATATTATCGAAAGAGACAGTAAAATTCAATAGAGGCAATAGTTCATTCAATCTCACAGAAGTATGATTCAAAGCCATTTATAGAGAGCTTTCGACCTGCCTGCAAATTCCGAACTCTATCCCCAAAATCCACTGCCACTTTGTGTGAGTCATATCAGGATAGGTCTTCAGAGCCGATTCCACTTTCACTTGACAGGTTATACATGCCGATCGCTTCAGGCATCCCTGGCTTCAAAGAGTTCTACCCGGTTTTTGTGTATTATTGTACTCACGACAGAGAATTCTGAATGGGGCATTGCTTTGTGTGCCATTCAGAATGTGAAGATGTGTCTCAATAGAATGGGTAAGGCCCGATACAAAGGCAGGATCGAGACAGGGAGGCCTGCCTCCTGCTCAGTTACAGCTTCCTTCCCAGGCAACAAATCCTTCCCAGGCGCTACTTCCCTCTCAGATACTGTTCCCCGCTGTCGCCAGTGACAAACATCTCCCAGCGGATCCGGGTGACGCAGCTGTCCCCGATGACACGTCTCTTCGTCCCGCGGGACTGACATCCTGTTCAAGATCGTGCGACCTGGAATCACAAAATTACAGTGGAGAGATTCGCGTGGCCAGAGCAGATGATGGGAACCAGCAACCAGAGGGGAACCAGCAACCAGAGGGGAACCAGCAACCAGAGGAGAACCAGCAACCAGAGGGGAACCAGCAACCAGAGGGGAACCAGCAACCAGAGGAGAACCAGCAACCAGAGCAGATTCAGCAGAAAGAAAATGCCGTAACCGAGCCGACGGGGTCTGTGACAGCTCTGGTAAAATACCACGACAAGCTGATAATCGAGCTCTCAGGCGAAGAGATGGGTGTTGTGAAAAATGCTCTTGACATGGCGAGAAAAGAGACCGGTCTTCGGGACAGGAAGTCACTCCTTCTCTTTATCGTCAAAAGCTTTCTCGATGGCACTGTAACTTCCGGGAGAGAAACCAGGAAGCCGCCCTACCAGATCCTGCTCCATCACCATCTCCCCTCAGGCCTCACCTGGAGCGATACGATGAAAGGCGAGATTCCTGTATCTTCCAATGTTCTCGAAAAAGCTCTCTGCGATGGGGAGATAGTTGAAGTAGATGAGCCGGATTGTCCCATACAGGATCTGGCTGAACGTTCCGCACGAGATCTTCACAAGGGAGAAAAGGCTGAAGGTTGCTGCAGAGAGTGCTCCGACAGAGAATCCTCCGGTCCATTAAAGGACGGACTGAGCCTTGTGAACAGACTGTATAAGACATATAAGGAGAGGAGCAGGAAGCCTGAAAACAGTTATAAAAGCTCAGATGGCAATGACAATGCTCCAGGAGGAAGAAGACGAAGAGTGGTAAAAACAGAAAAGATCATCCCTGACGCTCTGCGGAAGAAGGTGCTTAAGAGGGATGGACATAAGTGCCAGAGGCCGGGATGCGGCAGAACGTTTTTTCTCGAGGTTCATCATATTGAGCCTGAAGGTGCAGGAGGTGTGACTGAGGAGAAAAATCTCTGCACCGAATGCGCTTTCTGTCACGACCTGGTTCATGAAGGCAAGCTCAGTGTGGAAGGGGAAGCGCCTCATAAGCTCACCTGGCGTGATGAGATGTGAAAGATTTTGTAAGGCACGGTCTTTTGAGATCGGCACGGCGCTGAGGCGATTTCTGCTGTTCTGGAAAATGTCCGGAGATAGGACAGAATTGCGGTACAGGTGATCACTCCAAAATAACTGTACATGAAAGAAGGGGGGGGAGACATCCGGATAATACCTGAGAGGGGACAGGCACTCGACCCATTGACCACTTTACTCACGATATTCAGGAGGCAACGTGCAATGAATGCCGCAAAGAAGATTAAGGTGCTTCACATAGACGACGATTCCACCTTCATTGAGATTTTCAAGACGATGTTCGGTTCTGACTTTGACATCACCTCCAGGGACAGCGCCGTTGATATGCCCGCTGCTCTCGAAGAGGAAGAGCCGGACGCACTCGTGCTGGACTATGAGATGCCCGGCAGGAACGGACTTGACGTGCTCCGGGAGGTGAGAGCTCATCATCCCTCACTTCCAGTCATATTCTATACCGGCCAGGGAAACGAGGAGGTGGCCAGGCAGGCCTTCACCGAAGGCGCCACTGACTACTTTGTCAAGCACACTGCTGCAATTGCCCAGAAGGAGAAGATAGTGAACTCCATTAGGAAGGCTGTGGAGAAGCGGGCCGTCGAGGCGGAGCTGGAAGAGAAGCAGGTCATGCTGGAGGGGATTATTGATAATAATCCGTATTCGATTATGATCACCGACAAGGAAGGGCGGCCCATCAGAGTCAATAAGGCGCACACTCATAACACGGGTATGTCTCCAGGACCGAACGGTAAAGTAATCTTCGATGAAGCCCTCTCAATTCCTGACGAAGTGAAGGAGGCAATACAAAAGGACTGGGATGTTAAGCACGATACCTACAGCCTTTTTAATGATGAAAACGCCCTTAAAGAAGATGAAAACAAAAGACTCATACCGTTATGGCAAAGAGGCGAAGTGGTGAAGTTTCCTCCCTACTGGTATTCACTTCCATTTCCAGTTAAGGGCTCACCTATAAAACCAGTATGTTTGGGTTCCACCGGATTTTCTGTTAAGAACTACCGCGGCGACATCGTCAACTATGTTCACATGCACGAGGACATCACCGCCCGGGTCGAAGCGGAGGAGGACCTCAGGAAGGCTCACGAGGAGCTCACCCATGCTCATGACGATCTCCGGAAGGCTTACGAGAGCGTGGAGCAGAAAGTCGTCGAGCGCACTGCCGAGCTGGCTCTGGCAAACAGCCAACTGGCCGAAACGAATGGAAAGCTTGCTGAGGCAAACACCAGACTCCAGGCAGAGATCGACGAGGGAGCGCGTCTGCGGGCAGAAGTGGAGGCGAAAAACACGGAGCTTCAGCACTTCGCCCACACGGTGAGCCACGATGTGCGGAATAGCATCCTCGTGATGAAGTGTCTGATGGATAAAAGCGCCCTGAGGTCGGAGGAGAGGGAATCGACGCAGCAGAGCCTGAGAGACAGTATGGTCCACCTGCAGAGCTATGTGGAGCGCCTCCTCTTCCTTGCCGAGGCGGGGAAGGCCATTGCCCGCACCGAGATGACCGCTCTCGACAGAGTGGCCGAAAGGGCATTCTCCCTCGCGGCCGCCTCTCGCGGTGATGCCGGGATCCATGTGGCAGCCTCATTCCCGAAGATCCTCTGTGACCGTGATGCCTTTCACCAGGTCTTCTCGAACCTCTTCACCAACGCTCTGACCCACGCCGCCCCCGGCATCGCACCTGTGATCCATGTGGACTATGCCGTGAAAGACGGCGAGATTGATATTGCAGTCCGGGACAACGGCAATGGAATCGAGCCTGCAATGCTCCCGAAGATATTTGAGGCGGGCTTCACGACAAACAGGCATGAGCACTTCGGTTTAGGACTCGCCATAGTGAAGAAGCTCGTCGAGGCCCACGGAGGCATGATAAGGGCGGAAAGTGAAGGCCCCGGCCAGGGCGCCGACTTCATCATCACCCTTCCACACAGGGAAGAGGCGTGACACGCCTGGTGCTATTGCGTTCGTTCATACAGCTCTCTCTCACCTGCGGCGTGATGGCCAAATCGAGGAGAGAACCTGTCTTTTCTGCGAGCTGCGAGCCATGTGCTCTTTATCCACCATTTCACCATCCCGGTCTGATTTCCCGAATCTTTACCGGCCGCCTGTTATCGCATTGATCTTGAACAGGTCATCAGCATAGCCTTCACATTCGACAAAGCTGCCTTTTGTCACGAACACATCGCCGGTATCGACGGCGCTGTCATATTTCGCGGTTCTGTCAGGCGAGAATACGATTATTCTGCCCTGTTCCGGCTTTACGAAGCTCAGGATCATATCCTCATCAGCTTTCAGCCACTCATCGTAGCCAAGACTGTCTATCTTTATTATATTCTCTCCAGCCTTCAATGGTTTCGCGCAGTCTGCCGGGCTGAATAAAAGCTCAGAAACCCGCGCCCATGTCTCACTGTCTTTATCCAGTAGAGTAAGCTCTGTCTGATCGCGGATCGCGTCAAATGGCATTCCTGCAAATATTTTAGATTCTATTCTTTTCGTGCCCAGAAAATTGACATATCCCGGCAGATCTTTATAGATAAGGGATTTTACCAGATGAGTATTCATTCCCCCGATTCCTTCAGAAGGGGAGGTATTTCGCCGCAGCCACAGCCTGTTGTCCATATTGATTCTGAGATTCTGTGGCTTTTCGAGCGGCTCTGCCTTCTGCATGGAAATGGTGTCTATCCCGAGCTTTTTAAAACTGTTTACAAAATACTCCTGTTTGTTTATCGAGGTGAAATAATACTGGTTGCCTCCTCCATCGTGAAAATATCCGTTATTGAATATAAGCGATAACTCAGGTGCTTCTTTCCCATCTTTCAGTTTATTTAGAGTCACCGTGTTTTTATCCATATCGAAGACTATTCTGCACGTTTTCTGCTCATTTGCATAATAGCCTGCAAACGAAGCAAGACTCTGCGGTATTTTTTCCAGTTTCACAGGGAATGAAAGGGATTTTTTTTCTTTTGTCATCAGTCCTCTTTCGATGAGCACCGCGTTCAATATGTCAAATGCCATCTGCATTGCTCCGCTCTTGTCTCCGCTTGCAATCACTGCTACTGATATTCTCTTGTCCGGCACGGTGAAGCACATTGAGGAGTAATTGCCGGTTCCACCGCTCTTTCCCATTATCTTGAGTCCGGCTGCTTTATACGACGGTATCTCTGTCATGTCCCATCCCAGTCCGCAGAAGACATCGGAGTTTCTCAGCTTCCCCCTGAACTTTGACAGCTGTTCTTTTCTCATCTCGTCAAGTGATGTCTTTGTAAAGAGTTTATTCTGTGAGGAAAAGGTATCGAGAAAGCGGCACAGATCCGAGGCAGTGGTTGACAGTCCGCCTGCACCCAGGATTGACGCCACTTCAAAGGGCTCCATCTTTCCGGTCTCAGGATTGTAGTAGGCCGCTCTGTTTTTATCTCTGATTTCTCCGACACTCAAGCCTGTGTATGTAAGATCAAGCGGTTTGAAGACTCTTTCAGAGAGGAATTCGATGAATTTCTTTCCGCTCACCTTCTCAACGATCATCTCGGCCAGGCTGAAACCGTCGTTACAATAAGCAGTCATATCTCCCGGATTGTGCTTCAGGTGCGAATATGCCAGGGTTTCCAACGTTTCCTGAAGCGCCTTGCCGTTGTGCCTGAATCCGAATGTATTAGACCCCTGAGTGCCGGGAATGCCAGAAGAATGATTTAATGTCATTCTAACGGTGATATCTCTGTATCTCCTGTCTGCCATCCTGAACTCAGGGAGATAATCTGTAACAGGCTTGTCAAGTGATACCTTGCCGTCATCTACAAGAAGCATTATTGCTGTGGCTGCATATAATTTGCTGATTGAGCCCATATTAAATTTAGTATTCGTATCGACAGGTATGCTCTTCTCTCTGTCTGCCATTCCAAATCCTTCGGCGTAGACTATTGTGCCGTCGACCATTATTGCAACAGTGGCGCTTCCGCATTTTCCAGTATTTATTGCCTGCCAGATTTCGCTGCGGGCTGTTTTAATTGCGCTGTCGTACGGGTTTTGACTGCCCGCTTCAGAGCATGCGATTGCAGAAAAGACTGCACAGCAAAGGAAGATTGCAATGAGCTTATTTATTTTTGACATTCTTTTCCCCCTGAAGAAGTAACTATCTGCGTATGCTGTTTATTTCACTTTTTTATCCTGTGGTCCTTCAGGAATGTCTGAAACTTTTAACAATAAAAGCATCATTGTTAACAAAAAGGCCATCTCCCTGTCATCTTTCTCTGATACCATATAAGCAAAGGAAAGGAGATGGTCGTATGTCAGCATTATTGTGGACTCTTCCAATCGGCTTTACACTGCCCTGGTTCTCCTCTGATCGAAACAGCGAAAAGCAGAAAGGCAGGGCTCCTCTCGGGAACAATAAGGTTTTTTCAGGTCATTCCCAGTGTGAAGATACCTTCAAAGCCGATGCTCACCAAGATGCCTCCCACGTCTCAGTGAGAGGCATTAAGGCAGCTCTGCAGACAGGTCTTCTTCAGAGAAAGGAACGGTCTGCCAGAGAAGGGAACAGCATCGACAATGTTCAGCCTCAGGCTGATCCTGGACCTGGACCTGCACCTTCACCGGAGCCGTACGTTGCAGCTCCAGACGATACCATCAGCGAGGAGGAGGAGGCCCTGGTCAAAATGCTTGTGGAAAGGCAGAAGTCCATTGCGAAGATACTGAAGATGCTATATGATATGCAGACTGACATTTATGACATGATAGGTGATGCTGCAGCGAGGCGCTTCAAAGTAATGGAGGATCTTGCAGAAAAGTGGGCAAAGGCAATGAGAGGTGATTGACTGATGCAGCGGTATCATGAGGTCACCAGAGTCCAAGAGGGCCTCCACCCTTTGCACGGCATGTTCTGAGAAGCTCTACTATCTTCCGGTGTCCGGCCAGTCGGGCTGCTTTTATCGGAGTGAACCCTCTTCTGTCTCTGCTGTTAAGATTGATGCCTTTCGATATAAGGTATCTGACAAGCCATATATGTCCTTCCTCTGCGGCTATGTGAAGAAGTGATGACCCTTCAGCATTTTTCTCTTCCAGATTGACATCTGTCTGCAGAAATGTTTTTACGGCATCTGTGTTCCTGTGATGCAACGCATCGAAGATATCTCTGCAAGCACCACGGTCTCGAAGAAATTTCACCATCTCAGGCTTTCTGTGAAGAAGTGCCAGCGCCAGGGGAGTGCGCTTATGGCAGTCAATTGCGCAGAGTGCAGCTCCTTTCAATATGAGAAGCTCCGCCATGGCGATATACCCCTTCCGCGAAGCGTAGTGAAGAGGAGTTGCATCATTCCTGTCTAGGGCGTTCACTTCAGCTCCTGCGGCAATATAGCGCTCTGCCTCGCCGCACATGTCCCGAGCCGCCATTCTGTGCAGCGGCGTCTGACCCAGTCTGTTCCTGAACTGGAGCGGTGCGCCGACGCTGAGGTATCGGCGCACCGCCTCCAGATCCTCCCGTCTGATTGCCTCGAAGATATCATAATATCCGCCGGCACTGCGCAGTTGTTTCTTTGCATCGTGGCGCTTCCAGAGCACGGTCTGATAAAGTGGGGTCAGGCCTTCACAGTTCCAGAGGTTCTTTTCGGCACCGTGCCTGAGAAGGAGCTCAATCACACTGCAGTGACCCTTTTCGGCGGCCAGATGCAGAGGGGATGAGCCCTTTGCATCAGCGCAGCTGCATTGTGCGCCTGCTTTGATTAGAATCTCAGTAATGTCAGGATGTCCCTGCTGAGCTGCTTCATGGAGGGGGGTTGAAAGAGAGGTGCTCTTCGCCTCCGGGTCTGCGTGATGCTCCAGAAGCAATGATACGACATTAATATGGCCGTACCGGGAGGCCAGATGCAGAGGAGTCTCGCCCTGCCGGTTGATGACATTCACTGGAGCGCCGTATCTGAGCAGAAGTGCCGTTATCCCTGTCTCTCCCGTTTCTGCAGCACTGTGTAGGGGAGCAGAGCCAATGCTGTCAGGCTGCAGATGCTCTCCGTTCTCTGCAAAGATTTTGACCGCTTCTTCATCTCTTTTCTCTATGGCTTCAAAGATATCCAGATAAGAGCCGCTGAGGCGAAGGAGCTTTGCTATATCAGCTTCTTCCGCTTTAAGTGCCACAACGAGGGGGGTCATATGTGACAGATTCCGGATCTGACAGTCAGCTCCCCTTTTCAACAGGTACGCCACCGTGGAGAGTTTCCCTCTTGAGGCGCGGTGAAGTGGAGTCTCGCCTCTCATGTCGGCGGCATTCACTTCAGCGCCTGCATCGAGCAGATGTGCTGCTGCAGCCGTGTGTCCCCTTTCTGCCGCGTAATGAAGCGGTGTGGATTGATCTTCATCGCGGCGATCAGTTGATGCTCCATACTTCAGCATCACCTGTAACGTTTTTTCCTGCCCCCGCTGTGCAGCCAGATGCAGAGGCGTCATGGATCTGCAGTCGACGCTGCTGTGTGATGCTCCAGCCTTAATAAGATGCTCCGCTACCGAAGCTCTGCCTTCCTGTGCGGCCAGGTGAAGTGCGGTGCGGCCTTCTATATCCGGCTGATCGATGGCGGCGCTGTGAATGAGAAAGAGGTCCACCAGTTCGATATGCCCCCAGAATGAGGCTCTGTGAAGAGGGGTTCTGCCTTCCACATTGGACCTGTCTACCTGGGCGCCCCTGGCCAGCATCAGCTCTGCGACTGGCTTATCACCTGTCACTGCGGCAATGTGCAGGGCTGTGCATCCTGCCTTTGTGGCAGTATTGACCTGAGCTCCGGCGTCGATCAGGAGCTCAGCAATCTCTATGCTGCCTTTCTCAGCGGCACAGTGGAGCGGACTCACTCCATCCACGTCAGTGATTTCAGGGTCAACTCCTGCCTTCAGGAAGCTCTCCACTGCGTGAATGTCTCCACTCTCCACGGCTTTGAAGATATCGCTGTATCCGGTATGATGCACCAGCGGAAGAGAGGGTGTGAGGCGGAGTGCGCTCTTGACAGGAATGTTCCCTCTGCGGATCCTCTCATCATTTATAAGCTGCACTATTTTCTCAGCCGATGGAGGCCTCATCTCCGGTCTGAACTCAAGCATGGACATTATCAGTTCGTCCAGATAGTGCGGCACCTGCAGATTCAGCTTCCTGGGCGATTCAAAGAGGAAAGGCGGCCGATCTCTGTCTTCCGGGTTCTGACCGGTCAGCATATAATGCATAACGACACCGAGTGAATAGATATCGCTCCGCGGCTCCGAAAAGCCCTTATACTGCTCCGGCGACGCATAACCCGGAGTGCCTATTATGGTTGCAGCCTTCGAGGGGATGAAGAGGCGGGCGATTCCAAAATCCACTAGAAATATTTTCTCGCCGTCTATCATGATGTTGGATGGCTTCATATCCCTGTAAATTACCGATGGACTCTGAGAGTGCAGATAGATAAGAATAGCAAGTATCTGCCTGAAGTATGAGAGCGCAGTCGATACAGGGATGGGCTTTCTGCCATTGATGGACAGCCTGGTATCAAGATCCTGTCCTTCTATGAAAGTCATTACAAGGTAGTTTGCGCTTTTACCGGTGGCTCTGTCTGTCTCAGAGAAGTAGTCTATGACTTTTGGAAGTCCGCTGTGATGGAGCTTTGAGAGGAGTGTGGCCTCCTCCCTGAAGCGCTTCTCCGCGTATTCCAATTCCTGCCGGTCTGCAAATGAAGCGATCATCTGCTTGATCGCCACAGTGCAGTCGAGTCTTCTGTCAAGAGCCCTGAAGACTGAGCCCATTCCTCCTGATTTAATGAGGGATATGACCTCATATCGACTGTCCAGGATGTCAGGAGACAGTTGCCGGCTTTGCATCTTTGCGCCGCAGGAGGCACAGAAACCGCCTCCTGCCCTGTCTTCCCTGCCGCAGGCTGAACAAATACGTGGCAAGATAATCCCCCCGCAGATGAGCATGAATTGAAGCGTCAGCAGACAGTGTCAAAATTAGACAGCGCTTGCGGAATAACCTCTTGACGATGGAGGAACAAACGATTTTTCCAATCTGGTGCTGATCAGGAACGACCCGCCTCACAAGGCCATAACCAATTATCAACTGCGTCTCGTTAAGGGAATACACAACGGCGGATCGCCTGATCTGAAGTGGCCTTAGCCTCTAATGCGTCTTTACACGGCGATTCTATTTCTGATTGCGGTGATTATGCATTTATAACATTGGCCTGATATGTACACGCAGCATCTGCAATGCGAAAGTGGCAGCAAGAGCAACTCCTGCAACAGGCCCTGCGCCGAGGGCTATGGCAGCCACTGAGGCTCCGGATGCGATGTCCAGAATTCCGGTGATAATGTGGCTCTTGTTATGGGCCTTGACTCCATCGTACATCTCCTTGAGCCCCAGACCTGCCTCTACGGCGCCGTGGGCAACTCCAAATGCTGTGCCAAGTCCTTCCACGGCAGGAGATTTTATTATTGCTGCTGCTGTAGGACCAATCATATTGGTCACGGCAGATGATTGCAGTGCAAGATGTGCTGCTTCAATGGAGGCTTCTCCCGCAAGCAGCAGATGGCCTCCGGCTTCCAGCCCCTCCAGGGCATCCTTTTTTTCTATGGCCTTTTTAAGATCCTGAACGCCCTTGACACCGAAATAGACTCCCGATACAATCCCTGCTGCGCCTGAAGCAGTGCCTGTCAGGTTCAGTCTGCCGTCAAGGCCGAAGGAAGCTGAAATCTCGGCGGCAACGTGCAGCGTCTCCATTATATCGTGGGCTGAAGAGCAGTCTTCATGTGCCTCCACAACAGCAGATAACAGGCTCTGAGTCTCAGCCTTCCCTGATTCTCCGGATGTGAAAACACCTTTTTTTGAAGTATCGCTCTTGCTGTTAAGGGTAACATATGATGGTTGTGTCTGAGCTATTCTGCGCATCGTCCCTCACAGTTTTTCCATGATTAGGCGGTCTGTTTATACGAAAATCTTAACATAAAAAAGACAGTAAAGAGTTTTCTATTTTGTAAACATTCCGGAGATTCAAGGATGCTGCCGCTTTAAAACCTTAGAAGATGCTGCCTCTATCTCAGGATATGCTGTAAAGGATGAGAGACAGATCTTCTAGAAAGATTTCTTCATCATGAAAAAGGGAGGGGAATCTATGTTGAGATTTATGGCCGTTTTTCTTGTATGTGTGTTTTTATCAAATTCCGGTTCGGTCTTTGCCGGGGAGATCCACGATGCGTGCAAGGCTGGCGATCTGGCAAAGGTGAAGGCAATGCTCGCCAGTGACCCATCGCAGCTTCAGGCAAAGACCGAAGAAGGCAAGTCACCTCTTCACATGGCTACCGGGTGGGGGAAGGCAGATATTGTAATATACCTTCTCAGTGTGGGAGCCGATATCAATGCGCTGAACAACAACGGAGGAACTCCTCTTCACGTTGCGGCATCACAGAACCAGCCCGGGTGTGCAAAGATACTGATTTCCAAAGGGGCAGAGGTCAACGCCAGGAGAGAAAAGGGAGGCATCACACCTCTCATGATTGCAGTGATGAAAGGTAACTATGATGTGGCGAAGGTGCTTGTAGAAAACGGAGCCGATGTAAATCTCGCATCAACAGGTGGTATCACACCACTGCAGGCAGCCATGAGAAAAGGCGATAAAAAGACGGCGGAGCTCTTGAAAAGCCACGGCGCACACTGATTTCAATTGAAGCTCTGCCAGATCTCATTGTGAGGAAGAGGACATCTACAGAAAAAAAACGCTTGCACCTGGAGAGGTGACATTTCACATGACAGCCCTTGAAAAACTGGAGAAAAGCCTCGAGCTGGCGTTTGATGAAACCAGGCTTCCTGATGAGATCAGCACCTTTGCCCGGCTCGATGATTTTGTAGTCAGGGCAATGCTCACACTTGGAGCACAAGCGCCGGAGCAGGCCGATCAGGCGAAGGTGAGAGTTAATCCCGAGGCATCGCTGCCGAATCTTGTGCAGCAGTCAGTTCTTCCTGAAGAGCCTGATACGGCAGTGGCAGAAAAGCTCCTGATAGAGCTGCATTCAGCTTTCCTTCTTACAGGTTGTGTCTGATTCTTATCACCAGGCACTGCCGGAATGAAGCAGCAGTTCACCGTGTCATTCTGACATCTGTTGATCGCGATGGTATGGTATGAGTCGTCATGTAAAGGTTGTCAGATATGTAATTGTTTGACAGGAACGAGCTTTTTTGTTATACTGGTATTATCATAAAAAAATGATAACACAAATATATGTCATTAAAAATGGAGTTGTACCATGGATAACATCCATTCCGCCAGCAATGAAACTCAATGGCAGCGTGCCTCTCGAGCTTTCTTGCCGATACAGACACGAACCACCATTGACAGAATGGAAGGAGTGCATGCCGAGGCGCTGCAGGTTACAGAAGAGAATGCCGCATTACTCACCCTATATTACAACAGAACTCTTGCAGTAATAGCCGAGCTTCGCACCAGAGTGTCTCCCGGCATTGATGAAACCCCTGGTCGTGCATCAACGTGGGTACAGGGTGATTATTTAAATCTGAGAAACCAGGTGGAGTCTGGCGAAAGAACGCTTGCTTCTCTTACCGAAGAAGAAGCCATTGAGCTTCTTACGTATTATGAGAGTACTCTGTCAATGATCAGGAGAATACGCTTTTTTTTGCCAGGCGGCGGCCGTGAGGCTCACAACCACGACGTAGATGAGGCACCAAAGCCGGGAGTTCCTGACCATTCAGCACAATTCAGCGGTGAAGAAGAAGGCAAATTGCACCGAATCTCCACAGTATCGGATGGCCTTTCGGCTGACTGTGATTATTCTATACAGAGCCCTGAAAACTCCCGCCTCCTGGCACGATATGACCGCCACGGTTCATATCCCGAAGACTTCATCATCTCTCTGAATAAATTGCCGGAAGCCCGGAGGAAATCTCTTTTCGAGCACCTCGGTGACGAGCCGTCATCGTGGAAGGAAGTGATCGGGTACTCTGCCGGTTCTGACGAACTCTTGCGACGTGGCATGGAACTGACAGACAGATATTACCGGGAGATGCGGGAACTGGTGATTGATCGCGAGAGCATTGGCAGGCCTGCCAGGAATTCCGATGCACTTCAGCGGAGAATTGAGGAAAAGACACGTGCCTTTGAGCGGGAAAAGTCAAGCCTTTCCGGGCTTACCGGTAGAGTTGAAGCAGCCACGGCACTTGGCGACAACTTTGATTCTCTGACATCTTATATCGAGAGAGCAGGAGGCCCTTATCCCAGAGTCATGACGCCAGAGAGCCGGCAGAGGGATGCCGCGCAGTTTGATGGTCTTCTCATGAATGCCTCAACGATACAGGAAATAGACAGTGGAGCAACCCTCGGTAAACTGCTTGTACTTGCAGGCTCCGGGAGAGCCATCGACCCCGTTATGCTCCAGTTTGTTTTTGAAGCATCACGTGATCTGCCTGCAGAGAACCTGAAGGCCGTCGTGAGGAATGCCGATACGCCAGAGAAGTTTCTTCAAGGATTCGGCGATCTCTGTCTCAGGAGGCTCAGAGATTTTTCCCGGGAAGGAGAGAGCTCACCTCTTTTTCAAGGCTCGGTGCTGCGGACTTTATCGGGGAGCCCCATAGGTGAGCGCATGGCTCAGTTTCTGATATCGCAGGGCCGTTCCCATGAGCTGATGCTCAACCCTGATGGGAGCCGCTCTGTAATCGACACTCTCGCGGCGCGATCAGGGAGAGACCTTGATGCCCGCTCGGCAGCGCGCGCCATTCTCGATCAGGCTGCCGGCACATCTACGCTTATCCCTTCAAAGACCGCCTCGGGACGCCTCGCGCAGGTGAACAGGATCAAGCTTGAGCTTGCCACAGGACGCTCCGAAAAAACGGACCACCTTATCCAGGCCCTCAGAGAGCTCAGGAAGGACATTACTTCACTCCCCTCAGGGGAGCGTGAAATTCAGAATTTTGCTGATATTGAAGGCTCTATCGCTCTTGCTGATGCAATAACGTCGAAATGCTGCAGTTTTTCATGGATGAGCAGGTCCCAGGTGACCTCTTCACTTTCAGATATTGAAGGTACACTCCGGCAGATAAAGCACGATACGGAGCACATCCCGGAATCCATGGAGGCAGATCCGCGCTACAGGAGATACTGGGGAGAACTGGAGTCGGCACGTCAGCGTCTTGAAGCGAAAAAGCTTCAAGCTCAGCAGAGAATAGGTCAGATCACCGAAGAGGAAAAAGATCGCCGCCTCAATGAACAGCTTCAGTTCAGGGGAGGGATGGATTTCAGGGCGATAAGGGGACTTATAAGGCTGGCCGTTGATTCTCCAACAGATTCTTTCTTTATAGGAATCAATGCCCGTGTGGGCGCAGCCTTGGATATTCCTTTCTTCGGAAGAGCAGAAGCCTTTGTTGACGGAAAGGCTGGCTTCTATCTCACCATGTCTGAAGAAGGACAGGTTGTCGTCTCCTTCAGTGCCCGAATTGGAGCAGGGGCGGGAGTGCAGAGCGATGCCCTCAATACCGGTGCCTCGGGAGGTATGGGGCGCTATACCATGATTTCCTATTCATTTGCAAATGAAGATGAGGCGGCAAAGTTTATCCAGTCGATCATGCACCAGATTGGCCTTTCAGAAGAAAATCCCTGCTATGATCCCCCTGTGTCTGTCAGCAGGACAGGGTCCTATACAGAGCTTGAGGGACATGCAGGGCCTGTGGCAGTGAGCAGACGCACGCGTAATGAGACTGCAGAGGTACGATACCAGGTTCCGTGGCTTCCCCAGGGACAGTCCCAGCATACTGTAATCAGCTCACTGCATGAGACTGGCGCGGCAAAGATTAAAGTCCGCGGTGTCAATATGGAATTGAGTGTAACTGCGGAGGATCAGAACGGCGCAAGAAATCAAGTGGCCAATGGCACGACACTCACCTTTGGTTTCGGAGCAGGCTTGGAAATAGGAGGCGGCAGGAGTGAGAATCTGCTGGACACACCTGTGGAATTTGTCAACAACCTGCTGGAATCTGTAAAACAGATGAGACCCGACCTGCTTAAGAAAATTCCCGGCGCAGCCCACATGACACCTCAGCAGCTCGAAGATGCTGCCCGACAGCGCCTTCTCCAGGGCTTCACCAATGCTGATTTTCGTTCAAACCTCACTGCTCAGGGGCGGGTTGAGGTTACACTTGCTTCACCGGTGCACCTCATGCTTGATAAGAAAATGAACGCCTTTGAGGTACTCTTTAACCAGGTTGAGAGCATATTTACAAGCGATCCGGGCCATAACAGATGGACTTTCCAGAACGCCAGGTCAGCGCGGGAGGTATCCTTTGAAGCCCGTGTTCGCCTTCAGTACGGTGCAGTGGTAAATGTCTTCGCAGAGCTTGGCATGGAAGCCCAGAAAAGGGATGCCACTACTCTTGCAGGGAGTCTGTGGCACGCACGGCAGATGCTATACGAGAGCCGTGCCGGCACATGTTTCAGCGAGAACCAGTTTGCAGAGTTCACACAGGACGGCATCATAAAGCGCGATGGTACTCTTGACCGTGATGCCTTCAACTGCGTGCTCGCAGAAATGAGGAAGGAACTTCTGGCTCTCCATGACGATCCTGAGTGGCGCCGGAGCCATATACCATCATCTATGACGAAGGATCAGTTCTCTGTGAATATTGACAACCATCTTGAGGGTATCGTGGGCTCAATGTGGGCAGGTCTCAGGAACTCAAACCGCACTTTTGACACACTCGATGAGTTTAGCAAAACGGTCAATATAGACCATATTAAGGTATTTGAGCGCTATATCAGGGAAAACAATCTGGAGAGCCTCAGGGTGGAATCAGTTCTCCAGGCATTCAGGGAAAGCCGGAGCGGGAGAAGCCGTATTTAAAAGGTACTCCGGAATCAGGTCACCGCACATTACACCTCCAGCCCGGCCTGGAGCCACCGCTCTTCCGAAATACCTGCATATTTCAGGGCGCCTTTCAGGAGAGATGCAGCTCTGTGGTAGAGATTCCTGCACTTTCTCGGTGCGAGGTCAAAGTCGCTTTTTCTTTTCTCACCCGGCTCCCTGTCGCCGTCCTCGTCTCGACTGGCGCTTCCTGCACCCTCACAGGCGCCCTGGCTCCAGGCTCTGCAGGCGCCGCCGCAGAGATAACGCAGTGTGCATTCTCTGCAGTCCGGGTTTGAATCGACTGTGGTCGCCGACAGGTTTCTGAAACTCATGCCCTGGACAATGGAAGATATAGAGCATTGATTACCCAGATTTCCCAGCAGCCACTTGTCGTCTTTGTATGCGTAGCAGGGAAAGGCAGAGCCATCAGGCTCCACGTAAAGGTTGTGCCCCAGGCCGCACGAAAGGGATGGAGTGAATCCATATGAAACAGCATCTTCCAGCCTGAAATACGCCCAGTGAGTTTCCGGTATAGCTTCCATGACAAGATTTTGAGCTCTTCCGAGTGGAAGCAGAGGCTTGAAGTGGAGACGATGAATGCCATACTTTTTTGCAAGGGCCTGCACTGATCTGCCGGGATTCCCTGCCGCGTCGCGCACCGGCATTACCGCAGTTATGGAGATTTTTCTTCTGTCTCCTGTGCGGGCCAGATTCTCCAAATTAGCCACAGTGAGGTCATAATTACCCCTCCCTCTGCGCAGATCGTGATAGCTCCTGTCTCCATCCAGGCTTACGGCTATCTGGTCGACACTTTCCATGAGTCTTTCAGCAAGCTCATCAGTTAAGAAGATGGAAAGGTTTGTTCTTATTACAACAGTCATCGGTCTTACCAGGTCTCTCAGCTCTTTCAGCGCATCCAGCATCTCATCTATCTGCGGATGGAGGAGAGGCTCACCGCCTGTTATCACTGCCTGCCTGAATTCGAGCCTGGATGCTTCCTGACAGAGAGAGAAAATGGTTTCCACGCTCATATGTTCCTGTCTGCCGCTCCCTGCCTCGGCATAGCAGTGTGAGCAGTCAAGGTTGCAGTCGAATGTGACGTGAAGGTATAGATTGTTGAGAGCCCGCACATCCCGGAGCTGATGTGAGAGGCTCCTGAGCTTCATCTCTGCATATTCTGCAGACGGGGCGGCTCCGGCGCGACAGAGCTTTTCAGCCGCCTGCTCATCGTTCATACCAAGAGCTGCAGCGTGCAGTATTGATAAGGCTTTTCTCCGGCCTTCCCTTGGATGTGGAGAGTCTCCCAGCAGTGATATGAGTCTGCCCTTTCTGAATAACGTCCCTCCTTGCTGCTGCACCACTTCTGCAATGTTCTCCTCTGAGAAGAGCTCTTTCAGCGCGGTGTCAGCCATGGCGGCGAAAACCTGCCTGTATGAAGAACAGTAAGGATCCTTCAGTGATTCAAAGTCTCCATTTCCTGCTGCAAGAGCGTTGTATGGGCATCCGCCTCTGCAGAAGAGGAAATAGGGGCAATTCCCGCATTCTTCCTCGATTTTCTGCTCCCTCATGCAGAGAGATTTCCATAGAGGAGTGCTGTACACTGCATCAATGCCGCTTTCATTGTGCACATTTCCGATGGAGAATTGTCGATGTCCGACAAATCTTTGACAGGGATACAGTGAGCCGTCAGGCCCGACAGCCAGATATCCACCCAGGCAGTCACAGAAAGTACAGAGACCTCCTGTTCCCCCTGTAATACTTCTCATCATACGGTCGATGGACGTGATGCGGATCCTGTCAATATTATCACTGTAAAGCCGGAGCAGCGCTACAAGCACATTGCCATATGATGAGGGGGAGAGGATGTCCGCGTCCTCCCGGCAGGGGGGCAGTGATGGAAGAGCCCCGTGAACAGTCAGGTCCAGCTCTTCTTTCAGGAAGAAGTCAAAGATCTTCTCTGTCTGAGATGAAGAGCGTCCGGTAAATGTGCAAATGGCTCCGGGGTTGAGTCCGTAACGCCTGGCCAGTCTGATCCCATTCATGGACCTGTTGAAATAGCCTTCACCTCTCTGACGGTCGTTAATCTCCTCAGGGCCGTCCAGACTGGTTCCTATTGAGACGTGGAAATCCCGGAAGATTGAGCAAAGTTCATCGCAGAGGAGCCATAGGTTGGACTGAACAGCGAAGCGGTGAGGTCTTTCAGAAAGCTCTCTGTCAAGCAGAGGCAGGGCTTCGGCGAAGAATGAGATGCCTGCAGTCAGGGGCTCTCCGCCGTGAAACACTATTTCAAGAGGATCTCGGCTGCTGTCGAACTTCTTTATCCATCTCACTGCTGTTTTGAGGGTTTCCTGCGACATGAGCCCTTCTTCACGGGGGCTGAAACAGTAACTGCATCGGGCAGGACAGGATAATGACGGGATGAGCATCAGAGTTCCTGCCATTACAGGAAGACACCTATGCCTTTGTCTGTATGGCCTGAGCAGTCGCTGCTCCAGGAGCCGTCGCTGTGGGGCTTCTCCATCTCGCTTTTCACGGCGAGAATCCTGAGCCTGTCCTGTTCGCCAAGGCCTTTTCTGTATAGCTCACTGAGGATCGTGGCTGATTTCTGGCGCACCGTCTTCTTTTCATGTCTGAGAAGCTCGATCAGCGCCTCTATGGCCGGAGACCCCAGCATTTTAAGCGCATTGAAGGCCGGATTGTAATCGGGAGCTTTATCAGTATAGCTTATGACATCTTTCAGACAGGGAATTGCTCTACTGTCTCCCAGCCTGCCCAGTCCGCCGGCTGATTCATCTCTCGGGATGCCGTTCCTGGGACATCTGCAGGCGTGGATGAGAGGCATTACTGCATCGGCTCCAAGTGACATCAATGTCTTGAGGTCTCTTCCGGCCATCAGGTACCAGGCATATTCTTCCGGCTCCTCAGGCACTGCCATCTTCTCCAGAGTCTGTGCCGCTTCGTATCTTACCTGCCCATCGATATGTCTGAGAGCTTTTTTAAGAGCTCTGAGCGATGATTGCCCAAGTGAGAGGGTCTTTGCCCAGTCCTTCTTAAGCACGGCATAGTGGGCCTGCATCACGACGTCCGGATGCTGTCTGAAAGCATAAAGTGCCGTGGAGGCCTCTGAAGAGATGCTGTGATTGTATTCATCGCATACGGCCTGCAGCGGCTCCAGCACATCGGGATTGTCCATCGAGCCCATTATGTGTATTATGGCCTTTCTTATTTCACCGGGCTGCCCTTTGTCCAGAAGTACCTGCACAAGAGCATCGAGAGCTCCGGGATCAGTTATTTTTCCAAGAGCCTTTGCCGCAGCGATCCGAACCTCATTGACTTCGGCAGATCCAGCGCTGTAGTGACTGGATTGCATTAGAATCTGTACAAGCAGATCTATGGACGATACGCTGCCCAGGTCGCCAAGTGCCTCCACCATTGCCTTTTTCACCGGGAGATGGTACTCTTTCTTTGTAAGCTCTGTCAGCTTCTTCAATGCAGCGGGGCTGCCGATCTTTGCAAGAACTCCGGCTGCTGCGGCTTTGACTGCGGCGTCCTTTTCAAAGGCCGGTGACAGCAGATCTATATTGTCTGCCGCAATCTGCTTCATGATATCCAGAGCAGATTCATTGTGAGGATCTTTTTTTACAGCCTCAAAGAGGGCCTCGAAGGCAGAAGCCCCTTCCGCAATAACCTCATTCCAGCTTCTCCTGGCGACCAGGTAGCGGAGATAGACTTCACGCACAGAAAGAGCGCCTGTCTTTTTCAGAGTCTCATCGGCCTCCCTGCAGTTGACATCTTCCCTCAATGCCTGGAGAAGCGGCTCTGTCGCGGCTGCGCCGAAGGTGGCTGCAAGATCCCAGTTATTTGTAAGAACTGCATGACAGGCCTGCACCTCAGGAGATGAAAGATGGATTATCTTTCCCAGAGATTGCAGAGCCGCATCTCTGACTTCCTGATCGGCATCCTTCACCTGAGTGAAGAGAGGCTCAGCTGCTCTTCCATCTCCAATCTCCCCCAGGACCTTTATCAAGTCCCTGCGGTCTTCTCTGGCTCCTGATTTCAGCGCATTTATAAGAGGCTCTAATGCGTCGCTGCCCAGAGCTGCAGCACATTTCCAGTCTTTCCTGCTGATGGCAAAACGGGCCTGTACACTGTTCCGGGCAAGAGGAACGAGTGCTGCCAGAGCGCTGTCGGCCTTTGCCCTTATACTCTCGTCCCTGTCTTCCAGAAGTGTGAAAAGAGTATCAATTGCATCGGGATCTCCAATGCCAGCAAATGCATCTATTATTTCATTGAGGCAGTCACGGCCGTATTTAACCATTCTGATCAGATGTGGCAGAGCAGCTCCGTCTTTCAGCATCCCAAGAGACTGAATAATGATCCTCTTTATATCTACAGAGATCTTGCCTTTGATAAGTGTGTCTGTCAAAGCTCCGGTTGCCCTTTTATCACCTCTCTGTCCGAGTATCCGGGCGGCAGTTGTCACTATGTCTGATGAACTGTCTCTGAGGAGGCTGATAAGTATATTGATGGAGACTTCATCGCCGGCCTTCCCAAGAAGCAGTGTTGCTGCTTTCCTGGCATCATAGGTGTAGTTCAGATCCTTCAGAACCTTTGCAATGTCCTCCGAAGAAGAAGCGCTGACTGCCGCTATCCTGTCCAGAGCCTCAATGGCTGCTTCCCGGACTTTTTTCTGATCCTGTTTCATATAATCGTGATTCTTTATTGCAAGCAGCAGCGGAACTATGATCCGCTCATCTCCGGTGTTTCCCAGAGCCTTTGCTGCAGAAGCGCGAACATCCATACTCGAATCGCTCAGTGCGCCAATCAGCGGATCCAGTGTCGTGCCTTCCCTTATTCCACCCAGAGCGGCAGCAGCCTTCATTCGAATTACAGGATCCTGTTTGAAGTTAAGTGCATTTACAAGACCCTTGACGTTCTTTTTTTCGGCGAGCCTGTCCACATTGGGCTTCAGGAAATCGAATATTGCCACGTTGCTCTCCCTGGTATATTCATCCTCTCAGGAGGGTGGAATCGCAGGATCACAGCCTGCACATTCCAGAATCTTCAATACAGGTCCTCTTCTTTGAAAATTGTGCAGATGAACCTTTTCTGCTACAATATCAATGTTCGAAGAATCCAGGAATATCTCCTTTTCATTTCTGCCGGCAAAAGGAAGGAAAAGTATCCGTGAAGGTGAGGAAAGCATCATGACAACAGATACCGGGGAATTGCTTGAAAAGGCTGCAGAAGCCGTATTCGAGGCTGAAGCGCTTGTCATTACCGCAGGAGCAGGCATGGGCGTTGATTCAGGGCTGCCTGATTTCAGAGGTGATGAAGGTTTCTGGAACGCCTATCCTCCTTATCGCCATCTGGGAGTGTCGTTCATTGAAATGGCAAACCCTGCATGGTTTTATCGCGATCCATCCTTTGCCTGGGGATTTTACGGACACAGGAGGAACCTCTATCGCTCCACATCGCCTCACAGGGGCTTTGAATGCCTCCTGCGCTGGGGCGAGTCAAAGCCTGGGAAGTATTTTGTCTTCACATCCAATGTGGACAGCCAGTTTCAGACAGCCGGTTTTGATATTGAAAGGATCGACGAATGTCACGGATCAATAGAATGGAACCAGTGCACAGGCGACTGCGGAATAGGTGTTTTCAAAGCCGATGAGAGAACACTTGAAGTGGACGCTGCCACTCTGCGGGCGAAGGGAGAGCTTCCAACCTGCCCTCAGTGTCGTGAGCTGGCGCGCCCCAACATACTTATGTTCGGGGATTTCGGATGGGATTCAAAGAGGGAATACGCGCAGAACTTAAAGCTCTACAAATGGCTGGATGAAATCAAATCCCTGAAGACTGTGATCATCGAATGCGGCGCAGGCTCTGCCATCCCCACTGTCAGGCGTTTCGGAGAGGTGGTTGCCCGTGAGTTTCGAGCTGCTGTGCTTATAAGGATAAACCCCAGAGACCCGGTGGTACCTGAAGGCCATATCGGGCTTCAAATGGGATCGGGAGAGGCGCTTTCAGCCATTGACAGGCTGATGAATGGGGAGACTGGAGCCTGAAAGCGGCGCTCGTATGTGATGATCCGCAAAAACAGGAAGGAACTTACGGAAGGAAACAGCATTGTGGTGAGATTACCTGCCAGATGTCTGCAAAGGAGGTCAGCGCCATGAAAGCTAATTCAGTCGTCACTGTGCCATTTATTCTCTTTCTTGTTGTGATTGTAACATTACAGGCAGGAGCGGAGAATCTGAACGTCAGGCTGAAACGGGATGCGAGGCTGCATGAAGAGCTGGGGGACGGTTTTTTCCACAGGGGCTCTCTGAGAGAGGCCGCTCTCGAATGGGAAAAGGCAATAAGGATGATGCCTGAATGTCCTTCTCCTTATTTCAAGCTTGCATCGGTTTACTGCAGGAGCGGCCTGGTGGAGAAGTCGAAATACTATCTCGAGCAAGGCCTTAAATATGCTCCTTCCAACGCCTTCGGGCATTACAGTCTTGCAGTGCTCCAGCTCCAGACAGGGCGTGATGACGAGGCAGAATTCCATCTGATCGCCGCGTTGCGAATCCTTCCAGGGAGGGGGAGCGCTCTTGCGTGCATGTGCAACGGCACCACATCGTCATATACCGAGACAATACCGATCTCCCTGCGGGCACGCAGCCTTCTGGGCTTTCTGTATCTAAGGAGGGGTGAGAGGAAGCGGGCTCTTTATGAGCTCAGGCAGTCATTCCTTCCGCTCCGGCGCCTCTGCGGCAGTAATTCACCGTCATCAAGAGCTTTCGCGCTTATAGATTTCATGCTTGGTGAGAGTATTTCGTTATCCGGCAGCGGTCTTGACGCGGTAGTCCGGTCCCCGCATTTCATAGCTTTTACAGATAACGATGGAAGAGCCCTGTACAGACGGGATGCAGTTCTTATGCTGTCAAAGAGGAGAGAGCTTGTTACAGAGGAGGGATACAGGACTGGAATTGTAATTCCCGAGAAGCAGAGCGAGGTCACCATAAATAAAGATGGCACGATAACAGGGTTTTCTGATGGAATTAAGACAAAAAGCCTCATAACTGGAAGGCTGAATCTCTTCTCCTTCCCATCTCCATGGGCTCTCAGGGCCCACAGAGGCGGATATTTCTCTGCAACAGCCGAGAGCGGCAATCCTGAAAATGCTTCTCCAGGCGCCTGCCTGTTGACGCCGGGATATCGACGGATGGGACTCCCTCTCTCACCAGCAGGCGATGACTGGTCACTCTTTGTTCAGGCAGGGATTAAGGCGATGTCTGACTCTTTATTCTGCAGTGAAGCTGATTCGCTCCGAATCGACGATGAGATCACCATATACGAAGCGGCTCTGTCTTCGCCTCAGAAGAGCTGGAGATGCCGTGACGAGATTCTTTCCCATCTCGGCTCGCTCTATTATCAGAAGGGCGATGAAAAAAAGGCTCTTGACTCTCTCTCTCAGGCAGCTCTGTGCACGCCCCGCTCTCCATTCATTCAATTCAATAAAGGCTTCATTCACTGGAAGGCCGGCCGTCACGAAGACGCTGCGAAGGAGTTCAGCCTTGTAATGGCAGACAGAGAGACAGCTTCGGGATGTGACAGGCCAGACATGCTGACAGGGAGAACTCTATTCTTTCTGGGCCTCTATGAAAGGGAGAAGAGGGCAGAAGGCAGAGCCCTGCAGTATCTCAATAACTCGATAGCTCTGGACCCTTCCACCGGTTATGAGGCATATCTGCCTGCTGCAGAGATCCTGGCGGAGAAAGGCGATAAAACATCGTCGCTCATCTATCTTTTTGAGTTTCTGAACGGCAGTATTACAGCCACAAATAGGCCTCTCGATATTGCAGTATTAGGTGATGCCTCATTCAGGCTCAAGGATGGCAGCGGAAAGACAGCTCTTTCCCGCCGGGGGAGCTTCAGGCCTGGAAAAGATGGCGAGATAATCACTGATGAGGGCCTTCATACAGGCATCGTGCTTCCGGAGGGAGCCCACAATCTGTGGTTTTCTGAAGATGGCGAGCTTTCAGGTTTCATACAGCACAAAGAAAAGAAAAAATTCGGACGTTTAGAGATTACAGGGGGAAGCGCAGGGATTAAATCCAGATTCGCAAGCAGGGTCCTGAATAAAAAGACTCTTCTTGGTGATGATGAAGTGGAAGGCTGGAGACTGCTCGCCCGTCTCATATCAGCATCAGGAGGCAGTTTCCATAAGGTCTGCAGAGCCCTCGTGCGATGTCAATGTCTCCAGCCTTTAATGCAGAGGATGGACAATGGATCGACTGACACTGCAGCAGGGCGGCTTATTTCTGCAGAGCCTTCATCTCCTGCAGCAGGACCGTCTCTGTGGGAGAGGCCATCATCTTCCGATACGGGAGAGACACTGTCGAACAGAACTTTATCAGTGGAATCTGAAGGAGATGAAGCCTGGCAGCTTTTCTGCCGGTACCTCCGAGTCAGAGCCGACATGGAAGATAATATCTCTGATAAGGTGTTGAAAGAGCTGGAAGGGCTGCCGTGCAGAGATAACGCCATTGTCGTCTGCCTCTCCGAGGCTCTGAGAGGCGCTGATGAGCAAGGTAAGGCTCCGAAAGAGGTTATGGAATCGGCGATCCGGGATCTGGAAAACATCTCTCCCGGCCAGGGGAAAAGCTCGATATCAGCCTTTTATTGTGGCTGGATCCATGAAAAGCTGGGAGATACAGATCAGGCGCTCAGGAAGTATCAGAAATTCCTGGATCTGGAAGAAAAAGGCTCCTGCTGTGGAAGGGTTCTCCCGCTGTCTCTCCGGGCCAGAATAATGCGACTCAACGGAGTAAAGGATTTTACCCTGCTGGACTCTTTATTTCCTGAAAACGGGGTGACCATTAACACGATATTTTCTCGAAGATTTACAGGAGACAGGGCCGGCATCAGCATCACTGCTCTTTCCTGCGATGAGAGAGTGCTCTATGCACTGTCCCGCTCTGGCTTTCTGCATGAGAAGAAAGGCAGCTTTGAAAGGGCTATTGCCTTTTATCGGCGGTACATGCAGATGAGAGGCCTGGAGAATCCTGATATCTCTGCATTTATCCTGCAGTCTCTCACGAGAGTCTACTATGAGGCAGGGCTTCTGGACGAGGTAAGAAATGAGCTGGATCTGATGAATATGGATCTGCAGGTGAGAAATCTCCCTCTGGCTACTCTTTTCACCCTTCTGGGCGATGCTTACATGAAAAAAGGTGAAGAAGGAAAAGCATATGAGTGTTTCGCGACGGCTAGACAGATCCAGATCGATCTGGGCCAGCCGGAGCAGAAGAAAGGCATCAGGCGGTGAAGCCGTATATATTGTGAACAGGTGAACTGAGTCCCTGTTTTCTCTCACAGATTGTTAACTTTTGGATAAAATGTGTCGACATTTCTTCTCCATGATACAATATGGTAGGTGGTCACACACCTGTGTTTGCTATTATCCTGAAAGGGGCATCACGCCATGGACCCTGTAAGTTCTTCAGGCTATCATTTCCAGGATATCACTCCGCTGCGGAATGAGTCATCAGAGACTTCTCCGGCTTCAGTGAGAGGCGGAGAAAGAGATAATGTGAAAGTGAATGATGATACTGTGCAGTTTGTAAGATCAGGAAAGAGCAGCGGTCTCGAAAGGATGGCTCCGGCATTACTCAGGTCAACAGAAGCTCCCGCTGTTCCAAAAAATCCGACTGCGTTGCAGGCTCCCGCTGCTTCTGAGATCACGGATATGCAATCTGAAGAATCTGACAGTCTTCCGCCTTACCGTTTCGCCGTGAAATACAGTGTGGAAGAGATAATGAACAGCCCGGAAAAGGCCAGGGCTTTCATCAACGACTATCTTTCCACAGAGGCAAACTACTTTGCAGTAGCCCGTGATGAAAAATCCGGCCTCACATATGATGGAATAAACCTGGATATTAAAACGGGAAAGCCTCTGCAGATAAGAGACTGGAGCGCTCCTTCCAAGGAGTGTCTCGATGTGGGAATCTGCATTAAAGCTCTTGCCGGCGACGAAAGAGCCGCGCTTGTGGTATCAAAGGATGATCCGTCCAGGGCTCCTGATATTGCGGCAGGAATCCTGAAGAAGAAGATAGACAGCTATGAAAGGTTCTACAGGGAAAATCCCGGTTATGGCGGCTTTCTGCCGTGGTTCAGAGTGTCTGACCCTGTCAAACCGATGCCTGACTGGGAAGCGCAGATACCTGCACTCGATAACGGAGAGATGGTCTGGTCACTTCTGGTGGCAGAGCAAGCCCTCAGGAAATCCGGATACTCTGAGACAGCCAGACAGTACAGTCACTATAATGAAATGCTGCAGCAGAACGCTGTGAAAGTATTTTATGATTCAGCTGCCGGCAAGTTGAGAGGTGATGTCAAGGTAGTGAACCCTCAGTCAGCAGATTCTTCATATGAGACTGCACCGGGGAAATGTGATTATCTGGACGGTGTCCATGAGAGCTCAATGTTGCTTTTGTATGTAACGCTTTTTGGAAAGGGACTCCCTGAAGGCGCGTCAGATAAAATCTGGGACAGCAGCGCCATGAAGCGTGTTGAGAGCAAATGGGGAACAACCTGGGAGGCCTGCTGGGGTTCATCACACGAATCGTGGGCTCATCTCTTCCTCCCCTTCAGGGATAATCCTGATTTTGACACACTTTTCAGGATCCGTGAGAAAATACGCACACAGAACGCTGCAGAGAGAGGATATCCAGGTCTTGCCGCATCGACGAATAAACCAGGATCCGATGGCTATCTGTCTGATTGCGGTATAGAAGATATCGGGAGTCAACCTGTCACCCATAACGATGTCTTTGCCATATACGGTGCATTCCCGACACTTCTTCAGTTCGCAGGCGACGAGCCTCCCAGTGGCAACTACGGACTGGCCTGGCTTTTAAACATGCTGCAGACTCAGAAGATGCAGGGGCCTCTCGGCGGAGGTGAATCTGCTACCAATGACGGGACAAAGATATCACCAATGAAGACGATAGATGGCACTCTTCCTAATATCCTTGCAATGACAGGCGGCATTGCAGCAGAAACTGCGGAGATGCTTAAATCAAAGGGACTTTATGACCATTTCATGAAGATTGTAGAAGGAGAGCTCAGAGAGGCAATGGGAGCCGAGAGCCTCAAAGAGCCTGTCGGTTTCGCTCTGCCAGCCGTGAAGGTTCCTGTGGAGAATATTCCGGATTATGATTTCCGGAAAGATTCAACAAGCGGCGTCATTGCAGAAAAGCCAGCAAGTGCTGTTGATCCGGACTTTTTCATCACTGAGCGACTGACCTGATGAATGAGGTGGTGAGAGAATCACGCTGCTCTGCAGCTACTCTTGATTTGATTGATCCGGACGAATCCAGTTCATGCATTTTTTTGCAGCCTGTATTGATCTCACTGCCCTCAGCCTATTTCCCGTCGTGAGTCTCTCTGCCGTCACCTTCAATGGAGATTACCGGTCCAAGGAATGTGGGCAGCGGCTTCGTGAAGTTGACCTGGAAGAAGTCCTTGACCCTTCCCGGAATCTCGCGTGTATAGTTGTATCTCACATTCCAGTAAGGTCTTCGGTCGGCAATCACGCCGATGGCATTGATCCCCCGTGATCGCGCCAGATACACTGCCCTGGCAAGGTGGAAGTGTTGCGTCACTATGAGAGCCGATTTGACCTGGAATACCTTGTCTGCTCTGAACATGCTCTCATACGTCTTGAAGCCGGCGTGATCCATGAATATGTCCTCGGTTGGCACACCCTTCTTCTCGGCGTAGAGCCTCATGCTGTTGACCTCGTCGTAGTTCTTTTCCCCGTGATCGCCAGTCATCAGAAGCTTTTTTACCTTCCCTCTCCTGTAGAGCTCCACAGCCGTCGAGACTCTGTCTTCGAGCATGGCTGAGAGCCATCCATCAGGCCCTGCATAGGCTCCCAGCACAACAGCCGTATGTCTTTCCGGGGCATCGTCGAGACTGACCATATACTTTTTCATACTCCTCTCCACGTGCCAGGAGATGAGAAGAATAAGGGAAATGCCTGTTAAGAAAAGAACAGATATGATAATGAGTGATATTCTGAGAATGGCATTCTTCATCAACAGTTTCGTTAATGCGGTAATGGCTGACCTTAAGAATGTCATTACAGCTCTCCTCTCAGCTTCTTTCAGGAGATATTTGACAACAGCTGTGTCCATTCCCCCCCGATGATTTAAAACTTACCTTATGCGACAGAATTCAAAATGAGAGCATCGAACTCATTTCGCTTCGCTGACAATTGTTTCCATGGAAGTTCCGAGACATAGGAAAGTATGCGGCAGTTGAAGAAGGAAGGGCCATGCAGGAACAGCTCAGATATCATTACCTTCATTCTGTCAGCGCTTATAATATAATGCCTGTAACGTCGCGCTGCACGTTTTCCTGCCTATTCTGCAGCCACAGGCAGAATCCGCCAGGTGTGGAAGTCTTCACTGTACCGGATCTTACGCTCTCCATGGTTGATGAGCTCTTCATCTTTCTCGACCCCGCAAAGAAGATTGTGATAGGTGAATCGGCAACGAGATGCATAGAAGGTGAGCCATTCTGTAACAGAGCATTCCCTGATATTCTGGAGAAGCTCAGAAGGAAGTTTCCTGTCACGCCTTTTCATATTGCCACCAATGGCACCCTTTTAACAAAGAAGACTATCAAAAGGCTCAGGAGGATCATGCCTGTTGAGCTTGCGATATCGGTGAATATTCTCGATCCTGCGCTGCGCCGCACAATACTTGGCGAAGTTAAAACAACTGATATGCTGTCAGTTCTTTCCTGCCTTTCTGCCTGTGAGATTCCCTTTTCCACAACCATTCTGGCCCTTCCAGGCCTTACCGGCTGGGAGATTCTCGAAGAAACTGTCACTGCTCTCTCTGGAACAGGAAGTGAAGTCATAAAGCTTTACTGGTGCTCTGTTACTGATCATACTTCTTCCGAAGTTGCAGCAGCCGCTGGCGACAGAGATTCTCTGATATATTTTCACGAAAAGATGAAAAAGAAGATAAAGACTCCCCTGTTTCTGGAGCCGCCACTGCTTTCCGACTTGAAGGCGATCACGGAAGGTGCGGTGAAAGGCTCACCGGGTGAAAAGGCAGGTATACAGGCAGGTGATGAGATACTGTTCATAGATACATTCAAACCCCGCTCACGTGTTGAAGCGTTCCGCTGCTTGAATGTCTTTAATAAGCCGGCTCGTCTGGTGGTCCGCCGGGACGGTCAGCTCCTGACTCTGAATCTTAACCTGTCGTACTCAGAGAGACCTGGAATCACTTTTCTTTATGATATTGACTGCGATTATTTCGAGGTATTGAAGAATGTCTCTATGAGAGCTCATCGCCCGCTCATCATCACATCGGAACTGGCTCTGCCCATGCTTCAGGCAGCTCTTAAGTCAGACGAGCTCGATGTACCTGCAGTGTCTGTGAGGAACTCGTTCTTTGGCGGCACAATCGGGTGTGCAGGCCTTATGACTGTGATTGATATCATAGAGGCAATCCCGCAAGACGGCAGTTTCAAAGAGATACTGCTGCCGGCAGCTCCATTTGACGGGCATGGGCGGGACCTCACCGGACGCTCCTGGCTTGATATTGAAGAATCAACAGGCCTTAAGGTCACCATCATCTGAATTCACATCCCGTATGGACAGGGTCATTTTATACTCACCAGCATAACAAATTGCAGCATTCTAAATTGCCAAATGAGTGTTGATAGATGATTCCAGAAGTTTTGATAGTGCAATTTATAATGCGCGTTTGCATTACTGTGGAGCAGCTGATAACAACAGAAATTTAATAATTCGTTTACAGAATGTTAACCCTTTTTGTACTAAAGCACACAGGGCCGACAGGTGTTCTGTGATAGGATAATATCAATAGAACACATAGGAAGCCTCTGGCGACTGAAAGGGAGGGGACATCATGATCTTTATACCACTGGTGCTTATTGTGATTCAGGTATTGTTATATCTGTACTTCGAAAACTCTAATCGGCACTATCAGATGGAGCTGGAGCGCCTTTTCAGAAAACATCGATGATGTCTCGGAACTTTTATGGAAACTTTGTAATGACGCTGTTTGCCTGTCCCCTCCGGGGGCAGGCAGGATTCCATAGTAATCTATTCAGGCTTATCGAAGTGCTGTAATTTCTGCTCCACATTCATCAGTGAAGCGTGTGCGGTTTTAAATATATCAAAGCCATACTGGACTGCTGTGCGCCCTGCTGCAATGCCTCCGAAAAGGAGGCCGAGGGGTAGGGCATACAGGCCTGCACCGGCCGCTACAGCGGTGCAGGTGGCAATTGAGCCGAATCCCACGACAGAATCTATCACGCCGTCAGTGATTAGGGACATGTTCTTTCCAGTCTTTGTTTCCTTTGTGAGTCCCGTAGCAAGTTTGGTATAGCCCTGTTCCATACTGAAGAGCCCTCCGGCGAGACCTGCTATCGGGAGAAGAAGGCTATTTACCGGGGCTATGAAGGGGAAGAGGGATGGAGGGATGACCGAACTCATTGCTGTAATGGCGTGTTTTGTCATTTTGAAGGCACTTTCAATAATACCGTGGCCGTCAATTGAGAGCAGTGTTTCCACGACTCGACTTATAGTCGGATAACTTGATGAGAGCTTGCCCTGCCAGTCTTCATCTCTGCTCACTGCTTTCAACAGCTCATCCCACCTGCTGTTATTGGCAAATTTCGTCTGCTCGTAACCGTAATTAGGTTCAAGACGCCTTGGGGCTACAGAATCATCCTGCGACGTGCAGTACCCGTAATCTTTGGGAAGATAGGCAGACATACCGGTCGCTCCCTGAATGAACTTGCCGCCTGCATACCATGCAGCGTGCTGTTCTGCGACTATTGCACTTTCTACGGCGCTGTCAAGCTTCCTGGCTGCTTCAGCAATCGGGGTCTTGCTGAAGTGCCTGTTTTTTGACAATTCACGTGCAAAATCCCCGAGATCTCGATAATCCACGTATGGTTCAACATAGCGTGTTCCCATATAGACTTTCTGTGTATTGGTGATTATCTTTCTGATGTAATCTACTGAATCTGGATTCCGGACAATCTCGTCGAGGAGCAGCCCTGCCACTTCATCAGCAGCGGAGAGGACGCTGTCCATCCTGGAGAGATCAAAGGCAGACTGGGTCGGCGAGAGCTTGTTGTGCAGCGGCTGATGACCTGCCTCAAAGACATACAGTTTCGCAAGCTCCTCAGGTGTGATGGCACCGCGCTCTTTAATACCGTTCTTCAGATCCTTTATCACGCTTATCTGGAGAGTGTCACCGAAGGCTCTGTTGACATAATGTCTGAAGTTGGATGGCTCATCTTCGGCTCCAACCATGTAGCTTACGCAGTCCTTCAGCTCATATGCGACTTCTGCCTGTCCCATCAATCTTCCGCTGAAGTTGACAAGATCCATCCGGTGCCCTGAAGATATCTCCACTTCTTTAAGGAGATCTGCCAGCTCCCTGTTGTCAATCAGGCTCTTTGTTTCGTCATCGGCAATAGAGCCTCGGAAACCAGCGCCCTGATCCCACAGTACCAGTGCATAGTGCTTTGCAGGATACTTTTTCATCCCCCAGGCTATAAATTCTTTAAGTGTAGAAGGGTCGCCCATGTCAGGATTACCGAGTTTTTCAATGTCAGCCATAATCTCTCTGGATTTTTCTCCAGAGATGAGTCCCCGTTGTGTTCCTTCAGTCTTTGTGTCAATCTCGGCAAGCAGGTTGACATTTTCATCAGAGCCTGTATTCTTCAGTGATCTGAGCGAAGCCCTTATGACCCCGTCCAGATCTTTCTTCCCATCCATATAGAAAAGGACAGTCCATTCCTTTTCCGGTTTGCTTAAAGCGACCAGATCCTGGGGAACAGCATCAGTATTTTCCTCCTGTAAGGCAGAAGTCCCCCCCGATATTACCTGGAATGATGCTGTTGATGGAATTTTGACGGAACGCAGGTTGTCCATGAGTCTCCTGATTACAAAAACATCCACTTTATATTGTACGATTTCAGCGGAGAGGAGTCAATTACAGGAATATTAACAGATGGACAGATCGTCTGATTTCTATCGGAGTTTTCAGTGCAGAAGCTGGTGAAGGAGATTGGAAGAAGTCTATTGAAATAGCTCCGAACATTTCCCTTATATCGAAAGGCGGCTGTATCGAATCAACAGACCCATCAATTTTTTGCTGTATCACAGAGCACGAGAGGCTCAGCTTCATGAAGCGGCACAGTGCATCTCCGCACTTTTTCAATGCTGAACCTGAGCACCAGTTCCAGCGGGTCAATGAACGAGGAGGCATTGATGATAGTTACAATTCTGGGAGCAGGCCACGGCGGTCAGGCCATGGCAGGAGATCTGACTCTGGGAGGCCACGAAGTTCGTCTGGCAGCGGTACCTGAGCACTCCACAAATATTCAGCTCCTTACAGCTTTCGGTGGTATCATAGTAGAAGGTACCACTTCTACAGGAGTAAAGCCCGGCTTTGCAAGGCCGGCCATGCTTACAAGCGATCTGAAATCAGCCATCAAGGGAGCCGAGGTCATATTGATAGTGGTTCCGGCCTTCGGTCAGGAAGGGTACATGAAAGCTCTCATAGAACACGGCGAGGAAGATCAGATAGTTGTCTTCAATCCCGGAAAGTTTGGCTCTCTCGCCTTTGTGCATATGCTGAAAGAAGCAGGGCTGTCCAATAAGTTCATTGTAGGTGAGACGAGCTCGCTTATCTATGCCGCAAAAACAAAGGGCCTGGGACATGTGAACATCAAGGCGGTAAAGAGCGAGCTTCCCTTTGCCGCTCTGCCGTCCAGGGACACCGGAACAGCTCTCTGGAAGCTCATGGACCTCTATCCACAGTTTGCTCCTGCCTACAACGTTCTGCAGACGAGTATTGACGCCCCGGGGCTCATTATCCATCCCATAACCACTCTTATGAACATGAGCCGAATAGAACAGATTGGTCCTTACCGCAACTCTCACTATGATATAACGCCCGGTGTAGCCAGAGTGATGCAGGGCGTGGACAGGGAGCGTATGGAGATCGCCAGGGCTCTCTGTTATGAGACTTATTCTTTTGAAGAAACGATGCAGATAATGTATAAGGTGAAGGCCGACAGCGTATATGATACCATGTATAATATAACCGCCCATAATGTGCAGATGGCGCCGGGTGATCTGCAGCACCGCTATGTGACAGAAGATGTTCCCTTTGGCCTGGTCACCGTATCGACACTCGGTAGATCTCTGGGCATCCCTACGCCAAACATGGAGGCGATAGTGAATATAGCCAGCCTCGCCAACGAAACGAATTACTGGGACACTGGAAGAACAGCAGAAAAGATAGGCATCGCCGGCAAGAGCATTCATGAGCTGATCGAATATGTGACAGGCAGCTGATATGACTGTTGACAGGTGCACTTCGCATTGAGCTTTGAAGGCTTCAGCACGGCAGCACGAGTGAAATCCTGTGCTGCAGGATATCTTCAATCAAAGATGACAGGAGTATTGAATCATGTTCACTACCGCTGGAATTCAGATAGTATGGTTTCTTTCATCCAATGAGGCAATAGCCTCGCAGCACGAGTTTATCGAGCCGGAGCATCTCTTAAGCGGCATATTGAAGTTCTCCGACATGGATCAATCCCTGCTTATGTTGATGATGAAGGGAAAGGGCGCCGGACAGTTGAGCGATGAAAGAAGTCAGCTCAATGATCTGCTTAAATCATTTGGAATCATTGTGCCTGTGGTGAGTACATCGATCCGGCACAGGCTCAGGGCAGCTCTTGGTAAGGGGACTTTCAGAGCTGCTGCAAGGATGGTGATCCATCGCTCGCAGAAGACCAGAGAGATATACAGGCGCGCTGAGATGCTTTCAAAGGAAGAAAAAGCCGGACAGGCAGGTGTGATTCATCTCTTCCAGGCTTTGTGTGAAAGTCCGACTCCGGTCATAGAAGAAATTTACAGGGATGTGACAGGAAAATCCCTTGTATCCACCTCTCCTGATGGTGCTGCTCCTGCCGCTCAGCTCGCCAGTCCGCCCATGAAGGATGGAAATGCTCCCCTCCAGGCTTCAGCTGTCCCTGAGAATCCGCTCGAACAGATGCTCGACTTTCTCGATACACTGAGAGACCTTAAAAGAGAGCTCAGAACCAGAGTTTATGGACAGGATCACGCAATTCATGCATTCATCGAAGGCCTTTACAGCTCAGAGGTTGTGGCGTCTGCCGATGTTGACAGAAAGAGGCCTCAGGCTGTCTTTGTCTTTGCAGGTCCTCCCGGAGTGGGTAAGACCTACACATCGGAGCTGGCGGCTTCATTTCTGGGCAGGCCTTTCAAGCGCTTCGACATGACAGGCTACACCGATCACCAGCAGCATTCAGATCTGATAGGCTTCGCACCGAGCTTCAAAGATGCCCAGGAAGGTGCTCTCACAGGTTTCGTGAGAAAGAATCCGAGAGCCGTTCTTCTTTTCGATGAGATTGAAAAAGCCCACCTCAACACTGTTCAGCTTTTCTATCAGATCCTGGATGCGGGACGTCTCGAAGACAAATTTACCGGGAAGGATGTCAGCTTCAGGGATACGATCATCATATTCACCACTAACGCCGGTCGTTCGCTCTATGATAATCCAAATAAATCAGGGATAGCCGCAGTGCATGCTGACTATCACAAGCGGACCATCCTTTCGGCGCTGGAGAGTGAAAAGAATCCATCGACAGGGCAGCCGGCTTTTCCTCCTGCCATCTGCTCCCGTCTGGGCCAGGGCTTTCCTCTCATGTTCAACCATCTCGGGATCAATGAACTTGAGATGGTCTGCAACAGTGCCCTGACAAGAACTGAGATGCTGCTGGAAAAGCATTATTCGAAGCAGATTTCACACCATCCGCTCCTCCCCATCCTTCTTGTGCTGAAGGAAGGAAGAGGAGCTGACGCCAGGCAGATCTCTGCCGAGGCAGACAAGTTTGTAAAGATTGAGCTTTTTAAATATCTGAGCCTGTATCAGAAGGAACGTCTCCCGGCAATATTCGAGGAAGTTGACAGTATAAGCTTCGGGCCGGATGAGGGCGCCATGGATAGGGAGATCAGAAAGATACTGGAGCCGGAAGAGCCTCCGTCAGTGCTCCTCATTGCAGACCGGTTTCTGGGCACACTTTATACCCGCACTATCCAGGATGTGAAGTGGCTTCTTCCTTCAACAGTCGAAGAGGCTCTGGATATGCTCGCTACTAAAGATGTATCGCTTGTGCTTCTGGATTTGTGGCTCTCCCGAACTGCATCTCAGAATGGAGAGAAGGCCGGCTCCAATGATGATTTTGAAACAGTGAGAAAGGGAACAGACTTTGTTCCTCTGTCGGCAAGGGCGCTGGAAGAAGGGAGAAAATACCTGTCAGCCATACACGGACGGATGCCGGATCTCCCCATATACCTTCTATCGCTTATTGAATCAGTTGCGCCTGAAGGCTCCGGCGACGGGATTAAGGAAAGTGCCATCAACACCATACGTGTCGATGAAAGCTTCGAGCTGGAAGGGGAGATCGCCGGAGATATATCAAACAGAAAGCCCATAGATGACGAGCTCTTTCTGGCCTGTGTCAGAACAGGTGGCGCCAGAGGCCTTCTAGCCACCGGCTTCTTCTCAATCATGAAGGACAGGTGGCAGGCAGAGCGGCTGGAGTTCTGTCAGAGCATTGCAGATATATGCAGGAGGCTCTACAGGGAAAAACAGGCACAAGAGCGGGCAGGAGAGCATCAGGTTCTCTCCTTCGAGACAGTCTCTTCAGTGGAAAAGGAGCGCCGTCAGATAGTTATAAGGCTCAGAAACTTCAAGCTCACAAGAGCGGTGGAGGCAATGGATGCAGGAGGCCTGCTTGATGAGGCTGAGAGGCCTGCCACCCGCTTTGACGATGTATGCGGAGCCAGAGCGGCTAAAGAGGCTATGTCTTTCATTGTTGAGTGGCTTCAAAATCCTCATCGTTACAGAAATGTCGGTGTCAGGTCACCTAAAGGCATCCTCCTTACCGGACCTCCTGGAACAGGGAAGACAATGCTGGCCAGGGCTCTTGCCGGAGAGTCGCGCTGTGCTTTCATAGAGCAATCTGCTGCAGCCTTCGTTACAATATGGCAGGGGAGCGGCCCGCAGAATATAAGAAACCTCTTTGAGCGGGCGCACCGCTATGCACCTGCCATCATCTTTATTGACGAGATAGATGCCATCGGCAGAAAGAGAATGGGCTCTCAGGGGGCAGGAAGAGCTGAAGAGTCGACACTGAACGCACTTCTTACTGAAATGGATGGCTTTGGGGTGAAATCGGGCCCTCCGGTTATTGTTATAGCTGCAACGAATCTTGCAGAACAGCTCGATCCTGCTCTCAGGAGGCGTTTCGACAGAGAGATCGAAGTGGATAAACCTGATAAGGAAGCCAGGATACAGTATCTCAGGAGATCCCTCTCCGGAAGGCGCTCTGCCGGAGTGTCTGACACTGTCATCGACAGGATGGCAGGGCAGTCTGCAGGGATGACAGTGGCAGATCTGGAGCGCATCATCCATGAAGCTGCCGTGATGGCGGCTCAGCGTGAATCTGAGCTCAACGACGCATTACTGGAGGAAGCCTTTGAGAAAGTCAGAATGGGTGAAGCGAAAAAGCCTCCTGACAGGGAGACGCTTCTTAGAATAGCCCGCCACGAGGCAGGACACGCAATTGTTGCGTGGGAAGGCGGTCACAGGGCTGTGCAGCTCACCATAGTCGGCAGAGGGCATGCAGGAGGCTATATGGAGCGTGAATCCGAAGAAGAAAGAGTCATCTACACAAAAACCGAGCTCGAACAGCTCATTCGGGAAGCCATGGGAGGCAGAGCAGCAGAGATATTGTATTATGGAGATGAATCAGGCCTCTCTTCAGGTGTGGCAGGAGATCTTGCAGAAGCCACGCGCATTGCAAGAAAGATGGTACAGGAGTTTGGAATGAGTCCGGAATTGGGGAATCTGGCTCTTGACGGTCAGGCTCTCAGGGACGGACCAATGGCGATACAGGTAAAAGAGGCAGCGGAAAAGATTGTAAGCACCGAGCTGCATTATGCCGGTGTAACTCTAATAAGAAATCGGGCTCTTCTCGATGCCCTGTCCGAAAGACTTTTCGAAAGGAACCGCCTGACAGGAAGGGAGATAGAGGAGATACTGGGGCAACAGGGCGCGACCCGATAGCTTCATCTAATCCTGTTCAGTGCTCGAGCAGTGCGGTTGTTTAAGCATTGATCCTGCTTGAAAATTGACCCTGAAGTTACGTTTCTGATATAATCATTGAAAGAGTCTGAGTCTGAATTGCCTGAAGCTGAGAGGTGTGACATGAACAAGATGGTGAAAAAGCAGTTCCTTGTTTCCTTTGCTGTATTGTTTATCCTCTGCATCGTACAGGCCGCCGAGGCGCAGACCATCTATGATGACCCTTACAACCAGGTCAGAGTAAATACGCTTCACAACGAAGACGGACAGCTGGACGGAGCTTTCTGGTCTTATGTTTCGTGGGGAGGCGGCAAAGAGCTCCACATTGAAGTTTCGGTCAGCAAGACACAGCTTACCATATACAAGTGCCAGAATCTTGAAAATACACAATATGTATCTATCAGGAGCATTGAAAATGATCCGCAGTGGGTGACGCTGCGCTGTGATAAATGGACTGCCCGTATCAGCAAGAGGTCCTATCAGAAGGCGAGAGTGATGGAAGTTCGTAAGAGCAGTGCTCTAACAGATGCTATGGTAAGCCTGGGATATAATGAGGTCACAATAGCCTTTCCTGACAGGCGCATAACAGCAGCGATAAAGGAGACCATCAACGATCTCCGTTATGACGATATGGTATACCAGTGCACTGAGTCGAACGGGAACTACTGGAAGGTCTACATCAGGAAGTAGCCCATTGATGGAAGCAGGCGTTCCTCCTCATATCAGAACGCCTGCTTCTGTTTGCCGATCCGAACTCTCCTTATCTGATTTTTTCTCCAACCCGAAAACGGTGAAGTGATATGCTGACTTGTCACAGCCGTGGAAGAGGGGCAGGAAAGTAAGGAAGAGAATCTTTTATGGAGCAGGATCACGGAGCAGAGTATGAAAACCATAATAAGTGATTCAGTTGTGGTAATACCGATTTTTGCCGAAGGACAGACCGATCCCGGAAAGACAAGGAGCAACAATGAGGACGCCTTTTCATATGATCCGGACTCTGGCATCTTTATTGTCTCTGACGGCGTCGGAGGGGAACAGGCAGGTGAGAGGGCATCTGAGGCGACAGTCAAGCTCCTCCCCTTCATGCTTAAAGAGGCTCTGAGGAAATGTAATATCATAAAAGAAGATGAGATGATCAGTGTTATATCCTCGACGATCAGAGATCTCAACAGAAAGGTTTTTGAGTATTCACAGTCTGTTGATGAGTTGAAAGGAATGGGAGCGACACTGGTATTCTGTCTGGTAAGAGAGGACAGGGTATTCTGCGCCTACATGGGAGACAGTAGTGTTTTTTTAGTCAGGGATGGAGAAATGGAGTGTCTGACTGAAGATCACTCACTAGTGCATATCCTTCTGCAACAGCGGAAGATAAATAACAAACAGGCGAAAACTCATCCTTTCCGAAATGTTATACTGCGGTATATTGGCATGGAAGAGGAGAGAGGGCCCGATATATCGGTTTTCACCTGTCGGGATGGTGACAGATTTCTTCTCTGCTCAGATGGTCTTACCGATATGGTTTCGGAAAAGACCATAGCTTCTATCCTCTGGAAGGAAGATTCGCTTAAAACAGTCTGTTCTTCTCTCATAGACGCGGCCAATGAAGCCGGAGGCCTTGATAATATAACTGCAGTAGCAGTACAGATTGGAAATAGCAGGGCCCGTCGTGACATGAAGGTCAGGGTCAGGCGCACAAGACGTCATTCAATGATTGCATATAAGGAAGAGCATAAGGCTTAATAGTGTGTGCTCTGTCTTCTTTCAGTTTAACATTTTGTTAGTACCTGCCATACAAAGCACTTACAAAACTGTCTGTTTTCTTCACAATACTCTGTTATGATTATCATAATGCCGCAGCTTTGTATTGCCTTTGTATCTGTATAAAATACAAAGACATTAACAGGGCGGCAGAAAGCAGCAGTTGTCACAGTATTGAATATGTCCTGGAAAGGAGACAGTGCCATAAATGGAGCGGAAAAGAAGAATCTATCTGGTAGAAGATGAAGAAGAGATATGCACTATCATTACAAAATACCTGCTCAAAGAAGGATATGAGGTTGCTTATTATCAAAGAGGTGATACCGCTCTGAAAGAAATCGTTGATAACCCTCCCGACCTTCTGATCCTGGATATAATGCTGCCGGGAATTGATGGTATTGAGATATTGAAAGTAATAAGAAATACATTGAGTCTGCCTGTAATCTTTATCTCTGCAAGAAAAGATGAAGTGGATCGCATCCTGGGTATTGAACTGGGAGCCGATGATTATATTCCAAAGCCATTTTCGTTCAGGGAGCTGGTGGCGCGGGTCAAATCAATTTTCAGGAGGATTGATTTTGAAACCAGGGATGTAATTCCTGTTGAAAAAAGCACAATCAAATCAAAAAATTTAATTATTAATCTGGACAGTATGATGCTGTGCTCGAGAGAATCGTCTATTGAACTGACTGCCACTGAATTTTCGATATTGAAGGTCATGATGAGCCGGCCAGGCAGAGTTTTCACTCGGGGAGAGCTTCAGCACTTTCTTGCTGATGGAGAACGTGGTGCTGATACGAGGGCTATAGATATTCATGTTAAGAACATGAGAAGAAAGATGGAAGAGCTGGGCACTTCTTCCATGTTGATTCAATCAGTGCGAGGAGTTGGATACAAATATGAAGATTGAATTTTTCAAAAAACTCTGGTGGAAGGTGCTTCTCTACTATGCTGCCATAATTCTTCTGACAGTAGGACTTATATACGTGATTCTCATCATACAGGTGAGAATGCATATTAAAAAAGAGATACTGAATAATATGAATACCACCTATGACAAGGCGATCAGGAATATCCGGGAGCGCTCCGGTACATTGAGTCTGAAAGAAATAAGTAAAGAAATCAGTTCGATAAGGCAAAAGAGCCGCTTCGGTGATTTTGGAGGCCCTGGTGGTCGCGGTGGACGTGGCGGTCCCGGCGGTCCCGGCGGTCCCGGCGAGTCCGGGCATCCTGGCGGTCCCGGCGGTCCTGGCGAGTCCGGGCATTCCGGCGGTCCTGGCGGTTCCGGCGAGTCCGGGCATCCTGGCGGTCCCGGCGAGTCCGGGCATCCTGGCGGTCCTGGCGGTCCTGGCGAGTCCGGGCATCCTGGCGGTCCTGGCGGTTCCGGCGAGTCCGGGCATTCCGGCGGTCCCGGCGGTTCCGGCGAGTCC
>Ga0302251_1000424_pt1 | contig 39928 bp, 24 predicted proteins | sample AAG_RA_Gln_MG_FD_193534 | JGI IMG/M metagenome (GOLD analysis project Ga0302251, IMG submission 193534) | Enriched activated sludge microbial communities from anaerobic digester in WTTP, New Holstein, Wisconsin, United States - AAG_RA_Gln | ecosystem: Engineered > Bioreactor > Anaerobic >... | reverse complement strand
GGGGAACACCACGGTCCTATCAAGCGGGGGCCGGCCGGAGGAACCGCCTTTCCCCTACTGGAGGCTGACGACCAACCCCGAGTACTTTTCCGCCAACACGTCGGACTGCTCCTGGGAGACGCCCTCGGCGTAGACGTAAAAGTACGGGCCGTCGGCGTCGGGGAGGATCAGCACCCACTCCTCGCCGCCGAGCCCGATCTTGACCCCATCGGTGCGGTCCAGGATGCGCTCGCCATACTGCTCGTTCAGCAGGCGCATGACGCGGCCCTTGCTCTCCCATCGGCAGGGGATACGCGCGCGGCTCATCGTATAGGGCGGCAGCGTCTCCAGCGCCGCGGAGAGGGTGGTGTCCTGGCGGACGAGCAGCTCCAGCAGCTTGGCGACGGCAAAGATGCCGTCACAGACCGGCTGAAACTGGGGAAAGATGAAGGAGCCGCTGCCGTCGCCGGCCACCAGAATATCGTGTTCGGCGCAGGCGTCCATAAGGGCCGAGGGGTTCACCTTGGTGCGGACCACGCTGGCCCCATAGTGCGCCGCCAGCCGGTCGATCGCCAAGGGCGCGGAGACGGGCACCGCGACGGTGCCGCCGCCGCCCCGGGCGGCCAGGCTCAGGGCTGTCATCAGCACCAGGAGGCGCATCCCATCCAGCCGCTTGCCCCGATCGTCCACCAGGTAGATGCGCTCGCCGCCGGTGTCCAGTCGCACCCCAAAGTTGGCGCGCAGGACCGGCACCATCGCCGAGAGCAGTTCCAGGCCGGCCTCGAACTCTTGAGCCGTATGATAGATCTTGGAGTCGTCGAGGGTCGAGTTGAGGGCGACGACGTTGCAGTCGAGCTCGTCGAGGATGGTGGGCAGGATCTTGGCCGTGCTGGAGTTGGCATAGTCCACGACCAGGCGGATGTCCTTGCTGACCGGCCGCAGCGCCTCCAGGTCGAGCCGCTCGCGGAAGGCGGCCAGGTAGTGGCCCTCGGGGCGCGTCGGCTCGGTGATCCGGGCGATGTCGTCCAGGTAGACACGGCGAAAGTCCTCCTGGAAAAAGACGCGCTCGATCTTGCGCTGCGCCGCCGGCCCCAGGTCCAGGCCGCGTTCGTCGAAAAAGGTGATATCGACCACACGGTTGTCAAATGGCGAGAGGCGCACGTGGATGCCCCCGGCCATGCCGAGCGCGCGGGTGACGTAGCGCGCCACCGGGACCGGCACCGAGTGCAGGTCGGCGACGTGCACGCCGGAAGAGGGCAGCCCCGAGATCAGGGCCCGCTTGATCATACGCGGGGTGTAATGGGCGTCACGGTTCATCGTCACCACGGCGCCCTTGCGCATGGTGCCGCCGTAGGCGGCGCCCAGGCGGGCGGCAAACTCGGGGGTAATGTCCACGTTGACCAGGCCGCTGACGCCATAGCGCCCAAAGAGCACCTTGCGTCCCTGGGCGCCCCAGATGATGCTGCTGGAAACGGTGGCGCCCTCCTCGATCTCTTTGCCCGGCCAGATCTTGACCCCCGGCTGGATGATCGCCCCGGCGTTCACGGTGGTCCCGTCACCGATGACGGCGCCCTCAAAGACCATGGCCCGCCGCTTGACGGTACACTGCCGGCCGACGATGGCCCCCCGCAGCTCGGCCCGTTCGCCGACGTACGAGTTGCGCCAGATGATGGACCGGTCCACGTGGGCCCGGCTCTCCAGCACCGAAAAGTCGCGCACAACAGTCGGTCCGTAGATGACGGCGCCCTCCTTGATCTTGGTGCCGTAGCCGAAAAAGGCCGCTCCCTGGATGATTGCCTCCGGGGAGAGCTCCACCTCGGCATCGCACCAGACGCCGGGGCGCACCTCGGTGCCGTCGCGCTCCAGGTTCACGCGGCCCTCCAGGTAGTCGGCACTGGCGCGCATATACTCCTGGATATTGCCGATGTCACACCAGTAGCCGGAGGCAATGTAGCCATAGATTGGCTCGCCTTTTTCCATCAGACGGGGGAAGAGGTCCTGGCTAAAGTCAAAGGGCCGGTCGGGGTCGATGTATTGAAAGACCCGCGGATCGAGGACATAGATGCCCGTGTTGACGGTGTCGGAAAAGACCTCGCTCCACGACGGCTTCTCCAGGAACTGGCGCACGCGGCCGTCCTCGTTGACGATGATGACCCCATACTCCAGGGGGTTGGGCACGCGCGTCAGCGTGATCGTGACCAGGCCGCCGTGCTGCTGGTGAAAGGCCATCACCTGGCTGAGGTCGAAATCGGTCAGGGCGTCGCCGCTGATGACGAGAAAGGTCTCGTCGAGGTAGGACTCGGCCTGCTTGACACTGCCGGCCGTGCCCAGCGGCACCTCTTCCACAGAGTAGTGAAACTGCACGCCGTGGGCCGAGCCGTCGCCGAAATAGTCCTGAATGCGGTCGGCCATGAACTGGAGGGTCGCGACGACTTCGGTAAAACCGTGTTTCCGGAGCAGCCCCACGATATGGCCCATCACCGGCTTGTCCACGAGGGGCACCATGGGTTTCGGGCGGTTGATCGTCAGGGGGCGGAGGCGGGAACCGGCTCCCCCGGCCATGATTACAGCCTTCATATAGACCTCCTTGGGATGCCGATATCGTCGGCATCCTTTCTGTTGGGCCTATTATACACAGGAACGGCTTTGCTGACAAGCGCTTGCAGAGGCACGCCAGGTGTAGTATAATGCGGACGGAAGCGGTCCATCGCGTGCCTTGGGCGGCGTGTGGTTGCGGGATCAGTGGAGAGGCATAGTGCGGACGAGGCAGGATCCGGGAAGCAATCCCACGGCGGCCTCCCGCCAATCATACTTTGGAGGCGCATCCATGTCTGGGCTCTTTGGTGGCAAACGAGAATCGATGCCGGCATCCTCTGCGGAAGGCAAATCGGAAAGCTTCATCGGCAGCATGATGAGCGTCGAAGGGGGTGTCATCAAGTGTGACGGCAACCTGCGTATCGACGGGCGGGTGGACGGCGAGGTCAACGTTACCGGCACGGTCGTGATCGGCAAAACGGGCGTGGTCAACGCCAACGTCCATGCACAGCACGTCTTTGTCGCCGGAGAACTCCGGGGGGATGTCGAATCGCCGACCGGCCTGGAGATCACCGACACGGGCAAGCTCTATGGCAACATCACGGTCGGCAGCCTGCAAATCGAGCGGGGGGGAATCTTCCGCGGGCAGAGCTTTATGGGCACCACGCACGGCGAGCCGGAACAGCTCTTGCTGAGTGGGCCGGCCTTTGAGGGCGACAACTTTGAAGAAAGGTAGGCTGCAGCGCTGGTGGCAGCGTGTGCGGGCACGGGGCATCCTGGGAACCAAATCGTTTCTGTGTGACGACTGCAAGTGGAACTGGCGTTCAGCCTGTCACCGGCGCGAGCGGCCCAATGCGGTAGAGTGTCCCGAGTACGTCCGCAAAGGACGATGAGGAGGGACGCATGGAACAGGCGCAGGAGCGTTGGCGGCGTCCGGGGGTTCGTCTGGCGGTGCTCGCGCTGATCGGGATCTCGGTCTATTTCCTGGTCATCTTTGTCAAGCAGTCGGTGAACCTCTATCATCTGAAGCAGGCGGAGCAGGCCGCCGAGGCACGCGTCACGCAGCTGGCACAGGAAAATGCGCAGCTGGCGGAGACGCTGGGCTGGTACATGGGGGATGAGGGGCGCCGGCTGCTGGTCGAGCGCAACCTGCCCTACGTGGGGCCGGGGGAACAGGTCGCGGTGGTCGTAGCGCCGCCGGGGCAGGTCCCGGTCAAGGTTGTGGGGCCGGCCGGCGAGTCGCCCGAGGCGCTGGCCGCACTGCCGGCGTGGCAGCAGTGGTGGCGGGCGGTGTTTACGCCCATAAGCCCCTAAGACGGAGTATACTGGGGAACAGGAGAAACTGGAAACTGAAGCCGAAGTGGCGGAATCGGCAGACGCGGCGGTCTCAAAAACCGTTGAGGATCACCCCTCATGTGGGTTCGAGTCCCACCTTCGGCACAAGGTCAGCCCTGCTCGCGCGGGCTGGCCTTTTTTCGTCCCCCCAGGAGGCCAAAGGTCACCAGCGCTGGCACGACCATCCCAAAAACGATCAGGGCGTCCATCTGGTAGAGCGAGTCCCAGGAGATCCCCCACCAGTACCAGACAAAGTTCCATCCCAGGTGCGAGAGCTCGCCCGCGCAGGCCGCCAGCGCCAACGGTGCAAAGAGACGGTCGTCGCCCGACAGGGCCAGCAGCGCGATCGTTACGATCATGTACCAGGGCCAGAACCAAAAGTTGGCCAGCAGCAGGTAGAGCAGAAAGGCGCTCGAGCAGGCCACCAGCAGCCCGCCCCACGGCCGGCTTTCCCGAAAGGCCCAGCCGCGCGTCGCGGCGACCACCGCCATCCCCACACCCGCCCCGAGCAGGCCTCCGGCCACCGCCATCACCACCGGGCCGGCCGCTAACGCCAGCCGCTCGAAGCCGGACGGCGGCGCCGCCCCCGCGGTCTCCAGCCACTGCGCCAGCCACCACACCATGCCCCCCAGCAGACCGGCCAGCCCGCCCCCCGTCGCCCCCAACTGCGCGGCCAGACGCCCCTCCACGCGGGCCACGTTCCAGACCGCCCGCCCCAGCAAAACCAGGTAGCCCAGGGCGAAAAGCGCCAGGAAGGGCCACCGGATCAGCGCCTGGAAAAGGCCGTCGCCCAGGACCCCCGCTTGCGGCAGCAGCGCCTCGCGCGAGATGCTCGCGATCGACATGCGGAACATGTCGGCCCGGCGAGCCAGCGTCGTCGTCACCTCGGGCCACTGCCAAAAGACGACGTAGAAGGCCGCCACCACCAGGAAGAAGGGGGCCAGCAGCACCAGCCCCCGCCACAGCCAGCGCGACCAGCGTTTTTCCCCCGACAGCAGGTACAGCAGGAAAAAGGGCAGGAAGAGGATCGTCACGAACTTGACCAGGACCGACGCGGCGAGGAAGAAGAGGGCCAGGCCGCCATAGAGGAGCACGCGCCCGGGCGTCTCGACCAACGGGTCTGCCTCCGCGATGCGCCGGGCGTAGCCGAGCAGCCAACAGGCGGCGAGCAGGAAAAAGACCATCAGCAGGTCGTTGTGCGCATTGGCCAGCCCCTCCATCAGGATCAGGGGGTTCCAGGCAAAGAGGAGCGTGCCGGCCAGCGCCTGGCCGGGCGCCGCGCGCCGCAGCGTCGCCGCAATCAGGAGCACGCTGCCCAGGTAGCTCGCCATCGCCAGCCACTTGTGCGCCAGCAGGTTGTCGAGGAGCCTGTCTCCCACCAGCCGCGCCAGCAGCCCGCTGATCGTCTCCCACAGGGGACCGTAGGCCGAGGTCGCGTCCCGCCAGGAAACGTACTCCAGGAACGGGTCGGCGGCCATGTCGCTGGGCGCATAGACGTACGGGTTGCCGCCGTGGACGCCCGTGATGCGGCCCCGCGCGATATAGTCATAGGGGTCCAGCGTCGTGGTGGTCGCGACATAGACGTTGACCAGGGCAAAGAGGACCGCGCCGAGCAGGACAACGGCCCAGAGCCGGCGTTCGGGCGGTCCCCGGCGGCAGAGGCGGTAGGCCAGGGCATAGAGGAGAAAGAGGGCGACCGTCGCCAACGCCACGCCGAGCGCCACATCGCCGTTGCGGTTGGCGATCAGGCCGATGCTGATCTGCTTGAGGTGATGGTAGCCCAGGAGGGGAAAGGGCCAGAGAAAATCGAGCAGATAGACCACGAGGGCGGCTGCCCCCAGAAAGAGCAGGAGCCAGAAGCGTGCCCGTGCCGGCGGGTCCGCGCCTTTCCGCCAACCGAGCAGGGGCAAGAGCCAGGCGCCCAGGGCCAGCCCCAGCGAAAGGGCCCCGGCCACCAGCATCCAGCGCACGACGACGGGTGCCACACCGGTCGCAGGCAGCGGGCCAGCGATGGCCGCGTCGACCCCCGACGCCTGCAGCGCCGCTTCCGACAGGTCTGCGGCCGGCCAGCCGCAGAGCCCCACCAAAGCCGGCGGCGCCCAGACCAGGAGCAGCACCAACACCAGGGCAACCCAGAGGACCCACCTGCCGCTCGCGGCAGCACTCGGCGACTTGCTCACACACCCCCCACGCTGTACCGCTCATGGGCGGCCAGACCGCGGCCGCCCGCCCGGGGCACCCGTCCAGGCGCCCCTAGCGTGCCGCGCCCGGCAGTTGGCGCAGCAGATCCGCCATCTCGATGGCCCCCACCGCCGCGTCAAAGCCCTTGTTGCCGGCCTTTGTCCCGGCCCGCTCAATAGCCTGCTCGATGGTATCGGTCGTCAGCACGCCCAGAAGAACCGGCACACCCGTCTCCAGGGCCGCCAGGGCGATCCCCTTGGTCACCTCGGCCGCCACGTAGTCAAAGTGCGGCGTCGCCCCGCGGATGACGGCCCCGACACAGATCACGGCGTTGTAGCGCCCACTCGCCGCCATGCGCTTTGCCGCCAGCGGGATCTCGAACGATCCAGGCACCCAGGCAATCTCGATGTCCTCCGCCGCAACCCCGTGCCGGCCCAGGGCATCGAGCGCGCCCTCCAGCAGCTTGCGGGTAATGAACTCGTTGAAGCGGCTGGCGACGAGGGCGAAACGGAGGCCGGAGCCCAGCAGTTGACCTTCGTATACGGTGTTCATCTTGTGCTCCTGAGTTGGGTGATCGGTGATCGGGAGAACCTTATTCGCATTCCGGCGCCCGATACCCGATCACCATTCACCGATCACCGACTACCCTACCGGCAAACTAAAGGCAAAGGTGCTCCCCTTGCCCGGTTCGCTCTCTACCCAGATTCGGCCGCCGTGATGCTCCACGATCGAGCGCACAATGGCCAGGCCCAGGCCCGTGCCCTCGATGTGCGCCGTCTGCTCCGTGCGGACGCGGAAGAACTTTTGGAACAGCTGCTTCTGATCGCGCGCCGAGATGCCATAGCCCGTGTCCTGGACCGCCGTGATCAGCCGCCCATCCTCCGGCCCAATGCGTATCCAGACGTGCCCTCCATCCGGCGTGTACTTGATCGCGTTGCCCACCAGGTTCATCAACACCTGCTTCAGACGGTTGGGGTCACCGACCACCGTCGGCGTCGGCTCCGCCACCTCCAGCTCCACGGCGATCTCTTTCTCCTTCGCCCGAAACTCGAGGTCGGAGAGCACGTCCTGGGCCAGCGCCGGGATGCTGCACGACACCCTGTCCATCTCGATGCCGGCCTCGATCTTGCCAATGTCCAGCAGGTCGCTGATCATGTTGGCCATCTCGCGGGTAATGTCCTTGATCCGGGTGACGAAATCACGCTGCTGATCGGAAAGCGGGCCGGTTATCGCCGTCAGGTCCGCGAAACCCCGGATGGCCGTGAGCGGCGTCTTGAGGTCGTGCGAGACGACCGAGACGAACTCGCTCTTCATCTTGTCCAGCTCCTTGAGGGTGCTAATGTCCTGCATGACGGCGACGTGGCCCAGGGTCAGGTCCCCGGCCGCGCGCACGGGGGCAATGTTGGCGTAAAAGGTCTGCACGATGCCCTCACGGGGCTCGACGGTGAGCTCGTCGGTGAGCGCGTGGTCGATGTGCAGCGCCCGGTCAAAGAGGTTGCGGAGCCCCTGGTGCGTCAGCGCTTCCTGGTACGGCCGGCCGACACACTCCTGCGGGGCCAGCCCAAAGGCCTGGGCCGCGGCCGGGTTGATCAACAGCACCCGCTGCTGGGCGTCGGTGGCGACGATGGCGTCGGCCGTGCTGATCAGAATAGCGGTCAGCCGGCCGCGTTCCTCCTCGGTCTGCTGGTAGAGGTCGGCGTTCTCGATCGCCACGGCCACCGTGGCCGCGATGCCCTGCAGGCGGTCCAGATCGTCCTGGTCGAACTCGCCGCCCTCTTTGTTGAGCAGCTCGATGACGCCGATGACCCGATCGCGGCTCATCAGCGGCACGCAGATGATATTCCGATTGACGAACCCCACGTCGCTCGACACCTTGCTGTAGAAACGCGGGTCGTGCGCCGGATCGTTCACGACCAGCGGTTCGGCCGTGGCCGCCACATGCCCGACGATACCCACCCCCACGGGGATGCGCACATCCAGGAAGCGCTCCAGCCCACCTTCGAGCGTGGTCACAAAGTACAGGTCGTGACGTTCCGCGTCCATCAGCAGGAGCGAACCCGCCTCGACGTGGAATGACCGGTTCAACTCCTGGATCACCTGGCGCAGGACCTCGTCCAGGTCCAGCGTCGAACCGACCGTGCGGGCGATGCGGTTGAGCGAGGCCATGTCGTCGGCGCGCCGGCGCACGTGGACATAGAGCCGCGCGTTGTTGATGGCGACGACGGCCTGCGAAGCCAGCAGCTCGGCGATTTCCTGGTCGGCCGGGCCAAACTGGACCCCCTCGCCGTAACGGCTGACCGCCAACACACCCGCCGCCTGGCCCCGCTGCAAGAGCGGCACCGTCAGAAGCGCCTCCGGCTCGAGCGGCGTACCCTCCATGTGCTTCGAAAGGGTGCTCAGGTGGGCCTCGTTCAGGATGTAGGAGCATTTGGACTGCACGGCCAAACCCGATAGCCCTTCACCGACCTGCAGTGTCGCCTGGCGCATCACGACCGAGTCCGCGCCGAGGGCCACCCGCGGCAGCAGGACCTGGCTGCTGTCGTCCAGCAGGTACAGCACCGTGTTGCTGGCGTCGAGCAGACCGTGCGCGCTAAAGGTGATCAGCTCCAACAGCTCCTCGAGCGGTTGATCGGAAGAAAGTCCCTGGTTGATCTCCAACAGCGCGTTAAGCTGGGCGACACGCCGCTGGGTGTCCAGCAGCAGCCGGGCATTGTCGATGGCGATCGCGGCCTGGTTGGCGACCGAGGTCACCAGCTGCAGGTGGCCCGGCTGAAAGTAGCCGACCTCGCGGTGGACCAGCGTCAAGACCCCGACCATCGCGTTGCCGCGCAGCAGGGGGATCACCAGGGCCGAGCGGATCCCCTTGACCGTCTCGGGCAGCTCCAGCCAGCGGGGGTCTGTCGTCGTATCGGAGACCAGCGCCGGCTGGCGATGCTGCGTCACCCAGCCGGCCAGGCCCCGCCGCAGAACCTCTTGCACGACCAGGCGGATAACCGAGGGAGACAGGTCTTCGCGCACGAGGATGTGGTGGCGGGGGTTGCCCATCGTGTCCAGCACGATGATGCTCCCGCGGTAGGCCGCCGTTTTCTCTACCACCAGGGCCAGGACGCGGGGCAGCACCTCCTCCATATCCATGGCCCCGGAAAGCTCCTGGCCTACCTGGTAGAGAAGCTCGACGGCATCCCGTTCCTCTCGAAGGCGTCCGTAGAGCCGGGCGTTCTGGATTGCGACGGAGAGATGATCGGCCAGCGTCTGGAGCAACTGCTGATCCTGATCGTCAAAGCCCCCCCGGATCGTGCTCTGCACGTCGAGCACGCCAGCCGTACGGCCCTCGATGACGACCGGCACGGCCAGCTCCGCGGCCGTCCGCGCCGCTTCGCCGGCGATGGGGCCCACGTAGCGCGGCTCCTGAGTGATGTCATTGGCCAGGAGCGCTTCGCCGCTCCCGGCGACCCACCCGGTGATGCCCTCCTGCCCGACCTTGAGGCGCATCGGAGCCAGGGCTGCGCCTTCGTCTCCGGCCCGCGCCGCAAAGACCAGGTCTTCCCCCTCGATCAGCCCCACGTTGACCCGGTGGTACCCCAGCGTCTCCTGGATGATGATGCCGACACGCTGCAGGATCGCCTCCACGTCCAGGATCGAACCTACTTGGCGGCTGACCTCCATCAGAGCCCGCAGCTGCTCGGCGCGGCGCCGCTCCCGCTGCAGCAGGCGCGCGTTCTGCAGTGCCGTCTCGACCTGCCGGCCGAGCAGCGTCATGATCGCCAGGTCGCCCTCCTGGTAGGCCCCTACCCCGCGGCCCACCACATTCAGCGTGCCGACAATGCTGTCCTCGACTTGCAGCGGCACAATGATGGCCGATCGGCAATCCTGCGCAATCAGTCCCTCCTCGGCCGCGCTGTCGCTGCGCTCATCAGCCGCCGTGTCGGCCACCAGGAGGGCCTCGCCTGTGCGCAGCGCCCAGCCCGGCAAGCCGTGTCCAACGTCGAACGACTGTGGGACCACGGCCTGCTCCAGCCCATGGACGTAGGCGACAGACCAGGTGGTCTTGGAGGGATCGAGCAGGGCGATGCTGAAACGCTCAAAGTGCACAAAGCCGCGCATGCGCTCGACCAGAAACTGGAAGATATCGTCGACACGCTGTAGCGAGTTGACGGCCTGGCCGATCTCGCTCAGAGCAGCCAGACGCCGGGTCTCCATGCGCAGAGCTTCCTGCCGGCGCGTGGACTCCTGGATAATCGCTTCCTGCAGGCGGATCTGCTCGGCCTCGGCCTGGTCTCGCAGGGACTCTTCGTGCTCCAGGGAATCCAGCATGGTGTTGATGGAGGTGCCCAACTCCGCCAGCTCGTCGCGGCCCTTGACGGACACGCGGGCGCCAAAGTCGCCGCGTTTGCCAATGGTGCGGATGCCGCGATTGAGGCGGGACAGGGGGGCCAGAATCACCGTTTCCAGGAGGACCAGGATCGCGATCGAAAACAGCAGGCCGCCGCCGATCAGCGCCAGGGAGAACCAGAGGAGGCTGCGCCGGCCGATGTTCTGCGTGCGTTCGGCAGTCACCCGCAGGAGAAAGGCCGGCCGGCCGAACAGGTCGGCCTTGACCTTGTAGCCGGCGATCGTTTCGGCGGACAGCGATTTGATATAGACCCGCTGCGTATCCCCGCCCAGCGCCAGGCGCGCCTCCTCCACGTCCGGGGGCAATGGGGTGCCGGCCAGCGGGCGGACCAGCCACTCCAGGGCGGTCGTTTGGGCCAGGTCGTTCACCGCGGGCTCATTTAGCAAACGGCCCATCACCATCATCCCCCGCGCGGGGCCGCTCTCGTTGCTGGTGAGGATCGGGCTGGCCACGACAAGCATCGGGACGCCGTCGAGCAGTAGATAGCCGGAAAACACGCCGGTGCTGTCCAACGCCCCCAGCAGAGGCGCCAGCGACACCGTCGGCGTGAGGAACTGCGCCGGAACGGGGACGAACTCCTCGTTCGCCAGGTCATAGGCTTTGCCGAGGGCCAGGTGGCCCGCGGTATCGATCAGCAGCACCAGGTTGATGCGGGTGTTGAGAAAGGTCGAATCCACCAGGTTGGCCTCGACGTACAGGGGGTTGCGCGTGGCCATATAGGTATAGGTATCGTCCCAACGGGCGTAATCCACAACGGTCCGGTGCAGCGCGATCTGTGCCTGCGACAGCGCATTCTCCGCCCGGCCCATATCCCGGATCGTCGTTCTCGTTTCGACCTGGTCGAGGCGATCGAGAATGACGCGGCTCAGCACGGCGGTGAGGATCAGAAAGATGCCCAGGGTAGCCAGAATAATGAGGATCGTCTTGGAGCGCAGCGAAGACGCCCCGGCGAGAACGGCCCGCGGCGAAAGGGCTGCCGGCGGGGCAGACGGTTCCTGGGATGGCGGGGTCGCTGGCACCGGTCGCGATGACGACATACTGGACAGTCCTTGCCGATGTATCATGTCCGGGGCAACAGCAAACCCCGGCAGGACATGCGCTGCCGCTTGGTGCCGGTATTATACCACGAAAGTCCCGGACCTGGCAAGCCACTTGCCGCTATTTTGTGTGACCCAGGCAACTTGTCAAATAGCCGCAGTTGTGCTATGATACAGGAGCCCTGGACTGCCCCTGGGGATCGTCGAAAAGTCGGTGGCGCTGTTGAGCCTGCCGTGTTGTCATCGCGGTGTGGCTGTTGGCCTGTGTGCCAAGGGCGCGTGTGCCTGGGCCGGCCGATCGGCTGTCCTGATCCCCCGGGCCTCGCTGGACGAGGGTGGGCACTCCAGGAGAACACTTTCCGTTGCGCGCTGTCCGCCTTGACAGCAGGCATACCGACAGGAATAGAAAGAGGGAAACCGTGGATAGGAGAAAAGACTTTACACGCGTACCACTGTGGGTCCGGAGCACACCCGGGGACCGCGACCGCGAATACGAGCGCGATCGGGAGCGGCCGCTCGGCCCCCGCCCGTACCGTCCACAGCCCTACTGGCAGCAGCAGCCGCCCCAGGAGCGCAATGAGCGCCCGCCCCGCCCACCGCGTGGCGAGGGCCGGGAGCGGCGCCCCCCCCGACGCGCTCGCCCCCCACATCCGCGGACGCGTCCACCGCGCCACGAGATGGTAGCGACGGAAAAGATCACCCTCCGCAATCCGGCGCACCTGGCCGATTGGGAGCGCCGCGCCGCGATTGTCGAGGATGCGGCCGATCTGGTGCGCAAGGCCCAGGAGACATCCAAGGCTCCCTGGACCATCCAGGTTTGGAAGGTCGGCGACGAGTACGTCCTGGCCCGCGGCTTTGCGGCGTTGGCCGCGGCCGTGGATGCCGGCCTGCCCGAGATCCGGGTGGTTGTCGCGGCGCGTTTCCCGCGCTGGGAGCTGCTCTGGGTCGACCCCAAACAGATCCAGGGACCTGACCCGCTGCTTTCGCGGGCGATGGAGGCCCGGAAAAAGGTGCGGTCGGTAGGCTGGGTCTTTCCGCCGCTGGCGGCCATTGCCGATGCCTCGGGCAAGTACGTGCTCGGACGGGGCAAGCGCGGCGCAGCTCGTCTCTGGGCGGCCCAGGAAGATGGGCTGGCACATATCCCCATCGTCGTGCGGCCGGCCCCGCGGCGCGCCGTCATCGCCGGCACCGTCCAGATCGAGGTCGCCCGCGTGCACGTGACCATGACCCGCCATCTGCGCAAGATGAGCAAGCCGCTGCCCATGCGCCTGATCAACGAGATCAACTCCGGCCGGCTGCGCCCCATCCGCGTGCGCCGCACCGCCGACGGCAACTATGAGCTCGTGGACGGCCTGCTGCGCCTGCGCGCGGCCCAGGAAGTCGGCCTGCGCACGATGCAGGCCATCATCGAGGTCGAGCTGCCCAAGGACCGGGATCGCGGTCCCGACGACGACGAGGACGAGGACGACGAGTCGTAGGGCGCTGCGCGCTGCCCGTTGCCGGGGAGGCGGGCCCTACCGCCGACAACGGCGACCCCCGCCGGCCCACCAGACTTTTGCCGAGCGGCTCGCAGGATACCCTGCGAGCCGCTCGGGCTTTGCCCAGACAGCGCGACATCCTTGAGCGTGTCTCGTTGGGGACAACGGTTGCGCGCCCGCATGGACCGTAGGACAATAGCGGCGGCCCCACCCTGCCGGGGCGGCGGCAGATCCTGGCACACCGTTTTCCACGCGGGAATCGGCTGGCGATGATTCCTGGCGCAGCCAGCCGCAGGGTTCTTGCCAATTGGCAGTCCGCTGCGGTCGGACAGGGAAAACGGTGTGGCAGCAAACCGGCGTTGGCCGGGAGGAGGGCATCGATGGCAGTGATGAGGGTGTGGAGTATCGTGCGGATGGCGGTCACTCTTCTTTTAGGAATGTCGCTCGTCGTCCCCGCCGCGGCACGCGGCACGGCCCCGGCCGCCATCCCCGCGGCGGCCGCGCAGGCGGCAGTCTATTATGTGTCCTCCATCTCGGGCGACGACGGCGCCGGCTGCGCCGATGACGCTCCCTGCCGCACCATCCAGCGAGCCGTCAGCCTGGCCCAGGAGGGCGACGAGATCCGCATCGCCACGCTCGACAATGCCTCACCGGCCTCCTACACCGGCACCGGCAGCAGCGCCGTCGTCGAACTGAACAAGGGCATCACCCTGCGCGGCGGCTACCTCTATGTCCATACCGCCCTCATCCACACCTGGACACCCAGCTTCTACCCCGCCACCGTGGATGGCGAACACGCCCGCCAGGGACTGCACATCTCCGGTGAGGTCACCCCCACCGTGCAGCTGCTCTCGTTCACCAACGGCGCCGGGACAAACGGCGGCAACATCTACGTCCAGGGCGCACACGCCCAGTTCCTGGGCACCCTGGTCGAAAACGGCACCGCCACCCGCGGCGGCGGCCTCTACCTGGAGGACAGCACCGCCCTCCTCAGCGGCGTCGCCGTCCAGGGCAACCAGGCGAGCGAGGGCGGCGGTCTTTATGTCACCGGAGGCAGCCCCACCCTGCTGGCCGGGCTGCTCCAGCAAAACAGCGCCGAACGCGGCGGCGGCCTCTTTGCCCACGACAGCGCCACACGGCTCGCCGGAACGCTCGTGGTCTCGAACACGGCCTCCGCTTCCGGAGGTGGCCTCTACCTCGACGGCCCCCTGACGCTCAACCCGCTGGAAGTGCCGATCATCGCCAACTCTTACGTGCGCCACAACCAGGCCCCCGACGGCGGCGGAGGCTACCTGCGCCTCGCCGTGGCCGGCCTCCTCAACAACGTCGTCGCCGATAACGAGGCCAGCGGCCGCGGCGGCGGGCTGTACCTCTACGCCTCCTCACCCCAGGCGTTCCACAACACCTTTGCCCAGAACGCCGGCCCCGAGGGCATCTATCTTACCCACCAGCCCGGCTCCGGGTGGCCCCCCATCCCCATCCCCAGCCTGCCCTATTTCACCAACACCATCGTCGTCAGCGAAGCCGTCGGTATCTATGCCGAGACCACCGGGTGGTTCTATCCCCTGGAGAACCGCGCCACCCTGCGCGGGACGCTCTGGCAAAATGCGACGGACCGCGCCGGCGGCGGCGAGTTCGACATCGGAACCACCAACGTCTACAGCCAGCCGCTCTTTACCTGCCGCGGCGAGCTGCCGGGATGCCTCGACCCGTACCACCTCCAGGATGCCTCGCCCGCCGTCGATGCCGGCGTCGCCCCGTCCCTGGGCATCCCGGGCTATGACACGCTGGTCGATATCGACGGCCAACTGCGCCCCTCCGGAGCCGGTTTCGATATCGGCGCCGACGAGGTGCAGCAGCCCGGCGGCGTCTACCTCCTGCCGCCGCTCTCCCTGGCGGTGGCCCAGCCTGGCGAGACGGTCACCCACAGCCACTGGCTGCTCAACACCGGCACCAGTGCCGACAGCTTCGATCTCACGCTGGACGCCACGCCCGGCTGGTCTACCCTGGCAACCGCCTCGCCCATTGTGGTCGGGCCGCAGATGACCGCTACGGTCGCGGTGCGCGTGACCGTGCCGGCCACCGCTACCGCCGGGATGAGCGCGACGGCCCTCCTCACCGCGGCCGCGGTATCGGACCCCGCGCGCCAGGCCTACGCCCTGGAGCAGACGACCGTGGTCGCCCCCGAGTGGGCCGACCTGGCCGTGGCCAAGGAGGCCGCCGCCCCCCGCATCGCGCCGGGCGAGGCCGTACACTACACCCTGACCCTCACCAACAACGGCCCCTTTTCCGGCACCCTCGCCGTCACGCTGACCGATGCCAGCCTGCCGGCCGGCGCCGTCGCCGCATTGTGGGCACCCCCGGGATGCGCGACGGACGTGGCCGCGGGGCTGGTTACCTGCACCCTGGCCCTGCCGGCCGGGCCGGTCCCCCTCACCTCCAGCCTGGCGCTGGTCCTCACCACGACCGGGAGCTACACCGGGCCCCTGGGCAACACCGCCCGGGTCGCCGCCGACCACATGGACCCCAACCTGGCGAACAACAGCGCCACGGCGGTTGTGCTCGTGTGGCCGGCTGGACCGGCCATCGTGGTCACGCCGCCGGCGGTCGCGGTCACGCTGAGCGTCGGGCTGAGCACGACGCGCGAGTTGGCCATCGGCAACGAGGGGGACAGCGAGCTGGTGTGGGGCCTGCTGGAGGCGCCGCCGGCGCCGTGGCTCGCCGCCGCGCCGCTGAGCGGGACAGTCGCCCCCGCCGAGAACACCAGGGTGGCCGTCACCCTGGACGCGGCCGGCCTGACCGAGGGCATCTACACGGCAACGCTGGCGGTGCTGAGCAACGACGCCGACGACCCCGAGGTGCCCGTGGCGGTGACGCTGACGGTGGCCGTCACGGCGTGCGCCCCGGTGACCGGGACCCTCCTGTCCTGGCAGCCGCCCTTTCCCCTCGCCGGCGAGGTCATCACGCTGACCGCGGTGGCGGCGGGCGATCCGCCGATCACCCTGACGTGGGCCCTGGGCGACGGGACGTCGGCGGCCGGCCCGTTGGTGACGCACAGCTATAGCCTCACCGGCACCTATACCGTGGTGCTGACGGCCGCCAATGCCTGCGGCAGCGAGATCGTTCAGCGCAGCATCACCGTCGGGGCGCGGACAATCTATCCGGCCTACCTGCCGCTGGTCTGGCGGGGAGCGCCTTTACGCAGGACAGGCGAATAGCCGCGCCGGTGAGAAAGGCCACGCGGCAGGTATCCACCGGGCCGGAGGCCGGACGGCGGGCCGCCTTTCGCGCCCACCGGGTCGGGCCCAAGCCTGGGGCAACCAGGCCCAGGCCGCGCCTGGCGGCACCCCTCTGGACAAAAGGCCCGCTCTATTCTATAATGCGCCGGTGACGGCAAACTGGAGACAGAGAACCAGAAATCGAACCGCCCCGGAGGCAAGGCCATGTTCAAAAACACGAACTGCGGTGAACTGCGTCCCGCCCACATCGGCAGCGAGGTTCTCCTGGCCGGCTGGGTGCACCGCCAGCGCGACCACGGCGGCCTGATCTTTGTCGACCTGCGCGACCGCAGCGGGCGGGTGCAGGTGGTCTTTGACACAGCCGTTTCGGCAGAGGCCTATCCGGTGGGCCAGGAGGCCCGCGCCGAGTACGTCCTGCAGGTGCGGGGGACGGTGCGCGGCCGGCCGGCCGATATGGTCAACCCCGACATGCCCACCGGCGCGGTCGAAGTGGCCGTCCAGGAAGCGCACATCCTCAACCCCGCGCGCACGCCGCCCATCTATGTCCACAAGGAAGAGGACGAGGACATTACGCTGCGCCTCAAATACCGCTACCTCGACCTGCGCCGCGAGCGCATGCAGCGCAACCTGCTGCTCCGCCACCGCGTGGTCAAGTTCATCCGCGATTTCCTCGACGCCCGGGGCTTTGTCGAGATCGAGACGCCGATCATGACGCGCAGCACCCCCGAGGGCGCGCGCGACTACCTGGTCCCCAGCCGCGTCCATCCTGGCTGCTTCTATGCCCTGCCCCAGTCGCCGCAGCAGTTGAAGCAGCTCCTCATGGTAGCCGGCTTCGAGCGCTACTTTCAGATCGCTCACTGCTTCCGCGACGAGGACCTGCGCGCCGACCGCCAGCCCGAGCACTCCCAATTGGACCTGGAGATGTCGTTCGTCGAGCAGGAAGACATCCTCGGGCTGATCGAAGAGCTGCTCGTGCAGATGGTGCCGGCCGTCGCACCGCACAAACGCATCCCCGCCAAGCTCCCCCGGCTGACGTACGACGACTGCATGGCCCGGTTCGGCACCGACAAGCCCGACCTGCGCTTCGGCATGGAGTTGGTCGATCTCTCCGGCATCGTCGCCGAGAGCGGTTTTGGCGTCTTTAAGAACGCCGTCGCCGAAGGGGGACAGGTCAAGGGCATCCGCGCCCCCGGCTGCGCCGCTTACAGCCGGCGCGAGCTGGACGAGCTGCAGGAGTTGGCGAAAAAGGCCGGCGCCGGCGGGTTGGTCTGGATGGCGCTCGGGCCGGACGGGCTGCGTTCGCCGGCCGCCAAATTCCTGGGCGAGGAGGAAAAGGCCGCGCTCTTGCGGGCGCTGGGGGCCCAGGAAGGCGACCTACTCCTGATCGTAGCCGGGAAGCGCCCCGTCGTCGCCGCGGCCCTCGACGCCCTGCGCCGGGAGATGGGCCGGCGGCTGAAGCTGGCAGATCCCAGCCTGGTGGCCTTTGCCTTTGTCGTGGACTTTCCCCTCCTGAAGTGGAATGAGGAGGAGGGCCGCTGGGAAGCCGAGCATCACCCCTTCACCAGCCCCAAGGAGGCCGACCTGGCCATCCTGGAAAGTGATCCAGCCCGTGTGCGCGCCAACTGCTACGACCTGGTCTGCAATGGCTGGGAGCTGGCCTCGGGCTCGATCCGCATCCACCGCCGTGACGTGCAGGAGCGCGTCTTTGCGCTGCTCGGCTATACGATGGACGACGCCCGCGAGCGCTTCGGCCACCTGCTGGAGGCGTTCGAGTACGGGGCGCCGCCACACGGCGGCATCGCCCCGGGGATCGACCGCCTGACCGCGATCCTGGCCGACGAGGACAGCATCCGCGAGGTCATGGCCTTTCCCAAGACCAACCAGGCGGTGGACCCGATGATGGGGGCCCCGGCGCCGGTGGACGAGCGGCAGCTGCGCGAGCTGCACATCCGGGTGGTGGAATAGGAATCTAGAAGCAAGGGGTCGGGGGCAGATTCTTGCCGCCGCCCCCTTGCTTCTTGCATCCTGTATCTTGCATCTTGCCACTTGAAAACTCGAGCAAAACTTGGTATAATACACTCAGGGTAAACTCAATAGCCTGCTCAAGGGGGATACCGATGAAATGGCTGACGATCGCGGAAGCCGCGGGCAAGTACGGCGTGGATGCCCTGGTGTTGGAAAAGCTGGCCAAGGATGGCGTCATCGGATCCAAGGTGTCGGCCGAGGGGCAGCTTCTGGTGATCGATGAAGAGGTACGGGAGATCGCCCACCGGCTGGACCGGCGGCAGTGGGAGCACATGCGCGGCCGGCCGATCACCGCCTCCGACGCCGAGCGGCACTATGGCCTGTCCAAGAACTATTACGCCCGCTGGGGCCGCGAAGGCTACATCAACAAGCTGGGGGATGACGGCTGGCGCGTCTGGCTGGACGAGGCCGACGTCGCCTATGCCACCGCGCTGGCCGAGGTCAGCGGCGGCCTGAAACAGGGTCGGGCACTCTTTCCCGCCAGCCCGCAGTACGCGACCCTCGGCAAGGGCGAGTAGCGCGGGTCTCCCGTGCCGGGCCCCTGCAGCCCTCTCCCAGGAGTTGGGCTGTTGTCTGGAGCTTGCCGTCGGCAGCGCTCCAGCGTGCGGGGCCGGCCCCGGTCAGGCGCCCTTCTTGCGCACATAGACGCGATACTCGTCCCCTACCTTCTCGATCCCCAGGCACTCGTGGCCGGTGCTGGCGCACCAGGCCGGCATGTCGGTCTGGATGCCCTTGTCGTCGGCCAGTACTTCCAGTACCTGGCCGACCGCGAGCTCCCGAATCTTGGCCGCCGTCTGCACGATCGGCATCGGGCAGTACAGGCCCACACAATCCAATGTAGCGTCCGCCTGAATCGGCATGGCGTTCTCCTTGCCCGCCACCCCGCTGCCGAGGTGGCGCTCAGATAAACAGGTTGACCCCGGCCTGTCGGGCCTCACCCAGGTAGGTCGCCGCCCCGGCAAAAGAGTCCACCGCGGGGACAAAGTCCCCCTCCGACAGGCCCATCAGCCCGATGCTCGTCGTACAGGCGACGAACCTGACCCCCAACTGCTTCGCCTGCTGCAACATCTGTTCCAGCGGCAGCATGCGCTGCTCTTTCATCAGCTGTTTCATCATCCACGGGCCCATCCCCAGGAAGTTGAACCGGGACAGGGGCAGGCGCCGGGCATGGCCGCTGTTCATCCAGTTGAGCACCTTGCGCATCCACCCCTGGCCGCCCCGAGCCCCAGCGGGCTTTTTGATCACGTTCAGCCCCCAAAAGGTGAAAAAGATCGTGACCTCCATGCCCATCGCGGCCGCCGTGTTGGCGATGGTAAAGGCTGCCAGGGCCCGATCCATCTCGCCACTGAAGAGGACGATGGTCGTCTTCTGGGGTTTGTCCGCCGCTTCTTCCGCAGAACTGGGTTGTCCCATCAGGGTTCTCCTAGGCGTCTGACTGCTGCGGGCTGATCTCCCCGGCCGCCACGCGCGCTTCATAGTTGGCAATCGCTTCGGACAGGGCCTCCGTGCCCAGGTTTGAGCAGTGCATCTTTTGCGGCGGCAGCCCGCCCAATTGCGCGGCGACCTGCGCCTTGGTGATATTGCGCGCCTCCTCCAGAGTCTTGCCGATGGCCATCTCGGTCACAATGCTGGAGACGGCGATGGCCGCCCCACAGCCAAAGGTCTTGAACTTGACGTCGGCAATGCGGCCATCCTGCACCTTGATGTAAAAAGTCATCATGTCCCCACAGACGGGGTTGCCCACGGAGCCGACGCCGTCGGCATCCGGGATCTCGCCGACGTTGCGCGGGTGCATAAAGTGGTCCAGAACGATATCGGTGTACATAGGTCCTCCTTGTTCAGCACGATGTTTCTTGCTTCTCGCTACTGCCGGATGCGTGACAAGTGCACCGGGAGGCAACAGCCTGCGCTACTTTCCCGGGTAGATCGGCGACATCTGCCGCAGACGCTCCACGATAGGCGGCAGGATCTCGAGCACATAGTCCACGTCGTCTATCGTGTTTCCTGCCCCCAGGGTCAGCAAGAGTGACCCCTGGGCCAGCGCCGAATCGACCCCGAGGGCGGTGAGGACGTGGGAGGCCTTGAGCGCCTTGGAGGTGCACGTCGAACCGCTGGAAACGGCAACCCCCTGCATGCTCAAGAACAGGAGCATCGATTCGCCCTCGATGTACTGCACCGTGACACTGACGTGGTGCGGCAGGCGCTGGGTGGGGTGGCCAGTCAGATAGACGTGGGGGATCTCGGTTGTCAGGCGTGCGATGAGGCGGTCCCGCAGAGGGAGCAGGTGCTGGGTACGCTGCTCCATCTCCTGCGCGGCCAGGGCAGCGGCAGCGCCCAGCCCGACAATCGCCGGGACATCCTCCAGGCCGGCCCGCCGGCCGTTCTCCTGGATGCCGCCGTCGATCAGCGGGACGATGCGCACGCCGCGGCGCATGTACAGGGCCGCCCCGCCCTTGGGGCCGTAGAACTGGCTGCCCGCGAGGCTGAGCATATCCACCCCGAGCGCCTGCACGTCCACCGGGATGCGCCCAACCGCGTCCACCGCGTCCGCCAGCAAGGGGATGCCCCGGGGCCGGACCAGCTGGGCGATCTCGGCGATCGGCTCGATCGTCCCAATCTCGCCGTTGGCCAGCATCACCGCCACGAGCACCGTATCGTCGCGCAGCGCGTTGGCCACAGCCTGCGGCTCCACGAGCCCGTAGCGGTCCACCGGCACCTGGGTCACCTCGAAACCGATCTTGGCCATCGTCTCCGCGGCATAGAGCACCGATTGGTGCTCGACCGCCGAGACGACGATATGGTTGCCCTTGCCCTTGGAGCGGGCCATCATCGCCACGCCCTTGACGGCCATGTTGTTGGCCTCGCTGCCGTTGGCGGTGAAATAGATCTCGTGATCCTGCGCCCCGATCAGCGCCGCGACCTGCTCGCGGGCGGCCTGCACGGCCCGGTTCGGCGCCTCACCGTAGCGGTGCAGGCTCAGGGGGTTGCCGAACTCGGCACGCAGATAGGGCTCCATCGCCTCCAACACCTCGGGGCGAAGGGGCGTGGCTGCAGCATGGTCCAGGTAGACGTTACGCATCGTATGCTCCTTTGGGCAATCTTGTCACACGCCGAGCTCGGCCCGTGCGCGCACATAGTGTAACAGGTTCTCCCGGGTGAGGAGGCCCAGCAGACGGCCGTCCTGCTCCACCGGCATCTGATTGACATTGCGCTGATCCATCCGCAGCAGCACTGTCCAGGCATCCTCGTCGGGCTGCGCGACCACCAGCTCCTGGTGGGGGACCATGATCTCCCCAACCGGCGTGGCCGGCCATTGCTCGCGCGGCAGCGCCCGGACGTTGTGGACGGTAACGAGGCCAGAGAGCCGCTCGTCGTCCGCGACGAGGAAGCAGCGCCCGCCCTGGCGGAGGAGATAGTGGTCGACCAGGTCGGCGACGCTGAGCGCGCGCGGGACGCGCATGCAGTCGACGGTCATCAGATCGGCCACGGTGACGCCGCGCAGCGCTTCCTGGAGCAGCGCCTGTTGGTAGGACTGGGTCGCCGCATTGTCCATGAACCAGCCGATAAAGATAAACCAGAGGCCGTTCCAGTTCAGCTGGCCGGCCCGCAGCGACGTGTACGACCAAACCAGGCCGCCGATGATCATCAGAAAAGAGATCACGCGGCCGGCCAGCGCCGCAATTCCCGTGGCGCGGCGATAGTCCTTGTTGAGCCGCCAGACGGCGGCCCGCAGGATCCGCCCGCCGTCGAGGGGCAGCCCGGGCAGCAGGTTAAAGAGCCCCAGAAAACCGTTAGCGACCGCCAGTTGAAGGAACAGCGCGCCCGCGATGGCGCTCATCGGAGCAAGCAACCAGCCCAAACCGAGAAAGATCGCGGCCAGGACCAGGCTGGTGGCCGGCCCCACACCGGCCATCAGCGCCTCTTTCAGCGGCTGATCGGCCTCTTTTTCGATGCTGGCAACGCCGCCAAAGAGGAAGAGGGTGATGTCGCGCACGGGGGAGCCCTGCGCGCGGGCGACCAGACTGTGGGCCAGCTCGTGTGCCAGGACCGAGCCAAAGAGGAGCAGGCTGCCCAGAAAGCCCGTGATCCAATAGACGGCCGGCGCCAGGCCCGTCTCGACGTCGCGAAAACCGGCGGCGAGGGAAAAGGTCATCAGCGCCAGGATCAGGAACCAGGTATAGTTGATGCGTACGGGAATGCCAAAGAGCTTGCCCAGCGTGAACGACGCGCGCATGGCTTTCTCCTCACGAGTACTTGAGTGCCAAGGCCAGAGCGCCCTTGAGTTGGTCCAGCGGGAGGGACTCCGGGGAATCCCCGCGGGCCATGCAGCCCTCGACGTACCCCTCCAACAGCTTGACCGTCACCTGGTTGAGGGCCGACTTGACCGCCGAGACCTGCAAGAGGAGGCTCTGGCAATCGCGCCCCGCCTCCAACATCCGATTGATTGCCCGGACGTGGCCTTCGAGACGGCTCAAGCGGGCCTGTAGATCGGCCATCCGCTCGGCTTGCAGGCAAGACTCGTGTTCACACAACCGTGTTGCGACCATCTCTTGCTCCACCGGCCGCGCGCGACACCTTCCGGCACACCGCGGCCGCATCGTACCACGCGCCCCTGAGGGGGCGATGTGCGGGCTGCCCCCGGCACGACCCACACACGACGATCCCGACAGCGTATCCCTATCCCCCCCTGGGGGATACATTATACCACAGATCGTGGCCGCCGCTGTAAGGGGGATCACAGGTAGCACGAGGCGACAATGCGGGGGTCAGTAGGTCGGCGCGGCCGGCCGGCGCCTCCGCGCAAAGAGCCATACCAGAATCAGGCCGGCCACGAACCCGCCAATGTGGGCAAACCAGGCCACCCCGCCGCTTTCAAAGGTAGATACAGCGAGCACACCGTTGAGCAGCTGCAGGACGAACCAAAAGCCCAGCACCACGACGGCCGGCAAGTTGGCGATCCGAGCAAAGATCCCCAGGAAGACGAGCGTCGCCACGCGGGCGCGCGGAAAGAGGACCAGGTAGGCCCCCAACACGCCGGCGATGGCTCCGCTGGCCCCAATCGCGGGAACCTCCGAGGTGGTGTTCGCCGCCACCTGCGCCAGACCAGACAAAACACCGCACAACAGATAAAAGAGGACGAACTTGAACCGCCCCATCGTGTCCTCGACATTGTTGCCAAAAATCCACAGATAGAGCATATTCCCGGCAATGTGCATGAATCCACCGTGGAGAAAGGTCGAGGTCAGGAGCGTGGCCAGGGCATGGGCGCCGAAATTTCGGGTCACCTCGTAGGGGATCACGCCCCAGTGCATAAAGAACTCGTCCAGCGAACCTCCGGCCTGGAGGAGCAGCTCGACGACAAAGACGACGACGTTGACGGCGATCAGGGCCACTGTCGCCACGGGAAAACGTCGGGTGGGCAGGTCGTCGCGCAGGGGGAGCATCTCTAGAGAAACTCGGTCTCTTTATACCGCCGCTTCCACTCTTCCTTCACCGCCACGACGGTGCCAATGTCACTGGAGAGGAAATCCTTCAGCAGGCGGTTGAACTTGCTGGGCTCGTCCAGAAAGGGAAAGTGGCGGCAGCCCGGCAAGACAACCACCTGGGCCGTCGCCGTCTCGCCTCCTTCAAAGAGGCCGGTTTGATCCGAGTTGATGAACTCGTCCTTCTCGCCGTGGATCACCAACGTGTGCGTATACAGCTTCTGCAGGCTGGGGCGCAGGTCCAGTGTCAGCATCTGTTCCACGCTCTGCTGAACAGCATCCTCGTCCTGCCGATTTGTATCTTCGACAATCTCGTCATACATCTGGGCCCAGTCTTCCGAAGATTTCTTCAGCGACCGCATCCACAGCCCAACCATCGTACGCGGCCCCGCCACCAGGCGTGAGAAGGGGTTGCGCGCCAGCTTCACCGCGGCCGCCAAGCCGGCCCCGTGGATGGGCGTGTCCACAAGCACCAGCTTGTCGACCCGCTGGGGATAGTCCAGGGCCGCTCGGAGGGCGACCACGCCGCCCAGGGAGTGCCCGACCAGGGAAATGCGGGCAATGCCCAAGCCGTCGAGAAAGTCGTTGAGCTGGCGGACATAGTCGTCGATCCGGTAGCGGTCGCCGGGCTTGTCGGTGTCGCCGAATCCCCAGAAATCCAGGGCATAGGTCCGGTAGGTATCGGCCAGGGACTCCATCGTGGGCATCCAGTACCGCCAGGAGCCCAGCCAGCCGTGCAACAGGAGGATGGGCTTGCCCCGACCAAAGACCTCGTAATGGACGATCCCCGCATCCAACAAAATGGCGCTCATGACCCTATCCGCAAGAGAGCTACTTTGGCAGACCCAGCAATCTCCGGACCTTGGCGATCAAGTCTTCGGGCGCAAAGGGTTTGAGAATATAGTCCGCCGCGCCGGCACTCAGCCCCTCTTCGATTTCTTGCCGCTGGCCCTTGGCCGACAAAAAGATCACCGGAACGTCCCGGAGCTCCGGGATCTCTTTCAGCTTCCGGCAGGCCTCGTACCCGTTCATGCGGGGCATCTTGATATCCAGGACGATCAGGTCGGGGTGGACCTGCTGGGCCTTTTCCACTGCTTCCAGCCCATTCCGGGCTTCGACGACCTCGAACCCGCCTACGGTGCGCAGGCTAAATGCGGTCATAAAGAGCACATCGGGTTCGTCATCGGCGACAACAATCTTTTTGCTCATTCCTTGGTCGCCTCCATCTTTTTGCTCAACACCAGTCCAATTTCGTGTACCAGATCCTCTGCGGGGAACGGCTTGGTCAGGAACCCTTCCGCCCCCATGCCCAAAATCTGCACCCGGTCCTTTTCCTCATCCACCGAGCTGGCCGTAATGACGATGATCGGAATATCGCGGGTGTCGCTGCGGAGCTTGAGCCGGGTGATGACTTCCCGACCATCCAGCTTGGGCATGCGCAGGTCGAGCAAGATCAGGTCCGGCGGAGACTGGAGCACCGCGTTCAGCACGGCTTCCCCGTCGCCGGCCTCGCGTACCTGGAACCCCTTGTCCTCGAGCACACGCCGGAGCCAGCCCACGATATCCGGATCGTCATCTCCTACCAGCACGGTCTCCACGTTGCGGTCTTTGAGCACCCGCGAGAGGACGCGCTCTACCGTCGTCAGAAGCTCCCGCTCCTCCAGGGGTTTGGGGAGAAAGTCCATCGCCCCCATGGCCATCAGGTTCTCCCGTTCGGCGACGATCGAGATGATGACGACGGGGATATCGGCCGTCTCTTCGTCGGCTTTGAGGCGGGCCAGGACCTCGGAGCCGTCCATCCCGGCCATCAGCATATCCAACGTGATCAGGTCGGGGTGCTCGCGACGGGCGATGTTCAGCGCATCCTCGCCCCGCCGGGCCGTGCAGACCGTATAGCCGGCCCGCTCCAGCTGATAGCGCAGCAGGTCGACGATGTTGGGCTCGTCGTCCACAACCAGGATAAGGGGGGCGCGGCCGCCTGCCGACCAGCCCGTGGATCCCGTCATGACACTATCCGCCTCCCGCTCGGAGGGCTCCTCCTTCTCCAGAGCCAGCGGCAGGGTAAAATGAAAGGTGCTGCCGACATCCACTTCGCTCTCCACCCACATCTCGCCGCCGTGCAGCTCGACAAACGACTTGCTGATCGCCAACCCCAGGCCGGTCCCGCCGACCTCGTCCCGCAGCGGATTGTCGGCGCGGAAGAAGCGGGTAAAGAGCTTTTTCAGATCCTCTTTGGAGATGCCCACCCCACTGTCGGTGACACTTACCTGGAGGAAACCGTCCGAACAGCCGGCCGCCACTGCAATATGCCCGCCCTCGCGGGTATATTTGTAGGCGTTGCTGACCATGTTGTTCAGGACCTGGACGATGCGCTTGCGGTCGGCCTGCACCAGGGGCAGGTCCGGCGGCACCTGCACGTCGAGCTGCAGATGCTTGCGCTCGATCTCGGCCCGCGCCGACTCTGTCACCTCGTCCACCAGCTCGCCGATGGCGATCGGTTCCATATTGAGGACGATGCGGCCCGTTTCGACGCGCGAGATGTCCAGAATATCGTTAATCAGGTCCACCAGACGGTTGGAGTTGGCGCGCACAACGTCCAGAAAGCTCTTTTGCATGGGCGTGACTTCACCGACCGAGCCGAGCAGGATCAGGTCCACATAGCCCTTGATCGAGGTCAGCGGCGTGCGCAGCTCATGGGAAACGGTGGAGATAAACTCGCTCTTGGAGCGGTCGGCCTCGACCTCCTTGGTGATATCGCGGAGAACATAGACCCGGCCCAAGGCCTCGCCGGTGTCCATGACCACCTGGGCCGAGTGAACGTTGACGAAGCGGTCCACCAGCTCGAACCGCTGGGTGTCCTGCGCCAGGACGCCGCCGCCCATAAAGAGGCCGGGCAGTTCGCTCGTATTGCGTCCCTGCAGGTCCTCCAGGCGCATCCCCAGGATCTGCGGGGCAGCCGGGTTCGCCAACAAGATCTGACCGGAGCGGTCCACGACGATGACGCCGTCGGCAATGGACTGCAAGATCGAGCGTACCTTGCTCGCCTCTTCCTGCTGGTAGGTCAGCATCTCGGAGAGGCGGAGGGCCTGATCATTGATGTAGGCATACAATTCGGCGTTATGGATAGCCGTGGCCACCTCAGCGCCCAGCGTAGAGAGGAGGCGCATCGCGTCGTCATCAAAGAAGCCAACCTGCGAGTGGGTGAGTACGATCACGCCCACCACATCCTCGGCCGAGACGAGCGGGACTGCGGCCACAGAGCGCGTGCCGGCCGGCAGAGCGGGCAGCTCCGCGGCGCGCGGGTCGGCCGACAGATCCTCGATGCGCAGCGGCTCGCGCTCCTCCAGCACCTTGCGCAAAGCCGCGGCCGAGGCGAGCGCAATGACTTGCCGGCCCGGCCGCAGTTGGTTGCCCTCATCCAACATCGCCCGGCAGACCAGGTCGGTGCTCCCCGGCTCGCGCAGCAGGACCATGCCCAGCGACCGGCCCGTGGCCATCGAGGCCAGGTCGATCGTCTTGAGCAGGATCTCGTCGAGGTCAAGGGAGCTGGAGAGCTCGGTCGTAATCGTGTGCAGCGCCTCCAGGCGGTTCTTCTCGTCCTGCAACTGCTGTGTGCGCGCCTCGACCATCCGCTCCAACTCTTCGGTAAAGCGGCGGATCTCGGCAAAGAGACGGGCGTTGTCGATGGCGATCGAGGCCTGCGCGAGAAAGGTCTGCAGGACCTCGATATCGTCCTGCGTGATCGTCGACCGCACCTCGCGCGCGTAGCCGGCTTCGATGAGGCCGACGACCTTGCCGCGGGCCACCAGGGGAGCATAGACCCGCACCAGGTTGGCGTGGCCGTACTTGTCAAACATCTCCCGGTTGAAGCGCTCGTCCCAGCCGTCGATGATCTCGGTCTTGCCGCTGCGGACGATGTCGGCCATGATGTCGTTCGAGTCGAGCGCCTGGCGGGACTCGGCGATCTGGTCGGGCGCGACGCCGATGCCGCGGGCCGCGTGGACCTCGCCGGCCTCTTCATCCACCAGCGAAATCACGGCGTAGGAAAAGCCCATCGTCGCCGTCACGGCGTCGAGGACCGTGTCGAGCACAACGTCCACCTCCAGCGTGCCGGAGATGGCCTGGCTGACCTCCTGGAGGGCTCCCAACTGGATCAGGCGGGTCTCCAGCTCGGTGCGGGACATCTCCAGATCGCTAAAGAGACGCGCATTCTGGACAGCAATAGCCGCCTGGTTGGCAATCGTCGAGAGCAGGCGGACATGGTGCTCGGTGTAGGCGTCATAGTGCTCATAGTCCTGCAGAGCGATGATGCCGGTAACGCGGTCCATATAGAGCATGGGCACGCCCAGCCAGGAATGCGAAGGGGTGCCGCTGAAACGGATCTTGTGCTCCTTGCAGAACTGGTCCAGGTCCCGATTGATCAGGACGGGCGCCTTCTGGCGGATGACGTATTCCGTCAGACCGCGGCCGGCCTGGCGCTCCTGGATCTCGACCCGCTCGCCAAACTCGTGATACACCGGGAAAGAGACGGTGTCGCTACGCTCGTCGTACAGGGCGATGAGAAAGTTCTGCGTGTCCACCAGCCGGCCGGCCTCGCGGCGGATCGTATCCAACAGGTCGTCCAGGCGCATGGTCGAGGAGATTGCCCGGCTGACCTCGTTGACGCCGGTCAGCTCACCGATGCGCTGCTCGCGTTCCTGGAAGAGCCGGGCGTTTTCGATCGCCACGGCTGCCTGACTGGCCAGGCCGGAGAGAAACTCGAGGTCGGCGCGGCCAAAGGCCGCCGTCTGGGTCAGGTTGTCCAGGTTGATCACCCCGACCAGGCCACGCCGGCCTTGCAGGGGCGCCGACATGATCGAGCGAATGTCCTTGCTCGAGTCGGTCACGACGAAGCGAGGATCGGTGTGTGCATCCACGACAATGTCCGGCCGGCCCTCCCGGCAGACCCACCCGGCAAACCCTTCGTCCACCCGCAGCCGCACATCGCTGCGGATCGCCTCGGCGTAGCCAATCTGCGCCGCCACGGCCAGCTCCTGGGCGGCCTCGTCCAGCAGGAGGATCGAGCCACGCTCGGCGGCGGTGACGCTCTCGACTGCCGCCTCGAGGATCGACTGGAGCAGCGGCGTTACGTCCAGCCGCGTCGCGACGTCCCGGCTGACATCCAACAGTGTGTTAACCTGCTGCAAACGCTGGCGCGTCTCCTCAAAGAGGCGGGCATTCTCCAGGGCGACGGCCGCCTGCGCGGCAATCGTGGTCAAAACCGCCAGGTCGTCCTCGCTGTAGGCATGCTCCCGCTCATAGCTCTCGACGCCAATCACCCCCACCACACGGTCGGCGGCGATCATCGGGACCCCCACCCACGACCGGGCCCGCTCGCCGATCTGGGCCACGCCCTGCTGTTCGTGGAACGCGGTCAACTCGTCGGATGTCCGGAAGAGCAGGGGCTGGCGGCTGCGGATCATGTGCCCGGTCAAGCCGCCGCCCACACGGTGACGGATGGGCGGCTGGGGCTCCCCGGCCTGGAAATCGAGCACCGTGTACCACTCGCCGCGCTCCTCGTCGTGCAGCGCGATGTAAAAGTTGGTCGCGTCCAGGATGCGGCCGACCTGCTCGTAGATGGCGCGCGTCACCTGGTCGCGTTCCAGGGCGGCCGAGAGGTCTCGCCCCACCTCGTTCAGGATGGCCAACTCGGTGATACGGCGCTCGCGCTCTTCAAAGAGCCGGGCGTTGTCAATCGCGATGGCCGCCTGGGCGGCAATCGTGGAGAAGAGGGACTCATCTTGCTCGCTGTAGAGCCCTTCCCGCTCATAGCTCTGGATGGCCATCACGCCGACGACTTTGTCGGCCGCGATCAGGGGCACACCCAGCCAGGACAGGGCTCGCTCGCCCACGGACGGCACGCCCTCTGCTTCGTGGAAGGCGGCATTCTCCGCCGCGGAACGGAAGAGGAGCGGCTCCCGCGTGCGGATGACGTGGCTCGTCAGGCCCACGCCGACCTTGTGGCGGGTCGGCTCCTGGCGAACTCCGCGCTCCAACTGCAGGTCCAGTGTCCACTCTTCGGCCTTGGGGTCGTAGGTGGCGATGTAAAAGTTGGTCGTGTCAAAGACCCGGCTGACCTGTTGGTGTACCGTCTCCAGCAGCTGGTCCAGGTCGAGCGCCGCGGAGAGGGCTCGGCTAACCTCGTTGAGAATCGCCAGCTCGGTGATACGGCGTTCGCGCTCCTCAAAGAGCCGGGCGTTGTCGATCGCGATGGCCGCCTGGGCGCCGATGGTATAGAGCAGCGCCAGGTCCTGCTCGGTGTAGACGTTTTCTTGCGTATAGCTCTGGGTGCCCATCACGCCGACGACCTTGTCGGCCGCCACCAGCGGCACACCCAGCCAGGAGGTTGCCGGCTCGCCGACAGGAGTAATTCCTTCCTGCTCCAGGAAGGCGGCATTCTCCTGGCGGTTGCGCAGCAGCAGCGGCTCGCGGCTGCGGATGATGTGGCTGGTTACGCCCACATCCAGCTTGTGCGTGGTCGGCGGCTGGCGCTCCCCGCGCTCGAGCTGCAGGGCCAGGGTCCACTCCTCGGTCTTGTCGTTGTAGGTGGCGATGTAAAAGTTGGTCGTGTCAAAGATGCGGCTGACCTGCTGGTGTACCGTGTCCAGCAGCTCATCCAGGGCGAGGGAGGAGGACAAGGCCCGGCTGACCTCGTTGAGGATGGCCAACTCCGCCAGACGCTGTTCACGTTCGCGGAAGAGCCGGGCGTTCTGGATCGCGACGGCCACCTGGTTGGCAACGGTGAGCAGAAACTGGCGCTCGCGTTCGCCGTAAGCAGCCCGGGTGTAGCTCTGCGCGGCGATCATGCCGATCAGGTCCTCGCCCACCATCATCGGCACGCCGAGGTACGACTGCGGGCGCTCGCCGTCCCAACCGGCCAGGGACAGGTCTTCGAAGCGCCCTTCCCGGTAGGCCTGCGGGATGTCGTCGATGAGGAGCGCTTCGCGGTGCTCCACGATCCAACCGGACATCCCGCCCTGCATGGGGGTCGTTTCGGCGCCATAGAGCACGCCCCGATCGACCACGGGGTAGAAACGCAGCTCGTTTCGTTCGGCCGCGCAGATGGCGATGTAAAAGCCCTGGACGTCGAGCACCCGCGCCGCGGCGATGCGCTCATAGATGGCCATCAGGATCGTGTCGAGGTCCAGCGTCGATGTCGTCGCCTGGCTGATCCGGTTCAGCACGTTCAGCTCGGAGATACGGCGCTCGCGCTCGCGGAAGAGCCGGCCGTTCTCCACGGCGATCGCCGCCTGGTTGGCAAAGATCTCGAGCGCCTCGACGACCCGCCGCGTAGGCCGGCGGCGGTCAAAGGGGTTGTCCACCGTCATGACGCCGAGCAGCTCGCCCGCGCTCGAATACATCGGCACAAGGACGATGTCGCGCAGATGCCACTCGTCCTCGGGAACCTCTGCCGCTTCCTCCATACCGGGGAAGAGGTACGTCTGCTCGAGGGCCGCGCTCAGCCCGGCCTCCTGCGGGATAAAGTAGGAACGGCTGATCTGCAGATCCTCGCGGAAGAGGTCGCGGTAGAGCGCCACGGCCGGCCGGGACGCCTGCAGCCGCTGAAAGTCTTCCAGGGGAATTCCCGCGCAGGTGACCCGCTCCAGCAGGTTCGCGTCGTCCTCCGAGACCAGGCTAAAGAGCACGACGCCAAAGCCCACACTGCCCACCACACCGTAGGCGATCTGGCCGAGGATGTCGGGCAGATCGCGGTCGGCGCGGAGGCTGTTGCCGATCTCGAGGATCTCGCGCAGCTGCGTGGCCCGCTGGCTGACCACCTCGCGCTGCTGCACCAACTCTTCGTAGCGGCGGGCGTTGCCCACCGCCAGGGCCGCTTGCGTCGCCAGCGTCTGGGCAAATTGGAGGTGCTCCTGGTCAAAGGCGCGGGGTTCGGTGCTGCGCAGGTTCAACACCCCGATGATCCGCCCTTCGTAGAGGATCGGGGCCGAGAGCGCCGAGCGCGCCTCGCGCTTCACACAGATCGGGCGGGGGTCAACCGCGGCATCGGCGACGATCTCGGGATGGCCGGTGCGCACGACATCGTCCACCATGCTGCGGCCGCGCCCCAGGCGCAGCTGGCGCAGCAGGCGCGCTTCCTCCGGCGTATACCCCGCGTGCACCGAGGTCACACGAAAGGCGCTGGCCGCCTCGTCATACATGGCGATGTTGCCGTGAGTCGACGGGGTCGCCCGGATGGCTTCCTGGAGCATCACCTGCAGGTTCTCCTCCAGGAGGAGGGTCGTGTTCAGCTCCTGCCCGACCTTTTGCAGCGCCACCAACTGGTCGATGCGCTGGCGCAGGCGCCGCTCGGTCATCTCGTACAGCCGCGCGTTGTCGATAGCGACGGCAGCGTGGCCTGCCACCAGGTTGAGGAGGCGCAGATGCTCTTGGGAGAAGGCGTTGGGCTGGGCGCTGATCAGCTCTACCGTGCCGATCAGGCGGTCGCCGATCAGCAGCGGGACGCCCATGTAGGAGCGCAGCCGGCCGCTGGCGAGTGCTTCCTCGTGCCGCGGCCGAACCTCTTGAAAAGTGACGCAATCGCCGATCAGCAGCGGCTGACGGTTCCGGCCCAACCAGCCGGAGTAGCCTTCCTGCAAGGAATAGCTGCCCGCCGAAGCCACAGTGGCCGTCTCGCCCAGGGTGGCCTCGGAGACCAGGATCTGCTGTTCGGCGTCATAGAGCGTAACCTCACCCTCGCTGTACGGGAGCAGCCGCTGCAGTCCCTCGATAAGCGCGGTGATGGTCGGGCGCAGGCCCAGGGTCGAGCTCAGGGCCCCGGTGATCTCCTGCACGGCACCCAGCTGGGTGGCCCAGCTGCGCGTCTCTTCCAGGAGGCGGGCGTTGGCGATCGCCGCGGCAGCCTGGTTGGCCATCGACAGGAGCAGGCGGACATCGCGGTCGCCATAGGTGCGGCCTTCCTCGCCGTGCAGCACCTCGAGCACACCCAGCATCGCGTCGCCAAAGAGGAGCGGCACGCCGGCCACCGCCCGAAAATCAGCCTGGGCATACTGGTCCGCGCGGCCCATAAAGGCGCGATAGTCGTCCACGGTCAGGGGCTGGCGCAGCTGAGCGATGCGGCCGGCCAGGCCCTCTCCCACCTGGAGCCGCATCCCCACGTACTCGGAGGCCAGGTTGTGGACAATAGTCAGCTCCAGATCGCCGGTCTCCCGGCTGTAGGTATAGAGGGCACCGCCCGTCGAATCGAGCAGGTGCACGGCGCGCTCCACGACCGACTGGAGGATATCTTGCAGCTCGACCTTGCGCGAGATCTCGACCGACACGTCGTGCAGGGCCGTCAACTCGCGCGCCCGCCGCTGCTCCTGGGTAAAGAAGCGCGCGTTCTGCATCGCAATGCCGGTGTGCTCGGCCAGGCGCTGGACAAAGTCGAGGGTTTCTTCGTCAAAGGCCGCCGGGCGTGTGCTCTCCAGGTTGAGCACCCCCAGGACCTCGTCCTCGCGGCTGATCGGCACGGCCAACTCCGAGACCGTATCCCCGGTGGCATCCGCATACTCGGGCTCCCGGGAGATATCCTCGATCAGGACAGGTTCGCCGTTGCGCGCGACGCGGCCGACGACGCCGGCATCGAGGGGCCATGGCTCGCTGCTGTAGCGCTCCAGTACCTCCGGCCGATAGCCGCGGGCGGCCATGATCAACAGGCCGTCTTTCCCCTCGGTCATCTCCAGGAGCGCTCCGGTCTCGGCCCCGGTGTACTCCATCGCCCGGTCGAGCACGGCGCCAACCAGCTTGCGCAGGTCCAGCGTGCCGCTCAGCTCCTGGTCAATCTGCTCGATCGCGCTCAGCTGCCGCACTCGGCGCTCCAGGTTTTGCCGGACTCGGTCGTACAGGCGCGCGTGATCGAGCATGGCGGCGATCTGCGGGGCGGCCGCCATCAACAGGTCCCGGTCGTCCAGCTTAAAGGCGCCCTTCTGCTCCCCCGACAGCTCGAGCGTGCCCACCAGCCGGTCGCTCAGCAGGAGCGGCACACCCAGGTGCGAGGCGAAAGAAACATCGCCCTTGGGACGGATCGTCTTTTCGGTCGCGACATCGGGGATCCACAGCGGCCGGCGGTGCACGGCCATCCAGCCGCTGTAGCCCTCGCCGGGCATGTACCGCTCCTCACGCCGGACCAGGCCGGCCGACGTGTAGAGGCTCCGGCTCACCAGGCACCCTTCCTCCCCGGACCAGAGGGTGATTTCCCCCTCGGCAAAGGGAATGACCTCGCGCAGGGAGCCAAAGACCTGCTCCGCCAGGCGGTCCATCTCCAACGTGGTGCTGATCGCGCTGCCGACACGCTGCACGACCTCCAACTCGCGCGCCCGCCGGCGTTCCTCTGCGCGGCCGCGGCGCTGGGCCCGCTCCAACTGGGCCATAAAGCCGCCCACCACGCCCACGCTGACATAGCCCAGCAGGCGGGATGCCAGCTGGGGGTTCAACAGGCCGCCGTAGATGTAGCTGGAGGCCGGTCCCAGGAGGAGGATCGCCGTGTAGATAGCCCCGACCACCACCGCGGAAAAGACGCTGACGGCCAGGCCGAAGCGCAGGGCGGCGGCCAGGATTACCAGAAAGTAGAGGATATCGTAAGGCGGGAAGGCGGCCTCGGACAGCCAGATAATCCCCGAGATAAAGGCGACGTCAAGCAGCAGCAGCAGCAGGCTCAAGAAGCGCGAGGGCCGGAACTTGCGCCATAGCCAAAAGACGAGGGTCAGCGCCAGGTTCCCGGCCGCCAGCACGGCGGCGACGATGTTCAGCTGCCGCAGCGTCTCGCCCGCGTAGCGCGCAAAAAAGTTGGTGATGATCAGAACGATCGCGAGTAGCGCCCAACGCACCAGCGTAGCCAGGCGCTCGCCGGCCGCCATTTCCTCCGAAGGGCTGAACCACTCACGCAACCACCGCATCTCTTGCCTCGCGCCTCTTGCCTCTCGCCCCAATCGTCCTATTCGATCACAATCTTGCTGCCGCTCCCGGGCAACTTGCGGGCCTGCTGGCGGACCTCCGATGCGGCCTCGCTCAACTCGCGAATGTCGCTAAAGGAACGTTTCGTCCCGTCGATCACGCCAATGACCAGCGCCATCAGCGGCACATGGACTTCCTCACCCATGTCGTTCTGCACGACAATGTAGCCGGCTTTGCGGTCCTTGTAGTCGTAAAGCGTGCCAATCCGTTCGTCAAACTTGCTCATCAGGTGCTCGCAGACCGCGCGGATCGTGTCCGGGCGGGAGGTCAAGATAAAATCGCTGCCCCCCACGTGGCCGACAAAGTCCTCGGGCGTCCCTTTCTCGTTCACGGCCTCGTTCAGGAAGAGGGCCACGAACCGCAGGGCGTTATCGCCCGCGACGAACCCATAAGTCTCGGTGAAAGGGTTGAAGAATAACAGGCCGACCGAAGCCAGGGCCCAGTCGTGCCGGGGGAGGATGCGCTTCATCTGCTCCTCGATCAGCTTGCTCCCCGGCAACCCTGTTGTGGGGTTGGTCAGGTTGAGGAAGGAGGAGCGCTGCAGGGCCCGCTCCACACGCATGTGCAGCTCCTCGATGTCGAACGGCTTGACCATGTAGTCGTCGGCGCCGAGCTGAAAGCCCTGAATCTTGTCCTCTTTCTCCCCTTTAGCGGTCAGGAAGATGATCGGGATATGGCTGGTCCGCATGTTGGTGCGCAGGGCTTTGCAGATCGAATACCCATCCATGTCCGGCAGCATGACGTCCAACAGGACCAAATCGGGCATCTTTTGCCGACACGTCTCCAACGCCACGGATCCCCGGCTGGCTACAAACGCCTCATAGTTTTTGGAGGTGAAAAAGATCTGCAGCAGGCCGGCGATATCCGGGGCGTCCTCCACGATCAAGATTTTCTGTTTCGGCATGGCGTTCCTCCAGTCGAGGCTCTGGCCAATCACTTTGCAGTCAACGTCTCATCTGTATTACCCGGGCATGCCCGCGCACCGCCGGGTGGAACTCACCAATCTTCTTCCGGAACCTCTCCCGGCGCCAACGGGCGATGGCGCCGGCGCCAGTCGCGGCGCTGGCTTTCCTCATAGGACAGGTTGCGCGTAATCACGTTCGTGTCTTCGGGCACCGGCAAGACACAACCCGACTCGATGCTGCGCGCCGGATAGATGACAAAGCCCGAACCGATCTTGACGTTGTGGCCCACGCAGCCCCCCAGGACGGGCATGCCGGTCGGCAGCAACTGGCCGCGATGCCAGATACGGATCGCCTTGCCCTCCAGGTTGAAATCGGTAAACACGTTGTTGGCCCCGATGAACGAGTTCTTGCCCACGACGCACATCTGCAGGCAGGTGTTCTGGGCCACCATCGTGTTTTCCATGAACGCGGTCATGAACAGCGCCGCACGGAAAGGCAAGTAACAATAGTCGCTGACCACACTCAGCATCACCTGGCAGCCCTGCATCACCGTCACATTGTTCCCAATGAGGCTGTTCGTGATGACGGCGCCGGCCCCAATATTGACATTGTTCCCAATGACCGTCGGCCCCTGGATGACCGCGGTGGGGTCGATTGAGCAGTTCTTGCCAATCTTGACCATCTCGGAGCAGGAGTAAAAGTGCTTCCGCTCGACCAGGGAGCGGAACATCACCCGCAGTTTCCAGCGCCAGCTTTCCTCCACCTCCTGCTCACGGATCCGGCCCCAGCAAAAGACGCCAAACGGCACATTGGCTACCCAGACGTGCAGCCAGCTCTCGACGGCGAGAAAGGGCCGCCACGGAATCTGGTAGATCAGGTCGCCCGCATTCGCGGCCATGTACGAGGGGATATGGTAGTACCCCATCTCCCGCGGGCGGGTATCGACCACCACCGGTTCCGGGTTTTCCACAACCCCATCGGGAAAATAGAACATGTCGGCGACGTAGACGTCGCCCTGCAGCCGAATGCCCTCCTGGAGATTCAGCGCATGGGCGGTGATCGCGGCATCGTCGCGGGCAAAGGCGATCTGCGCCGGCCGGCCGAGCGTACGCGCCCGTGTGACGAACTCGTCCACCAGGGCCCCGTTGAAAAAGAGGTTGTCCCTATGGACAAGCAGCTCGCCCCGCAGCGCGGGGAGCTCCGCCAGGCTATCCACCTCGAACTCGCCCTCGCAGTGGCGCGCCAACAGATCCCGCTGCAAGAGCCAGAGCGGCTTGTTGAGGATGCGCAACTCGCGAGCCGGTTCGTTAAAGGGCGGAATCGGCTCAGTAGCCCGGAGCACAATCCGTCGCATCTTGGTCTCGCGCCGGCCGGGGCTTGACTGGTCGGCACCCCTGACATTGTTCTTCATGATCTGCCGGGAGTCCACAGACGGTCCAGAAAGGAGGTTACGGCGGCGCAACCTCCTAGTCCAATGGCTCCTTGTCGATGAGAAAAGAGCAGGTGGGATCGCCGACCGCACGACACTCCACTTCCTCGACCCGGAAATTCTTCCCCCCCGAGACCCAGCGCAAGCTTTCCTCGATAATCCCGCGCGCGATGTGGCAACAAGGCGTGTCCGAGTGACGATGCCAGCACACCGGGCACTTTTCGATCACGTAGAGGAACTGGCCCTTTTTCTCCTCGACGTGCGTCGGCTGGTCGCTGAACCGGTCAAAGGTCTGTGCCACCGCGTTGAGCGCGATCTTGAGCTTCATTCCGATCGGCATGAGTTTGAGCGCCAGGTCGGCCATGCCCAGGAGGGGACCGAACTCTTTCAAGCCATAGTTGAAGGCTACCCGGCCGGCCCGCAACTCCATGCCGCGGGCTCCCCGCTGCCCATACATGGTCTCCAGCGCGACGCTCGTTCCGGTCAGTTCGGTGAAGGAATACTCCCGGCGCAGGTCGTTCGGGGGATAGTTCGCGACCCGCTCGCGCAGCCCGGCCATGTTCAGCAGCGCGCTCACGCCATTTCGCCCCATGACATCTTCCAGCGAAACCAGGAACAGCCGACCAATCTTGTTGGGATAGTAACGCTCGGCTTTCTCGTCGGAAGGGTCGAGAGTTTCGGGGCGCAGAACCTGCTCTTCGGTCATCGGCTCCTCCTCACAGGCACTTTGAGCACCAGCCACGCCATTGTCTGGTACTCCCAGCTCTGCGCAACACGAGAACAAGCGCCCCGGCACGCAAAGCCCGATGAGTTCCTGCTGCTATTGTACACGAAATCACTCTTGCCGTCAACATTCACCAGGCCTACCAACCAAAGAAGGGTCGCAGCGCCTGCCCCGTATGGCTGCGCCCGATCTGCGCGACCTCCTCCGGCGGGCCCTGGGCAACGATCTCACCGCCGTCGGCGCCGCCTTCTGGCCCCAGATCGATGACCCAGTCTGCTGCCTTGATGACGTCGAGGTTGTGCTCGATGACCAGGATCGTGTTGCCGGCATCCACCAGGCGGTTGAGGATCTGCAGCAGCCGCTCGATGTCGGCAAAGTGCAGGCCCGTCGTCGGTTCATCCAGGAGGTACAGCGTACGGCCGGTGGCCCGCCGAGACAGCTCCGTGGCGAGCTTGACCCGCTGCGCCTCGCCGCCGGAAAGTGACGGCCCCGGCTGTCCCAGCTTCAGGTATCCCAGTCCGACGTCATGCAGGGTCTGCAAGCGCGTGCGGATCGCCGGCACGTTGGCAAAGAACTGGATCGCCTCTTCGATGGACAGGTTCAGCACCTCGGCAATGTTCAGCCCTTTGTACCGCACTTCCAGCGTCTCGCGGTTGTAGCGCAGCCCCTGGCAGGACTCGCAGGGAATATAGACATCGGGCAGAAACTGCATCTCGATCTGCAGGACGCCCGCCCCTTCGCACGCTTCGCAACGTCCCCCTTTGACGTTGAAAGAGAACCGATCCGGACCGTACCCCCGCATCCGAGCCTCGGGGACCTGGGCGAAGAGGCGGCGGACGGCCGAAAAGAGGCCCGTGTAGGTTGCCGCGTTCGAACGCGGCGTGCGGCCGATGGGCGATTGGTCCACGGCAATGACCTTGTCCAGGTAGTCGTGGCCATAGAGGGCATCGTGGCTGCCCGAGCGTTCCCGGGCCCGGTGCAGCACCTGGGCCAGACGGCGGTACAGGGTGTCGTTCACCAGGGTGCTCTTCCCCGATCCGGAGACACCGGTGACACAGATCAGGAGGCCCAAGGGGATGTGGACATCCAGATTGCGCAGGTTGTGCTCACGGGCCCCCTGGAGGACAAGCTCCTTGCCGTTGCCGCGCCGGCGCCGGCGCGGCAGGGGGATGCTGCGCCGGCCGCTGAGGTACTGCCCGGTCAGCGAACGCGGCGCGCGGCGGATCTCTTCCGGCGTGCCGGCCGCCACAACCTCGCCGCCGCGCTCCCCGGCACCCGGGCCCATGTCAATCACCCAGTCGGCCGCCTCGATAATAGCCGCATCGTGCTCGACTACCAGCACGGTGTTCCCCTGGTCGCGCAAGTGCAGCAGCGTGCGGATGAGACGGTCGTTGTCGCGGGCGTGCAGACCGATGGAGGGTTCGTCCAGAATATAGATACAGCCCATCAGCGAGGCGCCCATCTGCGTGGCCAGACGGATGCGCTGCGCCTCGCCCCCGGCCAGCGTGGCCGCCGTCCGGTCAAGAGACAGGTAGTCGAGCCCCACGTTGTGCAAAAAGTCGAGGCGCGTCCGCAGCTCGCGCACGATCGGCGCGGCGATAGCCGCCTCCCGGGCACTCAACGACGCCGGGGCAGCCCCCAGGGTCGCGACCCAGGCGCGCGTCTGGGCGACGGGCCAGGCCGCCACCTCGGCAATGGTGCAGCCCGCCACCTTGACCGCCAGCGATTCGGGCCGCAGGCGGGTGCCGCGGCAGTGGGCACACGGGCGCGGCCGCATGTAGCGCTCGATCTGCGCCCGGACACGGGGCGAGCTCGTATCCTTGTGGCGCCGCCGCAGCGCGGGGATGACTCCTTCATAGGTCGATTCAGCTTCGCGGGCCTGCCCGCCCGCTCCGGCATAGTGGAAAGAGATCATCTCGCCGTTGCTGCCGTACAGGACCACGCCCATCGCCTCGGGCGGCAGCTCGCGCACGGGGATCTCGGTGGAAAAGCCATAGTGGCCGGCCACGGCGCGCAGCAGCCCGCGGTAGTAGCCGGCCGACTGCCGGCCGGCCTCCTCCCAGGGCACGATGGCCCCCCGGTCCAGCGAGAGGGTCCGGTCTGGCACGATCAGGTCGGGATCCAGTTCGAGCACCGTCCCCAGGCCGCCGCACTCGGCACAGGCTCCGTGCGGGCTGTTGAAAGAAAAGTTGC
>Ga0302251_1000423_pt1 | contig 40104 bp, 35 predicted proteins | sample AAG_RA_Gln_MG_FD_193534 | JGI IMG/M metagenome (GOLD analysis project Ga0302251, IMG submission 193534) | Enriched activated sludge microbial communities from anaerobic digester in WTTP, New Holstein, Wisconsin, United States - AAG_RA_Gln | ecosystem: Engineered > Bioreactor > Anaerobic >... | reverse complement strand
GAGGGGCATATAGAGGGTGAGGAGAGCGATGATCCTTTTCAGATTGAGAGTTGACTTCAAGTCAACTCGGACTTACAAGTGGCACCGACATGCAGTCTGTCGACTTCAGTCGACAGTGGTTGAAAGTGTGACATAAAAAGCATGATTCTGGTGCCCTTGTATAGAAACACCTTTCTATGCAAAAAACCAAGACATCCGGGCACATAAAAAAGAGCAAGATAGACATCGATCTGCAGGAGTTGGACGGCATCCTGGATGCGGCAGTTGAAAAGCCTATTCCCGAGACGGACGCCGACAAAGTCAAGATGGCTCTGCACGCACTGGTCGACCGATTGACGCCTCAGCCACGGACCACAGAAAAGACTTCGCAGGTGATAGAGTCAATTACACCTGAGCATTCAGAAGAGAGCAGGCCCCCTGCGCCTGGTCACGGACGAAATGGAGCCGTCGCGTTCACCAGTGCCCGGAAGGTGGAGGTTACACACACTGAGCTGAGTGCAGGATGCACATGTCCGCTGTGTCAGAAGGGCAAAGTTTACCCACAGAAGGAACGAAAAACTCTCCTGCGGTTTGAGTCACAACCACCTATTCAGGCTACGGTATATGAAATGGAACGGATGCGCTGCAATCTCTGCGGAGAGATTTTTACGGCACCGGAGCCTGAAGGTGTCGGCTCTGAGAAGTATGATGAGACTGTACCTGCCATGATAGCGCAGTTGAAATACGGCAGCGGCATGCCTTTCAACCGAATTGAGGATCTTCAAAAGAATCTGGGAGTTCCGCTGCCGGCGTCTACGCAATGGGAACTGGTCCGGGATGCAGCGGAGCTCATGAAGCCAGTGCACAGTGCTCTCATCGAGCAGGCGGCCCAGGCACAGGTTTTTCATAATGATGACACCGGGATGAGGGTACTCAATCTCGAACGTCCGGAAGATGACAAACGCACAGGAACTTTCACAAGCGGCGTGGTTTCGTCCGGTTGCGGTCCTGAGGTTGCACTGTATTTCACTGGCATTCAACACGCAGGAGAGAATCTGCGGGATGTGCTCGAACATCGCTCGAAGGAGGCAAATGCTCCGCCGATGTTGATGTGCGATGCGTTATCTCGCAATGTGCCAAAATCGGATGGAGCCGATTCGTTTGTCGTCACACTTGCCAACTGCCTCTCTCATGGACGACGCTACTTTGTGGATGTGGCGGATAACTTCCCCGCCGAGTGCCTCTTTGTTCTGGAGACTCTGGGTGAAGTATACGGAAATGACAGGCAGGCTCGGGAGCAAGGGTTGAGTCCAGAGGAGCGACTGGCGCTGCATCAAGAGCAAAGTGCCCCTCTGATGGAAAAACTGAAGACATGGATTATGACCCAGTTTGACGAGAAGTTGACCGAGCCGAATTCAGGACTGGGCAAAGCGATGGAGTATATGCTGAAGCATTGGTCTCTCCTCACTCTGTTTCTCCGCAAGGTCGGTGCTCCGCTGGACAACAATATCTGCTATGCCGCGCGCGGCATAACAGATGTTATGCTGACTACCGGATTATGCCGCTTCAGCCTACGCAGGGCAAGGTCAACTGTCCACTTGGGAGTTGCGCACGCGGCATAATCAGTGTAAGATCCTGACTGGCATCAAGCCAGAAAGGAGATCTACACATGATGAACACTTCCCCGGCATTGGAGGAGAGCCCGCCCATGGGTAGGGTTGACCACCTCCCTCTTGAAGGCTTCATTGAGTACCTGCGCGCCGCAGGATACGCCAGGCGAACACTGCGGAAGAAACGGACAGTTGTCGAGAGCTTCGCCCGTTGGGCGAGACAGAGACGGATCGAGGCGAATGAGCTCGACGAGTCCCACTTGGCCAAGTACACTGCACGCTGGCGAGGGAATTACAACGACCGAGCGAAGCTGGAAATGGCGACGCTACCACAATTTCTCGACTACCTCCGTACCCAGAACGGGGTAGCCATTCCGGCGGAGCAGAGCGACGACTCACCGGACGATGAACTCTTGCGGGACTATGTCAGCTACCTGACTGATGAACGCGGGCTCGCTCACAACTCGATCAGCGTATACTCGCCATTCATCCGCGACTTCCTCGGTGACCGTGTTGCCAGCGGTACAAGTATCGCGTCTTGTGCGTTCGACGCACCGATGATCCGAAGCTACCTCCTCGACCGGAGCGTAGGGCGGTCCAGCGAGTATACGCGGCTTCTCGCCACGTCACTGCGGTCATTCTCTCGGTTCCTCTTCCTCCGCGGGCTCACGTCTCACGACCTCTCACTCGCGGTTCCACCGGTCCGCACTTTTAGGCGGTCCAGAATTACGGCGATCCTCACACCCGAAGAAGTGGAGCACGTACTCTCGGCTGTGGATCGATCCACAGCAAGCGGGCGCCGAGACCATGCGATTCTGCTCCTCCTTGCCAGACTCGGGCTCCGTGCTGGAGAGGTGGTCTCGCTCGAACTGGACGACATTCGGTGGCGAGCGGGGGAGCTCACGGTGCGGGGCAAAGGGCGCGTTTTGGAGCGCCTGCCACTGCCCGCCGATGTTGGCGAGGCATTGGCCTTCTACCTGCAAAATGACCGTGGCGTCAGCCAGTCGCGACGAGTTTTCCTGAGAACACTGGCTCCGCGTGTCGGCCTGACTGGTCCGGCTGCGGTCGGCCATGTCGTGCGTCGTGCACTTGGCCGCGCCGGACTGCGGCCCTCGAGCCGAGGCGCGGCCCATCTGTTCCGGCACAGCCTGGCGACCAAGATGGTGCGCCACGGTGCTTCTCTCTCGGAAATCTCCGAGATACTCCGGCATCGCTCCCAGCAAGCCACCACGATCTACGCGCAGGTATCCTTCGAAGCGCTGCGAGGGGTTGCTATGGCTTGGCCAACTCCTGGAGGTGCAAAATGAGTGCCCTCCATGATGCCCTCCGGCAATACATTGCGGTGCGACGTGCCCTCGGCACGCAATACAAAGAACCTGCGAGGACTCTCGGCTACTTCGTTGATTTCCTCGAGCGTGAGGGTGCCGACTTTATCACGACGGAACTGGCCGTCAGGTGGGCTACCGAGCCGGCTCTCGTGCAATCGGCCACCTGGGACAGACGCCTCACGATGGTACGAGGGTTTGCCGAATGGCTCAGTGTGACCGACGCCCGGACGATGATTCCGCCGCTGCGGATTCTTGGCGCCCGACGACAGCGAAAGAGGCCGCACATCTTCACTCAACAAGAGGTCAAGCAACTCATGGCCGAGGCCACGCAACTCCCATCGCCCAGAGGATTGCGTGCACTGACCTATGAGACGCTGATCGGTCTACTTGCCACGACCGGTCTTCGGCCAGGCGAAGCCCTATCCCTCGACAAGCCTGACGTGGATCTATACGGCGGTATCCTAACGATTCGAGAAACCAAATTCGGCAAGTCCCGCTTCGTCCCAGTCGATGAGACCACCCGCGCCGCCCTCGCCTGCTATGCACAACGGCGCGACACATTGTGCCTTCGATGTCAGACGGCGGCGTTCCTGATTTCCGAAAACGGTTTGCGGCTACAGGGCTGTTCCGTGCGCCGCACCTTCGCGAAGATCTCGCGCGCGATCGGACTGCGGCCCGCGATTGGCGGTCGGCGCCTCGGCCGTGGGCCAAGGCTCCAGGACTTCCGGCACAGTTTCGCGACGCTGAGGCTACTGGAGTGGTACCGAGCCGGGCTCGACGTGCAGAGGGAACTGCCGAAGCTCACCACCTACCTCGGCCACAGCGATGTCGCCCACACTTATTGGTACATCGAGGCGCTTCCGGAGTTGCTCCTGCTGGCAACTGACCGCGCCACTATGCATAGCCAGTCGGGAGGTGAACGATGATCGCCTTGACCTTCCAATCACTCCTCCAGCGGTTCTTCGTCGACCGACTACTTGGCCAGCTGGGCGCAAGCGCGCACACAGTCGCGGCCTACCGAGACGCCTTCAGGCTCCTGTTGCGCTTCGCTGGAGATAGCCTTAGGCGGGCGCCATTCGAACTGCGCATAGAAGACCTGGATGCGTCCTTTGTCGGGAGGTTCCTCGAACACCTCGAAGTCGTCCGCGGCAACTCCGCACGGACGCGGAACAACCGCCTCTCTGCACTGCACGCGTTCTTTCGCTATGTAGCTATCTGCGAACCCGCACTCGCCCTGCACTGCCAGCGTATCCTTTCAATACCATCGAAGCGCTACGAGCGGGGTCCGGTGGAGTTTCTCACAGAGGAAGAAACCGCCGCCCTAGTGGCAGCCCCGGACCCCGGCACCTGGATCGGCAGGCGGGATCGCACGCTGCTGCTGGTGGTATCCGAGACAGGGTTGCGCAACAGCGAGGCCACATCGCTTCGACGTCAAGACGTGCAGTTCGGCACCGGAGCACACATCGGCTGTCTCGGAAAAGGTCGGAAAATGCGCTGCACTCCATTGCACCCAGAGGTTGCCGCCGTCCTCCGAGAGTGGATGGCTCAGCAACGCGACAAACCTGATGACTATGTCTTTCCAAGCTCGCGAGGCGGGAGGTTAAGCTCAGACGCGTTCCAGAAGATCTTCTCACGGCATGCCATTGCTGCTCGTCAACGCTGCCCGTCCCTGGCAGCAAAGGCCGTGAGCCCGCACACTCTGCGCCATTCGACTGCTATGACACTCCTGCGACGAGGGGTGGATCTGAGCGTGATAGCTCTGTGGCTGGGCCACGAATCGATGGAGACGACTCAAGTTTATCTTCACGCTGATATGCAATTAAAGGAACGAGCACTCGCCTACGCCACCTCGTCAGGCATTACCCCTGTGCGGTACTCTGCCCCAGACCCACTGCTCGCCTTCCTCGAGAGCCTCTGATTATGCCGACCAGCATGCGGAGGATGGGCACGGAATTCCCGACACGGCCATCGCGTGGCCCTCCACGCGGCATAATCCGGTAGTCGGCATAACATCTGCGAGCGGGCGCTCAAGAAGGCAGTTCTGCATCGAAAAAATGCTCTCTTCTACCGCACTATGAACGGGGCGCAGGTGGGCGATCTCTACATGAGTCTCATTCACACCTGTGAGCTGAACAGCGTAAACCCCTTCGACTATATGACCGAGCTGCAACGCCACGCCGAGGAGCTTCGCAAAGATACGACCACCTGGATGCCATGGAATTATCGGGAGGCGCTCAGTAAAATCAATGGTCCTCCGCCTGATTCATAGCCAGCCTGGCTCCTGTCTCTGCTATTTCTTCTCTGCCCGTCCGAGTTCGCGGGGTGTGCACCACTACCGAAAACTCACACAATTTCCGTAAGCCTTGTCCTTAAGTAGTTTTAGTAGCCCCTTCTTCAATAAATAGAATGGCTGGCATCCGTATTGTCTTGTTGTCATAACTATCTCCTTTCACAACAGAAATATTAAGGTACATTTCTATTGTAATAGGAGCAGAATTATTTGAGAAGAATGATGAAAATACATCAGTTATGCGGCCTGCGCAGAATCTCCTCGGATAATCATACATCTGGGATAATGAGCCTTATTCGAGTTCTTGAATAAGGCTCATGCGCGTAGAAAATTTGACGAGGTCCTCAAAGCGTTGCCTCCTCATCTACGTAAAAAGCCCAGCAATGCCCAGGAAGGTGTTAATTTCATAAACATACTGTTCGATATCGAGCGGAAATTGAAAAAATGCACTGCCGAAGAACAAAAAGAGCAGCACGTGCTGTTGAGCCGTCCTGTGTTAGAGTCGTTCGAAACATGGCTGGACTCTCTCGCCGCCGCCGTAGTGCCCATTAGTGCATTGGGAACAGCCGTAAAATATTGCAGAAATCAGTGGCCAAAGCTACTTCGCTTTCTGGAAGATGGCCGACTGGAGTTGGGCAACAACCGGGCAGAGCGTTCCATCAAGCCTTTTGTCATGGGACGGAAGGCCTGGCTCTTTTCCAATACTCCACGCGGGGCCCGTGCCAGCGCGATAATCTACAGTATCGTTGAAACGGCGAAGTAAAACGGGCTGAACCTCTATGATTATCTCACTTATCTTTTCAGGTCTCTTCCCAAAGTGGATGTGAAGAATCCTGACGCCGTGAGGCAATTGCTGCCATGGAATGTTGATCTGCCGAAGAAATCACTTAGATAATCATTGAATTGACGGTCGCCGGACGTGGGGATATTGAGACGCTTACGAGCAGAAGGGGGGGAATTAAGTGAGCGCTATAGGCTCCCCCTGAACAATAACAATTATACATAAAAATTGCTGGAAAAGTCCAAAATTTGGATCAGACTGGTGGAATTATATCATTATAGAGTTTGTATAGAAATACCGGGACTATATGAACATATGATGATGAAAGGGTAATCTGCAGAGTTTCCTGAATAACTCTAAGCCGTTCATCATGAAGGGAGTTGAGATCATGAACCACTTAAGGCATATAATCTTTACTTTTTTGCTCTTTACTCTGATTGCCCTGTCTGCGGAGAGCTGTCCGGAACCTGTGGAGGCATCAGCTTTCAGGCCTGTCATTCTCAATTCGGACAACATCAGGACTTATGAGCAGATACTCAGGAAGCAGTCTCAGGGGAGCTGTGTGATAATTCAGTCAAAGCCTGAGCTGCTCGACGATGAGATTGTAAAGAAGCTCCTTTCCTGGGTTTCCAACGGAGGAGTGCTGTGGTTCTATGATTCCAGGATGGCTTTGAAACTGGGAATGCAGCCTTCATCCTTTGAAGCAAGGGACTTTCCGGTAAAGACGATGGAAGGTGAGTTCGGCACGGATAAGAAGTTTCCCGGTGTGGCAGTCGGATGTGAAGCGACAGGTAACCACAGCCTCACCATTGGAGTAAGAAAGGCGATGGTCTTTGCCCTTCAGGTTGAAAAAGGAAGATACAGCGCTGTTCTGATAGAAGACGGTGTAACGCCGCTCCTCAAGATTCAGAAGAAGGACCAATTCGCACTGGCAGCCATAAAGCCTCACGGTGCAGGATTCATAGTCTTCAAGCCTCTTCTTTGGCCGGATCAGTATGACGGCGGCTCCTTCCAGCGAAAGCTCATAAAGTTTTCATCGAAGAAGGAGGTCCCGTTTTGAGCCTTCTCAGTGGTGAAGCGGATCACCGATCGAAAAGAGTTTTTCAGCTTTAAATGTATTAGCCTTCTGCTGAAAGTCTTTTCTGGTGAAGATGCTTATCTTGTATGAATAAAGGTCATCTGAGACAACTCTTCCCCTCATCTCCAGGTTGTAGATGTTATGGGCCACTGTCTGTCTGTTGAGCTTTTCAAGCTGCTCCGGCCTGAAAAAGCCGGGACTGTCCGGACCGGGGTACAGGTCCATTGCAACAGCTGCCCTGTTCAGCTTGTAAATGATAAGCTCAATGCTGTTGTAGATATCTGCTGAAATGACTATGCTCTTCTCCTTTTCAAGGTAATATACAATCCAGCTTTTCCAGAGTGCCTGGCCTGTCAAAGTGGAGTGAACATAGTTGCCATTAACATCACGCGGGGATGGAAATGCAAAAAATACAGATGGATAAGCTCCTGTTTTTCCCATAGACAATGGATTGATGAGAGGCTCTGTCGGACAGCCTGGAAAAGAAAAGAAACCCTGACTGTTTCCATATATGACATAATCTACAGTCGTCTCTCTGAAGTCATCCGAAATTCTGGCAAGTGAGAAGAGGGCGCTTGTCTGGGCGTCCTGTACGGCTCCTGCATTCTGAAATTTACGCCACGATGAGACGAAAACGAGAGAGCACAGAGTGAGGATGACAGCCAGCAGGCCGAGAGACACAAGCAATTCCAGCAGTGTGAAAGCCTGAACTCTTTTTTCTCTATCTGTCACTGTTCATCTCCTGTATATTCCCCCATTCAGGGTAATCGATTTCATCATCTCAGCAGTATCCGGACTGGCCTTTGAAACTTCTTCCATCCAGTATACGGATACGCTGACTTTTTTGTTGTTCAGATTTATTTCTCCTGCAGACACTATATAGCTGTACACTATCCTGTGAGGTTTCCCCTCAACAAGATACTGATACTCTTCCATTGGATAGGGAAGGGGAGGGAAGGCCTGAGTGCTGTTGGTGATTGAAGGAGCTCCTTCAATACCGTTAAAAGTGCCGATGATGATATTATCATAATAAAGTGTCCGGATATTTTCGATCATATTTTCGGCAAGCAGTAATGCAATGTCACGGTGAGCCGTTTTGTTCATTCTCATCTGTGAATACGGTATCAGGATGCCGATTGAAAAGAGTATCAGCATAAGCAGTATCATGGAGATAATCATCTCCAGCAGAGTGAAGCCTCGAACTATTCTCACTGATAATCTCCTTTATATTGTACTGATTGATGAATAGATAGGGATGAAAAACGAAAGAAGCATAATCCCGACCATCAGTCCCAGTATCATTATCGCCAGGGGCTCGATGATCTTTGTAAAATTTTCTGTAAGAGTGCTGAGCTCGAGCTCGAAGAGAGAGGCTGTTTTGTCAAGCACGTGAGGCATCTCTCCTGATTCTTCTCCAACCGAGACCATGGCAATAAGGGTGGGAGGGAACACTGAAGGCATAGCCTGCATCGACTCTGCAACGGTTTTTCCTTCTCTCACCATTGAGGCCACGTGCTGGAAGGCGCCGCCGATTAAATGGTTGTCGCAGGTTTCACCTGCCAGCTCAATGGCACTGGTTATATGAACTCCTGAACGTGTAAGCGACGAGAGCATGATCAGGGAGTGGGTCAGCACTCCCATCTTCACTATCTCCCTTATTCCCGGAATTCTGAAGATAATCTTTTCTGACCATATCTGACCGTGGATCGTTCCTCTGATTGTAAGGTAAAGTCTGTAAGAGGCAAAACAGAGCAGGATGAGAAGGGGAAGCAGCACATAGTATCTTCTCAATGCTTCGGCAACAGTCATCATCACCTGTGTGTAAAATGGGAGCTTGACACCCATGTCATTGACCAGAATCTTTAGATAGGGAAAGATCCAGTAAAAGACGCCAAGGCATCCAGATGTACCTATAATGAAGAGCATGAGAGGATATATAAGTGCTGCCTTGACTCTTTTGACAAGTGACAGCTCCCTTTCAACCACATCGGAAAGGTACTCGATGGTTCTTGTCAGGAATCCTCCCTCTTCTGACGCTTTTATCATACTTCTATGAAACTTAGAAAATATTTTCGGAAAAATTGTCATGGCATCGGAGAAGCTTTTGCCATCTTCAAGAGCCACTGTCAATTCATGGAAAAAGTCTCTTGTATACGGGTTATCAGACTGTGAGTGAAGGATCTCGATTGATCGCTTGAGCGCAAGTCCGCTGTTGCACATTACTGAGATCTCTCTGAAGAGGAATGTCAGTTCATCGCTGTTCCATTTCCTGTGGGAGAAAGTAAATCTCTGAGGTACTCTTTCCACAGACAGTGCGATAAGCGATCTTTTCTCTACTGTTCTTATTGCAGCACTAAGGCTTCCAGCTTTGACCCTTCCCTTCAGTATTCGCCCGGCTGAATCCTGTGCCACATAAGAGTAAAAGTCGCCCTGCTCGTCTTTCACATCTCTCTTTCCGGCAGGCGACTGCTCCATTGTTCCTGTCTGCATCGTGATACGGCTGTCCCGCTTCAGCGGGAGGCAGCCAGTTCCTCCAGAGAGATTATGAGGGCGCGTCCTTTTTCAGTGTCCTTCTTTAATAGAGATGATGGATAGGTCAAAGTGGAGTTCCTGATATCTATGGTATTTCCAATCACCGATCCTGTGATATCTGTCTTTACAATGGAAACATCGGCATTCGGGGCTTCCAGGAAAAGATTGTTAATGCTGGTTCTGTTGCTGCCTGTGCTGTAATGATAGATGCTGCCAGAGTCAACCTTGATGACGATGTGGTTTTGCCTGTCTCCGCCGTCATCTTTTCCGCCTCCATTCCTTTCGATATAGTGAACGTGAGCATCGTTGCCGGTGCCGGTTGAGCCTCCGATGGATACTCTGTTGCCTCTCGCAAAGATCATGAAGCTGCGGGGGTCACCTTCTATGTCGAGCTTTCCTTTTATCGATACGTTACCATCTACAAAAAGATAGACAGTCCCTCCGACAGGCTTTATTACAAGAGCAGAATCAGCAACTTCGAATCCACCGATTCTGTAAGCCCCTGCATCAAGATAAACAGGGCTGCTGGCAAATGTGCTGTTATCCAGCCGGGTTTGAGAGTCAGAATCAATCGAGCTTTGCTTCAAGGAGGAGATCTTTTTAAAATCTATCGTCGAAATGGGAGCATCGGAAGAATACCTAACACCATCTCTTATGTATTCCTTTACCTGAACTCTGGCTTTATTTCCTGTGCTGTTCTGCATCACAATGGCAGAGCCCATTACTATGGGGCTGAACTTGACAGGACGACTGGTCTTGTCATCAGACACTCCCTCGTTGTCACTATTGTCAGGGTGCTCTGCATCGCCGGTATTTGTTTGAGCCTGCCCGTCCGGATCTCCATAATCACTTTCATCTCCGCCGACTGGTTCGCCATAGTCTCCTTCTTCTGGCACAAAAGCCCTTTCTGTGAAGATGCCGGAAGTCCCTCTGTTCAATCTGCCTGGTATGGTATCATTGCTTTGTGCCCCTGATTGATTACCTTCACCCTGCTGGCTGTTGTTATCAATATTTACGTGCGTATTTCCATCCTGATCAAAGCTCGTATTGTCAACGGTGAATCTGTATGGACCGTAGTTTCCTACAGCGCATGCCAGAAGTCCCGGACTGGTAAGACAGCATAGATCTCCATTTATTCTGGAGTCAGTTGAGACAGTTATTCCGGTGCCGCTTTGTATAATGCTTGCAGCAGCATATCTGAACCTGTTCTTTCTATATACTATCTGATATGCTTTCTCCCAGCTCCTTCCTTCAGAATTTTCAGTACCGACAGTCACGTATCCTCTTGAAACAGCAACCAATGTGTCGTTCTCGGGATTGCATATCTCAAGCTCATTGATATAGTCACCGAACATGGGGAGGCGATATGTGATCTTCCCATCAGAAACGGCAATTCTGGTGTAGTTCATAACGGTAAGGGCAGCGCTTATTTTTGAATCTGACATATCGTGCGGTCCCGTTTCATTCCAGTTTTCAATACTGCTCAGCACATCCTGCAGAATTCTGACTCCGGCAAGCGCTGTTTCTCTTGTTCTGGTATCGAAGCCGGCTTTTTGTGAATATCTTGACTGCACAGTTGTAAGTCCCACTATAGAGACTCCTATGAGCAGAAACATAATGATAAGAAGAAGGATCGAAGTCAGAGCTATTCCACGGTTCGCTCCCGGCGATTTCATATGCATTCTCCTTGCTTTTATGATTATCGGCTTTACTCCTCAAGTGATTTCTGCTGTGTGAAATAAAAACAAAGAGATACAGGGAAAAAACGGGCAGGATAGAGCTCCCGCTTACTGGCAAAAACTGAGAAATATTAAGAATGCTCTCTTGAAAAGCTGCCCACAGCCAGAATCAAATTGCGTCCCCATAAAAATAATAGCAGATAACAGGCAGGAAGACAAGTAACAGGGCAGGAAAAATATAATGGGAGTGAAAGAATATCTGTGAAAGAATGTCTTTGCTCATCCTTGCTGGAGGTTCTACAGTTCGGTGAAGAAGTATCACGCGCTGATGAGTAAGAATGGTGATTATGTAATTACTGCCGACTCAGAGTCTCTCTCTCTCTTCTGGGGTGAAAAAAACGTCTGGACAAAGCAGATGCCGGATTCATTCGGCGATATTCTGGGTGTTGGAAACAACGGTATGGTCCTGACCAGAAAAGACAGAGAGGTTGTGCTGCATCACATGAACAGGGGAGTGGAGGCCCTTTCCGGCTTTGTGCCGGAAAGAAAGGGCGCTCCGCCTGTTGAAACAGGAAGGATCGCCATCAATGAAATGGGAACATCCCTCTGTGTTGAGCTTAAAGGTCAATCGGAAGAAGAGGATGAGGGTATTGCACGCTCCCTTCTGAAAACATTTTCCAGAAAAAAAGTCATATATAAACATCGCATTGTCATCTATGATCTGGATTCAGGCGGAGGACGGGAAGTGTGGAGCTTTCAGAGAGAAGGAGCAGGTGATGGCTCTTTCCTCTGGGATATTTCTTCTGATTTCAGATATCTGATGCTGGCAGAGACTACATTTCCCGAAAAGCAGCCAGGCACAAAGATTACAAGGCTGTATCTGATAAACCTGGAAGATGATAAGACAGAATCGCAGATGACACTCTCCAACATTGCACCTCTTTCCATAAGGCTCAACGAAAAGCTTATGTGTCTTCTGGAGATTCAGGATGAAGGGATGCACCAGCTTCTCATTATATCACCTAAGGGTGACAAACAGTTTATCAGGCCTCCTTCCCGCGATAATGAGCTGCTCTTCTTCGGCAATGATCTGCTGGTGTTCAGGCTCATTCAGGAACAGGTGCTGCTCTTAAAGGATTTTTCCGATAAATTTCTCTATCTAATTGACGAAGGGCTGCTTTTCAGCATGGCACTCGACTATCCGCTTCTTTTCAGACTCAATGGCGATGTATTGGCTCTTTACCTAGATGGAGAGAAGATGTGCCTGAAGAGGAGCATCTTCAGCTGGAAGGCAAGAGTGATGGACTATCTCTATTTGAAGTAGTTCCGGGGGTGATCGGATCGTGTTATTCTTTGCAGGTAGCAGCAATTCGAGATTTTTCATCGTACAGAAGGACAAAGAGGTTTCTCTGTATAGAGAAGAGCTGCTGTTGTGGAGGAAAGAGCTGCCTTTCGGACGCTTCAAGGTCCTGGGTATAGGTAACAATGGCTATATGGCTGTTCTGTGCGAAGAAGGCATCTATCTGTATCCATCCAGTGTTGAAGCGCAGCCAGAATTTATATATCGTTATTCCAGGGAAGTATTGAAAAAAAGCTCCTCTTCTCTCGGACAGATTGAGTTTCATGAAGAGGGCGACAGCTTCTGTATTGAGAGTGTTCAGCCTAAGCGGTCAGGTGTTGAATCTCTTCTAAAGGCTGAAAAGACTGGCTCAGACGTGCATCGGATAAACATTCTGGAGCTTCAGACCAGGAGACACAGGAACTTTTTCACACTCTCACTTTCCAGAGAGCTGCAGAAGAGCTTTTTCTGGAGCATATCGAAAGGTTTTGATTATTTTGTCATCGCAGAGCCCCGTATGGTTTCATCACAGTTCAACTATCGTTTTGTGCTGATAAACGTGCCTCGCGAAGAGATATATAATGAGTTCGAAATCAAGGGAGGCATTGTGCGTGATGTCCTGGTCAATGATGATGGTACAGTCCTGATAGAAATAGCTGACCGAGACGGGAAAGTACTTGAGATTCATACTCTCGACAACACGAAATACACTGTCACCTCAGCCAGGGACTACAAGGTGATTCACCTCGGGAAGCACTTTGTCGCCCAGAAAACCTCTCCCGTCCCGTCTCTGCTTGTGAAATCCTTTGAGGACAACCTTCTCGTCAAAGCTGATCTGAAAGCGCTGGATCAACTGGGAGTATGTCACGAGATACTCTTCAACAAGCGGGATCACATTGACTTTCTTTACATGGCCGGATCTGAGCTGAAAGTCATCAAAACTGAAGTTGATCTCTTCATCTCTGAAGCAAAGAGGTGGGAGATGATGGCAAATCAGCAGAGAGAGCTTCCAAAGGCACAGATGGAAAGAGTATATGTTGAAGAGAAGAAGAGGCGTCAAGGTGATGAAATGTTGAGAGCAAAGCAGGATGAGCTCTCAGGACAGCTCAAGAAATACGTGGGAGACAAGAAATCCAGAAAAGATGAGCATAATGCCGCCGTACAGGGAGAGCTTGAAAAGCTCAGGCTTCAATATATTCTGGGCAGCATAGAGGAAGACGAATATCAGGCACAGAAGATGGCTTTGGAAAAGACACTTGCAAATAATGAGGACGAGGAAAGCCGAGATGATGAGCGTGTATCCCTGCGTTCTCCCAAAACACAGATATTGACATTAGAAAAAGCCCGTGAGCCGGTGACCGGGTTCAGTGAGCCTCAGATCCAGAGCTCCGGCTCGCAGGAGCTTGTCAGGGTTGAAAAACTGCTGGCAGCACTTGAAGAGCGGCTGATACAGGGCCAGATCTCAGAGGTCTCCTATCTCGAGTTGAAAAAGAAATATGAAAGAAAGCTTAGAGAACTTAATTGAACTGTCTCCTCCTGAAGAAGGAAAATCGGCAGACTGATTGAATATCATGTCCTTTTAGAAAGACATGTCAGTCATTCTCTATGACTTAAGATGTGGGAAATACAAAGATGGAAGGTGGTTCTATGGTACACACACTGGATACTGACAAAGAAAAGGGAACTGCAAAGATGATCTACTCCTTTAAAGAGGGCTCAGCCTCTATGAAGGATCTTCTCGGCGGTAAAGGTGCAAACCTCGCAGAGATGACCAATCTGGGCTTTCCTGTGCCCCCGGGTTTCACAATTACAACGAAGATGTGCGTAAAATACTATGATGAAGGGAAGAAGCTCCCTGCAGGACTGATGGACGAAGTGAAGCTCCAGATGAAAGAGCTTGAAAAGAAGATGGATAAGGGCTTTGGAGATTCGAAGAATCCGCTTCTCGTATCAGTGCGCTCTGGCGCCAAGTTCTCCATGCCTGGCATGATGGACACCATTCTGAATCTGGGGCTGAATCCTGAGACAGTAAAAGGCCTTGCCGAGCTGACTGCAAATGAGCGATTTGCCTATGACGCATATCGGCGCTTCATTCACATGTACGCCGACGTAGTTATGGATGTGCCCAAGAGAAATTTCGAGCATCTGATTCAGGGAAAGAAAACTGCCAGAGGCGTGAAGGAAGATTCAGAGCTCAGTGCAGACGATTTGAAGGCTCTTGTTGTTGATTACAAGGCTCTTGTTAAAAAAGAGTCCGGAAAGGATTTTCCTGATGATGTGCTGACGCAGCTTGAGCTTGCTATTGAAGCGGTATTTCGATCATGGAATACGCCGCGGGCCATTATCTATAGAGAAAAAGAGAAGATTCCCCACGATCTCGGTACAGCCGTAAATGTGCAGTGCATGGTTTTTGGAAACATGGGCGATGATTCCGGCACCGGCGTAGCCTTCACGAGGGATGCCAGCAATGGTGAGAATAAAATCAAAGGTGACTTTCTTTTCAATGCCCAAGGTGAAGACGTGGTGGCCGGCATAAGAACACCGCTTTCCATTGAAGCCCTTGAGAGTAAAAACGCCCAGCTCTACGGCCAGTTCAAGGAGATAGCCCAGAAGCTGGAAAAGCATTATAAAGATGTGCAGGACATGGAGTTTACCATTGAAAAAGGAAAGCTTTTCATGCTGCAGACCAGAAATGCAAAGCGCACGGCCCTCGCTGCAGTGACTATAGCTGTAGACATGGTGAAAGAAGGATTGATCAGCAGGGAAGATGCGGTGGAGCGCATCAACGCCGACCACATCGATCAGCTTCTTCACCCGTACTTCAACGTGGAGGAAAAGAAAAAGGCAATTGCTGGAGGCAGTCTGCTGGCCAAAGGCACACCGGCTTCGCCGGGAGCAGCGTGCGGTATGGTAGTATTCGAAGCAGATGACGCTGTCAAGTTCCACGAGCAGGGCAGGAAGGTCATTCTTGTCCGCCCTGAGACATCACCTGACGATGCACACGGTATGGTGAAAGCTGAAGGTATTCTGACAAGTACTGGCGGTCCGACTTCGCATGCGGCTCTGGTGGCCCGGGGATGGGGAATTCCCTGTATTGTAGGCTGTGAAGCCCTAAGAGTGGATCTGGATAAAAAAGAGATTACCGTCGATGACAAGAAGCTCCATGAGGGTGATATCATATCCTTTGACGGAACCACAGGTGAGGTAATCAAAGGAGAGGTTGCCAGAATTCATCCAACAGAGCTGAATCCGCAGGCGACGCAGATTCTCGCCTGGGCAGATGAGATCAGAACGATGGGTGTCCGGGCAAATGCTGACAACCCGAAAGATGCCAAGAGAGCAAGAAGCTTCGGCGCTCAGGGTATCGGCCTCTGCAGAACCGAGCATATGTTCATGGAGTCAGAGAGGCTTCCAATAGTGCAGCAGATGATCATGGTAGCCGGAGAGGCTGAAACAAAGAAGAGAATAGTCGACAGACTCGAAGCCCAGATGAATGAAGCTGATGAAAAGAAGAAAAAGGACTTCCAAGAGATGCTTGATAATGCCAGGGCTGCGATGAAAGGGCCGTGGGAGATATATCAGCAGACTCTTTCCAAACTTCTTCCCATCCAGAGGAAAGACTTTGAAGGCATACTCGAAGCGATGGAAGGTCTCTGGGTCATCATCAGACTCATCGATCCTCCTCTCCATGAATTCCTTCCAAATTTAGAGTCACTGCTTGTCGAGGTAACGACGCTGAAGATCAAGGGAGATAATCTGCCACTGCTCAAGGAGAAGGAGGAGATGCTTGAGAAGGTGCGCTCCATGCACGAGTTCAATCCGATGCTGGGCCTCCGGGTCTGCCGTCTCGGAATCGTTTTCCCTGAGATAGTAAAGATGCAGGTAAGGGCTATTTTTGAGGCAGCTTGCACCCTCAAGAAGCGCGGCGTGGATGTCAGGCCTGAGGTTATGATACCGGGAGTCGGCCACGTCAATGAGATGAAGTTCCTGAGAGAGCTCTGTGACAGTATAGCAAAAGAAGTGCTTGCCAGAGAGGGAAATCCGGCTCTGGAATATAAGATCGGAACAATGGTTGAGCTTCCGAGAGCTTGCGTGGTAGCTGGTGATCTGGCCAATTATGCCGAGTTCTTCTCATTTGGTACCAACGATCTCACTCAGACAACATTTGGTTACAGCCGTGACGACGTGTCGAAGTCATTCATCCCGGTATATATCGAAAAGGGTATTCTGAAGTGTGATCCTTTCGCAAAGCTCGACAGAGAGGGTGTAGGACCGCTTATGAAGATGGCCATTGAGCAGGGAAGAACCACCAATAAGCATCTCGAGATCGGCATCTGCGGAGAGCACGGCGGTGAGCCTACATCTGTTGAGTTCTGTCATATGCTTGGACTGGATTATGTGAGCTGTTCGCCCTTCCGCGTCCCGATTGCCCGACTTTCTGCTGCCCACGCCAGAATAAAGGAGATGAGGGAGAAGAAGTAATCAGATTATTTATTAACGCGGCTCCATGAGCCCCGCGATTGAAGCTGAAATGAGCCGGATGGTGCATCCGGCTCATTTTCGGCTTGAGTGATGAGAAGGTAAGAGACGTTGCTCTTACAGGGTTTCAGCTGGTGGATATAACAAGGGGAGGATTGTATATGGGTATGGATGCCTGCACAATAAGAGAGCGGCAGGAAGAATGGGAGCGCCGGATTCTGTCATCTATGGCTGCCCTTTCTGCCAACTCAAAGGGCAGATTGAGGCCTGAAGAAAAATGTGTCATAAGAACCGACTATCAGAGAGACAGAGACCGGATTCTCTATTCCAAAGCCTTTCGCCGGCTGAAGCACAAGACGCAGGTCTTCCTCTCTCCTGAAGGTGATCACTTCAGAACGCGCCTGACCCATACACTCGAAGTATCGCAGATAAGCCGTTCCATTGCACGGGCTCTCAGGCTCAACGAAGATCTCACCGAGGCCATATCGCTGGGCCACGATCTCGGCCATGCCCCATTCGGCCACGCAGGCGAGCTGGCTCTTGATGAGCTCATCAGGTCCTATGACAGCAGTGCCCGTTACTGTCACTACGAGCAATCCCTCCGTGTGGTGGATCTGCTGGAAGAGGGGCGCGGCCTTAACCTGACCTTTGAGGTGCGCGATGGGATCCTGAAGCACTCTAAAGGGCGCAATGACCTTTCCCGGTCGACGTCCCGAAGCATTTCAAAATCTGACAGGCCGATGACCCAGGAAGGTGAGCTGGTGAGAATTGCAGACAGGATGGCATATATCAACCACGATATAGATGATGCTCTGAGGGCTCGTATAATCACCTTTGACGACATCCCACAAGAGTGTCTTCAGATACTGGGAACGAAGATATCAGAGCGTATAGGCACCATGGTGATCGATGTCATAGAATCTAGTCTGAAAGCGAAAAGGATCGCTATGAGCCCGGCAATATCGCACGTCGTTGATACTCTGAAAGAGTTCATGTTTAAAAATGTATATATCGATTCTCCGGCAAAAGGTGAAGAAATAAAGGCCAAACGGATGATCGGCCATCTATTTCATTATTATATGGAGCATCCAGGCGAACTGCCGCCGCATCCGGATACACTGGATCTAGAGAATATAAAGCAGCGGGCCCGTGCCGTCTGTGATCATATTGCAGGTATGACTGACCGCTATGCCATTTCTATCTATAACGATATCTTTATTCCCAAAGTGTGGGCTCTGCAGTGACGGCAAAGTATTCAAAATCACAGATAGAGGAAGTTCTCAAAGCCGCCCGGATTGAAGAGATCATCGGCGATTACATCAGTCTCCGCCGCTCCGGGAAAAGGTTTGCCGGGATATGCCCTTTTCACGGCGACAAGGACCCATCCTTTTCCGTCAACCCTGAAAAAGGTCTCTGGTTCTGTTTTGGCTGCCATGAAGGGGGAAATCTGTTTCAGTTCCTGATGAAGATTGAGCAGATAGAGTTCAATGAAGCTCTTGAAATGGCCGCACGCCGGTTTGGTGTTACTCTTATGGCACCGAAGGAGCGGGAAGTGTCGACGCACCGGGAGAGACTGCTTGCAATTCTGAAGACTGCCGTACAATTCTATCACGAGCAGCTCCTTGCCGCAACTGCCGGAAATGCAGCACGGGCTTATCTCAAGTCCAGAAACATCAGCTCTGAGATTGCGAAGCTTTTTATGCTTGGATATGCTCCCAGGGGGCGTCTCAACATGCTCTACTTTCTGGAGAGCAAGGGCTACTCCCGTGATGAGATAGTGAAATCCGGGCTTGTGATGAAGCGCGTAGATACAGGTGAACACGTTGACTATATGAGAAACCGCGTCATCATACCAATTCAGGATATGCAGGGGAGGTTTGTTGCTCTTGGAGGGAGGATTTTCAACAACGATGAGCCTAACGCTCCTAAATATCTGAACTCTCCTGAGACTGAGCTGTTCTCAAAAGGAAGAATCCTCTTCGGTCTCTGTCACTCTAAAAAAGCCATTTCCCGTGAAGATCGGGCCATAGTGGTGGAGGGCTATATGGATATGATAGCCCTCTATCAGGGTGGCATCCATAATGTTGTTGCCTCAATGGGAACTGCACTCAGCGGCGAGCAGGCACGCACGCTGAAGAAATTCTGCTCCGAATGTGTTCTTGCCTATGATGCCGACGGAGCAGGCAGGCTTGCAACGTCCAGAGGAGTCGAAATCTTTGAGGAAGCCGATATCACTCCCAGGGTACTGGTGCTGCCCCAGGGGGAAGATCCTGATTCCTTCGTAAGGAAAAGGTCGGCAAAGAGCTTTCAGGAGCTTGTCGGAAGGGCCAGTGAGCTGATTGATTACAGGATCATTACGCTGAAGGATAGCCTGGATATGACTACTCCTCACGGTAAATCGGAGTTTGTGAAGGACCTTATCCCGCTTCTCCAGCGAGTCAAAGAGCCGGTTAAAAGAAACGAGTACTTTAAAAAAGTATCGGAGCTTACCGGAGTGAAAGAAGAGATGCTCAGAGACATGCATTTCGGCAGTACAGGAAGAGATGGAAAGCGGGGGCATTTTCATTCCAGAGGTGTACCGCTGAAAAAGATAGTCTCACCGCAGCATTATGCTGAAGAGTTGCTCAGGCTGATTCTGACCAACCCTGATGTGATCCCCGGTGTGAGAGAATCGCTCCCTCTATCTGACATTCTGGACAAATCCCTGAGAAGGATTTATGAGATACTGTTCATGATGGAAAATAAAGACGCAATAACCATATCTGATTTCGCTCCCTTCATTGATGAGGAAGGAATAATGAAGATGATAACGGAATTAATCATGCAGGGAGAAACTCCGCCATATTCAGAAGAGTCGCTCAGGGATCTGATAAGGAAAATCAGAGATGAAAAGCTGAGAGTGAGGTTAAGGGAACTGGAAAAAGAGGTAGAAAGGCTTCTCTCACAGAATAACATTGATCACAGCGATGAACGATTTATCGAGTACCAGAGACTCTCTCAATATTTCAAGGGAAGGAAGTAAGGAGGAAAAAGATGCCTGAGAACGGTGAAATGGCTCCCGAAGTAAAGAAGCTTCTGGAGGTTGGCAAGAAGAAAGGCGTCCTTACCTATGAGGAAATAAGCGATATACTCTATCAGAAGGAGGACCTGGCTCCTGAACAGCTCGATGAGCTGCTTGAGCGTTTTATCAGCGAAGGTATTGAAATCGTAGAAGATATGAAAGACATCGCTGAGATACAGGAGATTGAGCTCCCTGAAGAAGAGGAAGTCTGGCCGGAAGGTGTTACGCTCGATGATCCTGTGAGGATGTACCTAAAAGAGATCGGACGGGTGGACCTTTTAACGCCGGATGAAGAGATTGATCTGGCTAAGCAGATTGAAGACGGTGACAGGCAGGAACACAATCTGGTAATGATTCCTGAGATATGGGATAAAGTCATTGCCGAACTGAAAGAACAGGTAGGAAATTCTGAAGATGCTGTCGCACAGGCTGTCGCCAGGGATAATGAAGAGACCAGGAATGTGGATTTCCTGGAAGACGTTCTCTCCCAGGGGAACGATGCCGGCAGCGTGCTGGCAAGAGTCCGATTTTTTAAAGACTCCTCCAGCACTCCGGAAGAACGTATCATCCTGCTGGAATCAAACAAGCTGTTCTATGAACATTGGATTGGTGCCAAGGAAGGAATGAAGCGGGATCTTCAGAAGGAGGCCCTGGACGGTCAGGAGTTGCTGAGGATCAAGGAAGAGGGAAAGGGAAAGATCGACAAAAAAGCGGAGCAGCTGATAGCCAGAGGCGAGGCATCAGCAAGGCAGTTTGAACAGATCCTCGATATGGAGCGCAGAGTCGGCCTGGGATGGAGAGCAAAACGGAAGCTCATCGAAGCCAACCTGCGCCTCGTTGTCAGCATTGCAAAGAAATATGTAAGCAGGGGCATGCTCTTTCTCGATCTGATACAGGAGGGCAACCTTGGCCTTATAAGAGCTGTGGAGAAATTCAACTATCAGAAGGGTTACAAGTTCAGCACTTATGCGACCTGGTGGATCAGGCAGGCCATCACAAGAGCGCTGGCCGATCAGGCCAGAACGATAAGAATACCTGTACATATGGTCGAGACCATCAACAGGCTCATCAAGGTATCGCGGCATCTTCTTCAGGAGCTGGGAAGAGATCCTTCTGTAGAAGAGATTACCGAAGAGATGTTCCCTCTCGACTCTGAGGAGATACGTCTTCAGGTCTCAAAGCAGTTTGAGCGGGATCTGCCTCTTGACAGCGAAGTGGTTCAGGATGAGATAAGAAAGCGGGAGCGATTTGCTCTTGAGAGGGTGAGAGAAATTATCAAGATTGCCCAGGAGCCTATCTCTCTTGAGACTCCGATAGGCGAAGAGGAAGACTCACATCTGGGCGATTTCATAGAAGACTCGGATGCTGTTGCTCCTGCAGAAGCGGCATCATCGCTTCTGCTGAAGGAGAAGATGGAGGATGTGCTTCAAAACCTCACATCCAGGGAGAAGAAAGTGCTTCAGCTCCGCTTTGGTCTCGAAGATGGAAGGCCGAGAACTCTTGAGGAGGTCGGACAGGAGTTTGGAGTAACCAGAGAGAGAATACGTCAGATAGAGGCGAAAGCGCTTAGAAAGCTGCGCCATCCAACCAGAAGCCGATGGCTCAAGGATTACTGGATGGGACAGTAGTGAAGACGATTTGCACAAGGGTGCTGCAATGCGCTGCCTGGGTGGATAAGTGCGCATTGCGTGGAAATCTGCAGCCCTTCATGATATATCTGTATCAATCATTTCAGCAGTGGAGACAGTCAACTGAATCAGTCACTGTCTGAAAAGTGAGGAACTTTCGGTGTTGTCAGTGAAAAAGCATATTACAACAGCAGTGTTTGCAGCAGTCATACTGGCAATTTCATTACAGGGCTCTGTGTGCGGCCAGAACGAACAGAAGGCAGATATTGATAAACTCAGTCAGTTGGTCTCCCATATGTCTCAGATCCAGGCCTATATTGAATTCTACTATATGGAGACAGGTATCTATCCAAAGAGTCTCAAGGATCTCGAAAAGATATACAACGAAGAAGCCGCAAAAGATGCAGACAGGGTCATTATTCCAAAGGATCCTGTTTCAGGTAAGGATTTTATATATGAATGCAACAGGGAGGCAACTGCATATCGTCTCAGCTGTCCTGATCCAACTCTGTATGGAATGAAAAAGTGTGAACTGGCACCTGTAAAATGGGGCTGGATGAAAACATTTCCTGAGGAGAAGAAGCGGAAAGCATATGCGACTTTCTGTAAATTCAACCTCGATACAATATCAGCAGCTGTCAGGAAATTCATAGAACAGGAAAAGAAATCACCGAAGTCTCTGAAAGAGCTGGTGCCTGCATATCTCAAGGTAGTCCCTGGCTGTCCATTATCCGGCAAGGATTATATCCTGACCGTCAAAGGTAATGAGCTGGTGATCTCCTGTCCGGATGCAAAAGAACACGGATTCACCGTTTTTGAGAGCGGCTCCAGGTCCGGTTTCAAAGGCACGCCTTTTCCGACTCAGCCAGAGCCGTCAAAGGCACCTGGCGGAGGAGCAGAAAAGCCGGGAGAGAAAGGAACTCCTGTTCCGAAACAGACTCCTCAGAATACTTTCAAGTGAACAAATGTTAAGCATACGCTCATGCCAGTCAGGGAGGGGGATCTTCTTTATGATAGAGTCTGTTAACAGCCTTCTGACCCGCATACCTCTCAATTTAGTCTTTACCGGGTGCATGATGCTTGGCGTTCTTTACTCAATGGTCATACTTATTTTCGGTGGTCACGGAGAAGGAGATGGCGGTGGTCATGGCCTGCTCCACGATCTGTTTTCAGGAGGTGGAGATGCAGCTTCAGGTGGGAGTGACTTCAGCGGTCCAGCAGTTCACATCAACTTTTTCAGCCCTCTCTCGATAACCACCTTTCTGACCGCTTTTGGATCTTTCGGTCTCATTACACTTAATGCCATAAATCTGAAGCCGCTGATGGCCATATTCAGCTCCTGTGGAGCAGCGCTGCTGCTCAATCTGATCGTTACTACTGTACTCTATAAGATCTTCTATGCCTCACAGGCCAGCTCTATTCCGCAGATAAACGAGATTATCGGTATTGAGGCGGAAGTGATCACTCCCATTGGAGCAGGCAGTGTAGGAGAGATAGCCTATACCACCAAACAGGGGCGCCAGACTTCACTTGCCCGTTCCATTACAAAAGAGCCTATCCCCCGTGGCGATTCAGTGAGAATAGAAAAGTTCGTGGGGACGGCAGCGTATGTAAGCCGGCTCGATTCAGCCATCACTGAAAAAAAGGAAGATGCCGCTGCGGAGAAGGATGATAAGGGAGAAGAGAAGCCCTGATCGACTATGATTTGTGAATCTTGAAATATAAAATAATAGAATGAAGGAGGAACACCGTATGAATGAGGGTCACGCTGTATTGGTTGTAGGATCGCTGTTTGCCCTGGTGCTCGTGCTTTATGCTTTATTCTCAATGATGAGCAAACTTTATCAGAAGGCAGGTCCCAACGAAGTGCTGGTGAGATCAGGAGGAAGCGGCATCAAGCTCATCTCAGGTGGAGGAGCTCTCGTATTCCCCTTTATTCACAAAGTGGACCGCTTCTCACTTGAAATGATGACCATTGATATCCTTACGCCTGAGGTTTATACAAACCAGGGTGTGACGATTGTTGTTGATGCAGTGGCACAGGTAAAGGTCAAGAACGATGAGACAATGATCCGTACCGCCATCGAGAGATTTCTGACCAAGTCTCCCGCGCAGATAGTGGAAGTCGTGAAACAGACGCTGGAGGGGCATACCCGGGCCATTATCGGTAAGATGCAGGTGGAAGAGATCATTAAGGAAAGAGATAAGTTTGCCCAGAATGTGGCAGAGGTATCTCACGATGATCTTTCCAACATGGGGCTTGTAATCGACTCTTTCGCCATAAGAGACATCAAGGACAACCAGGGATACCTTGCCGCCCTGGGAAAACCGGACACAGCCTATATTAAAAGTAAGGCTGCTATAGCAGAGGCTGAGAGAAACAGGGATGCTGCAAAAGCTACGGCAGATGCCCAGAAAGAGGCACAGATAGCCCAGGCTCAGGCAGCAAGAGACTCGGAGATTGCAAAAGCCAATGCTGCCAAGGATTCTGAGATTGCCAAGGCTAACGCCAGAAAAGATGCCGAAGTTGCTCAGGCAATGGCTCAGAGGGAGGCGGAGATTGCCAGACTCGATGCCAAGACAAAGGTGGCTGAAAAGGAAAAGGAGTATCGCATCAGGCAGGCCGAGTACAATCAGGCATCCAAGAAGAGCGAGGCAGAAGCCGATCTTTCATACGATCTGCAGAAGAATATCACCCAGCAGCAGGTGAAGGAGCAGGAGATCAGGATCAACATCGTCGAGAAGGAGAAGCAGATTGAGGTGCAGGCTAAGGAAGTCGAGCGCCGGGAAAAGGAGCTTGAAGCTACAGTGATGAAGCCTGCTGAGGCTCAGAAGTTCCAGATTTCCACTCTCGCGAGCGCCAAACAATTTGAATTGACAGCCATGGCCCAGGGTGAAGCTGATGCGTCGAAATCCAAGGGCTTTGCTCAGGCAGAAGTAGTGAAGGCTCAGGGCCTTGCAGAGGCAGAATCTGAAAAGGCTCAGGGTCTTGCCAGAGCGGAAGTAATTAAAGCCACCGGCTCTGCTGAGGCGGAGGCAATGACCAAGAAGGCTTCTGCATGGAGGAGTTACAACGAGGCAGCCATACTTGAAATGTATATCGAGAAGATGCCTGAGATTGCAAGAGCCATAGCGCAGCCTCTTACCAAGACAGAGAAGATTATCATGATAAACAGTGATGGAGGAGGGGCTTCAAAGTTGACCTCTGATGTCGCAAAGGCAGTAGCTGAGATACCGCCGGTGATGGAAGCGCTTACCGGAATAAAGATGAGCGATATGCTGAAAAAGTTGCCAGGGCTGAATCTGGGTGAAGCAGATGCTGTTAAAAAGGCAGCAGGCGCTGTCATGTCAACAATCAGCACAACCGCAACACCGAAGGCTGCCCCGCCTCCGCCACCTCCACCGCAAAAGCCGTAATAAGCAGACACAGTTTCTATAATCATCAAAGGGGCTCTGGTGGATAAATGCCAGGGCCCTTTTGATGAGTTACCTGTTCGGTGCCTCTTTCGCTCTCTATGAATATACAGGAACTGAAGAGGCTCTAAATATCCAGTCTGGAGACGCTGTCAAGAGATCTTCCGAGAAGCATTGAGCCCACTGTTTTAAAAGGCTCAGGATCGCCGCTTACGTAAAAACAGTGACTGACCGGAACCTCACTGTCAGCTTTTCTGCCAGTTGAAGCAAGAATTCCCTTGAGCTTCAGAGCTGTAAACTCTGCAGGATCCACTATGTAAACAGGCCTCTTAAATACCTTGCTTATGGTTTTCTCGAGGAATGGGTAGTGTGTACAGCCCAGGATGAGAGTATCAATACCCTGAGCCTCGAGCGGCAGAACATACTCTCTGACAGCGCTCTCGGCTTCCAGGCCTTCCAGCAGGCCCTGCTCGACAAGTGGAACAAGTCTGGGGCAGGGCATAGATGCTATACGCACGCCGTTGCGGGATATGCTGGTTATCATAGACTGATGAGCGCCGCTTTTGACGGTTACTGCATTTGCGATAAGTCCAATCTTCTTTCCGGGAGATATTCTCAAAGCCTCCCTGACCGCTGGCTCTATTACACCGATGATTGGAAGATCATAGTGCTTCCTTGCATCATCGAGCACAAGTGCACTCGATGAGTTACACGCCATAACCACGGCTTTTACATCTTTGTTCATGAAGAAATCGAGTATTCTGAAAACAAGCCTTTTAATCTGCTCCGGTGATTTCTCTCCGTAGGGAACATTTGCGGTATCACCGTAATAGAGGATCTCCTCTGAGGGTAGATGTGTCATTATCTTTGATGCAACAGACAGGCCGCCTACTCCTGAATCCAAAATTCCCACTGGTTTTATCATAGTTACTCTCCATGGCGAAAATTCCACATGGTATTCTTTCTATAGATGGCAGATCCTGCTGAAATAGTATTGCAATATGGATAATAAATGGTTAATATTCTATTAATGTTGTATCTGTTTACTATTTCTCGTAATCTGTTAACAGAAAGTTAACATAAGCAGGCTTTACGACCAAGGTCCGGGGTGGTATCATAAGTTTGAGAAGTTCAGGGTTTGTTCTTTTTTATGGGAGGTGAGCAAGGTGGACCCAATTATCAGTGGCTCAATGCCAGTTCATTACGGCAGTCCTCAACAGAGGTTATCCCGTGCAGGTGAAGGAGATTTGCTGTCAGGGCGTACTGACGAATTTGCAACGAGTTCAAAGAACGAAACTTCATTTGCTCAGGCTGATGCATTGAAGCGTATGGCCGCTCAGAATGGAAAAAATGAAGTAAAGCGTGTTGAAGGATTTTCTCCCCGAGGTGTAGAAGAATTCAGTGATTTGGCGTTGAATGGACTGGGTTCTAAGGAGATCATTTACCTGGGAGTATAATCTTTGCCCGAATTGACTTTCACTTTACGCTGCATCAACAAGTGGTGTGAGGTTCTGCTCAGAAAATGTGAAAGAGGAGGCTAGTTTCCCTGCAGGAAGTAGCCTCTTTGTGTTCTCCCTGAAGGTCGGGCTTGAGTGACTCATGGGTAGGGAAGTATGTAAGGAACATGAACGTGACGCTCAAAAGATTTGTCGCACGAGAAGAGTATTTTGGAGCGCTTATCTACGACCGGCAGAGGGGCGACTATATCCCCTTTGATAAGGATGCCACACATATATTCAAACTGAGTCTAGAAAAAACTACGGATGAAGTATTTGCCTCTCTTGAAAAATCAGTCACAGAACAGAATTTCAAGACTTTTATACAGCTGTGCCAATCCATTGAGCTTGTTGATGCACAGGGGCGTTATCTTGGAGATTTTGTCAATAACGACCCGGTGCCTCAGGTTCTGTCAGCACCACTGCGCGTGCATCTGCAGCTGACTAATGCATGTGAATTGAAATGCCGTCACTGTTCGCAGGAAACAAGAGATGCTTATAAAGATGAGCTCACACTGGAAGAGATAAGGAAATTGCTCGACGACCTTGCATCTGTTGGAGTTTTTGAAGTAAATATAGGCGGTGGAGAGCCTTTTCTGAGAGATGACGATCTTGTGGCAACTATTGCTTATGCCAGAAAGCTGGGTATCAATGTCTCGCTTTCCACAAGTGGTCTCTTTGTAAGCCGTGTGGTGGCAAAAAAGATTGCCGAACTGGGTCTTAAAAAGATCAGAATCAGTTTTGACGGAGCCACCGAAAAATCCTATGACTATTTCAGGGGAAAGGGCACATATAGAAGAGCAATACGTGGAATCAAGACACTCCGTGAGCTTTTTGACATTCCTATAACTATTCATACTGTTCTGATGAAACCCAATCTGGGTGAACTGCTGACTATTGTGAGAGCTGTCCAGAAGCTCAGATGCAATGTATGGAGTGTGGATTTTGTAAAGCCGGTTGGCAGCGCAAAGCTGATGAAGCAGTTTCTGCTTGATAACAGTGATGCGGCGAAGGCTATGAAAACAATCAGACATCTGACTGAGACATCATCCATCAAGATTGTTATGCCCCAATTTCCTTATAAGGCTCCTAAAAAAGGTGTATACAGAGGATTTGGATGTGTGGGCGCCAACCTTTATACATTTATCGATGCCAGAGGCAATGTCAAGCCCTGCTCCTTTGTATCCGAAGAATATGCAAGTGGAAATGTACGGACAAAGCATATAAGAGACATCTGGCTGCAGGGGGAGGGGCATCTGAAGTTCAGAGAGCTTTCCGGAAATGAGACGTGTCTGAATTGTGAATATTACAACTCCTGCCGTGGTGGTTGCAGAGCTCGAGCTATCTATGAGAAGACACCCGATGCAGTCGATCCGCTCTGCTTTGTCCACCAGGACAGGCCAGAGCCTCAGCCGGCCAGAAATATGGACCCTCTCGGCTTCATGTGATAACATCTCATCTCACCCCAGATATTTAAAGTGCCCTGATTCATCATTGCCTTGAGCCTTTTTTCATTTATTTACATCATATCTATTATGGAGTCAAGCATGTGAAATCTGATGGCTGGAAAAACTATTGGATTTTCAGAGGCAATTGTGATAGATCCTTAAAGAAATGCTATACTATAAGAGGAACTATGCAAAAATGCAAGAAGGATTAAATAGGTGCAGTACATGTGAGAGACGATTCTGTTTAACTGCATATAGTAAGGTAAACAGAGAATATAGAGTGTGAAAACCGGCGATTTATCACATTTAATAAAAGGAGCGTGTCATGACACTGGAAAGCACATCGACTTACAGGTTCATTAATATAAAATGTCAAGAAGGGCTTGCATGGGTCACCATAACGAGACCTGAAGTCCGGAATGCTCTCAACAGAGAGCTTATGGAAGAGCTTTGCAGGCTTTTGAGGGAGCTTGAATCTGACAGGGAAGTCAGGGTGATTATCATTTCTGGAGAAGGTGATAAAGCCTTCGTTGCAGGAGCAGATATCAAAGAGATTGAAGTGATCGATCAATACGGTGCACACGCATTTTGTCAGAGAGGGCTTGCCCTGATGCAGGCAGTCGAAAAACTTGGAAAGCCTGTCATTGCAATGGTAAACGGTTTTGCGCTGGGAGGGGGCTGTGAGCTGGCGCTTGCATGTGATATGCGGTTTGCATCAGACAAGGCAAAGTTCGGACTCCCGGAAATAAACCTTGGATTGATACCGGGTTACGGCGGCACACAGAGGCTGGCCAGGATTGTGGGAAAAGGAAAGGCTCTGGAGCTCATTCTGACCGGCGCCATGATAGATGCTATGGAAGCCATGCGAATAGGCCTTGTAAACGAGGTTTTTTCTCACGACACGTTGAGGGTAGAAGTTGAGAAAAAGGCTCGCATAATTGCAGGAAAGAGTCTGGTTACGCTGCATCTTGCAAAGGAGGCTGTTACGCGCGGACTTGATATGACCTGTGAGCAGGGCTGCGCCCATGAAAGCTCCCTGTTTGCGCTTGCATGTGCGACAGAAGATAAGGTTGAGGGAATTAGGGCCTTTCTCGATAAAAAAGTGGCCCGTTTTACCGATAAGTAAAGAGTAAAGTATTATGAGAGCCTGAAATGATTTCATGCAGAATGTATTATTGTGATGAAAGCTGGCCAGGTTCTGATATGAACGACTGTAGAGGATTATCTGATGTTGCGGCGCTATGAAAAACGATATGAACATCATAAAATGAAAGCTCTTGAGCCTCAGGAGAGGTTCTGTGCTCTTATCAAGAAAAGGATCTGTATTCTCGTAGAGTATCAGGATTATAAAAGCTCGCACTTCAAGGGTGAAATGGGAACGATATACTGTGAGAATATCATTGAGTGTTATCACAGGAACAAGAGATGCTGTTACAGCGGCATAAGTCCTTCCTATCCGGATCCGCTGGTACCGATTGAAGATATGCACAAATATCTTCAGGAAGACGAATCTGCAGGAGAAAGCGGATGCTCCTCACAGGGAACTCTTTAGCATCGACTGGCTGCCTGAATCTGGCTCTGCAATGGAGCATTGAGGATTCAATCCTTTGGTCTGTGCGCATATCTCCTGATAGAGATATTTTATGAAAAACACGTAGTTTACTGTCTCTGAGAAAGGTGGAATTCCGCTGTACCTCGTGACATTGCCCGGACCTGCATTATAGCTTGCAAGTGACAGGGAAAGACGATCTGACCTTCCTGACCACATCTTCATAAGCGAGCTGAGGTATTTTATTGCGCCGTTGATGTTTTCCACTGAGTTATAAGGATCGACTCCCAGTCCTGAAGCAGTTCCTGGCATCAGCTGTCCAAGTCCTATGGCTCCGCTGGAGGAGATGGCATCTACATCCATTGCTGATTCAACAGTAAAAAGAGCGAGAGCCAGGCGGGGATCTATACCAGCAGTGCCGCAGTAATAGATGATCCCCTGAGCAAGCCGCTCTACAAGCTTCTCATCATAGTGAGGGTTGTGCATTGTAATCCACTGCTTGACAAATGGGTAGAGAGAGGACTCAACTGTGAAGCATTTCTTTTTTGTCATAAAAGTAAAGCTTTTAGGGAGAGATTCCCATTCCTGCTGCATCATGAACTCCTGATTCAGGGGAGGGCGGAGCAGGATCAGAGACCAGCCGTCAAGATAGTCGAGTGTATGATTTTTCTTAAATACAAGAGTTCCTTTAACGCCGACCTTGAATCCTTTTCTTTCAAAGTCGAGGTTTCTTACAGCGTCATCTGCAACAGCCCATACCTGATCTCCGTCAATATTGAGGAGAAGGAATGAATAGCCGTCTTCGTGTATGAATTCATCTACATAACCCACCCAGAACACCCGCTGCTTTGTCATTCTGATGAGCTCCGGAAGATACTTCTTCCTGTCATTCATTACTTTTTCTTCCATTTCACGTACTCTTTTGAGAGTAACGGAATGATTGATGATGTTTTTCTGATATTTCCATTCCGGTTCCAGCTTTCCCGCCGTAGATGAGGTACATGAGATAAAGGTAAAAAGTGCACAGAACGCTATTGCAAGAGGCATGGATAATAAATTACGGCTGGCAGATTTTTGCATCTTCCCTGTTTCTCCGTTCTGGCTTCTGATCTCCATACGATTCTCCTTTCCAATGCAATACTCCTTTAGTGGTAACCATCGGTCTCTGTGAAAAAGGATAATGGAGCTTACAGACGAATACTATCTGTTTAAATGGTATCGTGGCTCACACGTCGCACAGGCTTGATTCAGAAGCCAGATTTTATATCAATGATGAAATGTTCGGAGGTATCTATCATGAAATTCAATATTTTGAGAACAGCTCTCTCTGTCTCTCTGTTTTTCTCCATAATCGCGGTGTGCACCAGCTGCACACCAAAAGTCACACCTTCTCCGAGTCCTTCACCCAGACCGACACAGAATGTATTTGAAAATAAGGAGATGGGGTATAAGGTGGTTATTCCTGACGGATGGAAGAAGCCTGATGGTGTTGATGTAGGTGAACTCTATCTGGAATTTGCAAAGGCGGATTTCAACCCAAAGCCTTCCTTCAATATAGTGAGCTCGAGAGTGGATGTTTATGATGTGAAGGATCCGAAAAACCAGGCTGAAATAAAGAATGAGATAGATAAAGATCTCAAGTGTGCCGATGAGAAGGTCATCACTGTGGCAGGGAAGCCTGCCTACCAGATAGAGTATGGCATTGAAAAGGATGATACATCGCTTCTGGTTAAACAGACATATTTTTTTAATAAGGACATACTTATAGTGTGCACCGGAGGCTGCAAGGAAGATAAATATCCAGACTGGGAAGAGGATTTTGACAAGATACAGAACTCCATTACTCTGACCGAGCCGATAAAATAACACATAATCAGCAGCAATATATCTGTTGGGCGGAATTGTCGATCTGCGACAGTAATAAAAGAGCCGGAGCATCTCTGCTTCGGCTCTTCTGTCATCATCGCTCGGTTCCGCCTATTTCTGCTGTGCCTCGTCCTGGGCCGCTTTAATGAGCCCTGTAGCCTTCTGTACTATCTGGAGCTTACCTACACCCTGCCAGATAATCTGCACACCGGCAACAAGGTTGTTCTTGTCACCGTTAGAGATATATTGCCTGAAGAAGCCGATTCCTGTGATGATATCATCAGCCCCTTCCTTGAAGACTTCGTTTGCCTCTTCGATCATCTCTTTGACCTTTTTTGCCGGATCCTGCAGATCTGGTTTTATATTCTCTATGTTCACCGGTGGAAGTGGTCCATAAGCCGTTTTATGAATGTTGACGATCTCTTCCATCCAGTCTACTACCTGCTGGAACTCCTCGACAGGTATCTGGCCTTCAGATACCTTGTTGACCGCATCAAAGAGACGGTGAATATTTTCGGTCAGCACAATCTCTTCACTCTGTTGCTGCACTTCATCCTGCTCACCCATTTCAAAGGTTCTGGCCGGCTGCGATTCTGCAGGAACTGGAAGCACGGCACCGCATTTTTCACAGGTCTTCCTCTCCGGAGGATTGAAGTGAGAGCATCTGATGCATGGAACCTTCCCTTCGCGCTCTGCTATGGACATGAAGGCTTCACCGGACTGATTCATCAGTTTGACTGCTTCTTCCAGTTTCGAGGAGGCCTGGGCAAGGAGAATAGCCTCCCGCACTTCTACGAACCTGTAAAAATCATTGAGTGCGTTTTCATATGCGGCAATAGCCTTTACTGCATTCTCCATCTCTTCCCTCACGAGCACAGAATCTGCAGGGCTCCTCTTTATGGCGTCAAACTGCATCTTTGTGTCGTTAAAGCTCTCCTCCAGGGTTTTCAATGCATCAAGAAACATCTCCTCACGGCTGTTTTCACCCAGCAGCATCTTTCCCAGATTTATTACCAGATTTGCCTGTGGAGAGATGGTGGGCATCTGGGTCAGGCGTTTCACATTCGCCGCAGGAATGAGATCTCTGATACGTGTGGCTGCATTCTGATACATTTCAATTCCTTTGTCAAGATTCTCCTGATTGAATGTCATCAGATTTTCTCTTATGAGAACACAGGCACTCTGGTGCTCCTCATAGGCACTTTTCAACAGCTCTTCCTCAGGGAGCATGGAGCCGGCCGGAGCGCGTTTGAAATCTATAAGAACCCGCTGGGCTGCAAGATGCTCTCTCGAGATAACAGTAAGGAGCTTTTCTGTAAGGGCAGGCTTCTCTTCCTGTGAAGCCTCTTCCAGCTTCTTATAAGTATCCAGCACGAGGTTTAGAATAGGGATATCAGTTGGGCCCATGGCAACAAGCGCCCTGTTTCTGAAATCCATAAAACCGTTGTTCAGTGCTGCTGAAGCTCCTCTTACCTTCTCGGCTCCCCGTACTATATCGAATATATCACCTGTTTTAAAATAAACCTCTATTGTATCGAAGGCCTGATGATAGGCGGAGAAGTTTTCATTGGTGTAGTCTATCTCTTTCTGGCATGCCTGCTGGATGTTCTGAGGCTGCTCCGCGACAGTATCCTCGAAGTCCTGCTGCATCATCACAAGATCCTGACGGGCCATCTCCATCGCTTCTCTGAGCTCTTCCTTACCTTTTCTTCCCTCAAGCACGTCAAGGCATATATCAAGAATCTTGTGGCCACTCTCCTGGCGCGTTTCCTGCTTTTGTCCGTTGGCCATTTTCTACCTCCTCTGCATTTAATACTTACTTACATTATTAGATTTTATAGCTGGAATTCCTTTTTGGAGAGAAAAATGAAGGAGAGGTCGGAGCCAGATTGAATCAGATCAAAAAAAAGAAGCGGCCTGGAGCGCCGCTTCTTTTAGGGATTCGAAGCCCGGCTTAAGTGAAAAGGAATCTCGGATCATTATAGTGATCCCGCACACGATTGAAGCTCCACCAGTTATTCTGATCTTTATTCTCTATGGTTGCAAGATCCTTGTAATATGGTGTCACGCCAAGGTTCTCGTTCTGTTTGTAGATGTCCCTGTATATGAAGTCGCCACCTCTGTTGTAGCCGATATAAGCAGTTTCGCCATCTGACTGATTGGCATCAGCCCACTGTCTCTGTCTTGGATTGAAGCTCACGTTATCAATCTTGTTGCCGTCGGCGTCTACCTGAATCGACTGTGCGCCATCATATATGCTGTAGTTCTCAATGACACCCTTAGGGCCTGTGGCGTTCATAGTGATCTTTGTTCCATCGGCAAGTATCAGAGTGCGTGTTTTCTCGTCCCAGTCTTTTATATGTTTCCCGTCGACGTATTCATGGGGGTCGCCGCTGTGCTCTACTTTGTGCTCACCACTGGGATCGGTTATTGTGAGCTTGCCGCCATCTATGGATACATTCCATCCGCCGCTTGTCTTGTAGTTGATTGGCTTGCCTGCACCTTCCTGGCTGAGCTGGCCACCGAAGTTAGGCTGTGGATACTGTCCGCCGTAAGGAGGATAGTATCCGGCAGATGCTGAGGCATACCCATTTCCGGCATAGGCCTGTGCGTATGAGCCGCCGCCGTAGCCGCCGTAGTTCGCCTGGGGATAGTAGTTGGAATACTGCGACTGCGACTGATTATTGTTCTGATTGTTGAAGAGGAGGCCGATGAGACCGGCTGTGGCACCGCCTGCCATCATTCCCATCAGTGGATTTCCCATAACCATGCCGGCCAGTCCACCCATTGTAGCTCCGCCGAGAATACCTGTCATGTTATTGCCCTGCATTCCCTGTGCTGCGCCGAAGAGGCCTATGCCAGCCCCCATCAGGCCGCCCATTGGGCCAAAGAGCATCATCATGGGCATTGCTCCCATAAGGCTGCTGGCAAGACCTTGCTGCATATTCATCTGGTCTGCCTGCTGCATCTGTGCCATTGTCATCATACTTGCTGAACCGCCACCACCTACACCAAAAATCATTGTATGTCTACCTCCTTGTTTTAAATGTTCTGATACTATTATCTGTCATTTTTAAAAGGCTGTCAAGACCCATTTTACAATGTTAACAAAGATTTTACATTGTTAACAAATCGGAAATAATAAATGGTTTTTATGAGAGCTCATTTGCCGTGGATATTAGAAATGAAGGGACGAATAGATTACCGGCCATCTTTCTCCCTCTGAAGAGAAGGATATTTCACCTTCTCACAATAATATATCCTCATGGATGAGGCATTGGATGTGGAAATATCGTCGAATATTGATACCATTTTTATATTGTAGTTAAACACGGTAACGGAGAGCAGTTATGGAAAGAGTAATCGGCTTCCTGTCATTCCGCGAAAGTCTTCCAGATGCAGTAATTGAAGAGATAAACAGAAGAAACATTGACGGTGTGAGGGCTGAACATTGTAATGTATCAGAATCCAGAATGGCGCAGCCCAGTCCATACAGCGTCATCATAGACAGGGTATCGCACATCGTCACTTATTATCGCACATATCTCAAGAATGCAGCTCTTGCAGGAGCATATGTCATCAATAATCCATTCTGGTTTCTGGCAGACGATAAATTCTATAATTACAGTCTGGCAACCAGACTGGGCATAGCTGTTCCCAGGACTGTATGTCTCCCGTCCAGGAGCTATCCTGCCGGCACTGATGAGGGCGATCTCCGCAACCTGGTGAGCGAGCTTAACTGGGACGGCATTGTTGAGTACGTCGGCCTGCCTGCCATTCTGAAGCCTTATGACGGCTATGGATGGAGGCACGTCTACAAAGTATCCACAATGGGAGAGCTATTCGAAAAGTACGATGAATCAGGAGAGATGGTTATGGTTCTCCAGCAGTTCATCGACTATGAGCACTATGTACGCTGTTTTGTCTTCGGTCAGAAGCATGTGCTGCCTATGCGATATGATCCATCCCAGCCTTTCGGCGGCAGGCAGTATATAGTTGATCACGAACACCTGACACCTGAGCTGGGCGTGAGAATTGTGGATGAATGCATCAAGATCAACAAGGCCCTCGGGTATGATATGAATACAGTTGAGTTTGCAATAAAAGACGGAATTCCATATGCCCTGGACTTCATGAATCCGATTCCTGATACTGAGCCTGACAGAATTTCAATAGAATACTTCCAATGGGTGGTCAGAACCATGGCCGATGTGGCTGTTGAATATGCAGAGGAAGGCAGGCATACGCTTGATATCGCTGCAATAAGGGAGAAAGTCGGACTTCCGGTGCACGACATGATAGAATCTCCAATACATGAAGAGGCTGGGCAGGAAGGGAAAGAAGAAGCAGGGAAAGAATAACAGATTCCTGCCTTAATAGAGTTCGATATGGGGTGAAAGATGGAGCTTAAAAACCTTGAAGAGATTGCTAAAAAGATATCCAGGCGTCTTGAGGGTCTTAATGAAGCGCGGGACAAGGTGCTGAAAATACACCGGGAGATAATAAGAGGCGCATCGTTATCGATCAGAGCCACACACCGTGGTGAATACGAAAAGGCCCGCGAGATTCTGGGAGAAGTGAAGACTCTGTTTGATGACATCTCATCTGCTCTGAAGGAGTATCCGGACCTCTACTACACAGGCTTTGTTCAGGATGCGCAGAAGGAGTTTGCCGAGGCTCATATCACACTTGCGCTTGTGCTGCGTCAGCCCATACCGGACCCTGATGACCTGAACGTTGAATATGCTTCATATCTGAACGGCATGGGTGAAGCAGTAGGCGAACTCAGGCGGTACCTTCTCGATAATATCCGCAATCAGAATGAAGAGAGCGGTGATGATGTTCTGGAAGCAATGGATGAAATCTATTATGTGCTGATAGCGATGGATTATCCGGATGCAATCACGAGAGGGCTGAGAAGAACAACCGATCTGCTGAGATCCATTGTGGAGAAAACCAGGGGCGATCTCACTCAGAATCTCTGTAATAAACGTCTTCAGAAGAGTCTCAGGAATCTTGATAACAAGCTTTCCTGCCAGGATAAGGCGTGAAGCCGGTTACGGCTCATCACCTTCCTCATCGGTTCCGCTGTCTTTCCTGATCAGGCGCTTGAGCAGCATTCCTGAAAGAAGTGCTGCCAGAAATATTATTATAATCCATAGAAAAAATGCTTTCAGCATCTTGATGAAGCCTATCAGCACAGCGATTATGGCAAGTATTATTCCAATGATGCCTGCAATTCTCAGCATTAAAGACATGTAAGCCACCTCCATATCTGAATGTGTGATTCTTCTTACGGCTGCGTTGAATATCTGAACAGGTCCAATACTTTACAGATCTATTCATGCCCTCCATGAGATCTGAGGAAATCTGCAATACCGCCGTGTTGTGACTCCAGTGCCACTCTAAGCGGGGTCCATCCATATTTGTTCTTGGGATTGATTTCTGCTCCCCTTTCGATGAGAAGCTCGACAACCTCTTTTGAGCCTGCCCAGTGGAGAGGGGTCCATCCGGAACGGTCTCGTGCATTTATATCTGCGCCCTTTTCAATGAGAAAACGGGCTACATCTGTCAGTCCGTGCCCGGCAGCCACATGCAGCGGTGTCCAGCCTTTCCTGTCTCTGGCGTTGATATCTGCACCGTGCTCAGTTAATACCCTTGCCACTTCTCTGGATCCGGCATCGTGAAGGGGGGTCAGGCCGTCACTGTCACAGGCATTGAGTTCTGCCCCTCTGGATATCAGGAACTCAACCACATCGTGTTTTCCCTTTTTGGAAGCAGAGTGGAGCAGGGTAGAGCCAAACTCCAGATCGGTTCCGTTCACATGCGCTCCATGGGCGATAAGAGTATCGGCAATCTCCAGGTTTGATGCAAGAAGTGCGCTCAGTAGAGGCGTGATGCGGTTTTCATCTTCAGCATTGACGTCGGCACCCTTCTCTATCAGCAGAAGGGCGGCGCCTTTCTGCTCCCAGCGCACAGCGTGATGTAACGGTGTAAGTCCGTGCTGGTCTTTCTGGTCAACAGGGGCGCCCTTATCAAGCAGATAGGCGATGATGTCCTCAAAGCCGAAGGTTGCGGCGCTGTGAAGCGGTGAAAGTCCGTCGCTGTTCAATATGGTCAGATCGCTGTCTTGTTCAACAAAATCCTTTACTCCCTCCAGGTCATTTTTTCTTATGGCATCGAAGGTGTCAATATAAACTTCATCACTGGCAGATTTTCCGATATTTACCAATCTCTGTCCGCAGTGGTTGCAGAAATTCGTTTCTTCGCTGTATTCCCTGTCACATTGTGAACAGTAACGGGGCAAGATACCGCCTCCTAAATGAGCTTCTTGAAAACTTCTAATCTCATTTTATACGCGGCTAGCATAATTCCTTCTAGCTGGCCTTTTCCCCAGTATATGAGAGTGTCTGTGGAAAGAGCCTTTATACCAGACAGGTAATGGAAATATCAACTTGAAGGCAGAGTTCAGATGGTATGTGTCTCAGTTGTGAAACTGGCAATCCGACAGAATGTTTACATAATTGCAATGAAAAGACCTGCTTTGTTTACATCCCGTTTATTGCGAAGATTGTCTTTTAGGGATACAATCTATCTAATCAGAAATCATACAATCAGCAGCTGGTGAAAATAACATCTGCAGGGGGCTTTTATCTGCAAAAGGTTTGTAGTATAATGTAAGATGTTAAAGCCGAAGTGGCGGAATCGGCAGACGCGCTGGTCTCAAACACCAGTTCCCGCAAGGGAGTATCGGTTCGACCCCGATCTTCGGCACTCATAAAAACCCCGTGTTCAAAGGCAAAGACGGGGTTTTTTGATGTACTCCTGTCATAGAATAATCTGGCATAAAACGGCCAAAAAAGCACTCGTTTTCAGAAAAAATATTCCAGATATGTCCCACCATTGATAAAATGAAATGGTTTGGAATATGGATATTTTAAAATGACTATTGGTATTTTACCATCAAAGAAGTCGTCGACAAGAAAGCGTTTTTCGAATGTGCATTCTGCTATTCTCAATAACTGCAGTTTGACACCAAATAGGCAAAATGCCACCCCCATTTATTGATACATAAGGGATTGGATGCCATGATTTTCAAAAAATCATAGATACACGTATTTTTAAATTTAGTTGATATTATTAATTTGAAATGCTAAAATAATAGGCAAGATGTATCTACGAACAACTGGCAGAAAAAACAAAGACGGCACATCCATTCCCTATCTTCAGATAGCGGAGAGTGAATGGGATCCAGACAAGAAACGGTCGGAAGCGCATATACTTCTTAACATTGGAAGAGCCGATGCAGAGAACGAAGAACGACTTCGAAACCTTGCGCACAGCATCCTCAGAAAGTGCGACGATGATTATGTAGGCGCAAAGGATGTAACCACAGTCAATAACTGGGTCTATGGAGATCTGTATGCGCTTGAATGCTTGTGGGAGCGGCTTGATCTTAGAAAGGAACTCAGGTATCTTCTGAAAAAGAAAGAGTATGAGGCCCCATATGAAAGAGCCCTCTTCATTATGGTGGCCAACAGATGTATTGCCCCTTACTCCAAGCTTTACTGCTATGAGCAGTGGATGAAAGAAGACATCTACTTCCCTGAGAGTAAAGATATTGAACTCCAGCACTTCTACAGGGCTATGGACTTTCTTGAAGCCCATAAGGAAGAAGTGGAGAAGGCGGTATTCTGGAAGCTGGCAGACCTCTTGAATCTGGATGTCGACATTATCTTCTACGATACAACCACGGTGTCATTTGACATTGATCAGGAGGATAAAGACCTTCCCGTGGATTCTGCCTCACAAACACCAGGGCTACGAAAGCGAGGCCGCCCAAGCAAGAAAAATACTCATTCTCCAAAGGTTGTCATAGGTATGGCAGTCACGCGCGATGGGTTCCCAGTCCGTTCCTGGATATTTCCGGGCAACACAGTCGATGTGAAGACCATCGCGCAGGTCAAAAGCGATCTTAAAGGCTGGCGTCTCGGTCGTTGTGTCTTTGTTGGCGACAGGGGCATGGTAAGTGATGAAAATCTCTCGATCCTGTCCAGCAGTGGTGGTCGCTATATACTTGGTATGCCATTGAGGCGAGGAGATGAGGTCGCCGAAGAAGTTCTCAGCCGACCAGGCAAGTTTGCTCCTGTGAAAGAGTCTTCTTTGTTTCCCAGAGAGACTGATGAACCAGAAAGAGAAGAGAAGAAGGAAAACGATGAGAATACCCTGATGGTGAAAGAAGTATGGATTCCTCACAAAGATGCGGGTACAAGAGCTCGCCGATACGTGATATGCTTCAATCCTTCCGAGCGGAAGCGGCAGAGAGCCCATCGTGAGGAACTGCTGAAGCATCTGGAAGCCGAGCTGGCATCTCTTGAACGCTCTAAGGCGGACCATCCACGACGCGCCTGCGAGCTTCTCTGCCCCGTCCCAGCTATCTTTATCAGAAGAATCCCACTTAACTTTTTCGGTAAAATTACTGGGATGAGGCTTTTTTCTGGGTCCCATCCTCTTGGCAAGTTTTACTGCAACGAGCTGCAAACAAGA
>Ga0302251_1000421_pt1 | contig 40376 bp, 42 predicted proteins | sample AAG_RA_Gln_MG_FD_193534 | JGI IMG/M metagenome (GOLD analysis project Ga0302251, IMG submission 193534) | Enriched activated sludge microbial communities from anaerobic digester in WTTP, New Holstein, Wisconsin, United States - AAG_RA_Gln | ecosystem: Engineered > Bioreactor > Anaerobic >... | reverse complement strand
ATCCGCTATTTTAAAAAGGATTTCTTTGAGTTTTTCTTCTACAGCGCCAGTCAGAACTTTTCGTCTATACTTGACACACCAGACAATATGATACTGAATGGAGTAGACATAACCTCGACCTTTTTTTACTTTTGACACTGCGCACCACCTCAATACAATTATAACATATGTCCATGCTGCAACAAAGCATTTTGAACGCTTTCAGTTTAATTCATAACTATACACAAGGCGCCGCTAACCCACGACTGAAGTCACGGGTGTGCGCGGATATTTAATAAAAGCCTATTGCAGCCATTGAACTGCAAACTTTCACAACTTGACGCTGGGGCCTATGAAAGAAGCCGTTACAGGTGCGTAACGGCATATTGCTCTTCATCAGAATTCCATGCGCTTAACGACAAAGGACTCCAGCTTCTTTAACTCGACTTCAAGAGCGTCCACTTCCTTTTCGTTACCAGGCAAAAATTCGAGAATCAGTAACCCCTTGGAGCTGCAGGTGCCTTCACCAGGCGTATCATGAAGGCCCAGGCGAGTCTTGATGTAACAACCGTAGCGCGTTAAAAGTTCCTGAACCTTGAGGGCTTCCTCTTCTCTATGACCTATCAAAATCCCCATAATAATTCTCATCCGACCATCCTCCTTAGGTGTATTGCCTGCGACTTTTCGCTGCATTGTTCAACAAGAACCATTTCACATCATTTCGATGATACCCGCTTTTCACCTTTCTACACAGAGTGAAAAACGAAGGATCTTTAATATTTTTACGCATACACTTGAATATTCAAACAGTTTACAAAAGAATGAAAAATATTTTTGTTACATTTTGTAGAATGCTGTGCGATTTTGTGAGGCGCGTTTTATAATGAGCCATCGTCATTATTGTTACATATATTAAGTAAGACGCACTCATTCCAAGCCTAAATCTCAGGAGGTATGTACATGTTCGAAATGAATCAAGAAATCGGAATGTTGGCACTTAATCTGGATATGATCCAGTTTCTGGCCTTCGCCACAGTCATCCTGCTCATTGGCCAATTCCTCAGAAAACGAATCAGCGTCCTCGAAAAGTACTGTATCCCGGCTCCGGTCATAGGCGGACTTTTGTTCGCAATTCTCGCACTCGTTCTTAGACAGACCGGCGTTCTTGCGTTTGTATTTAACAACACACTTCAAAGTGTATTAATGACAGCCTTCTTTACTACCGTTGGATTTACCGCAAGTTTCCGCGTCCTGAAAAAAGGCGGCGTTAAAGTCTTCACATTTTTGGCAGTTGCTGTCGTGCTCGTCGTCATACAGAATGTTCTCGGCGTCAGCCTCGCAAAAGTCTTTGGCTTAAACGAACTGATCGGCCTTGCGACCGGCTCAACACCTATGACCGGCGGCCATGGAACCTCCGGTGCGTTCGCGCCACTCTTTGAAGATCGAGGTGCAATAGGCGCTATGTCCGTTGCTATGGCTGCAGCAACCTTTGGTCTGGTCATGGGCAGCATGATTGGCGGACCAATTGCGAAACGCCTTATTGAAAAGCATAAACTTGAACCTGATGCAGGTGCTAACATAAAAAATACTGAAATGGCTGATTACCCTCAAATGCACGAAGATCCGGAGTTCGAATCTACACCTTTAGAAGAACAGCTGATTCCAGCTACGATCACTTCCGCGACTATCCAAATCATCCTCGCTATGGGGATTGGCACCGTCATTTCGGCTTTTATCGGTCAGTTCATGACTTTCCCGTCCTACATTGGCGCCATGTTCGCAGCTGCCATTATGCGCAATATCTCTGATATCAAGAAGACTTGGAAGACACCAGAAGTTGAAATCGAAATGATTGGCGGCATTGCCCTCTCCCTGTTCCTTTCCATGGCCCTTTCCAGCCTGAGATTGTGGGAACTTGCAGAACTCGCTGTTCCAATGGTCGTCATGCTTGTCGCACAAACTACTCTCATGGCACTCTTCGCATACTTTGTCACCTTCAATATCATGGGGCGCGACTTTAACGCTGCGGTTATCGCTGGCGGCCACTGCGGTTTTGGTATGGGTGCAACACCTAATGCCATTGCCAACATGCAAGCCATCACAGGCCGCTTTGGTCCATCCCCTGTCGCCTTCTTCATCCTGCCGTTGGTAGGCAGCCTTTTCATCGACTTCTTCAATGCCGCTATCATCACTACCTTCATGAACTTCTTTGGCTAGAAGAACTACAAATTTTAATTCTGCACATTAAAACAACCCCGGTTTTTCAACTGGGGTTGTTCGTTTTTTTGCATTTTGCTTTATCAAAGGGCAGTCATTTCGGACCTGGCAAATTTGTTATCCCTTCACCCAATGTCATGAGTCTATTTATTAAGCAAGAGCTCATCCATAGGTCGCTTCGGCACATAAGTCACATGCTGCTCATCCCGTGAGTAGCTGATATCCCCGCCCTCCGGCAACTCCGTCAGTCGCACTTCCTCATCCGGTTTGCCGATGGCGACGATCAATACAGGCTCCAAGTGGTCAGCCAGCTGCAGCGCTTCCGACACCTTGGCAGCGCTGAAATTGCCTATCATGATGCCGCCGAGACCCAGATCAATTGACCCTAGCAGCATCGTTTGAGCGACAATGCCAACATCTTTCATAAATCGCTCAGGATTAGGCGCAATATTTTTGTCCGCACAAATGACAATAAAGGCTGTAGGATTATGGCCCTCACGAGGCAGATTCAAATGCGGCAGTCTTCTCGCCCATCCCGTCAGGGGCTGTATGACAGCATTCGTCTGGGCATCACACGAGAGATAAAACTTCAGAGGCTGGAAATTGATGCTTGAAGGGCAAAATCTTGCGAGCTCGACCAGAGACTCCAGCTCTTCACGCTTCACAAGTCTCTCTTGATCGAAGCCGCGGTAACTGCGGTTCAGTTTGACACGTTCCAAAAATTCCATAGAAAAGACGACCTCCCCTGACCTGGATTTATGCTTTGGCGAAGTAATATTTTACCCAACGACATTACTTGGGTTCGTACTTTGTATTGTAGCCAGGATTTTCTTCCGGCCTCAGCGCATTTGGATAATGGATGTCGCTCTTAATGTCCACTGACATTTGCTTGATCCTCTTATAAACATTATAGGGATCCTCAATATGCAGCAGCGCACCTTTATTTGTGGTCCGCTGATTTCCCTGCCTGTCTCTATAGACACCCGGAGTCAGGCGAATAGTGCCGCAGCCTCTCAGTTTCTCTATCAGACCTACGTTAACTTCCGGTTCACTGATCGCCATGAACTCTACCACGTTGATATCCCGTCCAATAATGCCGGACTGGATGTAAATCCGTTTGTCCGTCAATACATAGTGAATGTAATTCCAGTTGATTGCTCTGTAGATGGGCCCGCCCACAGCGATCCAGACCGGCATCAAATGCAGCAGGAAGAATGGGATCATGAACAGTCCAAAACCCATCGGCAAACCACCGCCCACGCCAAACATCATGCCTATGAACGCGAAATCAAAAGCGCCCCATACTAGAGCAACGACATACATCACTGGATTTCCTATAATATAGGTCACCTTCTCAGGTTTCCCCTCCCAAAGCTGATATTCATTTGAGTCCATCATGTCCCGGATCATGGCACAGACCTCCTATAGCGACGCAGAAAAAAAAGTTTTAAGTATTCTAAGCCTTTACAGAATTAAGCATGGCATTCTTCAATTAAGGCTTTGAAACCTGGCAGCGCGTTCTCAATGGTACTGTAAGCGACGCAATAAGCGATCCTGACATAGCCAGGGCAACCGAAGGCGCTTCCAGGCACCAAAAGAATATTTTTGGATTTCGCCATTTCAGCAAACGCTTTATCATCTGCTACCGGTGCTTTGATGAACATGTAAAAAGCGCCTTCAGGCTTGATGCAGTCATAACCAAATGCCTTCAAATTATTGTAGAGCAGTTCCCTGTTCCTGTTGTACCCTTCTAAATCCACCTGGGCATCCAGACATTTGGCAATAACGCGCTGGAACAGAGAAGGAGCATTGACAAAGCCAAGGATCCTGTTGGCAATATTCGCCGCGGAGACAAAGTTTTCAAAATCCGCCATTTCAGTTGGCATAACCAGATAGCCAATACGCTCACCTGGAAGCGACAACGATTTGCTGTAAGAATAACCCACTATTGTGTTGGCATAATATTGGGTGAGATAAGGGACCTCTACGCCGTCATAAGCAAGCTCGCGGTAAGGCTCGTCGGAGATTATGTAGATATTGGTACCCAGAGCTTTTTGCTTCTCATTTAGAATTTCAGCGAGCTTAATAATGGTCGCTTCTGAATAGACAACCCCCGTTGGATTGTTGGGTGAATTCACAATCACGGCTTTTGTTCTGTCTGTGATCAGATCGCTGAAGGCGTCAAGGTTCGGCTGAAAATCAACTGTATTCGGAGGAACGACGACCAGCTTAGCGTCAAAGTTGGAGGCATAACTGTTGTATTCTCCAAAGAATGGCGCAAAGGTAATGACTTCATCTCCAGGGTTGAGCAGCGTTTTGAAAACGACATTTAATCCGCCTGCAGCGCCTACAGTCATCAGAATATTTTTTGCATTGAAAGCCGTTCCAAAGCGTTTGTTCAAGCTTTGAGCGATAGCTTCCCGAACCTCTTCATAGCCGGAATTGTTCATATAACCATGGATGGCAGCAGGTTTCTCCTCCTGGAGGATTTCAATGATCGCCTTTTTGACTTCTTCCGGCGCTTCGACATTTGGATTGCCAAGACTGAAATCATAGACGTTCTCTGCGCCATACAGGCTGGCGAGGCGTTTGCCTTCCTCGAACATAGCGCGGATCACGGAGCTCTTTGAGACTTGTTCCATCATTTTGTTGGATATCACTTAAATCAACCTTTCCTGTGCAGATTTGTTTTATGGGGTTGGCACATTAATCTTTATCTCAATTTAGCATAAAAATACAAGGAAAGGAAGTCCCGCCCCTGCTGCAGCTGCCAGCAGAGGCGGGACTTCCTTTCCCATTGTGGTGTCAACTGCTTCTATTTGAATTCCCTATCCAAAATCTCGGTAATCTGGTCTTTTGTCTGGATACTCGCCGTTGCGGCGACGACTTTGCCATTCTTATAATAGACCGTAAATGGCAGCCCTCTGAAATTGCGGCATTCAGGGAGCGTTTTGATAATTTTGGCTTCCGGTGAATCAAATTCCATATCTCTGAACGCTACATTCGGGTACTTGCCTTCGAGACTTTCCATAGCGCCGTAGACCGGAATACACATAGGACCCATGCGTCCGCAGCAGACCATGACATTTTCATTCTCGTTGATTGTATCCTCCAGTTCTTTGGCTGTCACAAGATGTTTAAGATTGGTATCCAGCATTATTGTCCACTCCTTTCATATATTACACCCGCATCCCATGATTTCGGATCATGCTGAGGCCAAGGAGACTAGCGGCCAGGCCAAGGACAAAACTCGCCGCTGCCGCGCCCCACAAAGTCATAGAAATCAGGTCAGAGACATTGACAGGCGGAAGGAAAGTTATGACCTCCGCCAGATCTGTGCTGACAACCCTCACAAACCACAAAAAGAGTCCGGCAGCCAGCACCCCTGCCAAAGTGGTCAAGAGCACGCCACCCATGACATAGGGCTGATAAATAAATCCGTTTGGAGCGCCAAGCAGTTTCAGTGTCATTATCTGTTCACGGTTGGAATGGACGCCTTCGCGAATGATGTGGGAGGTGACCATCAAGGTGGCCAGTCCTACCGCCAGGGCCACAAAGATCCCAATCCCGGAAACGACGCCTGCAATGGCGGCCACCTTTTCAAGCACCGTCTGATTATCCCGTACATAGATCACACCGTCATAAACTTTGATCTCGTCAATCACCTCAGACAATTTGTTCAGATCAATACCCACTTCCAAATAGGGTTCAAAGGGGTTTTCGTCAAAGTGGTTCAGAACCGCAGCGTCCTGGCCTAAAATGCCGGACATTTGTTTGTAGGCGTCTTCGGCGCTGATGGGGAGTGCGGACAGGGTACCATCGGCAGACTCAATCTGTGAAATCAGGTTGGACAAATCAAGATCGCCGCTTTCAACGCGGGCCGCGTCATAATAAACGCTGATCTCCGCCTCATTTTCAAGGGCCTGAACCAGGCTGGTGCTGATTTGCCAACTGCTCATTGCCAAAACAGCCACGAAAAAGATCAGGGTCAGACTGAGGAGGGAAAGGAGACTGGAAATGCCGTTCAGCCTCAAGATGGTTTTAACTTCCTGGAAGACATAGCCCAGGTTGCTCAGCAGTTTAGACATCTCCATCCCGCCTTTCTGCCGTCATCTGTCCCGCTTCCATGATCAGATGGAGGAGCGGTTGGCCGGTGGTCATCAGATGCGTCGCATGGGTCGTTATAACCACTGTAGTCTCAGGAGAACGGAAGGACTCCAGGAGACGCAGGATGTGGACAGCGTTGTCCTTATCCAGGTTGCCGGTGGGTTCGTCTGCAACAATCAGAATGGGGGTTCGGGCGACTGCCCTGGCAATGCTCACGCGTTGGCACTCACCCCAGGACAAGTTGCTGATGGGATGATGGCGCTTATGGTCAAGCCCGACTCTGTAAATGCTTTCCTCAGCCCTGACCTTTCTGTCATGGGGCTTGATGTCCAAAAAACGCATGCCCAGCAGGACGTTGTCCAGGACGGTCCGACCCTCTAAAAGGCGAAAATCCTGAAAGACAGGTCCTACTTGCGTTCGCATCCTTCGGATTGCCGCTTCATGATGCTGCAGCATGGGCTGGCCCAGTACTTCCAAAGTGCCTGTTGAGGTAAATTCAATGCCCATCAGCAGTTTTAAAAGGCTGGTCTTGCCCGAACCGCTGGGACCGGTAATATAGACCAGCTCACCTTTTGGAATGTGAAGGTCGAAGGTTTTCAAGGCCTGTGTCCCATCTCGGTAGACCAGACTGGCTTTTTCGGCATGAATCACGGGACACCTCCTAGAATAGTTTAATGTCAATGGTAAGCGCAATTGCCCCATCCTCATGGACAATCCGGCGAAGGGTGCTTTTGCCCAGAGTACCTGATAAGTCAAAGGTCAAAGTGCCCCTTGAAACCAGATCCTCAAGGGCGGCTATACTCATGGAGACGCCTTGATAGGTACCGCTTTCAACTTTAAATGCCAGCAGACGCTCATCCACAATCTCGAAATGCCCCTGAAGCTCAGCCTGATCCTTGACAAAGGTCATGAGAACACCATTCGGGGTAAAGTCAAAGCGAAGCTCGGGAAGGTCCTGCCGCTGGCTGACCGCTGCATTGAATTTGCCTTCCGTGATCCGCCCTTTAACTCCGCTTGGAGAGAACTCAAGTTCAACGGTTCCAGCTGGGACATCCCCTGACTCCAGCATCTCTGACAGTGCGGTGACCGCTTCGGTGAAGACGGGTTTGAAGGCTGACCAGCTCTGATCCAGTCTGTTAAGATTCGCCTCATAAAAAGCCCGGTCTGAGGCCAAGGCCTGGAGCTGGGATTCAAGGGTGGTTTGTGCTTCAGCCAGGCTTTGCAGGGTCGCTGTCAGCTCAGCTTCTTTTGCCTTTTGCGCGGCAAAGAGCACCGAAAGTGCTGCTTTTTCTTCCTCCAGCCTGAGGCGCGCGGCCTGGGTCTCCTGCATCAGGCCATCTGTTTTGCGGGACAATTCCCTGAGCAGATTAAGGCGCCTGAGCAGATCCTTGAGACTCGTGGCGTTGAGAATAATTTCGAGGTTGGAGGCCGCGCCCGCCCGCTGCTGGGACTTCAGGATTCCACCAAGGGTGTCTCTGACGGTGCCATAGGCCTGGGCGCTTTCATTGATCTGAAACTGCTTCTCTTCAATTTGACCGCCAAGGGTTTTAATGTCGTTTTGGATTACGGCCATTTCAGCGTCCAGTTGATCGATCTGCGAGGCGGTCTCGAAGAGCTCAGACAACAGGGTGAGTTCTTCAGCATTAAGGTTTTCAATGGCTTCGAGGGTTTCCTGGGCAACGGGCGCGTGGGGCTGGGCAGTGGCTCTGGATGGGATTCCGGTGGCGAAGACCATCGGCAAAATACCTAAAAAAGCCGTGGCAAGGGTGACCGTCAGGAGGAGCCAAAGTGTCCGCTTCCCTATTTGGAACTTTGGTTTAGATGTGATCCGTTCATTCGAAGCGCAATGCTTCATGCACTCACCTGCCTGTCTCCTTCATAATAGGTGTTTAATTGGAAAAAGATGCCCTTTCAAGAGAAATCCTTAAGTTGTTCCTGGCAGTTTACGATTCTCTGAGGGCACCTTAAATTAGTTATTTCGAACCGCCCAGCACCTGTTTGACCAGACTGACCGGAAACGCGCTCCGTTCCCAAAGGAGCTTCAAAGCGTACAATCCTTGAACGGCACCAACGCAGAACATAATGAAATGAAGCGGCACAATCATTCGAAGCATCAGGCACTGGACGACAATCCAGATGATCAGGCCCGCACCCAGGATACCAGAAGCGTACCCATGGATCAGATCGCCGCGGTCCGGCTGCTTCCAGTGTGACACAAGCCAGGCGGCTGCAGCGAGATTACCGAGTCCAAACAGCGTGAATAAGATAATCCCGGGGATGAGGAAGGTCTCAAAGGGACCTGTTTTAAGCAGTTCCACACTTGCGCCTCCCGGTGCGACAGGGTTGAGGATGGCTCCAAGACCACCTGCGAAAGCACCCACGCCCACGAAGACATGGAGCAGCAGCATTAAACTCCGGAAAAGCTTGACGACGTTCATGGCTCTTTTCTCCTTCTCTATGTAAGTTTTGTGATACCAACTCACGGGTGCGCCTCGCTTTCGGCGCTTATGAGAAACAAGATGCCCATTTTACTTATCTGTCCGTCGATGCTGCCTGTTTTACTGTTCGATTTTTATATTTTGAGGCTGACTGGCCACCCAATGATTCTGCCCCTCAGCAATTCGCCTGAATGCTCGTTGATGCTAAGCCGTTTTCGTACCAAACTGACTAAAGTGCCAGTTCCCAACGTTCTTCAGTCTGAACTTTCCCCCAGATGTCATGGGTCACGATCTCGGTAATCCGGAAGCCAAACTCCGTATAGAGGTGGCGTGCAGCGTCCAGTTGGCTGACGGTCCAAAGAAATACTTTGTTGTAGCCTGCTGCTTTCGTAAAATCCAGAGCGGTGCGCATCATGGTCCGGCCCAGTCCCAGGCTGCGGAATTCGGGCTCAATAAGGTACCACCGGAGTTGAGCCGTAGTGTCATCCACGCGGACAATGGCGATCATACCGGCTCGGATGCCTTCCGACCCTGTGCCTTTCCAGGCCTCAGCTACCCAAAGGTTTTCCTTCTCGGGGATCGCTGAGGCTCCAAAGTCGTAGACCGGTCCTTCCACGTAAGGTCGGAAGGTATCGTCAAAACCCTGTTTCTCCGAATAGAGCTTGTCATGTCGGTCTATGACCCAATCGAGGTCACTTTTCTGAAACTGTCTCAGTGTAAAACTGATAGATCCGTGATCCGCTGCGTGATGGGTCATTTTGATCGCCTCCATGGCATTATTGTTCTTCGAGCGCAACTACTTCAAAGTCTTTTGAAACCAAACTCTGTGCTTCAAAGTCCCATTCGAAAATCAGGGCTTCGGAGCGCCGGGTCTTGTGTGTCAGAAGCCGCTCACCCCGGTGGATGACCATGCTCTGCGCCTCCCAAAACTTAACGGTTTTGTCCTCCCCTGTCCGGTTGCATACGAACACCGGCAGCCCCGTTTCCCTGGAGCGCTGCTCCCACTCGCCCTCAGGTCCGTAGAGCCCGGGACCCCAAGCACTTGGCGCCACCAGCACCTGCGCCCCCTGAGCGAGGTGCCCGTCTGCAACTTTATTGGTGTAGGCGTCCGCACAGATCATGATGCCTACGTTGATCTGGTCAATGACAACAGGTTTGATTTCCTCGCCAAAGCTCGACCAGCCGTCCGAATGCACAATCATTTTCCTCTGGCTGCCGATGGTTCCATAACCGCCACCCAGCACAAAAACTGTATTATAAAAAAGTCCATCACTGCCTCGTTCAGGCTGACCAAGGAACAAATAGGCATCCGCCTCACTCACGCGCCTGCCCAGGTCCAGCGACCAGGCATCCGGCTGTGGCTCAATCCAGGCGGTGCCAATCAAATGGGAAAACTGCAGCCCGCTGACGGCGGTTTCCGGTGTAATGATCCATGTCGCACCTGCCTTGAGGGCGGTATCGACACCGCGCTCGATCAGTCGCCTGTTATGCTCCAGTTTGCCTGCAATGGCGTTAAGGTGCAGCATAGCAATTTTTAGTGTTGTCAAGTTAGCTTCCTCCGGGGTCGTTATGTCAAGGTTTCAGCTTCTGCAGGTTTGTCTCAGTGCAGAGTTCCTTGGTTTCCAGGTTGATGTGCGTCATCTCCAAAGTATCCTCAGGAGAAAAGTCCATCCAGTACTCCGGCACTTGATAAACAAAGCCGCAAAGCGGGCATTTGTAATAGGTGAGCTCCAAGATGATGACCTCCTTAATTGGCGTTGCCATTATGGATTATTATAGCATATTTGTATAAAGGAAACGACACCCCCGGAGGGGTGTCGCTGTGTTTTAACGTTAAACTTAGCGGTGCCACAGCGTCATGCAAAGAATTGCACGTCGTTGTAGCAGACACCATTTTCAATGCAGCCGTTTCAATCAAATTTGTCTTGACTTGTTATCGCTTTCTTCTTAATCCATTGATCCATGGAAGTCATAAACGCAGCCATTGCCTCATTAGAACCAGTTGAAACTCGTCCCCAGGTTTCATAACCCCATACCGTTCCAGGAGTTATAAATATCCCGCTATGCGACAGGTGTTGGATTACTTCCAATACTGGATGCCCGAAATTGACGAAGACGAAATTGGCGAAAGAAGGCACATAGTCAAAGCCGTTTGATTCAAAATAGTCATACAGCATTGCTAAAGATTTTTTATTCTGTTCAACGCTTTTTTGAACATGTCCCGGATCTTGCAGTGCTGCCAATGCAGCGGCTTGAGCCAAGAGATTAACATTGAAGACGAGTTTGATTTTGAATAAAGCGTTTATGATCTTTTCTGAGGATACAGCATATCCCACCCTCATTCCAGCGAGACCGGAGGATTTCGAAAAAGTTCTGAGTACTATCAGATTTTCATGGGATTTGAGGAAAGCGACGCCATCCGGATAGTCCAGGCAGTCAAAGGCGTAATCAGAATAAGCTTCATCCAGTAAAATCACAATATCATCTGGCACCTGATTCAATACTTCTATCAATTTTTCTCTGCGTATAATTGTCCCGGTTGGATTATTGGGTGAAGTCAAAAAAATCAGTCTGGTCTTTGGTGTGATTGCCGTGAGGATCGCCTGCGGATCAAACTCGAAAGTTTTGAAATGGACTTCTTTAAGTATGCCATTCATGAGCTGAACGTTATTTTTATAAAGAGAAAAGTACGGGACTGCAGCGATGGCCTCATCTCCTGGATCTATTAATATTTCTGTGACCAGTCTAATAATCTCATCGCCACCATTGCCCAGTATTATTTGTGATGGCTTGACACCCAGCAATTCAGAAAGAGTCAATCTGAGCCTGTCTGAACCAGCATCCGGATAAGTATTGATTTGTTCTAAAATATTGCCGACCGCTTTCAATGCTTCCTTTGAGGGACCATTGGGATTTTCATTGGCATTCAGTTTATAAACCTGATCCAAACCTAATTCTTTCTTCAATTCCGCGACTGGTTTTCCGGCTTTGTAGGGATCCAGCTGCTCCAAACATTTTCTAAACAAGGATCATACCTCCCTGCATCTTAGAGTGACTGCTTTCGGTTCAAGCTGCTAGAGTGTGATGCCTTCATCTCCAGCTTACAGGACCGGTAAGCAGTCTCCTCCTCTAGGCAGTACAGCAATGGTCGCTCCAGGATCGAGCGTCAATAGTTGATCCACTGCAGCCTGAACGCTTTCTGCCCTTTTGTATCCCAAGACTTCGACTGCCTCATCGTCCAGTCCGTGAGAAACCACCAGGATCTGAGCCTTTTCCCGAGCTCTTGAATTACAAACTGCAAGTACAGCTGAAATAAGGTCAATCGATTTGTCATCAATGGGCGCAGCCTTAGTCTTTTCGAGAATGTCATGATAACTCATGCTCAGCCAATCAGAAAATTTGGGGTGATTATGGGCTAGGCCTTCATAACACGGGCTGGCAAATACAATAGTCCCGCCGGGCTTGACCGCGAAGTAAGCTGAAGTGACACCTTTTAAGGCTTGCCAAAAATCCAGGTCAGCAGGAAAGGAACTGACAATGACAATATCAGCAAGCGCCGGCATCTCTACGGAAAATGCCTGTCTGGAAATTCTGGCACCTTCGCGGTGTGCCTCGACAAAGTCACCGCTTACGACTTCAATAACTTCGTCCCGGTGATTCTTGACTGTGTTGATTATAAATTTCAGTCCTGCTTGCCTTGCGACTTGCTCAATTCCCAGCCTGCATGGGTTATCAACAACACCAAGCGGAATTTCATCCAGCATGGCAGCAGAAATATGCGTCGCAGCAGTCGTTGGATACCCACAAATCCCTGGCTGCAGAATCTTCGCGCCGCCAGAAAATCCAGCGTCGGAATGTGGAATTATATTGCCTATACCTATTATGAAATCCGCATCCAGTACTTTCTTATTGACCTGTACCGGGATCTCATAGCCGTTCACAAAGACTGAAGGCATTGTGACCATACTGCTTTCGTCCTGGTAATCATGTTGATGGATCTTGATTTTGTTGATCAATTCAGGGCCAACCTTTTCAAATATTTCAGCTTCAGTCATTAATCTGTGAGATCCAGGCGCTGTAAGAATTTCCATCTGGTCAAGCGCTAAAGCACATTCCAGAAGATAGTCGACAAGAACAGGCAAGATTTCCCTAACCGGTGTCGATCTGGTCGCATCCTCAATGAGAATCAGGACGCGATCCGTTGGTTTGACACAAGCGCTGAGAGGCAGGCATCCGAAGGGCTTATCCAGACTTTTTCGAACCGCTTCAGCTAAGTGGGTCTGACCCCGGGTGTCCCTCAATGTGCCTTCAAACATAAAATTTTCTTCTGGTATCTCAAAAGTAATGGTATCTGACCCATAGGGGATTTTCATTTGCATAAAACGGATGCCTCCTTAAGCGCGGGTTAGTGCAGTCAACCAATCTGGTTAAACCAATCGACCTGTGTACCTCGTTCGGCCTATAGAATTTCAATCCAGCCTTCTGTAGCATTCAAAATAATTTTGTCACCGTCTTTTATCTGTTTGTAGAACTCTGGATCAACTTTGTGCACCAAGGGGACCTCAAAGATAAGGGCACTGGAAACTAAAACAGGATCCGCATGCTCAATGATCATGCCAAGAGGACTTTTCTGATTGCGTCCGAGCTTAAAGAGACCATCGGCCTGAACCACAGAGCTGCCTTTTCCGGACGGCATCATCAGAATCTTGCCGGCAATGTTTCGGCCTTCCAGGTCGTGATTTCGCTCGACAACTAAGCCTGTCTCAGGCTCGACCAAATAATAGCAAACTGCGTCTTTGGAAATGATGATTTCGCCTTCAGCATAGCCTTCTGCAATACGTTTGCAGGAAAATTTAGCTCCCATTATTTAAGCACCTCCCCGAGAATCGCCGCTTCAACGGCTTCCTCCAGTGGACGAATTTTAAATTTTATACCTCTGATTTCATTGTAATACGCGCACTTTGGTGAATCTGTCACTGCATTCTTGCCATAGTATGGCTGCCAACATGGCGGCACATCTATACACGTATCTGCGATAATATGACCCCCGGCGCGCTGGATAACATCCAAATAACCCATTCGATCTGCAAGTTCACGTGTCAGCGAGCTGGTTAAAACCCAAAAGTCCACCGCGAATTTCCGTTCACCAACGGTTTTGGCAATCGTTTCAACCTGATCAATTGTGAGATGCGGACATCCAAACATGGCAAAATCGATCTTACCAGGTTCTCTGCACAACTTTTCCCGAGTCGCTGCCAGATCCTGATCCGTGATCTTGACGCGATGCTTTATTGTATTGTTTCCAAAAGCTGCTTCAAGAGTTGGTGCTTCTGGTGTGATACCCACTATATGATACATTGAGACCGCACCAGAAGTGTTGAGCTGCGCGCCAAAATTCATGAACCCTGCTGGCGTCGGTCTGGATTTTATTCCTGTGAACACTGGTATTTCCAACCCTTTATAGAGTTCTGGATAGCACCACCCGAGTATTTGATAATCAAAATCTGTTTCTACTTTTGCTTCGACTTCAACCAGTATTTCGCCCTTTCGGTTCTCATCCAAAAGCAGCCCATACTTCGGAACCAGACCTGTTATGGCAGCGCATAGCGCGCTTTGTGAGGATTCGCGGTTGGTTCTCGCTCCAAAAACTGAATTGACATAGGGCGTAGCGCTGGATTCTGAGAAAGCAATGACTTCCCCAAAGCCAGGAACATTCTGCTGCAGATATGGTGTACAATCGAACGTCAAGGTCGCGCCAATTTTTTTATAAGCCTCATTTGTTGCACTGACAATATCAACCCCAGCCTTGGGGATCTCGAAGAGATGCTTATTCAAATATTTCAGGTCAATGCTTGGGTTGACCGTTGGCGACACCTTGCAGTGCGCACCGAGTTTCAGAAGCTTATCCACAAACCAAAGATCAGCATCCTGAGCACTTAAAGCGACATGCGCCCGTGTGATCGGAACCATACATTCAGCTTCAAAAGTCTCACCCATAGCGACTTGAATCTTCATAGCCGCGGCAACACCTTCACCATACTTGCCGTCAAGCATGTCTTTTTCTTCAGGGGTTAGTTTCATGATGCACCTCCATAAGTCACAGTTGTCCAAATTTTTGTCGTTCATTAGATTGAATCAATCACCTATTTCAGCAAATTGACCAGGAACATTGTAGTAGCAGGAACGTAGGTCGTAATCATCAGAACAATGATTAATGCCGCCAGGAAATATTTCATATATTTCATCATGCTGCCGATGGAGACTTTACCTACAGCTGACGCAACAAACAAGTTGATGCCGTATGGCGGTGTGACAAACCCTATGGCTAGGTTCATGGTGATGACAACACCAAATGTAATAGGTGACATGCCGAGTTGAGTGACAATTGGCAATAGGATTGGTGACAGGATGATCGTCGCTGGAATATTGTCAATCAAGCAGCCAATCCCCAGTAAAAATAAGTTGATAATTAAAAGCAGCAGAAATTTGTTGGTCGTCATGGACATAATCGCATCCGCCATAGCAGTTGGTATCTGTTGAATGCTCAGATACCCTGCGAAGGCCATGGAAAATCCCACCATAAAAGTAGTGATGCCATTGATCAAAATGGTATCAAATAATGATTTATACAGCAGCTTCCAGGTCAATTCTTTGTAGATAAATGCGCCGACAAACGCCGAATAAACGACTGCGATAACAGCGGCTTCGGTAGGTGTAAAGACGCCGGCATATATACCACCGAGAACAATGGTAGGTGCCAGTATAGCCCAAATGGCATCTTTGAAGGCAATCCAGATTTCCTTAACTTTAGGAAAATGCCCAGTACCTTTGTATCCGTATTTCTTGGCCAATATGTAGGAGGTTGTGAGCAGCGCGACGCCCATCAATACACCAGGAATAAAACCCGCAATAAACAAGTCGCTGATGGAAGTATTGACAACTACGCCGTAAATGACAAATGGAATACTGGGCGGAATTATAACTCCAATGGTTCCTGCAGCTGCTGTCAAGGATGCCGCAAAACCAGTGTCATAATCTCTTTCTTTCATTGCCGGGATCATAAATGTTCCAATAGCTGAGGTTGTCGCCATGGCTGAGCCGGAGATTGCCGCAAAAAACATACAGGATACTGTTGTAACCATGGCAAGTCCACCTGTGAAGTAGCCAAAAATCAAGTTCGCAAAGTCCAAAAGTCGCTTTGCTACGCCGCCAGTACTCATCAGACTGCCGGCAAGGATAAAGAATGGTATGGCCATCAAAGGGAATGAATCGCATCCCGCGATAGCATTTTGTGTGACCATCACCAGTGGAATATCTGAAAAAAAGAACAATGTAATCGCAGTCGAAATGCCGACGGCGTATCCAATTGGAACGCTGAGAAAGATGAGGACAACAAAAGATCCAAATAGAAACAATGCTTCCATCTTATATTGTCCCTCCTTCAGTTTCTTTTGCCGGTCTAAAAAGTTCAAAAAGCTGGTCTATTATATAGATGCTCGTGATCGCTGAGCTAAATGGCAGTGATAGATAAATATAGCTTAACGGAATTTTCAACGCGGTTGAAAGTGCATTTCTTCCCGCTATCATCATGACAAGGTGATAGCCGTTGATGACGAGAAAGATGCAGAACAGCAGAAGAATTGTCAGTGCCAGCGCATTCAGCCACTTTGCGCCTGAAGGACTCAGCTTTTTCGAGAAAATTTCTACACGTATTTGTTCTTTCAATCGAATCCCAACACCAGTTCCCAACCAAATTTGCCAAATGAAAATGTAACGCGCAAGCTCTTCACTCCAAGATAATGAATTGTTGAAAACATATCTCATAATGACCTGTATGAAGATCAAGACAACAGTAAAAACAAGACTTGCGATTAATAGGCGCTCTTCAAATTTCGTATAGAGACGAAGCATTTTTCTCATCCACGTCACCCTCTTCCAAAATGGAGGTTCATAGTAATCTGTTAAAATGATCTCCAAAATTTTCTTATGGATCTTTTAATTTAGAAAGATGCCGGGAGGCAAAGTCGACCTCCCGGCAAAAGTGGCACAAGGATTGCTTTAAGGGGGGGGGGATTATTTGTTGTATTGCTCGATCAGGTCAAACCACTCTTGACCGAATTCTTCTTTGTATTGCTCATGCATTGGAACGAGAGCATCCATGAATTTTTGAATATTTTCTGCAGAAATTTCGTTTACTTTCATTCCAGCTTCAATCAATTTGTCAACGGTTGCAATATTGTCATTGATCTCATCTTCGCGCTCAGCTTCAACGAGGAATTTTCTCGCACCGTCCTTGACAATTTTCTGCTGTTCTTCTGATAAATCGTTAAAGAAATCTGCATTGATGATATTGACGAGATAAGATTGAACGTGGCTCGTGAGACTGTAGAATTCCTGTACTTCATAGAATTTTGAAGCGTATACGAGCGCCGGAGCGTTTTCTTGTCCATCAACTGTACCTTGCTGCAATCCTGTAAAGACCTCACCAAAGCTCATTGGTGTCGGATTTGCACCTAAATATTTGAACATGTCAATGAATACCGGACTTTCCATAACACGCATTTTGATGCCTTCAAGATCCTTAGGTTCATTAATCGGACGGACATTGTTAGACATACTGCGGGCGCCGTTGTAGCTGTAGCCAAGGTTCATAAGGCCTACTGGAGCAAGTTTTTCATCCAGTTTCTTTCCAAGATCGCCATCCAATGCGGCAAAGCCAGCACGAACATCTTTAAAAATGAACGGTAAGTCGAGAAGTCCAAAAATCGGATCATATGCTGTCAAAACAGCTGTCGACGGAATGGCGATCTGAACTGTATTCAATGCGACAGCTTCAGTAATTTGAAGGTCGCCGCCAAGTTGTCCGTTTGGAAATAATTGAACTTCCATGGATCCGGCGGATTCCTTTTCAACGTAGTCTTTAAAAGCAACAGCAGCGCGATGTGTTGCCGTTTCTTCAGAAACGATATGCGCAACTTTGATTACTACTTTCTCAGCAGGTGTTTCAGTTGGTGTTTCAGCAGGTGTCTCGGTTGTGGGTGCTGGCTCAGAACTGCTGCAGCCAGCTGTCATACCAATTATCATCACGAGAATCAACAGAAGTGCAAATAACTTTTTCATAGTCTTCCTCCTCAATTTTGATGTTCACTCCGAATACCCCTAAATTCCCTTTTTATGTAATTCTCGATAATTTTACGCCTCACCTCCTAATTTTATGAAGAGACTTATAAAGTTAAATAAATTCAACTATTTGTGAATTTGCGTCCACTCTTAGTCTGCAGCCGTCTTTTAGTGCGGCGTAGAATGACGCATCTAACTGATCCACCATTGGAACTTCCATGATAATGGCACTTGAAACGAGTACTGTATCCGGATTCTGTATGATCATAGCTTTTGGTGCGTTTTGTTTCATTGTGAGCTGATAAAGACCGTCGGCTTGAACAACAGAACTTCCTTTTCCGCCAGGGAATACCAGAATTTTACCCGCAATGCTTCTGCCCTCCAAATCATGTCCCTTTTCAATGACCTCTCCGGTTTCAGGATTGACCAGATAAAACATAATGTCGTCTTTTGAAACGATGACTTCGCCCTCCGCAACACCTTCTGAGATGCGATGGCAAGAAAAACTCTTCTCATATATTGTCATTAGTCGATCTCTCCTCTCAACGCGGCGTCAATGCAGGTTTCAAGGTCTCTTATGATGAAATTCAATCCTCTTCGCTTAGGGTAATAGGCGCATTTTGGGGAATCTGTTATGCCCGTTTTACCTGAGAGATAGTGCCAGCAAGGCTGATCCGGGCATGTATCCGACACAATTTCACCGCCGGCTTCTCTGATAACCTCCAACAAACCCATTCGCTGCGCCATTTCTTTGGTGTGACTTGAAGTTAGAATCCACATTTCGACCGCTAATTTTTTGCCTTGAATTCGCTCCGCAATGATCTGCACTTGACGGAGGGTGAAATGCGGACAGCCAAACATGGCAAAATCAATTTTCTGATCTCCAGGCTCGGAAATTTGAGATAAAATGTCCTGCAGATCTTCATTGGTGATCGTGACGATTCGTTTAGGTTCTTTGCCGCCAAACGCAGCTTCCATAGTTGGCGCTTCAGGCGTGACACCCAGAACGTGGAACATACCATACGCACCTGATGTATTGAGTTGAGCACCCAAATTCATGAATGCCTCAGGTGTAATTGGTGTAGGAAGCCCTGTAAACACCGGAATACCAGGTCCGATTTTTTTACCCATGTACCCAAGGAGCTGGTACTCGAAATCACTCTTAATGTCGGCTTCTACTTTGACCAGAATATCGCCATAACGGTTCTCGTCGAGTAAAAGTCCATATTCAGGGACAACGCCTGTAATTGCGGCGCAAAGTGCACTTTGCGCGGCTTCGCGATTTGATCTTGCTCCCCAGACACTGTTGACATAAGGTGTAGCGCTGGATTCAGAAAACGCAGTAACTTCACCAAAAAACGGCACATTTGTTTGTATGTATGGTGTGCAGTTGTAAGATAGTACTGCGCCAAGTGCTTTGTATGTATCGTGGGTACGCTGCATCAAACTTGCGAATTCGTCAGTGACTTTGCCCACACTTTTAAAGTAGTTAAGATTAAATCCCGGATTCACAGTAGGCGGGATTTTGCAATGCGCACCCGCTTTTAATAGTTTTTCTGCAAACCAAAGATCAGCTTCTTGATTGCTTAGGGCGACATGAGCTCGTGTTATTGGTACCATTCTTTTCGCGTGGAAGGAATCACCAATCGCAACCTGGATTTTCATAGCGATCGCAGTACCTTCTCCATGCTTGCCTTCAAGCATCTCCCTTTCGAACTTGGTCAGATCCACAATTCTGCCTCCTTTAGGGATTAAATGTGTTATATTCGACATGTTTTGTAAAAAAATATTTTGATTTGGAAGCTGCATCCATGTAACATGCAACCTGTATACAGGTATCGATAAAAAATGTTTGTCTTTCATATTAAAAATGCTCTAATTTAGAGATACTCTTAATCAAACAATTTATTATTTTAGTTGTTTGTTTTGTAGGAATGACACTAAAGATGAAAATCCGGATCCTTAAGGACGTTGTTTTCCGCAAATAAAATATGCTCGGCCAACAAACGCTTAACTTCTTTTTCATTTTTCTCTCTGATCGCTTGAATTATGTCCAAATGCTGCTGAATCGTAACTGACTGATACGGAAATTTGCTGATAGACAAAGCCTGGATTCGTTGTATCCTTTGACGAATACTGTGCATTATATCCTGCATAATTAGGTTGTCAGATTTGTCTAAAATCAAGGCGTGCAACTTATGATCCGATCCTGCCAAGTCTTCATACGAAACCTCAATGCCAGCTTCCAGCTTCTCCTTACTTTCGATCCAACTTTTTTCCATTTCAGTCAGATCTTCCTCAGTTACATTTTTCAAGAAAGATTTAACTGCTGCGCATTCAAGCGCAGAACGGACTTCAAACAATTCGTGAACTTCTCTGGTTGTAATATTTGGGACAAATATTCCGATTCCATTATGAATTTCCACTAAATTTTCACTCGCTAAAATTTTCAAAGCTTCCCTTACAGGCGTCCTGCTCATGTTGAGCGCTTGCGCCAGAACGTTTTCGCTTAAAAATTCACCAGCTCCAATTTCGTTGTAAATGATCATATGTTTTATGGCATCATAAGCTACGTCCGTAAGGTTTTGCGCTTTTTTTTTCGGAATTATCAATTTTGTTTGTCTGGTCAAGGTGTTCCCCCCTCAGATTTTTCTTAGAAATACTATCCGAAAAAAGCACTCTTGTCAATTTGAGCCATATTAAATAAGGTTATCCATTTTGTTGACTGAAGTTTCTGAATATTCCACCTGCATACAGGTTACATCCAGGTGGCGAATCTGTCAATCAAATTATTTCTAATAAATAATTTTTAATTCAAGTAACTCAATTTTGATTTGAACCAATGCGAGAGAATCATAAAAAGACTGTGAGTTTAAATCATCCGCACAGTCGTTTGAATTTAATTTTATCTCATCTCAATAAGGTATGCTATTTCCGCCTCCACACACTCACCTTGCCAGACTTCACCTTAAATTCACCGAAGCCGTCTTTTCGGATGACTACAGGGTCTTCAACATTGCCTAACCAATCTCCATAACTCTGGTCCGCCTGGTCTTTCCCTACAAACATATGGATGACGCCATCCTCTTTTGTGCTCAAAATCACAGCCATCTTCTCGGGGTGTTCCGCCGTGCCGAGCCTCACCCAACCAATTCTCTGGGGATCCTCAAAATAATCCACCTGATCTCCATAAGCAGCCTCTCTTCTTGATTTCATCAAAACGTCAATCTGACCTTTCAGTCCTTCAAACGGTTTCTGACCCCCGGTTCCGAAGTAATCCCCAAAAAAGACGCAGGGATAGCCTTTTATTCTGAGCAGGATCAGCGCATAGGCATGAAGCTTAAACCACGGCTCTACCCAGGACTGCAGGGACTGCCCAGGCTGCGAGTCATGATTGTCCACAAAGGTAACAGCCCGCTCCGGAAATTGTTCAACAATTGAATTATTAAAAATCATCCTCAGGTCATAGGCCTGACCCTGAATGGACGCCTCATAGAAATTGAAATGCAGGCCTACATCAAAGAGATCGATTTTATGCCCCGTTTTTTCAAGATATGTTCTCTTAACTTGGAAATCCGAAACCCAGTATTCGCCCACCATATAAAAGTCTTTTCCGAATTTCTCCGTGAGACGCTGTCTAAATATATTTATGAAGGCCGTATCAATATGTTTGAGTGCATCCAGGCGAAAGCCGTCAACATCTGTGGTATGGATCAGCCATTCGGCCCAGGTGATGAGTTCTTCAACCACCTCCGGATGCGCATGGTCCAGATCCGCATGCATCAAATAGTCATAATTGCCATATTCATAGGAAACACCCAGATTCCAGCCTTTATTTTCCCCGAGGATTCGAAAAATACCTGCTTCGCTATCCCGCTGATTATAATCCACACCATTGAAATGATTAAAGTTCCATTTAAATGATGAATACTGGCCATTTCTACCGGGAAAGTCAAAGTCGGTCCACCCCTCAATTTCCTTTGGTTCTTCAAGCTCCGTCTTTCGATCTTCCGGTTTGACTTTCACTGCCATAAAAACTTCCGAGCGGTCAGCCCCGGCTTTATGGTTCATGACGACATCCGCATAGACCTGAAGGCCGCTGGCATGCATTGCCTCAATCATTTGAACAAGTTCATCCTTGGTTCCGTATTTGGTTCTCACGGTAGCCTTCTGATCAAACTCACCCAAGTCATATAGGTCATAAATGCCGTAACCGACGTCGTTCGAGCTTGTACCCTTACAGCAAGGCGGAATCCAGATGGCTGAAAACCCCGCATCCTTTAATGACCCGGCCAAATCTTTCAGTCGGTTATAATACTGGCCATCATTTGGCAGGTACCACTCGAAGGCCTGAAACATTATGCCATTTTCCATTTTGTCCCCCTACAAACTCAAATTGTCAAATTCAAGGATCATGTCATACCAAATTGCGCCGCCATGGGTGGAATCTGAAACCCCCAGATTCACAAATCCGAATTTCTCATAATATGGAAGGAGATGTTCCTTGCAAGTCAGCACCAAACCATAACGACCCGCGTTTCTGGCTGTCTCGATCAGGTGTGTCATAAGCATTTCTGCAATGCCTTTTCTGCGGTGCTCAGGCATTACATCCAGCCCAAAGATCGTCTGATAGTTTCCTTCAGGAATATGTAATTCAGTGTTATGAAACAAATCGTCATAGATCACTTTGCCATTGATGACACTGCCATTGATGAATCCCACGATTTTTCCTTCCAGCTCCGCAACAAAAAAACTGTCTGGAAAAGTTTTAATCCGCTGTTCAAAGGAGGTTTTCGTCGCTGCTTCCGCTTCCGGAAAGCACGCCATTTCAACTAATGAAACTGCTTCAAGATCCTGCAGGTTTACCGGTCTGATTTTGACTGTCATGTACAACACCCTTTCAAAAAGATTATAGTTCAGGTTTATTTGACTATATGAAATCATGAACGGAAGTAGTGCTCACACACAGGGGTGGAAGCAGGCGTCTGCGGCTGCCGCCTATCAACCCCCAGTTTCAAACCTCACACACTCAGTTCCTTCCGCTGCAGCCAGTACGCTTCCCCCGGCTTCAGGATCAACAGATCAATTGGTCCGCCCACGGTTTTCAGCCGGTTCTGGAATTTCATAGTATCCACCGTGGTGCGGATAGCAAACTCGGCAAAGTCCACGGCATCCTGGAGGGTGAAATAGTTCCACGAAATGTCGTGGGCTTTGAAGTCGACCGTGCTGCCATCAGGTTTTTTAATCTGAGCCGGGCTCAGGAGTCTGGCCAGGACATCCACTTCACCGGACCAGGACGCACCCTGATTTTCCGTGCCTTCCCGCTTGGCGCGTTTTGACTTGATATTGACGTTCCATAGCCTTTTTTCGTAAGCGGAGCCAACTTTCTTGTACCCCGCTATGAAAAAATTTGAATTTGGTACATTGCCAAAGCGGTTGAAGTAGGCAATCAGAGCTTCCGGCACCTCGTCAATATCAGTCTCCGGCCCCATGCTTTCGCGTATAAACGCCTCTATGTACCCTGTCAGCGGTTTGTTGTCTATGGACACTTCCCCACAGACGGACAGGCCAATATGATTGGGACACAGGAAGGTCTTGTAGGTCGTATCCGTCGTGTGGATGCCCAGGGTCTGGACTTTCTTCTCTTTGGTCTCCTCCATGCGATTATAGGTGGAACGACTGTCGCTGGCCAGCACAATCCCCTCTCCAACGAAAACGCAAACAATTAATGACATAGTTTTCCTCCTGCTTTGTTTAAGTTTTGTGGGGTGATGTCAGGTGACCATCGGCTAAAAGCATTTAAAGATGCTGCCGTCTCAAAGGATCACCACATCCCTACAGCACCTATACCCATGTCACTTAATTTCTATTCGCAGATCGCGGAAAGTGGGCGTCCAGTGATCTTCAAATAGGGGTATAAATGATTAACAAAGTTAGAAGCAAAAGGGGGGAGCAAAATGCTGCAACTGGAGAATTTGAGTTTAAAAGACGGCAGTACCATGCCGAGGCTCGGCCTTGGAACCTGGTTTTTGGGCGAACAATTCCGTTATCAGTCCAGAGAGCTTCAGGCGGTTAAGCGCGGCCTGGAACAAGGCATCCGCATGATTGACACCGCAGAGATGTATGGTGACGGCGGCGCCGAAACCATTGTGGGCAAAGCAATTCAGGATGTGGATCGCGCGCAGCTTTACTTAGTCTCGAAAGTCTACCCCCACAATGCGAGCGAAACCAAAATAGTCAAAAGCTGCAACGAAACGCTGGAGCGCCTCGGGACCAAATATCTGGACCTCTATCTCCTTCACTGGCGGGGCGGCGTGCCGCTGCAGGAAACCGTGGAAGGCATGGAGACACTGGTTGCCAGGGGGAAGATCAAACGCTGGGGGGTCTCGAATTTCGACCTGGCGGATATGGAAGCGCTGTTTTCCGTTAAGGGTGGCGAGAAATGTAGTGTAAATCAGGTCATGTACCATCTGGGCTCCCGAGGAATTGAACACAGTCTGCTGCCTTGGATGAAAGCCCAAGGCGTGGCACTCATGGCCTATTCCCCTCTGGCTCAGGGCGGCGCATTGAAAAAAGAGCTGGTCTCGCATCCGGTCATTCTGTCAGTTTGCGCCAGAAACCGGATCAACTTTCATCAGCTGATGCTTCTCTTTGCCCTTCGGGATCCCTATACGGCAGCTATACCACGCACCTCAAATCCGGTCCATGTGGACGACCTGATCAAAGGACTCTACGTAAAACTCAGTGATGAAGACTGGGCTCGCCTGGATGAGGCTTTTCCGCCTCCGGTCAAAAAAGTGCCGCTGGATGTGATTTGATTGGAGGTAAAAATACAGGCGTTGGCGCGATGTGCCAGCGCCTGTTTAGATTCCGGAAGCGAGTGTCTTTAGGTGTCAGACGCTGATCTCCAGCTTATTTCTTAAAAATATAAAATTCAGAAATTCTGATGTCCACATTTTTTTCGGGGACGGTACTTGATTTTTTCTTTAAACTGGTATATAGTGTAGCCATGGGAGGGCTGAATGATGGCAAGAACCGCCAGACTCAAAGAAACCTATGGCATTTATTATATCTATCAAGCCAGTTCGGCTGAACGTCCACTCTTCGGAAGTGACGAGGATCGGTCTTATTTCCTTGAAATTTTGAAACGCGCTCAAAAAAAATTTGAGTTTAAGCTCTACGCGTATTGCATGCTGTCTCCGAATGCTTATCATCTTGTATTGGACCCCAACGGAAGTGATTTGTCGAGCATCATGAAAAGCATCAATATTGGTTACGCCATGTATGTGAAATGCGAGCATCCCTTGTTTAGGGATCGCTACAAAAGCACACCTTTGACTTCAGACGAGCAAGTGCAGAACCAGATTCGAAGCATTCATCAACAAAGCAGTTCCGTTTACAACAGTTATTGTCATTATGATTTGAAACATCCTCTTCCGCTGGACTGGATCTCACCTTTGACCAAAGAAAGTTATGGCGGAACTTCTTTAACAGGCGGCGACCAGAAGGTTCAAGACCTCTCATGTCAAAATTGCATTACGACTTTTGACGACGCGGAGTCACTTCTGATACGAATCGCCAAAGAAGATGGTAAAACAGCCACCGAACTTTTAAAGGACAAAGCTTGCCGCAACCAGTTAATCAAGGATTTCAGAAGACAGTCCACCCTGTCCTTAAAGGAACTGGGCGCTTTGTTTGGAGGACTTTCGGAATCCTCTGTCTGCAAAATATTGAACAAATAGTAAACTCAGAGAGCTTATCCCATAAGCTCTCAATTATAAACTCAATATTCAAGTTTCGTCCCCAAGGAGGCAAAAATGATGACTCTCAATTTATCTTTTAATCTGGACAGCAGCGCCTTAAAAAAGACGACTCTGGATCAGGATGCTCTGTATGATCTCCTGATTGTCGGTTCAGGCCCTGCAGGTCTGAATGCCGCTCTGTACGGCGCCAGAAAAGGATTGAAGCTCGGCATTTTAGGGTTGAAAAAAGGCGGCCAGGTTCTGGATACCTCTTCTGTAGATAATTTCATTGGCGTAGAAGACATTTCCGGAGAGGCGCTCGCCGAACGCTTCGCAGCCCATGTCAAAAAGCTTGAAGTTCCAATCTATGACGAGTCCGAAGTTGTTGACTACTTCAGCGACAACAACCTGCATCATGTGGTGCTTTCCTCAGGTGAGACCTATAAGTCAAAGACCATGATCCTGGCGACGGGGTCGAAGCCAAGAAGGCTGGACGTGCCAGGCGAAAAGGACTATGCAGGTAAAGGGGTTGCCTACTGCGCAATCTGTGACGGTCCGCTGTTTAAAGACAGGGATGTCTTTGTAGCAGGCGGCGGCAATTCGGCTGTCGAGGCGGCGCTGGATCTGGCTAAGTTAGCCCGGTCTGTGACCCTGGTTCACCGCAGTCTGCTCAGGGCGGATCAGATTCTGATCAATCAAATAAATGCAGATCCTAAAATTACTGTGCACCTTAAAACAAAAATTACAGAGATCATCGGAGACAAGGCCATGATCGGCATTCGCGTCGAAGATGCGGATACCGGAGAACAGCGGGTTCTAAGCGGTGATGGGATCTTCATTGAAATCGGATATCTGCCCAACACGGGACCTTTTAAAAAGCATGTGGCGGTCAATGCCCAAGGTGAAATTCTCACGACTCCACTCAAAGAAACCAATGTGCCTGGACTCTTCGCCGCCGGCGACGTCACCGGTTTTCCCTACAAACAAATTGTAATTGCCGCAAGTGATGGCGCAGTCGCCGCCCTCGCCGCGAATGACTATATTCAGAAGCATGGGTTGTAAACGTACTTTGATAGGAGACGTGCGGATGTGCAACCATCGGCAAAAAAAATAAGGGCTATGAAAGCCCAACAAGGAGGAAATTATAATGAAAATGTTTGACGCGCAGCTTGAAACACAACTGAAGGAAATTTTCAACGACTTGGCAGGCGAGGTCACTCTCGCGCTGTTTACTGAAGGTGATTGCTACAGCTGTACCGAGACGAGAAGTTACATGCAGGAAGTCGCTGCCCTGAACGACAAGATCCATTTTGTAGAATACGACTTAAAAAAAGACGCGGAAAAAGCCGCGGCCTACGAGGTCGAAATGGTACCCAGCATAGTGCTCCTGGACGCAAGCGGCGACTACAAACGCATTAAATTCAACGGTATACCAGCGGGTCACGAGATCAATTCCTTAATTCCTGCCCTGATGGAGGTTTCCGGCGCTGAGAGTGAACTTCCCAAGGAGTTCGCCGACCGCATTGAAGCCATACAAAAGCCTATCGACATTAAAGTCTTTGTCACCCTGGGCTGCCCGCATTGCCCTGGCGCGGTTCAAAAGGCCCACAAACTGGCACTGATGAATCCGCACATCAAGGCAGAAATGATTGAAGCTCAGACCTTTGGGGAATTGGCGGACAAGTATAATGTCTCCGGCGTACCAAAAATAGTCATCAACGAGTCCCACGAACTCGTGGGCAATCAGCCGCTCCAGGCCTTCCTGGATACCATTGAAGCTATCTAGATGCCATTTGACTGTCCAGCCATGCTTTCAGCACCACCGCATGGTTAATCTCGGGATCTTTTGCACCATAGAGCAGCGTCACCGGCTTAATTTCCAAGATCTGGCGGAGCCGCGCAGCATAAGCGGCAGCACCTTCGCTCTGGTCAAGCTCCATAGTGTAACGGACTCTGAAGGCTTCCATACGTTCTGGCAGGTGACAAAAGTCTTTTCTGAGCGCTGTGCTGGGCGCCAGGTCCTTGGCCCAGTCGGCCAGCGCCGCTCTTTCCTTGCTGATCCCTCTCGGCCACAGACGGTCCACGAGGATCCTGAAGCCATCCAAATCAGAAACAGGCTCATAGATGCGTTTCAGCAAAATCTCGTACATGAATATCAGCTCCCGTTGACATTAATTATGCAGGTAAGTGTAAAGGTCTGCCCGTGATACCTTCCATGCGCCCCACCCGCCCCTTGCATTTTTCCTGCAACCGCATACAATTAAATTACAGACACAACTTTGGGAGGTTTTCTATGAAACTGGAATACACCACCAAGCACCTTGACGGCATGGCCTTTGAAATGACATTGGATGGCCATCACAAGCTCATCATGGACTCTGAGAGTGACTTTGGCGGCAAGGACCGGGGCCCACGGCCAAAACAGCTCCTGATCTCCGCGCTCACCGGCTGTTCCGGCATGGACGTCGTGTCGATCCTGAACAAAATGAAAGTTGAATTTACCAGCTTCGAAATGAAAGTCGAAACGGAAATGACTGAAGAACATCCAAAGACCTATTCGAAAATCCACCTGATCTACGAATTTACCGGCCAAGATCTGCAGGACTCCCTCAAAAAAATTGAGAAGGCCGTAGACCTGTCACAAAACCGCTATTGCGGTGTCGCCGCCATGCTGGGCAAAGCCGCAGCGCTTACCAGCGAAATTCGTTTGATTGAAGGCTAGAAGAAAAGGCCAGGCAACATTTGGAAAAATGGTGTCTGGACTTTCTTTCTTTTTTGTCCATGATCCCTTTTCTGCCACCCTCACTTCATATAACTTTGAATGTTAGAAGCAGGGTATTGAACTGAGCATACGTAGACACGATAATGAAATTTCGTTTACTTTAAAGATATTTTGCTTGTTGTCGCGACAACCGGACATGGATAGTAATGAGCCCCTGACACCGCCCCTAATTATGTCCTCAAAGAAAAAAACAGCGCCGCGGAAGTCCATAATGCTGCCACCGCCGCGCTATTCTATGCCTTAAACTTTTATTAAAATCTATTTTATCAGCTTTGACAGTTTCTTGAACTCAGGCGTCCCCGACAGCTTCAGCATATCGAACATCAGTGTTTCTGTATTGCTGACGACCGCACCCATCTCGGATAGAAGCGCCAATCCATTGCGATAATTTTCCTTGGTGCGCGAACAGACCCCATCCTTGGCAACAAAAACATAATAGCCTTTGGAGAGCAGATCCCGAACAGTCTGATAAACGCAGATATGCGTCTCCATACCGGTAATAATGACACTTTTGCGGTAAGTGGATCTCAAGTATTCCTCCACCTCAGGCGTCAGGCCGCAAAAGGACATTTTTTCGAAGACCTTGGCTTTGTCCGCGTCCAGATGAACCTTCTCGACAGTTTTTCCAAGACCTTTGGGATACTGTTCAGTGACAATAATAGGCATTTCAAAGGCTTCAGCGGTCTCAATGAGGATATTGGTGCTTTTCACCACATCATGGCCGTATTTCATGGTCGGGACGAGCTTCTCCTGAATGTCAATCACCATCAGTACTGCGTCCTCATGCTTTAAGTTATATTTTGTCAACATGACCTTCAACCACCTCACATAAATTGTTGTACCCACTTTACTAAAAACAGATGAAAAAAGCAAGGCAGCAAAAAACAGACAGAAGGCGTTCAAGTAGGCAACACCTTCTGCCGGAACTATTGATGCTTATGAGCCCATCACCGAAACTACCCCGTGGCTAAGCGCAAAGATCAGCACTGCAGCTATGAGGTTTCCAACCAGAATGGCAGGAAACGCCCATTTAAAGCGCATATCCAGAAGCGCCGCCGCAAGGCTGCCGCTCCACACCCCGGTCCCGGGCAGTGGAATCGCTACGAAAACCAACAGGCCCCAAGCGCCGTACTTTTGAATCTGTCCGCTGTTGTTTAGAGATCTATGTGTCAGCTTAAGAATGGCTTTTTCAAAGGTTTTCGTCTTCTTCAAAGCATTGAAAACAGGACGAATCGTGAAAAGGATAAACGGTACAGGAATGATGCTCCCAACAAAACTGAGAACCGTCGCGTGAAGCGGTGACAAACCAAGTGAAATCCCCACCGGTATGGCGCCCCTCAATTCAATGATGGGCATTGCCGCCGTCAACAGCACCGTCATCTCTATGGATATAAAATTTATGAGCTCTTGAATCAATCCACTCAACTCCAACATAAAAATAAAAGGCCTTTGCTCAGGCCATTACCAGTATACCAGAAATTTGGAGGATCTTCTTATAATATTTTCAAATTGTTACAAATCTATGGTAGTATTAACTTCTAATGCAGGATGCGCGTTAGAGATTTAGACTATAAGAGATTATGCACTTCAGCACTTTAGTGCGCCAGAAACAGGAGGACTTCATCATGAAAAAGAAATTTGCGCTGTTAATGTTGGTTGCGGCCCTCGTCGCTTCCGCCGCAGGCTGTTCCCAAATCAGGGACGCCGTTGCGAAAATCAAGGGCGATCTGATTGGCCAACGCTTCGTCATTTCGGTCTACGACGACTACGCCGACAAAACCCTTGAAGTCACGGGCAGCAAAATCACAGTGGGCCTGCTCGAATACTCCTCCAATTTCAATGTGGAGAGTACGGGTTTTGAGTCCGAGGTCATCGAAATCACCGTCAATGGCAATCAGATGTTTCAGGTCGGCAACACCGTCATCTTCGCAGAAGAGGGCCTCGACATGGTCAAGGACTACACGGTGCCTACCGAAGTCAGCGGCGGCCAGGGCGGCGGGTTTGTTCCCTTTGACCGCTACGTCAATGACATTAAAAATCAGATCGGCAAGGACAAAACCATTATCATTTCAAGTCAATTGGGCATTCCCATTGGCGTCTATCAAGGCAAAGAGGTCTTCGTGACCGTCCCTGACGATCTGCCAAAGATGACCCGTCTCAACATAGACGGCAGGAGTCTTTATATTCACAGGGCGAACTATATCATCATGGATTCGAACATGCTGGATTAGTACAGAAGTAAATTTACTGTAATGATGACTCTTACACTCAATAATTCCAAAAAAACGACCGCGCGAGCCTAATTCGCGCGGTCGTTTCACTTTTGGGTCCAGCTTTATATGTTCACTAAAGTGTTATGTACCTACCACTTGCCCTTGCTGGCGTGTTTTGCCAGTTCAGCTTTGCTGCGCTCCTTGATGACCCAGGCGTCGTCGTGAGCCTTTTTAAAATCTGAGACGCAGGTTGGATCGAGGTTCAAGGCAATGCCCTCTTTTGCAAGGTCTTTGATCTTCATAGCGAGACCAATGATTGCCATGTGGATGTCGTTTGTGCGGTCGGAATCGAAGATCTTCTTGGCGTCCTCATCAGAAAGCTTGACGGCTTGTTCCTTTGGCGCGCCGCATTTTGGGCACACTTCATAAGGCTCGTCGCCTTCATGAAGGTACCCGCAGGCTGTGCATTTCCATAGCATGATGATGATCCCCTTTCGTAGGCAGGCCCGGGTCTCAAGTACCTCAGGTTTTTGCCGATGGTTTTTGCTGACATTCTTCTTTTACCCGATTTCGCCAGCTTCAACCTACTCGTCTGAAATGTCTCCAATGTTGACGGCGGCTTTGATTTGGCTCAGAGTGACCATCGGCTGACTCTTTTCAGGCACCTCGCTCTGCTCGGCCATTTTTGTGGCAATATGCCGCAGAAGCCCTCCGTTGCTCGGACGGATGAAGGTTTGGAGCGCGTCGAGGTTGGAGTTCATGCAGAAGATGACAAGACGGTCGCCCACACTCAGAACCGTGCTCCCGTTGGGGACGACAGCCTGGTTGTTGTGGATCATGGCGCCAATCACGAGGCCATTGGGGAGGTTGAGATCCTTGATTTTTTCGCCGACGCAGGCCAGATCCTCGTGGATGATGATTTCGACGACTTCGGCTTGACCTTCCAGAAGCATAGTGGCGGCGACGATCTGGCCGCCGCGGGCATATTTTAGAATCTCTGCGATTGAGGTATCTGTGGGGTTAAGGGCAAAATCAATATTGAGCTTGCCGAGGAGATTCAAGTACCCAAATTTCGTGACCTTGGAGAGGACGACGGGCACGCCCTCTTGCTTGGCCAACAGGACCATCAGCAAATTGTGCTCGTCATAGCCGGTGACGCCTATGAAAGCATCCATTTGCGGCAGATCCTCGTCGTCCAGAAGCTGAATATCCGTGCCATCCCCGTGAATGACAATGGCATCCGGCAGCGTGGTGCTCAGGTACATGCAGCGGTACCGGTCCTGCTCTATGATCTTGACTTGAACGCCGAGGCGAAGCAGCTGCCGGGCAAGAAAAAATCCTATCTTTCCGCCGCCAAAGATCATAACATTCTTGATTTGGCGGGTGTCCACGCTGATCCTGTACCGTTTTAAAACCTCGTTGACCCGCGGGCTCTTCCCAATGATAAACAGGAGGTCATCCGGCTCAATCACCGTGCTGCCATCCGGAATTAATACCTGACCTGCGCGCTTAATGGCAGGAATAAGGAGCCCTTCGATATTTTCCGCCCTTCTCAGCTGCTTGACCTGCTTGCCAATAACATTGGGCATGCGGTTCGCCTGAATGTCCATCATGATGAGCTTGCTGCGCTCAAAATCGCCGGATTGGAATCGATAGCCCTTCATGAGAAAGCGCGTCATTTCCTGGGCGGTAGCCATGTCCGGATTGACCACCTGATCGATTCCCATGTCGTTCATCAGATATTCCTTCTGCCGAACGTTCTCAGGCTTGCGAATTCTGGCCACCACTTTTTTGATGCCGTTCTTCTTTGCCAGATAACAGGCAATGGTATTGGTTTCGTCGCTGCTGGTGGCGGCTATGAACATGTCAAAAAGACCAGCGTCGAGTTCCCTGAACAACCGGCTGTCGAGGCCATTCCCCGTGATCGCCATCACCTTCAGATGGGATCTGACGTGCTCAATGGCTTCCTTATTTGTATCAATTATTGTAACCTCAATGCATTCCTTGTCCATGGTCTCGGCTAACCGATACCCGAATTTTCCTGCGCCTACGATCATGACCTTCACTTGGTCTCACCGTCCTCTGATAGTGCAATTATTACCCTAATTGTTTCTTCTCAATTTAGATATTCTGATTTGTAGGATATTGAACTCATTATAATCTTTGTATGAAATATTATCCATAGGTATATTTGGGTATCAGGGATGTAAATATCTCAACATAAGAACTGATCTATAGTTTGACTGGCGCAGCGTGCGCGTATTGATCAGTGTTGGCGCAGATGACCATCGGCATAAGTATTTATGGATGGCCGGAATACCCACAAAGGAGGCTCAATCAACCCATGACAACTCAAAATTCGTATTGTTTAAAGGGATGGATCACGCGCGGGCTCATGGCGCGAACTACAATTTTTGTTTACATACTGCTGGCCACCCTGGTGCTGAGCGGGTGCCAGCAAAAAAATCTTGCGCCGGCTCCGGGAACCGAACAACCGAATGGCGACGTTCCTGCAGCTCTGGAGCAGGAGCTGGAGGTGCGGGAAGACCTGTTGAAGGCGCTCTTGACCGGTTATACCTTTTATAAGGGTACAGCCACAGTTAAGGACGACTCGGTGATCAGCAGCGAGACGGAGCGCGACAAATTAAACGGCTCGGGTGAACATTATTTGACCTCTGATGATGTGCTGGTCTACGACCCAAAAACAGAGGCGGTTTATCTGATTGCCCGCTCCATGTATTATATTGGCGAAGACAGCTTTACTTTCACGGACCTGCCCACCGGTGTCTCAACCCGAAGCACGCAGTTTTACAGCGGCGAGAATCACGAGTATTACGGCACCGGCATTCTGGTGAAAAAGGAATTGATGGGTGCCACCGCGACTGCCGGTGGTTCAGGGTTAAGCACCGAAAAAGCAACGGATTACGAGCTGGTTTTCACAAACAACCCTGTCCGCATGCGGCCTATGGATCGTGTCATCCTAACCAATCCCCCACCACACAAAACCTTTTGGGTGACCTTGAGTTCACCGACAGTGGACTCTGTGCTGGTCAGCGGCGTGACCAATCAGCCTGATGAGGTTCCCTATGAAGTCCTGAATCTGATGCCAAATTTGCCGGATATAACCTTTAATAGAACCTACAACCGCGGCCTTGACAGCTATGCCCAACTGACCAACGGCTTCTATGGCTATCCGAGCGGATACTTTGAATGTGAGTATACAGAAATCAGTGTCGAAGAAGCATTAGAGGCAGCGGAGGAGATCCTCGACGCTCAGGAAGCGCAAAAGGCTTATGAGGCCATGGCTGAAAACCAGCCCGAGGCTTGGAAAGAGACCGCGCGGCTGGGAGACGCATTGGCAGGTGCGGCGGATGCCTCTGCCGGGATTCAGGAAATTGTGACGCGCGCGGCCGGCGAAGGGGTCCTGAGCAGCGGCGATTCGAAAACCATTTTGCGCGCAGCGGACGCTTTGGTTTCAGACCCGGAAGTGACGCGTCAGCTCGAGCGAATGGAGCCTCTGCCGGAGGGCGCGTCTGTCAGCAGTCAGGAGCAGACCAGCAATCAGCCTGAAACCAGCGGCACACCACGTAAATTGGAAGGGGTCGTCCTGGAGGCTTCCGGAGATGCTGGTGCAGGTCCGGAGCAGCAAAGACTGACTTCCACCTACGCTGCTGCCCTGCCTGAGCTGGAAGGCGCATTTCAGGCTTATGCGGATGCAGCGCGGTCGTTTTCTGCAGGGTTGTCTGAATTGAGGGCTATGGCGCCAATTACCGCGGATACAGATGCTGACGCAGTCCTGGTGATTCTTGAAGATCTGTTTGGCGCGGCGGCAAGCCTTGAGAAGGCTGACTCACGGGCTGAAGCGCTGCTGAATCCGCTGCACACGGTTCTCAGCAGACTAAGCCGTCAAGGAGACGCGCCAACTGAGGTTAAATATGAACGCTTGAATACGCTGTTTAATGTCTGGGCTGGCGACGCTTTCTTAGACTCAGAACCGGGGAGCACGCCAAACGTCAATCTCGAGGAAGGGACAACGCTTCCATCCGGATACCCAGTGGAGGTTGTGCCGCTTCCGAAAAATGCCAAACTGATCATCTCCGAAGCCCTTCCGGATTTAGATGGCCAACTTTCCGACTACACCCTGACACTAAAAACCAGCGCCGGACCTTCTGAAATCGCAGCCTATTATACCAGCGTCTTCAGCTCTGTGACAGGCGTCGAAACTACAAAAATGGGTGACATGACCATCTTTTCAGGCCAGCGCCTGGGCTTTGAATTCTCAGTCATGGTCACCGCCAACAGCATGAGCGGCCCGGAACAGTCCATGGTTCAAATCTCGGTAATGGCAGAATGAAAAATGAAGGAAGACGGTTTATGCAGGACAAAGTCTCGTGACGCCGTCTTCCACTTCCAGCACGTTTTTCCAACCTGGTCGGCGTTTTCCCATCAGCTTTCTATAAATAGTTCATTCAATCTGCGCATATAAAAATGGTCCTGTTCAGGTCAGAGTGTTTCAACCTGTTACAGCACCATTTTTTATTTGCTGAAATTGAGTTTTCAGGACTTACTCGGAAACTTGTTCTGACACTTTGGACACGTCACCATTAGCTTGCCCTTCCCTCTCGGCACACGCATCATGGCTTTGCACTGTGGGCATTTGACATATTTATGCATCTTCGCCTCTTCAGCCCGCATTTTGAGTCGCGTGGCGAACCTATGGGATCTCCCGTAGAATGGGCTGAAAAGAATCGCGAACTTGTAGTTTTCCAGCCTTCGCTTCTCCACGTTCCTGGACAGGATCCTGAAGAGGGCATAGCCGAGGGGTACGTACCCGACGAACACCAGAAATCCCAAATTGGCCGCTTGGCCTGCCAGACTGAGGGCCAGTGACACGACAATCAGAAAAGTCGAAAGCTGATCGCCGCCATTTCTGCCTGACATGAACTGTATGACTTTGTCTTTGAATTTCAAGTAGGATCATTCCCATCTTAGTTGTTTTATTTTAGGAGGTTTCGTGGCTGACTATTTTGTCTTCCGACTAATTTCGGTTTGCCGATGGTCTCGGGATCCCCACTAAACGAGCGCCACAATCCACAGCATTGCCATCACCGAGACGATCAGCGCCCCAATCAGAAGCGGCGCATAGAGCTTATACTGCGCATAAAGCTCGTTGGTGGTGACACCCATCAGCTGCAGCGTAAAGGCCTGACAAAGGTGAAGCGGCGAGAAAAAGTACCCAATAAAAGCGCATCCAAAGGCAAAATAAGTGTAGATGTGCAGCATTCCCAGGGATGCCCCCAATTCAGAAATCAAAGGCAGCGTGATGGCCAGCGAAGCGACGCTGTACCCAGTGATATAACCAATCAGAAGCGACGTAAAGAAAATGACGGCGAAGACTGTCAAGATGCTCCCGCTGGCGCTGAACAGCGTGTTGACCAGCCCCATCAGGTCATTCATATGGATGATGACGTCCTTCATGACCAGCACCGCCATGACGGTCAGCACAATGTGTCCGTTGAAGGATTTTTTCCCAATCTTCAGGAAGTCCTTTTTATCACTTAAGACATACGCCATGGCAAGACTCGCCAACATGGCCACGTAAAAAGGGACGCCGAAAATGAGATTAATCAGGACACAAATGTATATTGGAGAGCTGTAAATGAGCAGATCTTTGAGATCTTTAAGCTGATGCCCTGATTTTTCAACCCTTTGAACCTTGACCTCTTTTAGGAACAGCTGATGACCCAGGAGCAGCATGGCTGCGATCATGACGAGGTTCAGCCCTATGATTTTATAGATGTTGAGCTCCGGCAGTATGGACCCTATGACCAGCAGCGATGTCGAGAACGGCAGCACAAACATGGCCACATGGCGAAACACTAGGTTGATGGCCGCACGCCGCGCCGGGATGATCCCCAGCTCTTCCCCTATGGTGTTGACAAACGGCGCCGACAGCATGGCCCCGCCCGGTACAATGAGAACCCCGATCAGTGCCGGAATCAGAATGATCGAGACCTTCTTATTGCCGGTAATCCTTTGAAGCGTCTCCACGACCCGCTCCAGAAGCCCGTAGTGTTTCATCAGTCCCCCGAGGATACTGACCATGGCGACCACCAAAATGGTGTTCAGCGACGAGGTCGAGGTAAACAGAGATCTCAAAATTTTTAAGATGGCTTCACCGCCAATCCCCGAAAGTGCGCTGAGAAACCCCGCTGTAATGAGCAGCGTATAGCTCAGCTTGACTTTCTTCCGGATCAAAATTGGGATCAGCAAATAGGATAGTGCGACGACAATAAGTTGTACCACTTAGCGACCTCTTTTCACGAAAAATTGGCGCTAGAAGGTGGCCGGAACTCTGATCTCCTCTGCGCCAATAACATTTCATTCTTTTATCTACAAGTTAATCCTACCTTTTATAGATTACAGATTAATTTTCCAAATGTCCATAGATAGACTCAAAAGTCTCATCTCGAAATATATTTTTAGCCTGTTTAAATTCGACTATTCCAGATGAATTTAAATGAGGAATCCGGTAATCTGACCCGGATTCCTCATTTGACTGCCTGATTCAGCTATTGAGGATAAGGTATTGTATCCACCCGCTCACCTTCAAGAATGTAATCAACACCGCCTACTGTGACCGCATTGACAGTAAAGATAAATTGCAAAGGTGTTTTTTTGTATTTTATTTCATTGGAAACCAGCGTTACACTGCCAGATGCGTCAGTTGTCCCAGTGTCTGCATCTGAAGTCGCGACAGACCAGACGCCTTGGACAAAAGCATTTGGAATTCCGGTGGTCACTGTCGCAGTAGCTTTGACAAAGACGTTTTTCCCGACATTTCTTGTGGATATATTCATAGTAATTTGCAGCTGTGCTGTCTGATCTATGACAAACAGATCAACTGTAGTGGTAGCACTGCCACCGTTTCCATCCGAAACGGTGTATTCAAAGCTGTCCTCGCCGCTGTAGCCAGTTTCTGGTGTATAACTGGCTTTATTGTCAGCGATGCTGGCCGTTCCATGTACCGGTTGAACAACGGATTCAAGGATCAGCGAATCCCCGTCCAGGTCGCTGTCATTTGCCAAGACATCAATGACTGTGCCGCTGCTGTTTTGGGCGACAGTCTTTTGATCGCTGTTGGCTATAGGCGCGTCATTAACATTAGTCACTGTGACAGAGACTGTGGCGCTGTCCGTACCGCCCTTGCCGTCGCTGATCGTGTAACTGAAACTGTCCTCGCCATAGAAATTGGTATCTGGCGTATAACTGACGCTGGAAACGCTAAAGTCTACAGTACCATTTGCCCCTTGTGTCACGACAGTGATACTGATGTCATCGCCATCAAAGTCGGTGTCGTTGGAAAGGACATTCATAGCGTTGTTGTTACTGTCCTCGTTGACGCTGAAACTGTCATCAATTGCAATTGGCGCACTGTTGAAACTTGTGACTGTAATCGATACTACCGCTGAATCGCTGCCGCCTCTGCTGTCAAAAACGGTGTATTCAAAGCTGTCCTCGCCGCTGTATCCAGAGGCTGGCGTATAGCTTGCTTTATTGGCTGCGATGCTGACCGAACCGTGTGCTGGTTGTGTGACTGATTGAAGTGTCAGTGAATCTCCTTCAAGGTCGCTGTCATTGACTAAAACATCAATGACATTTCCGCTGCTGTTTTGAGTTACAATTGCCTGATCGCTATTGGCTATAGGCGCATCATTGACATTTGTCACTGTAACAGAAACCAGTGCGCTATCCATCCCGCCTTTGCCATCGCTAATCGTGTAACTGAAGCTATCAGCGCCATAGAAATTGGCTATTGGTGTGTAACTGATGCTGGAAGCGTTAAAATCTACTGTACCATTTGCCCCTTGTGTCACGCCAGTAATGCTGATTGTGTCGCCATCGAGGTCAGTGTCGTTAGAAAGGACATTCATAGCGTTGTTGATACTGTCCTCACTGACGCTGTAACTGTCATTTGTAGCGTTCGGAGAAGTGTTTGGCGTAATGCCTGGTGCATAAGGAATATTGATATTACCTTGCCATAAGAAATACGGATAGGAAGCCCCAGTTTTTATCTGCCAAAGGTCAGTAAAATTCCAGCCAGGAAAGTTTGACGCTTGGACCATTTGTGTTGTCGTAAGACCATTGCCTCCTGAAGATCTGATAAGGCCACTTGTAGTCATATCCCAATAGCTGTCCGTCACAGTGCTGGAGTTACTGGCACCAATTAATCCGCCTACGGCATATCCCCCTGAAGAGGTACCAGTGGAATAGCTACCTGTGACAAGCCCGTATTCCATTAACCCAACAAGGCCGCCAACGCCGCCGCTGCCTGAAACGTTGCCTCTGGCATAGCTGTTGTAAATTGCAGCGTTAGTGCTTAAGTGACCAACCAAGCCTCCCGTTAATGAAGAAGTATTGGTCACGTCACCAAGAGCATAACTGGATCTGACTGTAGAACCATTGCACACAATACCTATCAAGCCGCCAACCCATTCGCCGGCGCCGGCTACATTCCCCGTCGCGTAACAATTGGTGACGGATGTCCCATAGTTGATATTTCCGATCAGACCGCCTACCTCCTGGGAAGATCCTGTGACTGTGCCGGTTGTATAGCAATTTGTAATGACCGAAGCCTGGTTTGTACTGCCAACCAGACCTGCCACCGCACCTGTCCCAAAGACATCGCCGGTAGTGTAACAGTCGTTAATTCGTGTCCCATCATAGATTGACCCAATCAAACCCCCAGTATCGAAGAAGTTGCCTGTTACTCTCCCACTCGCATGACAGCCTGTAATATAGCTGCTGTAAGCTGCGCCTATCAGACCACCACATCGTAGTGAGCTTCTTATGACCATTTGGCCGACGACAACCGCCGAGGAGCTGCAGTCAATGACATTGCAGGTTGGCCTGACAGTTCCAAGCAACCCTCCAACGTTATATTCTGATTTGACATAGCCTGAGACATGACAATTTGTCACTGTTGAACTATATACAAATCCTGCCAATGCGCCAACATGACGATGACCAGAGATATTGACGTTGGAAAAATTGAGATTGCTAACCGTACTAGAGCGTATGTAAGCGAAAAGCCCGACACCATCATCTGTTGGCCTGTTGCTGATCAGACCAGATATAGTGTGGCCATTGCCGTCAAATGTTCCTGTAAATGGAGCGCTCTGTAACGGATTAGGATCCCATTCAGTTCCAACAAACTCACCAATGGGCTGCCATCCTGAAGCAGTTACATAGGTAGTGTAGCCAGTGGATGCTTCGTTGAGATCATTCATTAAAATATAGTCTGCATTCATGTTGCTTCTTACATTGTACAGATCTTCCCAAGTATAAATTGCGGTCGGAATTTCCGCTGCGTGAACTGGAATACTTAATCCAAATAAAAGACATGCCGTTAAAATCAAGCTTATGCACTTTTTCATAATCATGGTCCCCGCCTTTTCTTTTACTGATTATCCCCCATCACAACCCAAGTACTATAAATATTTATCTGACAGTTGGATAACGATACATTGGCACCCCCCCTTTTAAATCATCACGAATCTGTATTTATATACCCTTTTGTTTACATAATACGCGCCGGATTTTACCTAAAAGCTTGTATACTTAGTGGTTTTCAGAAGTGAATAGCTATTATGTCAAGAACGTTTTAGATTTTCCCAAAATAAACGGTCGAAAATTACTCATTTAAATCGTTAGAATGGTTTTCATAACGGCTGACATCGTAGAAGCCAGCCTTCTTCTTCTCTTTGATTCTGTAACT